>Ga0182745_1004886_pt1 | contig 11081 bp, 6 predicted proteins | sample eDN3rd30CKraftBY_FD_128523 | JGI IMG/M metagenome (GOLD analysis project Ga0182745, IMG submission 128523) | Enriched backyard soil microbial communities from Emeryville, California, USA - eDNA 3rd pass 30_C Kraft BY (version 2) (version 2) | ecosystem: Environmental > Terrestrial > Soil >... | reverse complement strand
CGCCTTTCCGTTCGCAGCGGGTGCCTGATAATGATAGGGCCGACCCCACGGATCACTCGGCAGCTTCTTGATATAGCCGCCGCGGCGATAGCGTTCGGGCTGCGCGAGCGCGGGCGGCGCGGTGACGAGCGCGTTCAGCCCGTCGGTGGTCGCGGGATAGGCCAGATTATCGAGCCGATATTGTTCGAGCGCGCTTTCGAGCGTCGCGATGTCTGCCTTCGCCTTGGTCACCATCGCCTTATCCTGGCTGGGCAGCACGTTGATCATCACGACGGTCGCGAGCAGCCCGATGATGAAGATGACGACCATCAACTCGGTCAGGGTGAAGCCGCGCTCGTCCTTCCGGCGGCGAGCGGGCCGCGACGGGTCGAGCATCAGGCGAAGGAAAAGCTGCATCAGCGACATGATATTATAGCCCCGCAAGGTTCTGCAACTGGAGGATCGGCAGCAGGATGGAGAGGATGATGAGTGCGACGCACGACCCCATAACGACAATTATGACAGGTTCGAGTAAGGCCATCGACGCGGCGGTGAAGCGATCGAACTCGCGCTCCAGATAGTCGGCGGCGCGTTCGAGCATCTGCTCCAACCGCCCCGCGCTTTCGCCGCTCGCGGTCATGTAGACGAGTAACGGCGGAAAGACCCCGGCATCGCGCAAGGCCGCCGACAGGCTGCCGCCCGCGCGCACCTGATCGACTATGCCTGCGGTCGCGGTCGCCAGCGCCGCATTGCGGATCGTCGGCACGGTGAGCCGCAGCCCCTCGACCAGCGGCAGACGGCTCGACACCATCGTCGAGAGCGTGCGGGCGAAGCGCGCGGCATAAAGGTCACGGAGCAGCCGGCCGATCAGCGGCAGGCGAAGCAGCCGCGCATCGATCGCCGCCTTGAACACCGGGCGCTGCATCGCACGAACCCAACCGAAAACGGCACCGGCGATCAGCAGCAGCGCAAGCCACCACCAGTTCGCGGCGAAGCTGGAAATCGCGATCACCGCGCGGGTCAGGAACGGCAATTGCTGCCCGACATCGTCGAACTGCTCGACGACGCGCGGGACGACGAAGATCATCAGCGCCGCGACGACCCCGACCGCGACGAAGGCGAGCACGACGGGATAAGCGAGCGCGGCGATCAGCTTGCCGCGCACCTCGGCCTGGCGTTCGAGCAGGTCGGCGAGGCGCGCGAGGATCGTGGTCAGGCTGCCCGTCGTCTCGCCCGCCGCGACCATCGCGCGATAGAGCGGCGGAAAACTGGCGGGCTGGCGCGCCATCGCGTCGGCGAGGCGGCGGCCTTCGAGCAGCCCCGCGTGGACGTCGCCGATCACCGCGCGCGCGCTTTCGGCTTCGCTCTGCCGCGTCAGCGTGCGCAGCGCCTCCTCCAGCGGCGCGACCTCGACGAGCGTCGCGAGCTGGCGCGTGAAGAGCGCGAGTTCCTTGTGCCCGAGCTTGTCCTTGCGGAAAGCGAGCAGCGAGCGGCCCGCGGGTTTCGCCCCTGCCTCCTCGACCGCGACGATATGGAATTTGCGCGCGATCAGTCCGGCGCGCGCGGCATCGTCGTTCGCGGCGGTCAGCCGCCCCTTGCGCTCGCGGCCCTGGGGATCGATCGCCACATAGCGAAAGTCAGGCATCGACATCCTCGCGCCGCGCGATGCGGATCGCCTCCTCGGGCGTGGTCAATCCCTTCGCCACCATCGCGCGCGCCGCGCTGGCGAGCGTCGGCGCTTTCAGGAAAGCGTGCTTCGCGATCATCACCTCGTCGCCACCAGCATAGATATAGCGGCGGACTGTCTCGTCGACCTTAATCGCCTCGAACACTCCGACGCGGCCCTTGAAGCCGGTACCGCCGCACGCCTCGCAACCCTTCGGCTTCCAGATCACTGTGCCGATGTCGAGCCCGAGCACCGCAGCGATGCTGTTGTCGGCCTGCACCGGCTCGCGGCAATTGTCGCAAAGTTTGCGGACGAGCCGCTGCGCGAGCACCGCGCGCAGCGTCGAGGCGAGCAAGAACGGTTCGACCTTCAGATCCTTGAGGCGGGTGATCGCACCGACCGCATCATTGGTGTGAACGGTCGACAGCACGAGGTGCCCCGTCAGCGACGCCTGCACCGCAATATCCGCAGTTTCGCGGTCGCGGATTTCGCCGACCATCACGACGTCAGGGTCCTGACGCAGGATGGCGCGGAGGCCCGCTGCGAAATCGAGTCCGACCTTGGCATTGACCTGCGTCTGGCCGATGCCGTCGACGGCATATTCGACCGGGTCCTCGACCGTCAGGATGTTGCGCTGGCCGTCATTAAGCTGCTTCAGCGCAGCATAGAGCGTCGTCGTCTTGCCCGACCCGGTCGGGCCTGTGACGAGGATGATGCCATTGGGCTCAGCCAGCGCCTCGCGCAATATGCGGTCGGCCTCGCCCGACAGGCCAAGAACGTCGAAGTCGATCCCCGCCGTATCCTTATCGAGAATACGCATCACGACCCGCTCGCCGGCGCGGCTCGGGAGCGTCGAGACACGAACGTCGACCGCCTTGCCCGCCAGCGTCAGCGCGATGCGCCCGTCCTGCGGCACCCGGCGCTCGGCGATGTCGAGGCGCGCCATCACCTTGATGCGGCTGACGACGACGGGCGCGACGTGCGGCGGCATGCGGAGGTGCTCGCGCAGCACGCCGTCGGTGCGCATCCGCACGACGAGCCCGCTTTCATAGGGTTCGACATGGATGTCGCTGACACCCTGCCGCACCGCTTCGGCGATGATCGCGTTGATCAGACGGATCGCGGGGGCATCGTCGGCGCTGTCGAGCAGATCCTCGGCGCTCGGAATGCCGAACTCGAGGTCGCTGCCGCCCACCGTTCCCGCCATCGCCGCCGCCGAGGCATCGACGGCATAATGGTCGGAGAGCAGCCGGTCGAAGTCGGCCGGGCTCGCGGTCGCGACGCGGATCGGCTGCGCAAGATAGCGCTTCACCTCGATCAGCACTGCGGGATCGCTGCCCTCGCGCAAGGTCGCGAGCCAGCGCCCGCCCTCGTCCTCGGCGATCACCACGCCGTGTGCGCGCGCGAAAGCATATGGGATATCGACCGGCGCCGCTGGCGGCGCGGCCGGTTCGGCGTCGGTCACGGATTGTCTCCGGCCGGAGGAGCGGGCGCCTGCGAGATCGAGGGCGGAACGTCAGCGGGGGCGACGGTGCCGCCCTGCCCGCGCAGCGCCGGCAGGTCGACCGGACCGACGGTCACATCGTCGGCCGTCGGCGGCGACGGCGGGGTGGTTCCCATATAATCGCGCACCAGCGTGTCGATCGCAGGCTCCTCATTCGGGTTCCGCTGAAGCTGGAAGTCGCGGATATAGCCGTAGCGGCGCGCGGTGAGCGCGGCATTATCCTCGCGGCTGCGCAGGATCGTCGGGCGAATGAAGACCATCAAATTGGTCTTCGACCGGCTGCGGCTGCGCGACTTGAACAGTTCGCCGATCAGCGGAATGTCGCTGAGCAGCGGAATGCGCTCGATCGTCCGGCGCTCGTCGTCGTTGAGCAGGCCGCCGATCGCGAGGATTTCGCCGTCGTCGACGGTCAGCACCGTCTCGAACGAGCGCTTGTTGAGGATGAGGTCGCTGTTGCGCGACGACACCGGCCCGGCGACGCTCGACACTTCCTGGCGCAGGAACAGCTTGACCTCGCCCGCGCCGTTGACCTGCGGCGTGACCTCCAGCTTGATGCCGACCTCCTCGCGCTGGACGGTGCGGAAGGCGTTGTCGAAATTGTCGCTGAGCGCTTCGCCGGTCGTGATCGGCACTTCCTGCCCGACGAGGAACTTCGCGGCCTGATTGTCGAGCGTCACGATATGCGGGGTCGCGAGCAGGTTCGACGTCGTGTCGGATTTCACCGCGTTGATGATCGCGCCGAACACCGTGTTCTTGCCGATATCGCCCGCGAAGCCCGCGAAGCCGCCGGTCGCCGACAGCAGCGACGCCGCCGCCGCTTCCTGCAGGCTGCTGCCGAGCGCGCTCGACGTCTGGGTGACGACCGTGGTGCCGTCCACCGTGGTCTTGTCCTCGGTCAGCTTGGTCGCCGCATAGGCGCCGCCGAGGGTGAAGATATTCGGCTGCGCATTGCTGTAATTGGTCGCGACGAAAGGAATGTTCTTGCCGCCGAGCAGGAACTGGACGCCGAGGCGCTTCGCGGCATCGTCGCCGATCTCGACGACGATCGCCTCGACGAGTACCTGCTCGCGGCGGCTGTCGAGCTGGCGGATCAGCTCGCCGAGCATCCGCTGCACTTCGCTGTTCGCGGCGACGATGATCGCGTTCGCGCCTTCGTAGCGGGTGACGATCGCCGGGCCGCGCGTCGCGATGCTGCCGCCCGATCCGCTGACCGAGGTGGGCGTCGTTGTCGCGGGCGCGGCGCTCGGCGCCGGCGTGCTGCCGCCCGTCGTCGTCGAGGAGGATGTCGCCGGCGGCAAGCCCGCCTTCTGCGCCGGATCGCTGCCGCCGCCGACAAGCTGTTGCAAGGTCGGCAGCAGGGTTTCGGCATTGGCATGTTCGAGCCAATAGACGCGCAATTCAGTCCCACCCGCCGCCTTGGCATCGAGGTCGTTCGCCATCGAGACGAAGCGCGCGACCATTGCCTGATCGCCGCGCAGCGCGATGGCGTTGCTGCTGTCGATCGGCACGATCGCGAGCGGCGCCTTCGCCCCCTCGCCCGCCGCCGGGACGAGCGCAGTGAGCGCGGCGGCGATCTCGCGCGCGCCGGCATTCTTCAGCGTGACGATCTGGCTGGTCGAGCTGTCGCGGTCGATGCTCGCGGCGAGCGCGCGGATGCGGCGGATATTGTCGGCGAAATCGGCGACCACCAGGCTGTTGGCGTTGCGGTTCGCGGTCAGCGATCCCTGCGGGCTGACCAGCGGGCGCAACGTCTCGACCGCCGCGACGGCGTCGATATGTTTGAGGCGGATGATTTCGGTGACGAACTGGTTCTGCGCCGCGCGGTCGCTGCCGATCCGGCCGGGCTGCGCCGCCGCGCCGTCGATCGGCTGGATGCGATAGGCACCGTTCGGCCCCGGCACCGCGACCAGCCCGTTCGAGCGCAAGGTCGACAGGAAAATCTCGAAATATTCGCTGCGCGACAGCGGCCGGTCGGTGACGACCGACACCTTGCCGTTGACGCGCCCGTCGATGACGAAAGTGCGCCCGGTGATCCGCGCCGCATCCTGGATGAAAGCGCGGATGTCGGCGTCGCGGACGTTCAGCGTATATTGCGCGAGCGCCGGTCCCGGCGTGGCGGAAACGAGTGCGGCGGCGAGCATCAGGGACAGTTTGAGACGCATGGGACCTATTTCGACAGAAGGATGGCGACGGGTACGACGCTGGCACCGCGCTCGACCTCGAGCGAGAGACGCGCACCCGGTGTGAACTGGTTCGCGAGAGACGCGGCGTCGCCCGCCGAAGCGATCGGGCGCCCGTTCACCGAGCGGATGACGTCACTGGGCTTCAGCCCCGCGGCGCGAAAGACCGCGCCATCGCCTTGCGGCTGGACGACGAGGCCGGTGACTCTGCCATTCTCGGTCCGTGGCGCAAAACCGACCCCGGCCTTGAGCGCCTCTGGCGTCATCACGCCGCTCGAAGCGCCCTCTGCCGTCGCGGCGGCGCTGCCGACTTCGGGGGTCGGCGCGGGCAGCGCAGGATTGGCGACCGGCGCTTCGCCGCTCTGGTCGAGGAACAGGCTTTCGCGCGTGCCGCCGCGGTCGAGCAGCACATGGTCGAAGGCGACCCCGACGAGCTTCACCCCCGGCGCGATCTCGTCGCCGACGGCATAGCTGGTCTGCACGCCGTCCTCACCCGCGATGATCGCCGAGCCGCCACCGGTCGCTTCGTTAAGATTGACCCCGAACAGCGTCAGGCCGAGCGCCGTGACGGTGGCGTTCGCCGGCCCCTGTTGCGCGGTGCGAAAGAAGGGGTCGATGCTGGAGAAGAGCGCGCGACGCTCGGCCGGGGACGCGATCACCGCAGTCTGCGGCTGCCATGCTCCGAGCGGCGACAGCGGCACCACCAGCGCCCAGAGCAGGCGAATGCATTGCCAGATCAGCAAGGCGCCGAGCAGGCCGACGAGCAGCAGCGGCAGGAGGTCGCGCGGGGCGCGTTTTCCGATGCGCAGCCACGACGGCAACGCGCGCGGCAGCCGAACGGCCGATCCGGTCATCAGCACTGCCATGGCGTCGTCCTTGTCCCCCAACTGAAAGGCTGCATCGCGAATCGCCTAGGCGCGGTCGATGACAATCAGTTGACAGGAAGATTACAGTTTTTTGTCAGAGGAGCGAGTCCGGCAGACGCTCACCCGGGCGCCTTCCTCGATGGGACGACGCCCGGGTGATCGGTTTCCGTCAGAACTTGATAGAAGCGCCGAGCGCAAACACCCTGCCAAGATCATAGCCGTTCACATTGACGCGATTATCGCCGACCTGCTGATATTCGACATGGCCGCGACCGGTCAGATTGCGCGCCTCGAACTTCAATTCGACATCCTGCTTGAAGAGTTTGAAACCCTGCCGCGCGACGAAATCGATCCGCAGGCCGGGCGCCTCGAACACGTCGGGCTGGTCGGTATTGCTGAGGCCGCGGCTGATCGAACGCTTGCTGGCATAGGTGATGAGCAGGGTCTGCTGAGACAGGCTGCCCTGATCCTCCAAGCCGAACTGGACGTTGGCCAGATGCTTCGACTGACCGGTCAGCCGGTCGCCATCGGTGAAATAGTCCGTCGCCTGGGTCGAGGACGCACCATAGACATGGACCTTGTCGTCGAGGCCGACATGAATTTTCGAGCTTGTATAGGTATAGTTGCCGACCAGGACGATCCGCCGGCTGTTCCAAAAGCCGCCCCAGTCCGACAGGTCGAAATATTTCTGCACCTCGACCTCTGCGCCATACAGATCGGCCTCGGGCGCATTGGCGAAGCTTGTGGTGAAATCGGCCCCGCTGACGAAGGTTTCGATCGGATTCTTGATCCGCTTATAGAAGCCCGCCACCGAAAGGCGCTGATCGCGATCGAAATACCACTCATAACGCGCTTCTGCGTTGGTCAACTGGCTGTCCACCAGCAACGGGTTGCCGAAATACTGGCGGTTGCTGTCAGGATCGAAATAGAATTGATACAGAAGCTCGCGGAATTGCGGGCGCGCGATCGTCTTCGATGCATTGAGGCGAATTTGCATGTCCGGGCGGAACTGCCAAGTCAGCGTCGCTGCGGGCAGCCAATAGTCGCGATCGAGATTGGTCGATGCGGTCGATGCGCCGGGAACGGTGAACACCTGGATCGGGGTCACCACCTGTTTCGCCGTTTCATAACGGACACCGGCGTCGATCTGGAGGTTGCCAAGCTGAAGGTCGACTTTGCCATAGGCGCCGTGATTGCGCAGCGTGGCGCGAAACGCTGGGTTACCCTCGTTGGTTTCGATCAGCTCGATGTTGAAATAATCGATGACCGCATTGCCGAGCAGCAGGTCGGGCCGCAACATGCCGACGCCGGAAGGAAAATCGGACGGCGCCCGAAACTGAAAATCGCGCCGCGAACTGGTGCGATTGGTGTCCGAATAGGCATAACCCACAGTGGCCCGCAACGCGGGGATGAAGCGATAGGACACATCGACTCCGCCCGACCACAGATCCTCGTTGAGGTCCGAATAGCTGACCGTCGCGTTACCGCCGTTGCCGCCGTTCAGCCGATTGACGAAATAGGCGCCATAGGGGTCGGCATCGACGTTGGTGCGCACATATTCATAGGAAAGCTCGGCCGGCGCCTCGCGCTGCGAATTCGCGTAGCCGCCGCGCAAATCGATGCTGAGGTCGGACATCGGCTTCAGCTCGGCAACCAGCTGGGTATCGATCAGCTGACGTTCATACCAGGCCGTATCCTGCTGCATGAAGTCGGTGACTTCGTTGCCGTGACGCTTGCCGATGCCCAGCCGCGAATGCTTGATCGTGTCGCGGATATACAGATTGGTCCAGCGCAGCTTGTTGTCACCGAACTCCAGCCCCAGGCCGAGCAGGCCGTTGACGACGATGCGATTGTCGGTCGTCACCCGATTGAAATCCGATTCGAGCGCCGACAGATCGCTTTGCAGCGACGACTGGTTGACGGTTTCGCGCGTCGTCGTCTTGTTGCTGTATCCCGCCGCGGCGATGATGCCGAGCACTGCTGAACCGACGTCGAACGATTTGCCGGCAGTCAGATTGGCGGTGAAATTCGGCTGGACGTGATCCTCCCGTTGCAGGATCGAATTGCGCCCGTTCACGATCTGCTGCGAAATCGCGGTGGTATCGACATTGCCGGAGCTGATTCGCTCGCCGCTCTTGAAAAAGTCCGCGAGGGCGGGCGGAATGTCGCGCTGACCATTATCGAAACCCGTCCAGTCGGTCTTGCTGCCATAATAGGTATAGCCGAGCTGATTGGTCGTCTCGCTGTCGAAGCCGACGCCGCCGCCCACCGCGAGAAAGCCTTCGTCAGGAGTCGCCTTGGTGGTCAGATTGATGACGCCCCCGCCAAACTCGCCGGGGAAATTCACCGAATAGCTTTTCTGCACCAGCGACGAAGCGATCACGCCGCTCGGGAAAATATCGAGCGGGACGACGCGCTTCAGCGGTTCGGGACTCGGCAAGGGCGAACCGTTGAGCAGCGCGAGCGAATAGCGATCGCCAAGCCCGCGGACATAGACGAAGCCATTGCCCACGACGCTGAGCCCGGTCACGCGGCCCAGCGCGCCGGCGATATTGCCCTCGCCGGTCCGGGCGATTTCTTCGGCCGAGAGGATCGAAACGACCGCTGTCGAGGCGCGGGCGACATTCGCGCTGCGGCGGCCGGTAACGACGATGTCACCGCCAGGAACCGATACTTCGGGGGCCTGCTCTCCCGCCGCCTGGTCCTCGGCGGTGTCGGCGGCGGTGTCCGTTGGCGCGGGCGCCGCCGTCGGCGCGTCCTGGGCATGAGCCAGCGCCGGTGAGGCAAGCGCTGTGGTGACGAGCATCAAGGATGCAAACCGCGACCTATTCATCGTGAAGTCCCCTGGGGCAGAAATTGTCTAAAATAGAAGGGGGAGCCGTCATCGACCGCCCCCCCTTCGTCAGTTCAGGCGGTCGCTTAGGTCGTCGGCAGCGAGGTGCACGCCGAACCCGAACCGAAGTCCGCGATCGCGCTGTCGCACGTCCAGCCCTTGTACCAGGTGTCGCTGCTGTTCTGCACCGCGCCGATCCAGGCTGTCTTGTCGAAGAAGGCCGACCCCGGAGCCGCGCTCGCGTCGATCGGCGTCACCTTGTTTTCATTCTCGCCGTTGATGAACAGGCTGACCAGCGTCGAGACGAAGGCGTCATTGTTGCCGTTCGCCCCGCTGCCGAACAGCGACGCCACCTTCGCGGCGTCATAAGTGCCGGTACCTACATATTTGGTGGTGTTGCACGTCAGGACCACCGCACGCGCAAGCAGCGTTACGGGAGTGGTACCCGAAGCGTTCATGCGGATGCATTCATTGTTCGGGGTCGCGAAAATGCTGTTGAGCAGCGTGATGTCGGAGTTGCCACGGAACAACGTCGACGCCCGGTCATTGGATTCATTGTTGCTGCTCACCTGAGGCTGGACGGCCGTGAGGTTGGCGATCACCGTCTTGTGGCGCGGCAGATTGTCTTCAAAGCCGTCGCTGTCGGCCTCGATCAGCGCGTCGCCCTTGCCGGGATGCTGCAACAACAGGACATATTGGAACTGGCCCTGCAGGCCCGTGTCGATGTCGAGGCTGTCGTCGTCGGCGCCGGTGGCGATATAGTGCTTGAAATTCACCGCGCCGCCGAAGAATTCGGCGCCGTCGTCCGAGCTGTTGTGGCTCTGGACATAGTTGAAGGTCGTGCCGGTACCGACGCCCTCGGCGGTCAGCGCCTGAAGCTCCTTGTCGGCGCCCAGAACATAGCCCGAATAGCGGATCTGGGTATAGGTGATCGATCCAGCGTTATAGCTGTTGTCGTTGCCGCCGAACACGGCCGGGTCGGCCGATCCTTCGGTGTCGCGCTCGCAAGTATTGACGCCGGTCGCGCTCTTGTTCGCGGTGGTGCCCTTGTTACAGTCGGTAACGATACCGCGGCCCATCAGCACGACACCACCCCACTGACCCTGCGAAATCTCGCTATTGAGGCCGACGACATTGTCGCTGCTGGTGAAGATGATCGGCGCGGTCGCGGTGCCATTCGAAATCAGCTTGTTGCCGCGATTGACCGCGAGCCACGACGTGCCGGTCCCGCCATAAAGGATCACGCCGGGTTCGATGGTCAGCGTGACATTGGTGTCGGCCGTCAGCGTCCTGCCCTTGCAGCTCACCGTCGTAGTGACGACGCTGGCCGCGCTCGTCGGCGCGCTGAAACCACCGTCACAGCCCACATCGACGCGGTCCTTGATCTGATAGAGCAGCCCGGCGACTTTCGGCAGCGTGGTGCTGCGGTCGATGTTGGCGGGCAGGGTGCAGACGCGATATTCGCCGGTCGGACCCTTGATCGTGCCATCGTTGGTGAGCGGGGTCGTCGCGCCGATCGTCGGGCAGCCGCCGGCCGGAGTCACGGCCGTCGGCGTGGGCGTGGGCGTCGGAGTGGGGGTCGGCGTGGGCGTCGGGTTGATGATCACATTGCCGCCATTCCCCGGCGACGCGATGTCGTCGGCACCGCAGGCAGCAAGGGTGGAACAGGCCACGCTGGTAAGCATGATCAAACGAATGCGTGCGGAAGCCGCCATTGTAGAGTCTCCGTTCCCGGTGTGCGCACGAGAGGCGCTGTGAAAAACCACCGGCGAACAAAGGAGGAGATGCGCCACCCCGCCCCCGGTGACGCCGCCACTAGGGTGATTCGATGACGGTCTGACGCCAGAGCCGTGACAGACTGATGACTCTTTGGAGTCGCTTCGATGACATCCGCGAAAGCGCTGAGGTCGGCGCCTTCGCATTGCGATCGCCGGGTGACGAAAATAAAAGCGGCGAAGCTCGCTTGCATCGCCCGAAAAGCTTTGCTAGGCGCCCGCTCCTACCTGGTGCCGGCCCGTCCGGACCATCATGATGTGCGGTCGTGGCGGAACTG
>Ga0182745_1004881_pt1 | contig 11086 bp, 11 predicted proteins | sample eDN3rd30CKraftBY_FD_128523 | JGI IMG/M metagenome (GOLD analysis project Ga0182745, IMG submission 128523) | Enriched backyard soil microbial communities from Emeryville, California, USA - eDNA 3rd pass 30_C Kraft BY (version 2) (version 2) | ecosystem: Environmental > Terrestrial > Soil >... | reverse complement strand
CGGCCAGCGCCAGGGCCGCCACCAGGGCCAGCCGCGGCGCCTGGGCTTGCATCAGGGACAGCAGCGCCAGCATGGCGCCGGCCAATCCGCAGGAAGTGACGATGGTTTCCGCCAGCCAATACTGGCCCAGGTCAAGGGTCGCGCCGCCGCGCAGCAGGCTGCCCAGGTCGATCGGGGTCTCCCACCACAGCGACAGCCATTCCGACAGGATCGGCAGCCATTGCCCGTGGCCGAACAAAAAGGCTTGCGGATACAGTTGCGCCAGCGGCCACAGGCCCAGCACCAGCAGGCCGCGGCTGGCATGCTGGGTAAACCAGCGTTGGCGCAGCAGCAGGATGCGGCTTTCCTGCAGGAAGACGCGGGTCAGAAGGCAGCCGGCGACGGCGCCGATGGCCGCGCCGGCGGAATTGGTGGCCAGGTCCAGATTCGAGGCTACGCGCGTGGGCAGGAAATTCTGTACGGTTTCCATGCCGGCCGACATCAGCACGCCGATCACCATGGCCAGCAGTGCCGCGCCGATCCCGCGCACTTGCGGATAGAGCGCAAACACCAGCAGCATGCCCAGCGGAATATAGCCGGCGATATTGACCATCAGGTCGAAGCCGGTCCAATAGTAAGGGAAGGGCTGCCACAGGAACGCCAGCGGCGGCAGGCCGGTATTGCGCCAGCCGGAAAACGGATACCAGCTGGCGTAGACGATCAGCAGGCAATAGGCCAGCAGGCCATAGCGCGCGAAGATCGAGGCGCTGGGCTGGGAGGCCGGGCTGTCTGGCATCAGCGCTGGATCGGCAACCCAGCCAGCCATTGCAGGATGTCGCCGATGACCGCGTCGCTGGCTGCGGCCAGGGCTGCGGCGCCAGCGCTGGCGTTGGCGCCGGCTGCCGGCTGCTGGCGCGCAAAGCGCTGGTGCGCCAGCAACTGGTTACGTTCTATGACGGATACGCGCACGGCGACGTGCGCGGCGCTTTCCTCCAGGCTGTTGAACACATGGGTGAAATCGTCGATTTCGATTTTGACCACCGGCAGCGTGCGCACGCCGTCGGACAGCGCCAGCACGGCGCTGCCGGCCTGGCCGATGCGCGCCTTGATGCGCTGCTCGAACAGGTCGGCTGGCGGCGCGTTCCAGCGGCTGTTCGCATACGGTTGCTGGTTGTTGGCGTCGCTATAGGCGAGCCGGTAGCGGATCAGCGGCGCTTCCTGGCCTACCGGCGCGCTCACCGGCGCCAGCGTCAGGGGCGGCAAGGCCGGCGCCGGCGCTGGCGCGCCCGGCAGCGGGCCGAAGTCGTAACGGTGCTGGATATCGCGTGGCGGCGTGGTGCAAGCGCCGAGCCAGAGCGCCAGCAGCAGGAGGGGGATGCGCGAAAATTTGTTCATGGATGGGTGTCGGGCTATGGTCATCGGTATGAGGTTTACTGGCTGGGTGGGGCGGCGAAGCCGTTTTCGCCGGGTCCGGGAGGCAGGGTCGGCAGTCCGAACAGAATGCTTTGCGGGCGGCTGCCAAAGCCTTCCATGGTGCGGCTCATGGTGCGCAGCGTAATGCGCGCTTCGCTGGTCAGCGGCAGCAGCTCCTGCTCCAGGCGTTGCGCCGCCGCACTGACGTCGCTGGCGGCGGCGGCGATCTGCTTCACGGTGCCGCCAACCTGGCCGAGCGGCCCGCTCGGATCCTGCAGCGCCGCCATGGCGCTGTTGGCGTTTTGGCTGAGGCGGGTCACCGATTCCAGCAATTCCTGGGTCTGGCGGGTCAGGGCCGGCAACTGTTCCAGGGTGGGTTGCAATTGGCGCGGGATGGCTTCGAGCGCGGTCGCGGCCTGGTTCACGCTTTCGAAAGCGGCGACCACGGTTTTCTGGTTTTCCTCGGCGGCCAGGTTGTTCAGGCGCTTGGCCATTTCCTCGATCTGGATCAGGATCGCCATGCCCTTGTTCTGCAGATTGTCGAACAGGCTGGGCCGCAGGGTGATGCGCGCGACCTGCCCGGCCGAGCTGGGCAGACGCTGGAGGTTGCTGCCGTCGTCGTCGAGCTGGATGTAGGCGATCCCGGTCACGCCCTGGTAACCCAGGGTGCCGTAGGTCGAATGGGTGATCGGCGTGTCCAGGTCGACCCTGATGTTGATCAGGATCTGCCCCGGCTCCTGGGGATCGAATTCGATCGAATCGACACGGCCGACGTCGAGGCCGCGGTAGCGCACCGCCGCTTGCGGATTCAGGCCGGGAACCGAGAGCTTGGTCGCCAGTTGGTAGGGGATGCGCTCGACCTTGTCGCGGTTGAGCCACATTGCGATCGCGACCACCGCGGCTAGCAGCGCCAGGGTGAAGAGTCCAGCGATCAAGGCATGGGCTTTGTTTTCCATAGGATTCAGTTGCCTGTGTTGACGGGAATGGCGGGTAGCGGCATTTGCGCGCGCCGGCCGCGTTCTCCGAGAAAGAATTCTTCGATGAATGGATGTTTGACGGTCACGATCTCGGCCGGCGGCGCATACGCGATCACGCGCTTGTCGGCCAGCACCGCCACCTTGGACGATAACCCAAACAGCGTATCCAGGTCGTGTGTAACCATTACCACGGTCAGATGCAAGGCCTGGTGCAGGGAGCGGATCAGTTCGACGAAGGTATCCGACAGGCTCGGGTCGAGCCCGGCGGTCGGCTCATCCAGAAACAGCAATTCGGGCTCCAGCGCCAGCGCCCGCGCCAAGGCCACGCGCTTGACCATGCCGCCGGATAGGTCGGAGGGCATTTGCCGGACTTGGGCGCCGCTGATGCCGACCATTTGCAGCTTGAGCAGGGCGGCCTCGTGCACCAGGTCTTCCGGCAGGCGCAGTTCGCGCATCGGCTGGGCGACGTTGTCGAACGCGCTCATCGACGAGAACAATGCCCCTTGCTGGAACAGCATGCCCCAGCGGTTGCGCAGGCGCGCCAGCGTGGCGCTGTTGACGGCGTGGATGTCGACGCCGAAGACTTTCACGCTGCCCGCGCTCGGGCGCTGCAGACCCAGGATCTGGCGCAGCAGCGTGGTCTTGCCCGAGCCCGAGCCGCCCACCAGGGACACGATTTCGCCCTGCTGGATCTCCAGGTCCAGGTCGGCGTGCACCACGAAGCTGCCGAACTGGGTGCGCAAGCCCTGGATCTGGATGATGGGAGGGTTGGCCGCCGACATCAGAACCCCACCTTGCTGAATACGATGGCGAACACGGCGTCGGCCAGGATCACGGCGGTGATGGCGGTGACTACGGCGGTGGTCGTACCCTGGCCCAGGCTTTCGGTATTGGGTTTGATGCGCAAGCCGAAGTGGCAGGCCACCAGGGCGATCAGGGCGCCGAACACGACACCCTTGCCCAGGCCGATCCAGTAATTGGCGATCGGCACCGCGTCGGGCAATTCGGAGATGAAGTAGCGCGGCGACAGCCCTAGTTCCAGGTTCGCCGCCATCATGCCGCCGAACAAGGCCATGGCGTCGGTCCATACCACCAGCAGCGGCATGGCGATCGCCAGCGCCAGCACCTTGGGCATGATCAGGCGGAAGCCATGCGGCAGCCCCATGACCAGCATGGCGTCCAGTTCCTCGGTCACGCGCATCACCCCCAGCTGGGCGGTGATGGCCGATCCCGAACGTCCCGCCACCAGCACCGCCGCCAGCAGCGGCCCGAGCTCGCGCACGATGCTCATGCCGAGGATGTTTACCAGATAAATATCGCCGCCGAAAGTGCGCAACTGTTGCGCCGACAGATAGGACAGCACGATCCCAATCAGGATGCCGACCAGGGCGGTGATGCCCAGGGCCTGGAAGCCGATATGGTAGATGTTGGCGGAAATCTCCTTCCAGGGTCCGCGCAGCGGCCGGGCGGCGAAGCGGCCCAGGTCCAGGATCAACTGTCCGAGCAGGCCGATGAAGCCGAGCAGATGATCCGCCAGGGCCAGGCTGGCCTGGTGGACGGCCTGGAGCGAAAATCTTGCCGGTGCGGTCGGCCTGGGCAGCTCCAGCTTGCCGGCCTGTTCCAGGCGCAGGAAAAAATCCTCTTGCCCGGGCGCCAGTTGCAGCGCCTCGGGGCGCTTGCCGCCCCAGGCGCTCCAGAAGGTCTGGGCGCCGATATGGTCCAGCGCGGCGATCTGCGACAAGTCCCAGCGCAGCGCCTGGCGGCTGGCCCGCTGCAGGGAGGAACGTATCTGGCGCAGCATGTCCGGTTGCGCCAGCGCTTGCACTTGCCAATTGCCATTGGCAGTGACGACGTCGTCACGGATGTCGAGGCGGGGATCTGGGCGGGGATCGGAGCGGTTCGGCATGGAGGGGAGTGTAAGCGAGAACGGCAAACCGCGACAAACTTGATGCGCGCACAGACACGGCGCGGCGCGAGCCGCTACAATGCGCCCCATGAAGCCGATCCCTCTTTGCGCCCAGCGGATCGCCACTCTTGCGGGAGCGGCGGGACAGCGCGTGGACATCGAAGTGCTGGCGCGGACCGGCTCCACCAACGCCGACCTGATGGCGCGCCTGGAACGCCTGGGCCGGCCCGCCTTGCTGCTGGCCGAAAGCCAGAGCGCTGGACGCGGCCGCGCCGGCCGGCCCTGGCTGAGCGAACCGGGTGCGGCGCTCATGTTTTCCCTGGCCTGGCCATTTTCCCGGCCCTTGCACGCGCTGCTCGGGCTGCCGCTGGCGGTCGGCGTGGCGCTGGCCGCGGGTCTGCGCGCGCACGGCGCCGAGGTGCGCTTGAAGTGGCCCAACGACATCCTGCTGGACGGGCGCAAGCTGGCCGGGGTGCTGATCGAAGGCGCGCCAGGCGTGCAGGAAGGCGCCGGACTTTCCTGGGCGGTGATCGGGGTCGGCATCAATATCGGCCCGACCATCGGCTTGGAGCAGCAACTGGGCGCGCCCCTGGCCGGGATGCCGGCGCAGACCGACCGCAACGCCTTGATGGCGGCGCTGCTGGCGCAACTGGCGCCAGCCCTGGAGCGTTTCGGCGAACAGGGTTTCGGGGCGTTCATGGACGACTGGAACCAGCTGCACGCCCATGCCGGCAGCGAGGTGGTGGTGCTGGATCATGGGCGCTTGCTGCACCAGGGCGTGGCCGAAGGCGTGGACCGGGAAGGCCGGCTGCAACTGCGCAGCGCCGCCGGCATCGTCAGCGTGCTGGCCGGCGATGTATCCTTGCGACCCAAGGGAGTTTGAACCATGCACTTGCTGGTGGACGTTGGAAATACGCGGATTAAATGGGCACTGGGGGGGGCGCTGGCGGCGCCCGGCGGCGCCCTGGGCGAATGGCGCGCCAGCGGCGCGCACGACCATGGCCAGCTCGCGCAGCTGCAACAGGCCTGGCAAGGCTTGCACCCGGATGCGGTGCTGGTGGCGAACGTCGCCGGGCCGCGCCTGCAACAGGCGCTGGAATCGGTGCTGGCGACGGCGGCGCCCGGAGTCAAGCCGCAATGGTTTGGCGCCAGCGCGCAATGCGCCGGCGTCGTCAACCGCTACCGCGAGCCCGCGCGGCTGGGCTGCGACCGCTTCGCCGCCTTGATCGGCGCCGCCGCCCTGTATCCGGGGCAGGCGCTGCTGATCGCCACTTGCGGCACCGCCACCACGATCGACGCGCTCGATGCGGAGGGTGGCTTCGACGGCGGCCTGATCCTGCCCGGACTGGCCATGATGCTCGCCGCCCTGGGCAGCAATACCGCGCACCTCCCCGATATCGGCCACGTCGGGCACGGGCACGACCCTGCCCTCCTCGCCGACAATACCGAGGATGGCATGATCAACGGCTGCCTGGCGGCCCAGGCCGGGGCGATCGAAAAGGCTTACGCCGCGCACGCCGCGGCCGGGCCGGTGCGCTGCCTGCTTTCGGGGGGAGCGGCGGCCCAGGTCGGCGCCTGCCTTTCCATTCCTTGCGTTACGGTCGATAATCTGGTGCTCATCGGTTTGCAGGCGGTCATGGAACACAAATCATCATGCTGAAAGGTCTTTTTGCCGTGCTGTTGCTGGCGAACGCCGGCTTGTTCGCCTGGCAGCAGGGCTACCTCGATGGCCTCCTGGGCCAGGCGCGCGAGCCGTTGCGCATGGAAAGACAGTTGCATCCGGAACGGCTGCAGTTGCAGCTTGGCGCCGCGCCGGGTGCGCCCGCCCCGGAGCCGGCCGCTGCCGCGGCCACTGTGGAGCCAGTGGCGCCGGATACGCCGGCGCAGGTGGCCGAACCCACTGTGTCCGCTGCGCTGCCGGCCACCGAGCCGACTGTTGCCCCTGTCGAAACCGTGCCCCCCACCGAAACCACCGCCGCGCCCGAACTTGCCTGCGTCGAGGTTGGCAACTTCAGCCCCAGCGAAGCCATCCGCTTCCAGGTGCGGCTGGGCAGCCTGCGCTCAGGCGTGTCGCTGGCGCGGCGCGAAGTGGTGGATAACCCCGCCGACACCCGTTACATGGTGATGCTGCCGCCGCAGGGCGGCCGCGATGCCGCCGAAGCCAGCGTGGCGCGATTGCGACAGCTGGGAATCACCGACTTCTTTGTGATCCAGGACAACTCCGCCCGGCGCTGGGGGATATCCCTGGGCCTGTTCCGCAGCATGGCGGCGGCGGAGAAACACCTCCTGGAGATGAACGCGAAAGGGGTGACCGGAGCGCAAGCGGTCATCTTCCAGGTGGGCCAGAATCCGGTCGCCTTGCAATTGCGCGGGCTGGACGAGGCTGGGCGCGAGAGCGTGCGCAAGCTGCTGTCCGACTTCAGCCAAAGTGAAATGCGCGCCTGCGAATAAATTGTGAATCGGCTTGCGAATCAGCCTGTGAATCAGACCGTGAATCACCGCGTGCCGCCTTTCCCTGTAAAATCGCCGGATTCCCAGGTGCGCTTCCTGGGTTGGTATTTCCGGGTTGATAAGCCGCGCCACTTTTTTTTCTAAACGATCATGTCCGACATCACCGACCAAGCCCTTGTCCCCCCCGCCATCAAGGCGGAAATCCTGGCCGAGGCCTTGCCGTACATCCGCAAGTTCCATGGCAAGACCATCGTCGTCAAGTACGGCGGCAACGCCATGACCGAAGAACGCTTGAAGCATGGCTTCGCGCGCGACGTCATCCTCTTGAAACTGGTCGGCATGAACCCGGTGGTGGTGCACGGCGGCGGCCCGCAGATCGACAATGCCCTGAGAAAGATCGGCAAGCAGGGCACCTTCGTGCAGGGCATGCGCATCACCGACGAGGAAACCATGGAAGTGGTGGAGTGGGTGCTTGGCGGCGAGGTGCAGCAAGACATCGTGATGCTGATCAACCACTATGGCGGCCAGGCGGTTGGCCTGACCGGCAAGGACGGCGGCTTGATCCGTGCGCGCAAGATGACTATCGCCGACCGCGAGAACCCCGGCCAGTTCCTCGACATCGGCTATGTCGGCGAGATCGAGGCGATCAACCCGGCGGTGGTCAAGGCCTTGCAGGACGATGCCTTCATTCCCATCATTTCCCCGATCGGCTTTGGCGAGGATGGCCAGGCCTACAACATCAACGCCGATCTGGTGGCGGGCAGGATCGCCGAAATCCTGCGCGCCGAGAAGCTGATCATGATGACCAACATCCCGGGCGTGATGGACAAGGCCGGCAATCTGCTGACCGACCTGTCGGCCCGCGAAATCGACGAAATGTTCGCCGACGGCACCATATCCGGCGGCATGCTGCCCAAGATTTCCTCGGCCCTGGACGCGGCCAAGTCCGGTGTCAACACCGTGCACATCATCGACGGCCGGATCGAGCATTCGCTGCTGCTGGAAGTGCTGACCGAGCAAGCCTTCGGCACCATGATCCGCTCTCACTGACAGTACGGCCCGGCCTTGCTGTTCGACACTCCCCGCGGCGGCCAGCTGGTCTGGCTGTTCGATCTCGACAATACGCTGCACAACGCCTCGCACGCGATCTTCCCGGCTATCGGCGGGAACATGAACCGCTTCATCGCTACCCTGGTGGGTGACGGCAATGGCGGTCCGGCGGCGCCGGAAGTGAGCAACGCGCTGCGCCTGGATTATCTGCGCCGCTACGGCGCCACCCTGCTGGGCATGGTGCGCCACCATCAGGTCCGCCCCGAGCATTTCCTCGACGAAGCGCACCGCTTCGACGACCTGATTTCCATGATTCGCGCCGAGCGCGGGCTCGGGCAACTGCTGCGGCGCCTGCCTGGGCGCAAGATCCTGTTGACCAATGCTCCCCACCACTACGCCCGGGAGGTGCTGCGGCACCTGGGCGTGGGGCATCATTTCGCCCGGCATATCGCGATCGAATCGATGTGGGTGCATGGACAGCTCCGGCCCAAGCCTTCGCGCGCCATGCTGCGCAAGCTGCTGGCGCGGGAAAAACTGGCGCCGCACCGCTGCGTACTGGTGGAGGACACGGTCGGCCACCTCAAGGCGGCCAAGACCCTGGGCCTGCGCACCGCCTGGGTCACCCAATACATGGCCAGCAATCCCAATTTGCGCATGCGCCGCGGCGTGCTGGCGCGGCGCCCCGTTTACGTCGATGTCAAAGTACAATCTGTACGGCAATTGCCCAACCGGCTGCAGCGGCTGCGCTGATACGCGATAGCGTCCGTCATCGTCGCAGGTATCCAGCCACGCCTCCGGCAACGCATCCAGCAACCACGGCGACCCTATGACAACCAATAAAACCGGCGAACGCAGATTGCAGATACTTCAAACCCTGGCGACGATGCTGGAGCAGCCCAAGGGAGAGAAAATCACCACCGCGGCCCTGGCCAGCCGCCTGGACGTTTCCGAGGCGGCGCTGTACCGGCACTTCGCCAGCAAGGCGCAAATGTTCGAAGGCCTGATCGACTTCATCGAATCCACGGTGTTCGGCCTGATCAACCAGATCTGTACGCAACAGGAAGACGGGCTGTCCCAGGCCCAAGCCATCGCCGGGATGCTGTTGAACTTCGCTCAGCGCAATCCCGGCATGACCCGGGTCATCATCGGTGACGCGCTGGTCAACGAAGACCCGCGCCTGCAGGCGCGCATGAACCAATTCGTCGACCGGGTCGAGCTGGCGCTGCGCCAATCCCTGCGCACCGCGGCGGCGCAGGGGCGCATGGAAGAGACCCAGGCGGCGCTGCGCGCCAACATGCTCACCAGCCTGATCGTCGGCACCTGGCATCGCTACGCCAAAAATGGCTTCAACACCGATCCGACCCAAGGGGCGCAAACGCAGATTGCTTTCCTGCTTGCTTGAGATGCGGCGCACGTTGTAAGACCCGGCCGACATGGCGAGCAGCCCGGTTCATCATCCGCTGTTGTCGGGCGGGTTTGAAACCCGCCCCTACGGATTCTTGCTATGGGTATGGTGATTCGGCCGTCCCCCTGTTTTTCGTAGGGGTGGGTTTCAAACCCGCCCGCAACGGCCGTTTCCTTGGGCCCGGCGGCTAGCGCGACACCAGCGCCCGCTGCCCCAGGGCTAGGATGGCGGCGGCGAACAGGATCCCGGCGGAAACGATCAAGCCCATGTCCAGGCTACCGCTGACGTCGGCGATCCAGCCCACCAGGGAAGGGCCGCCGATCTGGCCGTAGGCGAACACGATGGTGAAGGTGGCGATGCCCCCGGGCCAGGCCTGCGGCGGCAGGTTGTGCCGCACCAGGGCGGTGGTCGAGGCCACCACCGACAGGAATACCGCGCCAAACAGGATCCCGGACAGGTACACCATGGCCGGCTCGGTGAAGAAGGCCGGCAGCAGGGTGGCGATCCCCAGCAAGGCGTTCAGGATGCTCAAGGGCACGCCGTTGCGGAAGCGGTCCAGCAGCCAGGCCCAGAGGTAGGACGAGCCGATCACCGCCAGTCCCAGCAGCGCGTAGAAGGTCATCACGCTGCGCTCGGACATGCCCTGCTCCTTCAGCAGCGCGATCACGAAAGTCATGTAGCCGATATAGCCGACCCCGTAGAGGAAATACGCCGCCAGGCCAAAGCCGAAATCGCGCCAGCGTAAGCTGCCGTGGCGGCCCGGGGGCGCCGCCGAGCCATCGATCTTGCGCGCGTGCGGAATCAGCGCCAGCGCCGCCAGTATCGCGGCCAGGCCCAGCACGATCCAGGCCCATTGCCAGGGGTGGGCGGCCTGGGTGGCGCCGGCCAGGGTGGCCGGCACCAACAGTGCCGACAATAGGATGCCGATGCCCGAGCCGCTGTAATACAGGCCGATCAGCAATCCCGCGCGCTGCGGATACCAGGCGCCCAGCCGCGCGGCCAGCAAGCCGCCGGCGATGAATACCGCGGCCGCGGCGCTGCCCGCGACGATGCGCAGCAGCATCAGCGCGGCGGCGGAGGTGGTGAAACCCGACAGCAGCATGAACAGGGCGCACAGCAAGATGCCGCCGACCATGGCCGCGTGCGCGCCGTGGCGGCGCATCAGCAGCGGAGTCGCCAGCGCCCCCAGCAGATAGCCGAAGGCGTTGCCGGTATTCATGGCGCCGGCCAGCAGATAGCTCCAGTCCAGGTCTTGCTGCATCGGCGGCAGCAGCAGCGCATAGGCGAAGCGGGAAAAGCCGATCGCGCTGGTTGGTCCCAGGGCCAGCACCAGCGCGATCAAGGCCGGATGGCGCGGTGCGCCGGGTGGGGGTGCCGGCACCGGTGTCAGTAACGCTGGGTCAGGAATTGCACCAGGGCCGCGGCGGGCGCCGACAGGCGCTCGCGCTGGCGGAACACCACCACCAGTTCGCGCTGGGCCCACTCTTCCTCGATTGGCACCAGATGCAAATCCAGGGTGTTCAGGTACAGCTCGCCGATGTGCTGCGGCACCACGGCGATGCCCAGGCGCACGTGCACCATGCGGCACAGGGCGTCCAGGCTGCCGACCCGGATCTTGATGTTCAGGTCGGCTCCCAGCGCTTGCGCCTGGCGCACCAGCAGTTGCGACAAGGCGGTCTCGGTATCCAGGCCGACGAAATTCTCTCCCAGCATGTCGGTGAAGCGCGCCACCGGCAGCTTGCTCAGTCGGTGGTTCCGGGGCACCGCCAGGAACAGGCGGTCGGTGCGGTAGGGCAGGTGTTCGAGCGCTTCCAGGCCGGGCATCAGGTTGCAGAAGCCGAGGTCGAAGTCCAGTTCCTGCACGCTGCGGATGACCTGGCCGCTGGTCTGTTCCTCGATCTCGAT
>Ga0182745_1004880_pt1 | contig 11086 bp, 24 predicted proteins | sample eDN3rd30CKraftBY_FD_128523 | JGI IMG/M metagenome (GOLD analysis project Ga0182745, IMG submission 128523) | Enriched backyard soil microbial communities from Emeryville, California, USA - eDNA 3rd pass 30_C Kraft BY (version 2) (version 2) | ecosystem: Environmental > Terrestrial > Soil >... | reverse complement strand
TCAGTCGATGACGAGAGGCTGAAGCGGGCAGACGAAAAGTACCGTCAAAGCGAAACTCAAATCTTGGCAAGGGAAGCGCTTTAAGCCTTCCGGTTTCCGCCCGGAGGGGCGGTTTCCCGAATGCTTATTCGAGGAGACAACAATGCATCCCTCAGTACAGACAACCTACAACGAAGTGGCAAAGACGCTTATCGGCCTGACCATAAAGGCAGAAAAGCCATCTCGTGATTACTCCCGCCAGCGCCGTGTAATGGCCCGCGCTTGGTCCACATTCAATGCATGGCTGGCAGAGCATCAGAATGCGAGCGCCCGCCTCCGCAAGATCATGTTCGCAAGCGAGCTGGGCCACGCTCACCGCTTTGTCCGCAATCAGGACAATCCCGTTTTTATCACAGATGAACAGTCACGTTTTATCGGCTCTGACAGCCAATTCTCATTCCGTAGGGGTGCGTGATGGCAAGATTCCGCCACCACAAATACACATGGACCAAGCCCTTCGGCTCGGCTCGCCATTGTTGGGAACTCGTAGGACCCATGGGCGGAATTCATTTTCATGTATCCATAACAGAGGGTTATGGACCGTCTGCCGGCCTAGAATTTCATCACGCGGCATCGTCTGGTTATCGCTGCGACGAAGCACCGGACCACATCAACTGCCCTGTTATAGGTCAACCATGCTGGCACGATGGCACGAGCCTTTATGCAAGCGAAACTCTTTGGCCGATGATCGAGCCAATGCTCCGCAGCGGCGATCATGAAACCATCTTCCGGGTTTTGGAAGGTGAGTACGACGAACGCTTCAAGGGCTTCGAAACTCAGTCGAGGTCCGCGTCATGACCCTCTGCGCCCTCGCTACAATCCTTTTCACCCTCGCCGTTGCTGGTGTTTCAGCAGCATTTCTCATGCTCTGCCACCTCGAAAGAATGGCGGATATCGCACGGAGTGAAGTTGATGGCCTCTGAAATGACCACCGAAGAAATCCGCGCCAATATTAAGCTTGGTGTCCGAACATCTGGCGTCAACCCGAGATATGCGATCATTGAGAGCAATTTTAGCTCTCTGACGGGTGATTTTGATGAGCGATACGTTGCTCTTACCGGTCATGTCGGTTGCCTAAACCCGCACATGTTCGCGGCTGCACCTGATCTGCTTATTTCGTTAGATCGGCTTATCAAGACGGGCACGGACGCATTCAACGCCATGTCGCATTACGCGGAAAAGAATGCCGCCACCAATGCAGCCATGAATAATCTAAGCGATGCTTTGGATGCCGCCATAGCCGATCTAATCATAGCCAGAGGTGAAGCATGACCAACCACGCCGATCACCTCACAGCCGATCAGGTTGAACTGTATCTGACCGCAATCAGCACAGACAAACCTATCGAAGAGCGAATTGAAGCCGCTGGCGATCTTCTCGCCCGCCCTCTCCCATATGACGCACGCCGTGAAATCCGGTCGATTTACCTCGACCTGACGGACACACGCGACCTTGTTCAAGAAGGATTAGCCGCATGACGCATACCTATGATTTCTGGAATGCAGCGCTCGCCGCCCCTAAAGAGATAGGAAAGAGCCTACCCGTTCACGAAGGTGATGCGCAGCCGGGTTTTTATCGCAAGCGCAACGGCAAGGACGGCCCTTGGCTTCCTGTCGCGATCTGGGAACAGGACGGGCAGATTGTCGCAAAGATAGGCGACAAGATGGGCGACCCGGTTGACCTCTGGTCGTGGGTTTGCCGGTTCCCGGTTTCTGAGGCTGCATATCGCAAGGCTGTAGACGGCAAAGGTTGGGATGATGATGCGCCCGTTGCGCCTATCGGTCACAATCTGCCAGATGATCCCCACGAAGCTTTGAAGCTGGAATTTCAGGCCGAAAAGGAATTGGCCGATACGTTCCTGAAAACGCCAATCACCACTCAGGAGCAGGCCGATAAGGCGGCGGTGTGGTCGAAGAAGCTTGCCGGGATCGCCAAGAAGGCTACCGATCTGCACAAGGTCGAGAAGCAGCCAAGTCTTGATGCCGGTCGAGCCGTTGACGACAAATGGCGCGACCTCAAGGAAGATCCTGCCGACCTATCCAAGAAGCTCAAGCGGCATATGGATGCATTCCTGATCGAACAGCAGCGCCTTGAAAACGAGCGCCGCCGCAAAGAACAGGAAGAAGCCGACCGCCTGCGCCGTGAAGCAGAAGAACGAGCTCGGGCGGCAGAGGCACAAGGCAACGAAGAAGCGGCGGCAGAAGCCGAGCGGCTCAATGCTGAGGCTGCTGAGCGCGAGAAAGCCGCGCAGGCCACGAATGCTCACGCCGGTCGCACTGGCGCAAAGGTGAGCCTTCGCACGTTCGTCTCTGCCCGGATCGTTGATTACGACAAGGCATTGGTCGCCCTGAAAGACCACCCCGAAATGAAAGCTCTTGTCGAGCAGCTTGCCAACCGTGCGGTTCGCGCCGGTGTCGAAGTTGCTGGCGTTGAGCGCTTTGAAGAACAGAGGGCCGCATAATGAACGCTGTAGCTCATCACGAAACAAATCGTCTCCCCGCCCTTCATGCTGGCGGCAAGGTAAGCGCTATTGTCCCGCAGGACTTCGACGGCGCTTGGCGCATTGCATCCGCAGTCTGCAAAGCGGGTATGGCTCCGAAGGGACTGGAAACACCCGAAAAAGCCATGGTTGCAATCATGCACGGTATGGAGGTCGGCTTAACGCCGATGGCCGCTTTGCAGTCTATTGCTGTCATCAATAGCCGTGCCACCCTTTGGGGCGATGGCGCTCTCGGTCTTGTTCAAGCTTCCGGTAAGATGGAAAGCTTCAAGGAATGGTTTGAAGGAACCGGTGATAGCCGCAAGGCTCTCTGCCTTGTGAAGCGTAAAAACGACCCAGAGGCCAAGCTTGGTGAATTCTCAGTAGCCGATGCCCGTAAGGCTTCGCTCTGGGGTAAATCTGGCCCTTGGTCCCAGTATTCAGACCGCATGCTGAAGATGCGCGCCCGCGCCTTCGCCTTGCGTGATGGCTTCTCCGATATTCTTCGCGGCTTAGGAATTGCGGAAGAAGTGCAGGACATTCCGGCGCAACAGGAAGCAGTCAACGTCACGCCTCCATCGCCGCCTAGCCCACCGTCCCCGCCTTCGCCGGCTATTGCAGCGCCGGAACAGGAACCCATTGAAGACGCTCATATCATTGACGATGGCGAAGCCTTCGACATTGAGGCGTTTCTGTCAGAACTGGTTGAAGCCATGGCGACCGGCAAGACAGAAGATGAAATCGTAGAAATCTGGGATGGCTTCGACGTTGAAGCCACGCTGACCGAGGATGAAGAAGCGCTTCAGCGCGCCTTCGATCTTCGCAAGCACCAGATCGACCGCGTTCTTCGCACGATGCTTAACTCTCACCCTGTCAATGCGGGGTGAGCCATGAGCAAGCGAGAAAAGCCAGTTTATGGTTTCGTCCGCAGGGGAAATGCTCTTGTTCCGGCCATGGAATTCGACATGGCAGCGCTGGACAGCATCCGCAACGGCGAACTGGTCAAGGTTGAAATCAAGCAGTTTCGGAACGTCTCCCGCCATCGTGCCTATTGGGCAATGATACAGGAAGTCGTTGACGGGTGCGACCTCGACTATACCGCTGACCGCCTGCACGAAATTCTCAAGCTTCAGAATGGTGTGATCGATCCGGTAACGCTTCCCAGCGGCCTGACCATCGCTATTCCGGGTTCAATTTCCTTCGACAAAATGGATGAAGCCGAATTCAAAGCCTTCTTTCTCAAGGCTGAACGCTGGCTCGCCAAAACCTACGGCTATGTCCGGCAGGAGGTCGCATGAGCAAGCCTCTCCTCATCAAATCATACTTCCGCAGCCGTCCGTTCGACGCCGTAAAGGTTGAAAAGACCAAGCAGCTAGAAACGGAAGTTTACGGCAAGTTTGACCGTGAATGCGCGCTTCATTTGGATATCGTGCTTTCGCTCTCTGATTTTTCGGAGGTGAACCATGGCGCGGCGTGAATTCAGCAAGTCGGTCTATGCCGAAATCGTCAAGCGCTCGATGCAACCCAACGGTGATATCGCCTGCGAAGGATGTGGGCTGATCCTCGGCAAGAAGCCTTACCATATCGATCACATCAAGGCAGACGCTCTTGAGATCGACAAGAGCGCAAAGCTCACTGCTAAGGATGGTCAGCTACTCGGCGTCGAATGTTGCCATAAGGAAAAGACCAAGCAGGACGTGGCCGTCATTTCCGAGGCCAAGCGCCGCGAGGAAAAGCACCTCGGCATGAAGCGCCCAAAAGGCACGATCAAAAGCGCTGGCTTCCCGAAATACGAAAAGCCCGGTCGCATCGACAAATCCGCCCTTCCCACATTGCCACCGTCCCGGCTGATGCAGTCAGGGATTGCGAGGACGCGCCCATGACCATCCCAGAACAGGCAGTACAGGCGGCAAAGGACGTACTGTACTACGCTAACCCGAATGATGTTGAACGCGCCCTTGCAGTGGTCAAGGAATACTTGACAACTCGCGCCCTATCCTCACCTGACTATGCCGACGCCGATCACGCGCAGGCTCGGGACGTGCTGGCCCGTTTCCATGACTATGTGATTGAGGGCATCACTGCCGGTACGATCATGCGCGGCGGCGAACATCACAACCCGATTTGGCAGGAAGTTGCCAGCGTTCTCCATGCCGACGCCGGTAAGGTCGAGGGGGATGGGTGGCTGCCGCAAGACGCGACCGACGAAATGGTTGAAGCTGCACTTGCCGTCGATTGGGACAACGAGGACGAACGCGCCACGGTTCACAATATCTGGCACGCCCTGAGGGCCAAACTTCCCTTTGCACCATCGGAGGACGCGGAATGAGTAGAGAAATTATACTTGGTTGGGGCGCTCCATCGATCAAAGAACAGTTTCCCGAACTGGCCGACGATGTGGCCGAACACTTCCAGAAAGACAGCGAAGCACTCTTTCGCCTGCGCATCCGCGGCTACGTCACCGACAGTCAGCGCAACGCCATCATCAAGAAACTCGGCAACGAAATATACAAAGCGGTCGATACGGCCACCCACCCATCAGGAGGCGACCGTCATGGCGAGTGAAATGAAGCCTTGGAGATACGAAATCAAATGCGGGCCTGATGATGAAGCAAGCCACGCATGGATTTATGACGACAGCGGCGAGTTCACTGCGGTTATGAAAATCCATAAGGCCAAGCAAATTGTTGACGCCATGAACACCTGCCCCGCGCCTGTCGCTACAGATACGGGACTGGTGACGTACGCGCACGACAATGGAACGCTGAGCGGGTTATCTCGTAACGAGCATGGCCCGTGGTGTCTCCGCTCGCAGGCTGAGGCCATCATTGCGGCGGAACGGGCGGAGAAGGAGAGACTTGCTGCCCTAATCCATGAAAACGGCACGCCCCGTTTCAATGCCGTCTGTGAGCGCGCAGAGAAGGCCGAAGCCGAGGCAGAGCGGTGGCACAGGAAAGCAATGGATGCTGGCGTCATTGTGCATTCTGACGGCACAACGTCCCATCCAATGCGCAAAGAACGGGATGACCTGAAAGCCGACAACGCTGAGAAGGATCGTGAGATAGGCCAGCTGAAAGCCGCATTGGGAGCCGATGCTGCCCAATTCATGCAATCGCTTGTCGACGAATGCTCGCGTGAGATTGAAAAACGCAAAGCCCTCGAAGCCAAGCTCGCGGCTGCTAATGAAATCGCGCAACTGGTCATTCAGGCCGAAGAAGACAAAAGCGGCGATCCGAACTTCTACATTCTGATGATGCAGACGGCTTACGACAAAGCCCGCGCCATGCTGGGAGGGAAGTCGTCATGAAACTGCCCACGGCAAAAAACGACCCTCGCTGTTCGTGTGTAACAGGACAGTATGAATGCTGGTACTGCCGCAAGCCCAAGCTCGAAGCGATTGAGCGACGGCTAACCCCAGCTCAGCACGCATATGATCGTCTGGCACTTGCTGGATGGCGTCGTGATGACGACTACGAAGCTGATTGCTGCTCATGTCACATAAGCGCGCCATGCGGGTATTGCACAAGTCACTGCATTGAATGCGGAAATCACAACGATGACTGCGAATGTCATGAAGGAGAAGCCGCATGACCGACCTCATTACGCGTCTCTCCAAGCTAGACGCGCCTGACAGGGAAGTAGATGCGGAGATTGCAATCCATCTTCTTGGATACACCCGCGTAAACCGCATGGCGCGGTGGCCTGAAACGCAGCCGATTTGGGATTTCTACGAAGGCGAACCTCTCAATTCGAATGGTGTCTTGATCCCTCGCTACACCGGCTCACTGGATGCAATTAGATCTCTGGCCCGCAGGCTCTATCCTGACGTGATGTATCGCGTCGGCAATGATGGAGAAGGGCCAGACCCTAGCCTGTATCTGGGTGAGCTATTCATCCCCGGCGAACAGAAGGACAGCTATTTCACCGGCCTTTCGCCAGTTGATGCGGTCAGCCTCTGCATCGCCCTCTTGCGCGCAAAGGAGGCATCGAATGCTGAATGAACTCCGCTGGCAGCTTTTCAAGGCCCTGTCGTGGATAGGCTGGAAGGTCTGCCCCGAACCGCACCGGACGCGCTTGCAGCAAATCACTCCCACTTGGAAACAGTATGAGGCCAACCATGCCGAGTAAGGAACAGCCGAAAATCTACGTTGATATGGCCTGTTCGCTTCCAGATCAGACGGTAACGACACAGGAAACGCCGACCGCGCTACTCCGCTGGAATGAAGGCGTGCTGGAACAGCGTATCGAGTTAAAGGAATGGAATAATCGGGGCGAGATGATCAACTGGACAACGTTCTGGCGTCCAGTGCCGACCTTCGCCGCCTCCGCACTTGGGGAGCAGAGCGAATGAAGTGGACTTGGATCACACCTTATGAGTTTCACAAGATGGCAAAAGAAGCTTCCGACGCAGCGCACAAAGCATTCATGGTTGCGTTTCGCCAAGCCCTGAAAGGCGGTGGCGATTGAAGCTGGATCGCAGAGAGCGCGACTTTCTCCAACGGCTATGGTTCGGCCAGACATTACGTCTCGCTGATCGTGAGGAAGATCGAGTGCGTCAGAAAATGCGCAAGGCTGGGCTTGCTGTGGTTACGAAGAACCCTCGTCGTTGGGAACTCACCGAAGCAGGCCGCGCCGCACTGCTGGAAAGGGAGTGAGGATGAGCGAAATTCCTATGATCATCCAATGGCACGGTACCGATATCCGCGAATTGTCAAAAGACGAACTTCTGACGGTTGTCGTCGATCTGCTTGCCGAAATCGAACAGGCGCGTCAGTTCCATCGCCTTGAGGTTGCAGGCTGGAAAATGCTGCTTGAAGTGAAGGGGCGCGCGTAATGTCACAACCCGCCCCAGGTATTGCGAGCAAGACCAGTTCGCCGTGTGCATATGTTGGAATACAGCAGTTGCAGGCGTTTGCCGCCACAGGCAGAGCATTTCAGGAGAGGAGCGAGGTCTTTGAACATCGCACCATGCGCGGGGCCGAGCCTATCCGCCAAGGCCTGAATATCCAGTTCGGCATATCGCTCGCAAGTATAACAGTGCGCCGTGATGATCTCACCACGTTGCAGGCAATCACCCAATGTCGCGTTCGTGCTGAATGTACCCATGACAGCCTCCAAGGCGGCACGGATTACAGCAAGAACGAAACGGAAACAAATCACTTTTGGAAGGAGTGTTAAATGGGACAGAAGGCACTTCGCTTTACGAAGGCAGATATCGCTCGCGCTGCCTCTGTAGCCAAAGACCTCGGTGTCATGCTTAAATTATGCACCGATGGGGCGATCTTGATTTATTCAGACAACGACGAACGGATCATTGATCAGGACAGCGATCTAGACAAAGAGCTAAGGGCGTTCGAAGCAAAGCATGGTTACAGTTGATTTGAAAGGCATCCACAAAGTTAACGCAAAGGGCCGCACGTATTATTATGCATGGCGTGGCGGCCCTGCCCTTCGTGGAGAGCCTGGATCGGCTGAATTTATGGCTTCGCTTCAAGAGGCAAATGATAGCCGGATAATTCCTGATGCTTCAAAGTTCCGCGCCGTCATCACGGCCTATAAGTCTAGCCACGATTACCAGAAGCTAGCTGACAGCACGAAACGCAATTGGAATGGATGGCTGGACAGGATCGGAAAGAAATTCGGTGACTTGAGCATCGCGCAGTTTGATCGACCTCAGAAAATACGGCCAGTCATTCGAAAATGGCGCGGGGAATTTGCCGACAAGCCACGAACGGCAGATTACGGGATGCAAGTTCTCTCCCGCGTTCTGTCGTATGCCGTAGACCCGCTTGGCAAGATTAGCCAAAATCCATGTGAAGGTATCAAGCAGCTTTATAAAAATGATCGTGCCGCCATCATATGGACGGATCAGGATATCGCGCAGCTTAAAACGAAATGTTCACCCGAAGTCGCGTGGGCGGTTGATCTGGCGGCCCACACAGGATTGCGCGCTGGCGACCTTTTGCGGCTGTCTTGGTCGCATATCACCGACAACGCCATAATCCTGCCCACCGGGAAAAGCCGACACACCAAGGAAGCGGTTATCCCTCTTTACGCGGAACTGAGGGCGTTGCTTCAAACGATCCCGCGCCGCTCGCCTATCGTCCTGACGAATACCAGGAAGGCCCCTTGGACGGTAAACGGATTTGGATCATCGTTTTCAGATTGCCGGGAAGAAGCCAAGCTCGGCGATAGAGATTTGCACTTTCACGACTTCCGTGGGACGGCGGCGACAAAGTTCTATATCGCCGGTCTGTCAGAGCGTGTAATTGCTGAAATCATGGGATGGGAAGAAGAAACCGTGCGGAACATTATCCGCCGATATGTGAGCCGAACGGCTGCTATCGAGGCCACGATAAAACAGATTGACGAGGCCAGAAAGAGAACATAGCCTGTAAAACAGTCTGTAAAACTTTATTGGCGATACACCAAAATTATCGCCGTAAGATACTGAAATATCTTGCAGATTGCGGGTATGATGTAATGGTAGCCTGTCAGCTTCCCAAGCTCATTACAATTCAATGTTTTCAATGACTTAATTGTAAAACTAGCAAAAATCGCCCCATAAAATTCAATATGTTAGGTAGCCGCTGTAAAACAGTTTTGGGCCACATAAGCCCCTCCGACAGCTTCAACCCACGCCCGCATGATCAGGTTCGCCTGCATCGGTGAAAGCTTCACTTCCTGTCCGGCGACGGTGACGAAAATATCGGCCCCGCGCCGGATCGGTTGAAGATCGCGAATAATGCTCACTTGTGGAAATAACCCCAGATCTTCAACCCATTCTCGTACATCGACGTGATGAACACGAGAACGGCAAGGATTGATATCATCAGCCATTTAACCACATGGCCCATTGTCCGCACTGTCGCGTAGAACTTCATCGCATCTTCCAGATTGTCGATATCGTCTTCGTCCAGTTTGGACAGAAATTCCTTTGTCCGCTCTGGCAGTTCAACGAGGCGGTTGGCAGTCGGTGCTTCATTGTCCATTGGTGTCACCTCCAGCACCCCGCCGATTTGCCAAATGCATTGTGAGAAGCGATGCCCTGCCCAGCCGGGATATCGTTCTGCGCGATATAAACCGCCGTTGACGGCTTAAGGCTTATCTGTTTCCACCCGGCGCAATTGCTCGCATTGCTCTGGCAAGCCGCCAAGCTGAAGGCAGAGCCTATAGCTATCCATACCGATAATTTCCTCATCCACGTCCGCCCTTTTCTGGATTGCCTTTGCCGTCGCTTCTGCCGCCGCCACAGCGGTTCGTTGACGCTCTTTGATGGTTCCGGCGGCGTACCCGCCCGCCAGAAGCAGAAACGCCGCCAGAACGGCAGCGAGCGAGTATTTCAGCCATGAGGGAATGAGTGCCCAGATTGCCGTCATATCGCATCAACCAGCTTTTCAAGCTTGGCCCTCGCCTGCGGCATGGTGAAGATGGCATATCCGGCGATGAGGATGATCGCAGCCACGATAACCATCTGCACCTTCCAATCCACAAACGGCATGACAGCCGCGCCTCCGCCCGATCCGAACCACGTCCAGAAGCGAGACGATTTAGAGATAGGCTTTTCGTCAACAGGTGCAGGAACCACTTCGGCAGCCGGTGCCGTTACAATCTGCTCGACACCGTATCCCTCGGTCAGCAGTGCCTTGTCATATTCCTTGGCGTAACCGGCGATCAGTTCGGCCTTGTCCGTACCGTTGACGATCCGGCGGGCGTTCTTGAAGTCAGACTTCTGCAAGGTGATGTAATCGGAAAGCTTCTTGCCGGTGAACCAGCCCTCGACCATTCCAGCAATGATGATCGGTGCGGCATATTCAGGTTTCAGAAGCAGTTCAGGCTTTTTGACGAAATCTACGCCAAGTTCCTTGCTGGCGCGCTCATAGTTCGACCGCCAGGTAATCTGAACATACCCGCGACCAACGAATGGCCAGTATTTCTTCGACCGGAGATACTTCTCTCCGCCCTTTTCCATGATCGGTTTCATCGTATGCGCGGTCTCGTGAAACGCCGTGGCCAACAAGTACGCCATTTGGTTTCGCAATAGGCCATGCTTTCGACCTGCCTCAATCAAGAGGCGGGTATCGCCAAGGTGCATATCCAAGGTGATTTCCTTTCGGCAAAGAAAAAGCCGCCTCAGTGGGCGGCGACTGTCAGTTGCAGTTTTGAACTTCTCGGCTTAGTCTCCGGCTCACAGGCTTGGGGAGACTAAAATGAAGACATTTCTTATCGGGGCGCTGCTAGCTGGCGCGTGGGCAAATACGGCTATTGCAGAGGATTACGACTGGTCTGGCATCTACGGCGGTGCAAGCATCGGGGCCAGATGGTCAGACGTAAGCGTTGACCAGATTATTCCCAATTATGATCGGTATTTAAGCGCAGACGGTGCGAATTTTACCGGCGGCGGATTTATTGGCTACAACTTTCAAAGCGGAAATTGGGTATTCGGGCCATCTGTTTCGGTAGATTTCACAGAGGGCGAAAACGGATCGGACAGAATACCCACGATGACAGGGATGACCGATCAGGCTTATTTACAAGACAAGTACAGGTCTAAGGCAACTGTGTCGG
>Ga0182745_1004878_pt1 | contig 11089 bp, 11 predicted proteins | sample eDN3rd30CKraftBY_FD_128523 | JGI IMG/M metagenome (GOLD analysis project Ga0182745, IMG submission 128523) | Enriched backyard soil microbial communities from Emeryville, California, USA - eDNA 3rd pass 30_C Kraft BY (version 2) (version 2) | ecosystem: Environmental > Terrestrial > Soil >... | reverse complement strand
GAACAAGTTGAAGAGCTTATCGAAATTGGATACGATGAAGTGACAAACCGAAAATATTATAAGATTTATTTTGAGGAAGAAGCTTAGAAATGTGGTTCAGATACTACGTAAGTTTGCGAGCTTAGCACCAAGCCGCAGACCCAGCTTTTGGATGACGCTAGCACTTGACTAATCGCTGAAAACTGTTCATAAGCCGGATGTACTACACTTTCATGTTGATTCCGACGAAAAGTGGCAGAGAGAAGCACTATATACACCACTTTCATGTTGATTCCATTGGAAAGTGGCATTGACGAGCCCCATGAAGATCATTTTGATGAAGATTTATCAATAAGTTCCTTTTTATAGGAACTTCAACTTGTCGTTAGGCCAACACGACGTTGATCATAGTAGGCTGCAGCTTCCTGAAGAATTCAAAAAAATTTTAAACCCCCTCACTGAACTAGTTCCTGAGGGGGTTATTTAAATTCTTCTTCAATCCATCTTACATGAACCGGCTTGAGATGGTACTTTGCTTTCTAATTCATCGATGACTGACTGAATGATTGGTGTTTGATTTTCGATTAAGCGGTAGTGTTTCCATGTACCGAGTTTGCGAGATGTAATGATTCCGGCTTCCTCCAACTTTTTCAAATGCTGACTAACGGCTGGTTGAGATATTCCAAGAACATCGACAAAATCACACACACACACTTCCCCAGCTTTCAAACAGCTTAACAAAGTTAAACGATTGGCATCAGATACTGCTTTTAGCTGTTTTTCAAGTAATTGAAGGTCCATAGGTTCACCTCTATGCTTTTATTGTCCTGTACTTTCAAAACGCTTAATTCTTTCCCCGATTTCATCACGTACACGTCTAAAAAATGCCCATTTTTCTTCTTCGTCACCTTGTGCTTTTGCTGGATCATCAAAGCCCCAATGCTCACGCTTTACATGTGGTGGCGTAACAGGGCATTTATCGTTGGCATCCCCGCATAAAGTCACAACTAAATCTGCATTATTTAAAGTTACTAGATCAATCATATCAGACGTCTGTGCCGAAATATCAACCCCTACTTCTTTCATTGCCTTAATGGCATTGGGATTCACTCCATGAGCTTCAATTCCGGCGCTTTTTACTTCCCATTCATCAGCAGATAAGATTTGCTTTGCCCAACCTTCAGCCATTTGGCTTCTGCAAGAATTTCCTGTACATAAAAAATATAGTGTTTTTTTCGTCATGTCGTAAATGCTCCTTTTAAAATGCTAGTAATGTGACAAATAAGCCGATAAGGGTAATAAATAGGATTGGGATTGTTAGTATAATCCCTGTCTTAAAATAAGTTCCCCAAGAAATTTTAACACCCTTTTGAGAAAGCACATGCAGCCAAACTAATGTTGCGAGTGAACCAATTGGTGTAATTTTAGGGCCTAAGTCAGAACCAATGACATTTGCGTAAATAAGTGCTTCTCTTACTATACCAGTCGTGTTCGTTTCAGCGATTGCCAGTGCATCAATCATAACAGTTGGCATGTTATTCATGATAGAAGATAAAATTGCTGCAACAAAGCCCATTGCAATCGTTGCTGTAAATAATCCTTGATCTGCAAAACCTTCAATCGCACTGGCTAATGAATCCGTTAACCATGCATTTCCTAATCCATATACAACCACATACATGCCAATGGAAAAGAAGACAACGTTCCAAGGGGCTCCTTTTACAACTGCTGTTGTATCGACAACTGCACTCCGTCTAGCCATCATTAAGAAGAATATTGCAATGATTCCTGCTACAAAAGATACCGGGATACCGATAAACTCACTTGTAAAGTAACCAATTAAAAGGACTGCCAGGACATACCAAGAAAGCTGAAACATTCTTAAATCTTTAATCGCTTCTTTCGGCTGTCGTAATTTAGCAATTTCATAATTTCTAGGAATACTCTTTCTGAAGTAAATTAGTAACACTGAAATAGTTGCAACTAATGAAAACAGATTTGGCAAAATCATTCTTGTCGCATATTCTATAAATCCAATACTAAAGAAATCCGCTGACACAATATTTACTAGGTTACTTACAACAAATGGCAATGAAGTAGTATCCGCTATAAAACCACTTGCCATGATAAATGGAAATATCATTTTTTCCTGGAAATTTAAATTCCTTACCATCGCGAGTACAATCGGAGTTAAGATTAGTGCAGCCCCATCATTGGCAAACAATGCTGCTACAACCGCTCCTAAAATACTTACATAAACAAACATTTTAATGCCATTCCCTTTTGCAGCTCTGGCCATATGTAAAGCAGCCCATTCAAATAACCCAATTTCATCTAATATTAATGAAATTAAAATAATGGCTACAAACGAAATTGTGGCATTCCAAGTAATCCCCACAACTTCAAAAACATCTTGAAAATCAACAACACCCACGATTAAAGCAAGTATGGCTCCTGCACATGCAGTCCATCCAATGTTTAACCCTTTTGGTTGCCATATTACGAAAATTAATGTCACTGCAAAAATACTTGTAGCTAAAATTGCTGTTAACAAAGAAGACTTCCTCCTAGCTCTTCACTAAAACATAGTTTGAATTTTTAACTGGCACTATAAAGGCTGTTGCTATGTAAACAATCTCATTTTATATATAACCAATCACTTATATAATAAATCACTTATATATTGAAATCAATTTATTTTTATCTAATTGTCCATTTTCATAAAGGATGTTTTTTTAGAAATCTCAATCATGTATTGTACAATAGAATTAGGTAATAAATCTTTAAGAAAGGGATAATCATGATGACGAAATTATCTTATAATGGTTTAAAATATGGAGATAGTAATGTGGAAATAAAATTATTGGCGGATCTACAAAATGATTGGATTGAGATAACACATACCAAGGAAATTTCACAAGTAATGAATAAATCAACAGGTGAATTTATCGTAGTAAATCGAAACACCCTGCAATGTGAGGTTGTTTCATAATACAAACAACTTTGAAACAAATAAATCTTATGCGACTGACTATATCAGTTGCATTTTTTATGTACTTCAAAACATCTCAACAGTCGCATAATTTGATTTATGGGGACAGCACTGGTTCAGCCATTTATGAGGGTATCTTGAACTTGCTAATGAAGTGTTCGTCATATCGTTAAAGTATTTTCCCAAATAACGCTGTCTCGCACGATATTTGCCATTCTTTCTATTTTAATATCATGCACCTATTGTCTAAAATTCCATACAAAAAGAACCATCCAAAATCGAATGGTTCTTTCATAAATCAATTTTATATTAGTTATGAACAGTTTCTTTATCAGTTAGTCCAAGTACTTCAGCAGTTGAAGCTTGAATCTCTTCAAGCAACTTCGTGTTTTGCATTAATGAAACGCCATATGATGGAATCATTTCTTTAATTTTTGGTTCCCATTCTTTAATGCGATCTGGGAAGCATTTGTTCATCACATCTAACATTGCTTTAACAGCTGTTGATGCACCTGGAGAAGCTCCAAGTAATGCAGCTACTGAACCATCTGCCGCCGTTACAACTTCAGTACCAAATTGAAGTGTTCCTTTTCCAGCATCAGTGTCTTTAATAACCTGAACACGTTGTCCAGCTACAAGGATGTCCCAATCTTCTAGTTTAGCATTTGGGATGAATTCTTTAAGCTCTTCTAAGCGTTGATCGTTTGATAGCATTACTTGTTGGATTAAGTATTTAGTTAATCCCATCTCTTTCACACCAGCAGATAACATTGTTAGCAAGTTATTCGGTTTTACTGAGGCGATTAAATCCATGTTTGAACCAGTTTTTAAGAACTTAGGCGAAAAACCGGCAAATGGTCCAAATAATAATGATTTTTTGTTATCGATAAAGCGTGTATCTAAGTGAGGTACAGACATCGGTGGTGCACCTACTTTTGCTTTACCATAAACTTTACCATGGTGCTGCTCTACAATTTCTTGATTGTTACATACCATGAATAACCCACTTACAGGGAAACCACCGATATGTTTTGACTCTGGAATACCTGTTGCTTGTAATAATGGAAGACTCGCGCCACCAGCACCGATAAAGACAAATTTCGCTTTATGGTATTCCATTTTACAGCCTTCTTGGTCATGTACTTTTACTTCCCACATGCCATCACTAGAACGTTTAATATCAGCAACAGAGTGCTTATAGTTTACCTCAACGTTTTGTTTTCCAAGGTATTCGAATAGCATACGTGTTAATGCACCAAAGTTTACATCAGTACCACTATCGATTTTAGTTGCAGCAAGGCGTTCTTTCGCTTCGCGGCCTTCCATTACAAGCGGCATCCATTCTTTTAGTTTCTCAGAATCCTCTGTATATTCCATTCCTTTAAATAATGGATTAACTGAAAGCGCTTCAAAGCGTTTTTTCAAGAAGTCAACATCGTCTTCTCCCATCACTAAGCTCATATGAGGGATTGCTTTAATGAAATCTTCTGGATTGCTGATTAGATTGCTTTTTACAAGGTAAGACCAGAATTGTCTTGAAAGCTGGAATTGTTCGTTCACATCAATTGCTTTTTTTATTTCAACTGTACCATCTGGTTTTTGTGGAGTGTAGTTAAGTTCACAAAGTGCAGCGTGACCAGTACCGGCATTGTTCCATTCGTTAGAACTTTCTTCACCTGGTTTATCAAGTGCTTCGAAAACCTTAATTTCCCATTCAGGTGCTAATTCTTTAAGCATAGATCCTAAAGTTGCACTCATAATTCCAGCACCAATTAAGATAACGTCTGTTTTTTCGTATTTAGTACTCATAATTACCTTCCTTATCTCCCCTATATTTGCAAAAAAGATGTAGGCGCTCCCATTTTTGAAATAATCAAGGAACCCACCTTCTCTGTATTAATTATAACCGTATAATATTATAATACATTTCTTCTTAGATTAAAATATCTACTATTATATATTAACTTTCATTTATTTAAAAGGTGAATTTAAATAGCATTTAGCCGCAAAGACTAGTAAATCACGGAATGATTAATTTAACTAATATAATTTAAACGCTGCAAACAGGCACTTACAGAACTGCATTAACTGCATCACTAATCGAAACTTTCCCTGCTATTACCTTAAATTCTTTTCGAATAGTTGCATTATTTTCGAGACATGCTAATACTACTTGTGCGAGATCTTCTCGAGATATTTCACCTCTATTAAGATCACTTTCAACAACCTTCACAAATCCAGTGCCCTTTTTGTCATTCAGTTCACCAGGATGAATAATTGTGTAGTCAAGCGAAGATAATCTTAGCCATTGATTTACGTAATAATTTTTAATCATTAGCGGCCGAAAGTATACAGGGAAATGAATCCAATCCTCTTTTTTAATTTCAAATGGACTAATGTGAATAATCCGTTTGACTTCCGTAGACTTGAGCGCTTCTAATAATTGAATGGTATCATCGATTTCTGCAAGCGTCTCTTTTTCTATTTCGTGTATACTATGCTCTGCAATCACGAGAGCATCAACACTTTGGACAGCCTGTACAAAAGCTTCAATGGGGTCATCAGATTTATATATAAAGTTTTCGATCCCTTTTTGACTGAAATAGGCTGACTGTGCTCGGTTTTGCAGTAATGCCTTAGCTTGATGTTCGCCACCTTCAAGTATGTAGTGAATCAAATGTCTGCCTAATTGACCATTCGCACCGATTACGAGAATCTTCAATTCCCTCACAACCTTTTAAAAGAATGTTTTATCTACAGAATGGGCTATTTTTGATAAATTTAACCATTATTTTAGAAATTTATTTATCTGGTGATGAATGCGTGTCAGTTGCATGTCTCATTAAGAGAGAATCACTTCTTTATGGGGACAAATCGGGGATGGAATAGTTGCTAAATGTCTTGGTTGTACTTTCAATAGCTGAATGAAGTATATTCTAGTGATGTTTCTGATAAAATAGGGCTTTCATAAACCCTTGAAGACCACCTTGTGACCAATCCCGACGAAAAGTGGCTTTCATAACCCCGATGAAGACCATTTTGAGGTCGATTCCAATGAAAAGTGGCTTTCATTAGCGCTATGAAGACCATATTGAAGCCGATTCCGATAAAAAGTGGCTTTCATAAATAAGATAGTTTTTTCATTTAAATAGGTGCTTTTTCAGTGACTGCCATAATTGAGCCCATTTCAAGGTTCACAATTCGCGCCAAAAATACCGATACACCTTCCTCAGTGCATCGGCAATAAATCTTTATTTCATTATAACTAATGATTGTCTTCCCGTATTTTATCCAATAGCCAATAGCTGACTTGGTCGGCGATGTATTTTTCGTATTTGTTTTTGCTGTATAAGTAAATGGTTTTGAATAGGGTTTGCACGTCTTTCCAGTAAAATACGCTGATTCCTTTTAAGGAAGGCAGTTCTGCTCGGTGTGGCAATGCGTTTTGAACTGCTTCTAACGATTCCCTGTATTCAATTACTCTTCGAAATCCTATCGGGCTGTGATATCTGTCTAATATTAATAAAGAAAAGTAGAAATTTCGTTTTCTAGCATAATTAGAACCAAGGTCTATATTGCGGATTATTTGATCTCTTTTGGCATTCTGTTCCGTTCCAAAAGTGATATCTGACTTGTATTTTGCTTCGATAAACCAAACGAAGTCCTCAGTTTCGATGACGATATCAATTTCAGATTTCCCCTCTTTAAAAGGGTAGCTTCTTGGAGGGTGGATTTTCTTCCACAATTTAATTTCCATTTCTTCCGTCGTATAAGGCAATTCTTCTTGAAAGGCTTTATAAAATAATTGTTCGACCCAAAGCTTTCGGTCTATCTGGTTGAATGTACGGAACACATTCCAAACAATTGCATCTTCACTACAATCACTATGTTCGATTTCCTGCCTATGTTTTCGCCAATTTTCTAGCTGAGGATCAAATTTATCGATTAGTAGCGAATCTCTAAAATAATCATGGAGCTTCACATCAGATTGAGTTATTTCCCTCATCTCTTCCCTCCTACAGTTTCATCGCCATTTATCATTAAATACATATCTTTTATATATACGATTCATTGTCTGGACACATACATGCATTTGAAATTTCTCTTTAGTAAGACTTGGCCAAAATTGTACATACTTTAAGTGAAACATTTTGGCATTCAACATCGTAGTAGTACTATAACTAGATGGAAAAGTAGATAGGAGAATTGGATTGGAATCTAAAGAGCAATTAACAACCTACTTAAATGAAATTGAAAAATGGGAGGACGATCAGAAAGGTTTGTTCTTTTGGGAGAAAATCGGTCGCCTTCCCTTTAAAGTCATTGATAAGCTAACACCAAAATTCATTCAAGCGAAAATTGGACTCTTGGTAAATGAATTAGGAAGTTATATCCAAACAGGCGGAAAGTATTTAATAAGCGAAAAACAAATGCTTAAAAGAATTCAAAAAAATACGGCACATTCGATTGATTCATTTGATGATGTTGCCAACATGCCAGTAAGAGACATGATTACGTTAAGCAAATCCTTACAAAGTGACCGCAGTAATTTAGCTACGGTACAGGGCGCTTCAACAGGTATTGGCGGGATTTTTACTCTTGTAATTGATATACCTGTTATATTGGGCTTATCTCTAAAAACCTTACAAGAAATTGCGATTATCCATGGCTATAATCCTAACGAAAAAGAAGAGCGTGTATTCATTGTAAAGTGTTTGCAATTTGCCTCAGCTGACATTGTTGGGAAAGAAGCAATTTTAAATGAATTAGCCAGCATCAATAAGAGCCAAGATACATCCCAGGGCATGATTAGTCAGCTAAAAGGCTGGCAAGAAGTGTTCTTCACCTATCGCGATAATTTTGGGTGGAAAAAGCTATTCCAGATGGTACCTATTGCTGGCATGTTGTTTGGCGCAATTATTAACAAAGGCATGATGGATGATGTTTCAGAAGCCGGCATCATGCTTTACCGAAAAAGACGAATCTACGACAAGCTTCACGAAATCGAGCAATCGGAAAAATCATCAATTGAATAGTAACTAAAATTAGATGCACTTAAAAAAGTTGGAAATCCCATCAAATGGATTTCCAACTTTTTCTCTAATAACACTATTCAACTAATGAAAAACAATTGTTTTATTTCCTTCTACAATGATGCGGTTTTCCAAGTGCCACTTCACTGCTTTTGATAAAACGCGGCGTTCAATTTGACGCCCGATTTTCTTTAATGTCGCAACATCATCACGGTGATCTACTCGTTCAACATCTTGTTCGATAATTGGACCTTCATCCAAAGCATTTGTTACATAATGAGATGTGGCACCGATCAACTTTACCCCTCTTTTATAAGCACGGTCGTATGGGTTTGCGCCAATGAATGCCGGTAAGAAGGAATGATGGATGTTAATAATACGATTTTCAAAGTGATCCACAAATTCTGGCGTTAAAATTTGCATATAGCGTGCCAAAATCAGTACATCTACTTGATATTCTTCCATTAGAGCGATTTGCTGATCCTCCACTTCTCTACGAATGTCTTTGTTTGCCGGTAAATAGTGGAATGGGATGCCGTATGATTCGACAATTGGACGCGCTTCTTCATGATTACTGATTACTACCGCAATATCCGTTTCTAAATCTCCATTTTGCCATTCCCAAAGCAATTCCAATAAACAATGCAATTCCTTAGATACATAGATTGCTGAGCGTTGACGCTTATTTAAATAGTAGAAATGATAGGTCATATCATAATTAGCTGCGATTGTCTTGAATTCCTGTTCCATCTCTATTGCTTTTTCTTGAAGCGAATCACAATGGTATTCTAAGCGAATAAAAAATGTCCCATTTTCCGGATCACTTGAATATTGACTGGATTCAATAATATTGGCATTATATTTTAATAAAAAAGTAGAGAGGACCGATACAATTCCAGGTTTATCTGGACATTTTACTAATAGTCTTGCTCGATTCTCTACTTGTGACGTTTGTTGTCTATTCTCTCTCTTTACTTGCTCTGATTGCATGTATGTACACTCCTACTCATTGTTAATTTTTTTATTATCTATTATTTTTGCAAATTGAGCAACAATTTGGAATATTGTTTACATAATATACACAAAATATACGCATATTAAGTGTGAAAGGAGATGAGATTATGAGCCAAAACAAGGATTTTGATAATTACTCAAACTTTGATGATCGTGGATTAAAAAGCAAAAGCAGCACACCAAACCAATCAACAAATTCTCATCAAAACACTGCGAAACCAAAAGAAGAATTTGGGATGGAAAAAAATCCACTCCTAAACAAAATTAAGAACAGTTCCATCGTTAAAAAAGTAGAAAAGTTCTTAAACGAAAATAAATAATTTTTTACATGCCTCGATGTTGAGTCGGGGTATTTTAAATTCTTCGCATTTTTTAAGGGATTCTTCTATAATAGGTCTTTAGATTACTCACCTAGAAAAGGAGACTATTAACTTGATATTAGTCATCGATAATTACGATTCTTTTACCTATAATTTAGTCCAATACATACAAACAGTTGGTGAGAAAGTTGTTGTTGTACGTAATGACGAACTTACTATAGCGGACATTGGGGAAATGGAGCCTGATTATATTTTACTCTCGCCTGGACCAGGTAATCCTGATACTGCAGGTATTTGTTTAAATATAGTAAAGGAATTTCATAAAGAAATTCCTATTTTAGGTGTTTGTCTTGGCCATCAAATCATTGCCCAGGCTTTTGGAGCCACAGTACATAAAGCGAAAATGCCGATGCATGGGAAAGTCGATGAGATTATACATGATGAAAAATGCATTTTTACGGACATTCCCTCCCCTGCTCCGGTTACACGCTATCATTCATTAATTGTTGATGAAGCAACATTGCCGAGCTGTTTAGAAATTAGTGCTAAAACAAAAAATGGAGAGATAATGGGCATTCGACATAGGCAATTTCAAGTTGAAGGCGTTCAATTTCATCCCGAAGCCATTCTAACGGAAAACGGATTACAAATGATACAAAACTTCTTTACAAAAAAGCAAAGGATTCCATCATGAAAATGAAAACTAATGAACCACTATTATCATTCGAATTTGCTGCGACCACAGGAGAAGTGCAGCCGCGTACTTTTAAAAATCCATTAAAGACGATTGTCGCTTATTCCATCGATCAAGTTTTCCCTAGCTTTCAATTAATCCAGGAAGCTGTCGAACAAGGCTATTATGCAGCCGGCTATATCTCCTATGAAAGTGCCCCAGCATTTGATCCAGCCTTTCGAGTAAACGAAAATCCAACAATGCCTTTACTGTGGTTTGGAATATATGCTGAACCAATCCATGAGCAACTAGTCAGTGAGGGACACTATGACTACTCAAAATGGACACCAAATAGCGAGCGTACGCAATACGATTCGGATATTGAGTCTATTAAATCATCTATTGAAAATGGGAATACCTATCAAACAAATTATACGATTCGTTTGAATTCACAGTTTCAAGGGGATGATATTAGCTTCTTTAATCGATTAAAAAAGGCCCAGTCTTCAAATTATTGTGCATACATCAATACTGGAGAATTTAGTATTTTATCGGCATCTCCAGAGCTTTTCTTTCATTTAAAGGACCGGCAAATTACAACTCGCCCAATGAAGGGCACTATGACTAGAGGTAAAACATTAGCTGAAGATGAGGAAAATGCAAAGTGGCTATATGAATCAGAAAAGAATCGCGCAGAAAATGTCATGATTGTAGACTTGCTGCGAAATGATTTAAGTGTAGTGGCAGAACAAGGCTCGGTACAGGTTCCAAAGCTATTTGAAATTGAACAATACCCTACTGTTCACCAAATGACTTCTACCATTACCGCTAACGTGAAACCCGAAACTACCTACTTCGAATTGTTCAAGGCCCTATTTCCATGTGGTTCGATTACAGGAGCACCAAAGATTAGTACGATGGAAATCATCTCAAACCTAGAAAATGCACCACGTGATGTTTATTGTGGAGCAATTGGCTATATTACGCCCGATCATGAAGCCATTTTCAATGTGCCGATTAGAACGGTGTTGATTGAACAACAATCAGGCTCTGCTACTTATGGTGTTGGCGGTGGAAT
>Ga0182745_1004877_pt1 | contig 11090 bp, 9 predicted proteins | sample eDN3rd30CKraftBY_FD_128523 | JGI IMG/M metagenome (GOLD analysis project Ga0182745, IMG submission 128523) | Enriched backyard soil microbial communities from Emeryville, California, USA - eDNA 3rd pass 30_C Kraft BY (version 2) (version 2) | ecosystem: Environmental > Terrestrial > Soil >... | reverse complement strand
TTGTATCCACAAAAAAACAATAATGGAACTTAAAATTTATGATAATAAAGAAGAAGTTACTGATGCACTTGCAGAGTTTATTATTATTGATATATCAATAAAACTTGAAAAGCAGAATCACTACTCATTTGTATTAGCCGGGGGAAATTCACCGCAATTATTGTATGATAAAATTGCAATAAAAAGCAAAGGGAAAATAGACTGGTCGAGAGTGTATTTTTTTTGGGGCGATGAAAGGTTCGTAAGTTTCTCTGATGAAAGAAGCAATGCAAAAATGGCCTTCTATCATTTGCTAAATAAAATTCCGGTTGACAAAAAACATATTTTTAAAGTAAACACTGATATTGATATTGATGATTCAGTTGAAGAATACAGCAATACAGTGAAAAAATTTTTAGAGATTAATGGAAGTTTTGATTTTGTATTACTTGGAGTTGGAGCAGATGGCCACACATTATCAATTTTTCCAAATACTGATTTAATAAAAGATACATCTTCATTTGTTAGCAAATCTTATAATCAAGATCAGAATACATTTCGTATTACACTGATGCCAAAAATAATAAATGCTGCATCTATAATTTCCTTCCTGGTAACAGGCAGCGAAAAAGCAGATGTTGTAAAGCGAATTTTTACAGGTAATGATAATGTAAACCAAATTCCTGCGAAACTTATTAAAGCTGAAAATGGAGAGTTGTTTTGGTTTTTGGATAAGGAAGCGGCATCATTGATTAAAGATGATGATTTAAAAGTTAGACAATAATATATAAAATTTTGTTTTATGGAAGATATAGAATTGAAGGGAATTAATACTGTTAGGGTTTTATCAGCAGATGCTGTACAAAAAGCTAATTCCGGCCACCCGGGAACACCCATGGGATTATCGCCGGTAGGCCATGTGTTATGGACAAAAGTTATGAGATACAATCCTGAAAACCCATCTTGGTTAAACAGAGACCGCTTTATTCTTAGCTGCGGGCACGCCTGCATGTTGCAGTACAGTTATTTATTTTTAACAGGATATGATGTAACACTTGATGACATTAAAAATTTCAGGCAGTTACACAGCCCCACTGCAGGCCACCCTGAGTATGGTTTGCTTCCCGGAATTGAAGTTACGACAGGACCTTTAGGGCAGGGCTTTGCAAATGGTGTTGGCATGGCTATAGGACAACAGTTTCTTGCTTCGAGATATAATAAAGATGATATAAAATTATTTGATTACAGGATATATGCAATTTGCAGCGATGGAGATTTAATGGAGGGCGTTGCCTCGGAGGCAGCTTCAGTTGCCGGGCATTTAAAACTTGGTAACATTATTTATCTGTACGACGACAACCAAATAACTATTGAAGGCAGTACGTCTCTGGCTTTCAGCGAAAATGTTACTGAACGCTTTCAAGGATATGGCTGGCATGTTCAATCTGTTACCGATGGAAACGATATTGATCAAATTTTTACAGCAATTGAAAATGCACAAAAAGAAACAAACAGACCTTCTTTAATAAGAGTTAAAACTCACATAGGTTATGGTAGCCCAAACAAAGTTGATACTGCGGCAGCTCATGGTTCGCCTTTAGGCAAAGATGAAGTTAGGCTTGTAAAAGAAAACTTTGGATTTGACCCGGATAAAAGTTTTGTAATTCCTGAAGATGTGAAAAACTATTATGAGAAGAAGGGAAAAGAAGCTGCAAGTAATGAAGAAAAATGGAACGAATTACTTTCGGAATATAAACAAAAATATAGCAGTGAATGGCAAGAGTTTGAAAACTTTTACAATGGTAAACTTCCCACAGGGTGGGATAGTGAATTGCCTGAATTTGCTGCGGATGAAAAGGGAATGGCAACAAGAAAAGCATCAGGTAAATTCTTAAATGCAGTAGCAAAGAAAATCCCCTTTTTAATTGGCGGCTCTGCCGATCTTGCTCCATCTACAGATACTAACTTAAATGATTTTCGGTCTTTTACATGGGAAGATCACAGCGGCAGAAATTTCCATTTCGGCATTCGCGAACATGCCATGGGTGCAATATTAAACGGAATGGCATTAACGAAAGGTATAATTCCATACGGTGCAACATTTTTAATTTTTTCTGATTATATGAGGCCTCCGGTAAGGCTTGCAGCAATAATGAACATAAGGCCAATTTTAATTTATACCCACGATTCAATTGGGCTCGGAGAAGATGGAACTACACATCAGCCTGTGGAGCAACTCGCAGGTTTAAGAAGCGTTCCTAACCTAACTGTAATACGGCCTGCAGATGCAAATGAAACCGTTTATGCCTGGAAAGCAGCTTTGAAAATATCAACCGGTCCGGTTGCAATAGTTTTAACCAGGCAGGATGTTCCCACAATGGACAGAAAGCAGTTGGCACATGCTTCAAATGTTGAAAAGGGTGCGTATATACTTTCTGACTGTGAGGCACAACCGAAAGTAATATTGATGGGAACAGGTAGTGAGGTGCATTTACTTATTGAAGCACAAAAGCAACTTAAGGAAAAGGGTATTGCATCGCGTGTTATAAGTTTTCCAAGTTGGGAATTATTTGAAAAACAAGACCAATCTTATAAAGAATCTGTTCTTCCAAAAAATATAAAAAAAAGGCTGGCAGTTGAAGCTGCATCAACAATGGGATGGTGTAAATACATTACCGATGAAGGTTTGATGATAGGCATTGATAAATATGGCGAATCCGCCCCCGGCGAGGAAGTGATGAAAGAATACGGGTTTACTGTTGACAATATTTTAAATAAGGTAAATGAACTTTTAAATGAATAATTATCATGAATAATTTAAAAAAAATAAATGAATTCGGCCAAAGTATATGGTTAGATTTTTTTGACAGAGAAATTATGAATAATGGCAAATTGCAATCTTTGATTGATGATGATGGTTTATCCGGTATTACATCTAATCCATCCATATTTGAAAAAGCAATAACAGCTACTTCTGATTACGATGAAGATGTAAAAAAACTTTCTAAAACAGGAAAGACTAATGAAGAAATATTTTTTGAAATCGCAATTGATGATATAAAAAGAGCAACGAAAATACTTGAACCTGTTTATGACAAATCGAATGGTACAGATGGCTTTGTAAGCCTTGAAGTTTCACCTTTAATTGCCAATGATACAAACGCCACAATAAAGCAGGCACGTGACCTTTGGAATAGAGTGGGCCGAAAAAATGTGATGATTAAAATACCGGCCACTACCGCCGGCATACCTGCAATTGAACAATGCTTAACCGAAGGAATTAATATTAATATCACTTTGCTTTTTGGTTTGGAAATGTACAGAGAAGTTGCAAATGCATACTTGAAAGCATTAGAAAACAGGTTAAATAAAAATGAAAGCATTGATAATGTTTCATCTGTGGCCAGCTTCTTTTTAAGCAGAATTGATGTTATTTCAAAGGAACCTTTGGAGAAAAACGGAATGGCAGACATGTATGGAAAAATTGCGATTGATTCGGCGAAAATTGCTTACGAAATTTTTGAAGAAATTTTTAACAGCGAACGTTTTATGAATTTAAAAAATAAAGGAGCAAAACCGCAAAAAGTTTTATGGGCAAGTACCAGCACTAAAGATGACAACTTCAGTGATGTTAAATATGTAGAGGCTTTAATTGGGAAAGACACAATTAATACTCTGCCTATGGAAACAATTGATGCATTTCGTGATCACGGAAAAGCCGGATCAACAATAAAAGATGGTGTTGAACAAGCTCATAAAGATTTAGCACTTCTTCAAATGAAAGGAGTTTCGCTTGATAAATTAACAACTGAACTTATTAAAGAAGGTGTTGAAAAATTTAATGATGCTTACAATAAATTGCTTGCGGCGATAGATAAAAAATCTTAACTGTTATTATAAATTTTAATTAACGGCTCACGGACATCATCAAATTTTTCGGATGAATAACTAAGAATTATATCTGCAATTACTGATGGCTTTACCCATTCTGAAAAGTTTTCGTTAGGCATTGCTTTTCTGTTTTGCGGTGTATCAATCACCGATGGAATGATTATATTAGTGACTACATTTTTATTTTTGGCTTTAGCATTCAAGCCTTCGGCTAATCTGAAAAGTAACGATTTTGATAAAGCATAAGCAAACGAATTTGTTCCTTTTGCCACATTTAATCCGGGCTTCGATCCAATAAAAAATATTCGGCCATTATTTTGTTCCAGCATTTTCTTGAATATCGGAACTGCAATATTAAAGGCAGTTAAAAAATTCAGATTTATTTGTTCTAATACCTGTTTTGAATTTGTTTCAAGTATGTCTCCCGCCGCAAATCCTCCGGCAGTAAGTACTGCAACATTTATTTCTTGCCTGCGGGCAAATATATTTTTTAGCGTTTGCTGTGTTTCATTTTCAGAAATTAGGTTACAAACATTCTCATTATAACCAAATGGCTTTTCTTCGCCAACATGCGATTTGTGAACAATTGCTTCAACATTAAACCCTTCACCTAAAAATTTTTTTGCAACTTCTTTCCCTAATGCGCCGCCTGCGCCGGTTATTATTGCTGTTTTATTCATGATAGTGAAATTAATTAATGGGCATAAGGTACAAATTTTGCAATTATTTTTTTAATGAACCTATTAAATAAATTCCGTGAAATACGGCAGCAAACCGAATACATTTGCTCCCCTCTAAAAATTGAAGATTATGTAGTTCAACCTATCGTTGATGTTAGCCCTCCCAAATGGCATCTTGGCCACACCACATGGTTTTTTGAAACCTTTGTATTAAAGAAATTTAAAGAGATTTTTAATCCGGACTTTCAGTATATTTTTAACAGCTATTACGAAACGGAAGGTGAAAGAATTTTACGAACAGATCGGGGAAACTTAAGCAGGCCAACAGTTACTGAAGTTTATGAATACAGAAAGTATGTAAATGAAGGTATGGAATTACTGTTAGAGGAAAACAATGATCCCGAAATTTTAAGTATTGTGGAACTTGGTTTAAATCATGAACAACAACATCAGGAATTATTGCTTACTGATATAAAATACATACTTGGAAATAATCCTCTTTTTCCTGTTTATGATATTAATGCAAACTTTGAATATCCTGATGAAAATACTTATGGTAATTTTATTCATTTCGCCGAAGGCATTATGAAATAGGATTTAGAGAGCAGGGATTTTGTTGGGACAATGAATTGGAGCCTCATAAGGTTTACCTTAATGATTTTAATATTTCAGCATCCTTAGTTACTAACGATGATTACATTGAATTTATTGAAAATGGAGGATATGAAAAATTTTCTTTTTGGCATTCTGACGGCTGGGCATGGGTTAAAAGCACAAATGCGAAAGCGCCTATGTATTGGCATAAAATAAAAGATGAATGGTATAATTATACATTAGCAGGACTAAAACTTGTTAACCGGCAATCACCTTTAAGCCATATAAATTTTTACGAAGCATCTGCTTTTGCAGCGTATAAAAGTATGCGTTTGCCAACAGAGTTTGAATGGGAAATTGCATCACATAAATTTAAATGGGGAAGGCGCTGGGAATGGACTAACAGCGCATATCTTCCGTACCCGGGATATAAAAAAGCTGAAGGCGCAATTGGTGAATACAATGGGAAGTTTATGATAAATCAGATGGTGCTTCGCGGCGCTTCTGATTTTACTCCGAAAGGCCACAGCAGGCATACATACCGGAATTTCTTTCAACCAAATCTGCAATGGCAGTTAACCGGCTTAAGGCTTGCAAAATAATATTATGAAAGACCAGTTTCTTAAAGATGTAATTAAAGGTTTAAGCGCAGCAGATAAATATTTGCTGCCAAAATATTTCTATAACAAACGTGGTGATGAAATTTTCTCAGAAATTATGGATTGCGATGACTATTATTTAACTCGCGCTGAAACTGAAATTTTTACAAATCAATCAAACAAAATTGTTGAACTTTTACAAGGAGATACTAAAATAAACGTTGTTGAATTAGGACCGGGTGACATGACCAAATCGGTGTTTCTTATAAATGAACTTGAAAAAAGAAATTTGCTTTCACAATTTTACCCTGTTGATATTTCTGTAAATATTATAACAAAACTGCAAAGTTGGTTGCCGGAAATTTTTCCGGGTATTTCTGTAAATGGAATTTGCGGAGATTATATGCAATCTTTATCCGGAAAAGATTTCCCGTTGAATATTCCAAAACTCGTTTTGTTTCTTGGGGCAAACATTGGAAATTATAACCGGTGTGAAGTAAATGTTGTTCTTAGAAAGATTTGCTCTCTTTTAAATTATGGAGATATGGTGCTTATAGGTTTTGATTTAAAAAAACACCCTGAAAAAATATTAAAAGCATACAATGATTCCGAAGGGCTCACAAAAGAATTTAACCTTAACTTACTAAGCCGAATAAATTTTGAATTGGGCGGCAATTTCGAGCTGAAAAATTTTGAGCATTATGCATCTTACAATCCGCAAAGCGGAGAATGTAAAAGCTATTTAATAGCAACAAAAGATCACTCAATTACAATAGCCGGAAAGAGATTTTATTTTAAAAAGTATGAGCCAATTTTTATGGAAGTTTCAAATAAATATTCTCTCGAAGAAATTCATGAATTTGAAAAAATACATGGATTTAAAAAGCTAAATTATTTTTCGGATTCAGCAAATTTATTCACAGATGTTTTATGGCAATTCATTCCTCCTCATCAATAATTAAATTTTCTTCAGTTGAATTATCTTCCACAGCTTTTAATTTTGATGTTATGGCTCTTGATCTTTTTCCTGCAACCTCATCAAGCTGGCTTAAGCCTGTCTGAATATTTTTTTGAGCCTTACCAAGCAAGTCTCCAAACTTTCTGAATTCAGTTTTTACCGAACTTAACACCTGCCATACTTCACTGCTTCTTTTCTGAAGCGATAATGTCCGGAAGCCCATTTGTAAACTGTTTAAAATTGCCATAAGTGTTGTTGGGCCTGCAATTGATACTTTGTATTCATCGCGAATCTGATCAACTAATGCAGTTCGCCTGATTACTTCCGCGTAAATTGATTCAAAGGGTAAAAACATGATTGCAAAATCGGTTGTGTAAGGCGGGTCAATATATTTATCTCTTATGTCTTTTGCCATTTTTCTAATAGTTGACTCCAATACTTTTGATGCCGTTTCTATATCTTCTACAATCGCGGTTTCATAAGCATTAAGCATGTTCTCATAAACATCTTTTGGAAATTTAGCATCAACAGGCAAATGAACAATAGTGTTTTCGTCTTCTGCCCTGCCGGGAAGTAAAATTGCAAATTCAACAATTTCATTTCGAGACGGGCTTATTTTTACGTTAGCCTTATATTGATTAGGAGCAAGTATTTGCTCAAGAAGCATTGCCAATTGAACCTCTCCTATTCCACCTCTAAGTTTTACATTGCTTAATACTTTTTTTAATCCGCCAACATCCTGAGCAATAGTTTGCATTTCACCCAGGCCTTTTTGCACTTCTATCAATTGTTTACCCACGGTTTCAAAACTTTGCCCCAATCTTTCATTTAAAGTTTTTTCAAGTTTTTCTTCAACTGTATTTCTTATTATTTCAAGCTTTTGTTCTGTTCCTTTTATAAGTTCGCTTTGCTTTATATCCATTGCTGCAAACTTTTCCCTTTGCAAATCGTTGAGAGATTTAATATTTGTTTCAAGGGAAACTTGAAAGTTTTTAAGTGATTCTGATGTTTGATTTCCAAAAGTAGAAAGTTGCCTTGAAGTAAGTTCTGAAATTTCAACCATTGCTTTTCTTCCCGATGAAAGATTTTGATCAATCTTATTGAGAATGTCCAAAAGCCTTGCATCCAAATTAGTGGTGGCTTGATTTTGAGCAGTTAACATCTTAAAAAGAGTGTTGTTCATTTCTTCCCTGCCCGATGCCAGGTTTGTAACTATTTCCCTTCTGCTATCTTCAAATGCCTTCAATGATTTTTCGTAAAATCCTAATTTTTGAACTATATAAATTAAAAGAATTATTACTACAAGAATTAAAAAACCGGTTAAATAAAAATATAGCTGCATAATCATAAAAATAAAATTATTTTATGCTACACAGTATAATTTTACATTCTTCTATGGTTTTAAGCGAATCGAAAAAAACATTAAAACTAGCTTTCCCAATAATTTTTGGAGAGTTGGCGCAAATGTTTTTACATATTATGGACACTGCTATGGTTGGTGCAATTGGGTATAAACAACTCGCTGCATCTGCCTTAGTTATGAACGTAATAAACATTCCATTTGTGTTCGGTATAGGAATAACTATTTCAGTTTCTCAAATGGTATCGCTGGCAAGCGGACAAAATAATAAAAAGCTTGTAAGCCATTATTTATACAATGGTTTCTGGCTTTGTGCCGCCGCAGCAATTCTTATTTCATTCGGCCTGGAGGCCGGAAAGAATATTATTTTTCATTTAGATCAGGATGCTGAGGTTGCAAAACTTGCCTTACCGTATTTGCAACTGATGGGCCTTTCGGTTATTCCGATGATTATGTTTATGGCATTGAAGCAATTTACAGATGGGCTGGAACATACCAAAACCGCAATGATGTTATCAATTATTTCATTGCCCCTTAATTTCTTCTTAAACTGGCTTTTAATTTATGGCAACTTGGGTTTCCCACGCCTCGAGCTTATTGGAGCGGGCTTAGGAACACTTATTACAAGAACAGCAATATTTATTGCCCTTGGCCTTATAATCCTTTACCATGGCAAGTTTCGCCGGTACATTGCAGTTCGCGAAAATGAATGGAAATTGCGATTGGCAACAATTAAAGACCTTTTAAAAATTGGAGTACCTGCAAGTTTTCAAATATCAATGGAAGCCGGGGCATTTGCAATGTCGGGCGTTTTAATTGGAACAATAAGTGCAATTGACCAAGCGGCGCATCAAATTGCGTTGAGCATGGCTTCGCTTACTTTTATGGTGTCAATGGGCCTTTCACAAGCAGCCTCAATAAGAACAAGCAATGCTTTAGGACGGCAAAATTTTAATGCAATAAATATTATTGGCAAAGGAGCAATTTTAATGGCTCTTGTTTATGGAAGCTTGTGCGCTATAACATTCATAGTATTTAAAAACCAACTTCCATTTATTTTTAATAAAAATGCCCAGGTAATTGAAATTGCAGGCTATTTATTATTATTTGCAGCATTATTTCAAATTTCTGACAGCGTTCAAGCTGTTTCTGCCGGTTTATTGCGCGGTATAAAAGATGTAAAAGTGCCAACCTGGTTTATTGCAATTGCTTATTGGGTTGTAGGGTTGCCTTTGGGCTGCCTGCTTGCGTTTTATTATAAAATGGGTGCCGCCGGAATATGGACCGGTTTTATTGCCGGGCTTACATTTTCTGCAATATTCTTAAGCAGCAGGTTTTTTAAAGTTTCAAAAAGGATGAAGCTTTTATTTAATACCTCCAATAAAACGCCGAAATAAAATTCCTACATTTGCACGCCTTATATTTTATTTAACGACACGGCGCCTAAATTTGCCGCATCAAAAATGTATGAAAAAGAATATTTTATTTACCCTTTTATTATTGGTGTCATTTTCGGCTTTCAGCCAGAAGAAATCTTTAAATCTGCCAAACAGGCCTGCTGACCACCTCTTGATTCAATTGAGCTCAGATCATTGGATTGGTGCTCCTGATAGTATTAAAGACCATATAAAAGGATTTAGCCGCGGCCTGAATGTTTATGCCATGTTTGACAAACCTTTTAAAGGCAATCCAAAATTTAGTGCAGCACTTGGAATTGGAATTTCCACCGGTAATATAATGTTTAAAAAAATGAGTGTTGACATTACAAGCAATAACGGTACTCTGCCTTTTACCAATCTTGATTCAACTAATAGTTTTAAAAAATATAAACTTGCAACTACTTATGTTGAAGTTCCATTGGAGTTTAGGTTTATGAGCGATCCTAAAAATCCTAATAAAGCTGTAAAAATTGCACTTGGCGTGAAAGGTGGTGCTTTATTGAAAGCACAAACTAAAGGCAAGATATTGAGGAATGCTAACGGAGATTTAATCAGGAATTACACAGAAAAACTTTCATCAAAATCATTCTTTAACAACACCCGCATTTCGGGAACAGCAAGAGTTGGTTATGGTATTTTTTCTTTATTCGGATCGTATGCCTTTACTAATTTGTTTAAAGACGGCGTGGCGCCTGATATAAATACGTTACAGGTTGGCCTCACTATTAGCGGTTTATAATATTAAAAGCCTTTGGAATTTTTCAAAGGCTTTTTTGTTGTACTAATAAATTAATTTGCATCTTCAATTACACACATGAGTGACGCAATAAAACATGAATGTGGTCTTGCTTTTATCAGGCTGAGGAAACCTTTCAGCTATTATCAACAAAAATATAAAACTGTTCTGTATGGCCTCAATAAGCTTTACCTTTTAATGGAAAAGCAACATAACAGAGGCCAGGATGGTGCCGGCATTGCAACTGTAAAAGTAAATACAGAACCCGGGTATCCATTTATGTACAGGCTTCGCAATAATTCAAAACAGTCATTGTCGGATCTTTTTTCGCAAATATGGAGTGAAATAAATGAAGTTGAAAAGTATCAGCCGGAAATTAAAAATCATCCGGGCTTAATGAAAGGCCATATTAATGTATTAGGCGAAGTGCTTTTAGGGCATTTGCGGTATGGAACACAAGGAAAAAATGATCTTGAATTTTGCCATCCGTTTGTAAAACGCAATACTATACCTTCAAGGAACATTGCCCTTGCGGGAAATTTTAATATTGTAAACACTGAAGAGATTTTAAGAAATTTTGATCAGGATTTTTGTGAAAGTGATTTGGCAGCAATGCTGGAAGTTATACATAAGAATATAGTAGAAGAAGATGAAGCTCATCCCGAAGAACTTAATATTGAAAATGTTCTGAGAAAATCAATTAAATTATTTGATGGAGGTTATCATGTTGGAGGAGTTATTGGCAATGGTGATGGTTTTGTATTTCGCGATGCTCACGGAATTCGTCCTGCTTATTATTTTATAAATGATGAAGTTATAGTGGCTGCAAGTGAAAGAGCCGCAATAAGAACGGC
>Ga0182745_1004870_pt1 | contig 11099 bp, 9 predicted proteins | sample eDN3rd30CKraftBY_FD_128523 | JGI IMG/M metagenome (GOLD analysis project Ga0182745, IMG submission 128523) | Enriched backyard soil microbial communities from Emeryville, California, USA - eDNA 3rd pass 30_C Kraft BY (version 2) (version 2) | ecosystem: Environmental > Terrestrial > Soil >... | reverse complement strand
GGCGGGTTTGAAACCCGCCCCTACGGATTCTTGCTATGGGTATGGTGATTCGGCCGCCCCCTGTTTTCGTAGGGGCGGGTTTCAAACCCGCCCTGGCTGTGCACCAACCGGCCTTCGGCAAAGCAGCTACAGCATGCGCGGAGGCCGAGCATGAAGCGCCTGTTGATCATGGCGGCCGGCACTGGCGGGCATATCTATCCCGGACTGGCGATCGCCGCCACCATGCGTGCGCAGGGCTGGGAAGTGAGCTGGCTCGGCACCAGCCATGGCATGGAGCGCGATATCGTGCCGGGCCATGGGCTCGAGTTCGACAGCATGGAATTTTCCGGCTTGCGCGGCAAAGGCCCGTGGCATGCGCTGCGCGGTGCCTGGCAGTTATTGCGCAGCGTCGCCGCCTGCCGTGCCGTCATGGCGCGGTGCCGTCCCGATGTGGTGCTGGGCATGGGCGGGTATGTCACGGTGCCGGGGGGAGTGGCGGCGCGCATGCACGGCATTCCGCTGGTGCTGATGAATGCCGATGCCGCGCTGCTGTTGTCCAACAGAATCTTGCTGCCGCTGGCCCGGCGCGTGCTGTTCGGTTTCCCCGCGCAGGCCGGTTTTACCAGCGACAAGCTCAGGGTCACCGGCAATCCGGTGCGCGCCGAGATCCTGGCGCTGGAGCCGCCGCAGCAACGCCTGGCCCAAAACAGCGGGCCCTTGCGCCTGCTGGTGCTGGGCGGCAGCCTGGGGGCGCAGGCCTTGAATCGATTGCTGCCGCAAGCCCTGGCGCGGATTCCGGTTGAAAACCGGCCGCTGGTCGTGCACCAGTCGGGACGCCAGCACAAGGACAGCCTGAAACAGGCGTATGCCGAGGCGGGGGTGGAGGCGCAGGTCATGGATTTCATCGACAACGTCGCCGATTACTACGGCCAGACCGACCTGGTGCTGTGCCGGGCGGGGGCGATCACGGTGTCGGAACTGGCCGCCGCCGGGGTGGCCAGCATATTGGTGCCGCTGGTGGTGTCGACCACCTCGCATCAGAGGGATAATGCCGCCTGGATGCAGCGCCAGGGAGCGGCGCTGCATTTGCCGCAGCAAGAGGCGACGCCGGAGAAGCTGGCGGCGCTGCTGCAGAGCATGACGCGCGAGCAATGCCGTGCCATGGCGCAGGCGGCGTATGAGAACGGCAGGCGTGACGCCAACGGCGCGATCGCGCACTTATTGGAACAGCAGACAGGACCGGCGGCGGGAACGGCGGGTACAGAATGAAGCACAAGGTCAAGAAAATCCATTTCGTCGGCATCGGCGGCAGCGGCATGAGCGGCATCGCCGAGGTGTTGCACAACCTCGGCTATCAGGTGTCGGGCTCCGATCTCGGCAGCAATGCCGTGACCCGCAGGCTGGCTGGCCTGGGCATACGCGTGGAGTTCGGGCACGCGGCCCAGAATGTCGACGACGCCGACGTGATCGTGACCTCGACCGCGGTCAAGGCGGACAACGCCGAAGTGCTGGCCGGACGCGCGCGCCGCATCCCGATCGTGCCGCGCGCCACCATGCTGGCCGAGTTGATGCGCTTGAAGCGCGGCGTGGCGATCGCCGGAACCCACGGCAAGACCACGACCACCAGCCTGGTGGCGAGCGTGCTGGCGCAGGGCGGACTCGATCCGACCTTCGTGATCGGCGGACGCCTGAACAGCGCCGGCGCCAATGCCAAGCTGGGGGCCGGCGATTTCATCGTGGCCGAGGCGGACGAGTCGGACGGCTCGTTTCTCAACCTGTCGCCGGTGATCGAGGTGATCACCAACATCGACGCCGATCATATGGAAACCTATGATCACAGCTTCTCGCGCCTGAAGCAGGCCTTCGTCGAGTTCACCAACCGCCTGCCGTTTTACGGCGTGGCGATCGTGTGCCTGGATGACGCCAACGTGCGCGAGATCCTGCCGTTCATCTCGCGCTCGGTGCTGACCTATGGTTTTCATCCGGATGCCCAGGTGCGCGCGGTGGACGCCAGCTCGGTCGCAGGCACGATGCAATTCACGGTATTGCAGGAAGGCTATGCGCCGCTGGAAATCAGCCTGAACCAGCCCGGCATGCACAATGTGCAGAATGCCTGCGCGGCGATTGCGATCGCGCGCGAACTGGGCGTGGACGATGGCGCGACCCAAAAGGCGCTGGCGGAATTCCATGGCGTCGGACGCCGCTTCACCCGTCATGGGGAAGTGCCGCTGCCGGAGCGCGAAGGCCAGTCCGGCGGCAGCTTCACCCTGGTCGACGATTACGGCCATCACCCGGCCGAGACCGCCGCCACGCTGGAAGCGGCGCGCGGGGCCTATCCGGGACGGCGGCTGGTGCTGGCGTTCCAGCCGCACCGCTATACCAGAACGCGCGATCTGTTCGAGGATTTCGTCAAGGTGCTGTCGTCGGTGGATGTGCTGGTGCTGGCGGAAGTGCATGCCGCCGGCGAACAGCCGATCGTCGCCGCCGATGGACGCGCGTTGGCGCATGCCTTGCGCGTGCACGGCAAGGTCGATCCGGTGTTCGTGGAAGACATGGCCGAGATGCCAGGCACGCTGTTGCGCCTGGCACGCGACCAGGATGTGGTGATCACCATGGGGGCGGGCTCTATCAGCGCCGTTCCCGAGCAATTGACGCAGGCACAGGCGGGGAGTGAATGAAGTGACAGTCGATCAGGCAAAAGCGGCAAAGGCGTTTGGCAAGGTGGGCGTGCTGTTCGGCGGCCATTCCGCCGAGCGCGAGGTCTCGATCATGTCCGGCCAGGGCGTGTTGCAGGCATTGCTGGCGCGCGGCGTCGACGCGCACGCCTTCGATCCGGCGCGGCAGAGCCTGGCGGAGCTGGCGGCCCAGGGGTTTTCCCGGGTCTTCATCGCCTTGCACGGACGCTATGGCGAGGACGGCAGCATGCAGGGCGCGCTCGAACAGCTACGGATTCCCTATACCGGTTCGGGGGTCATGGCGTGCGCGATCGGCATGGACAAGATCATGAGCAAGCGCGTCTGGCAAAGCCATGGCTTGCCGACGCCGGCGTTTCGCGTGCTGGACGTAGCGCATGCCAGCGCGGCGGAGATCGCGCAGGCGGCGCAGCAACTGGGTTTGCCCTTGATGCTGAAGGCGCCGCACGAGGGTTCCACCATCGGCATCGCCAAGGTCGAGCAGCTGGCTGACCTGGAGGACGGTTTTGCGCTGTGCGCGCGCTACGACCGCCAGGTGCTGGCCGAGCAATTCATCCGCGGGCGTGAATTCACGGTGCCGGTGCTGGGCACGGGAGTCGCGGCGCGGGCCCTGCCGATCGTGGAAATCCGCGCGCCGCAAGGCAACTACGATTACGAGCACAAATACTTCAGCGACGAAACCCAGTACCTGTGCCCGGCGCCGCTGTCGGCCGACTTGACCGCGCGGATTCAGGATCTGGCGCTGCGCGCCTACCGTGCGCTCGATTGCGCCGGCTGGGGCCGGGTGGATTTCATGTTGCGTCAGGAAGATGACGAACCTTTCCTGCTGGAAATCAATACGTCGCCGGGAATGACTTCGCATTCCCTGGTGCCGATGTCGGCGCGGGTCGAGGGTATCTCTTACGAAGATTTATGCATGGAAATATTGGGCGGCGCAGTGTTGGATTTGCAGCCGCTTGGCCAACCAGGACAGGATTAGAGGCGGACAAGGTTGCAGCTATGTGGCACGATATCCGATTGCTCAACATTTGCGCGAACGCGTTGTTCGCATTGGCCGTGCTTGCGCTGCTGGCTGGTGGATTGTGGTGGCTGGCGCAGCGGCCGGATTTCGCCTTGAAAACCATCAGGGTGGAGCAATCCGAGCATGTGCCCATGCGTTACGTGAGCACTTCCACCATCCGCCATACGGCCTTGCCGCGCATCGAAGGAAATTTCTTCACCACCGATCTGGAAGAAGTGAAAAGCGCATTCGAAGCGGTTCCCTGGGTGCGCCGCGCCAGCGTGCGCAGGGAGTGGCCGGCAACGCTGGTGGTGACGCTGGAAGAGCATGTGCCGTTCGCCACCTGGGGCGACGATGGGCGCCTGGTGTCGGTGCACGGCGAAGTGTTTACCGCCAACCTGGCCGAAGCCGAAGAAGACGGGGAATTGCCAGCCCTGTCCGGACCGGGAGGGAGCGAGCGCGAAGTGGTGGCGCGCTTCCGGGATCTTGGGCAGTGGCTGGCGGCGGTGCAATTGGCGCCGCGGATTTTGCGCCTGTCCGAGCGCTACGCCTGGACGGCGCGGCTGGACAATGGCATGACGGTGGAGTTGGGGCGGGAGCAGCATGGCAAGACCATGCAGGAGCGGGTGGAGCGCCTGGTATCGGTCTATCCGCAGTTGCGTGCGCGCTTGCAGGAGCGGATGGAAAGTGTCGACATGCGCTATCCAAATGGTCTGGCTTTGCGGGCCAGCGGCTTGGATATCAAGGAAGTGAAAAAAAAGTAGCGGGATAACATGACAAGAGATGCAAAAAATCTGATCGTCGGCCTGGATATCGGCACATCCAAAGTGGTGGCGGTGGTGGCGGAAGTTTTGCCCAATGGGCGCCACGAAGTCATCGGCCTGGGCCAGCACGAATCCAAGGGCTTGAAAAAGGGCGTGGTGGTCAACATCGAGGCGACCGTGGAATCGATCCAGCGGGCCCTGGAAGAGGCCGAGCTGATGGCCGATTGCAAGATACGGAATGTGTATACCGGCATCGCCGGCAGCCACATCCGCAGCTTCAATTCCAGCGGCATGGTGGCGATCAAGGACAAGGAGGTTACCGCCACCGACGTCGCGCGCGTGATCGAAACCGCCAAGGCGGTGAACATCCCGACCGACCAGCAACTGCTGCATACGGTGCCGCAGGAATTCATTGTCGATAATCAGGACGATGTGCGCGAACCGATAGGCATGAGCGGTGTCCGATTGGAGGTCAAGGTACACATCGTGACCGGCGCGGTGTCGGCGGTGCAGAACATCGTCAAGTGCATTCGCCGTTGCGGCCTCGAGGTTTCCGATCTGATCCTGCAACCGATGGCTTCCGCCGAAGCGGTGTTGACCGCCGACGAAAAGGAATTGGGCGTGTTGCTGGTGGATATAGGCGGCGGCACGACCGACATCGCCATCTTCACCGAAGGCGCGGTCAGGCATACGGCGGTGATCCCGATCGCCGGCGACCAGATCACCAACGACATCGCTATGGCCTTGCGTACGCCGACCGCGGAGGCCGAAGACATCAAGCTGCGCTTCGGGGTCGCCAAGCAGGTCCTGGCCGATCCGCAGGAAATGATCGAGGTGCCGGGACTGGGGGATCGCGGTTCGCGCTCCCTGTCGCGCCAGGCGCTGGCGGGGGTGATCGAACCGCGCGTGGAAGAACTGTTCAGTCTGGTGCACCAGGCGGTGCGCGAATCGGGCTACGAGGAAGTGCTGTCCTCGGGCGTGGTCCTGACCGGTGGCACGTCGATGATGCCGGGCATGGTGGAACTGGCCGAGGATATTTTTCTCAAGCCCGGGCGCATCGGCATGCCGGACTACAGCGGACAACTGGCCGACGTGGTGCGCAGCCCGCGCTACGCCACGGTGCTGGGTTTGTTGATGGAAGCGAGAAAGCAATATCTGCGCGGGTTCGCCGTGACACGCCAGGAAGGGACGTTCAAGGCGATCTGGCAGCGCATGAAGGAATGGTTTCTGGGTAATTTCTAGAATGGGGGTGGTGGCAGGGCAGCAATCGCGGCAATGATGATGAAGAACCAGGGAGCAGGACCGGGGTAGCAAGGATAAGCATTTGGAAACCGCAGCTTGCAGTCGCCAGGCGTCACACCGCGTGATGGCTTTCGACTGGAAATTGCAAAATACGAGGAGAAAACGTGATGGAAATTGTGATGCTGGAAGATGTTTCGAAAGACACCGTGATCAAGGTGGTGGGAGTTGGCGGCGCTGGCGGCAACGCGGTCCAGCATATGATCAACAAAGGGGTGTCGGGCGTGGAATTCATTTGCGCCAATACCGATGCCCAGGCACTGCGCCAGAGCAAGGCCGACAATGTGATCCAGATCGGCGAGACCGGCCTCGGCGCCGGCATGCGCCCCTCGGTCGGACGGCAGCTGGCCGAGGAATCGCGTTCGCGCATCGAGGACGCATTGCGCGGCGCCCACATGGTGTTCATTGCCGCTGGCATGGGTGGCGGCACCGGCACCGGCGCCGCCCCAGTGGTGGCGCAAGTGGCCAAGGAACAGGGCGCGCTGACGGTTGCGGTGGTATCCAAGCCGTTTTCCTACGAAGGGCAGAAATGCATGGAGCTGGCCGAGGAGGGGCTGGAGGAATTGTCCCAGCACGTCGATTCGCTGATCATCATCCTCAACGAGCGTCTGGAAGAGATCTATGAGGACGACAGCATGATCGAATGGCTGCAACACGCTGACGACGTGCTGAACAATGCCGTCGCCGGCATCGCCGAGATCATCAATGTGCCGGGCCACATCAACGTCGACTTCAACGACGTCAAGACCATCATGGGTGAGCAGGGCAAGGCCATGATGGGCACCGCCACCGCCTCCGGCGTGGATCGCGCGCGCATCGCCGCCGAGCAGGCAGTGGCTTCACCGCTGCTGGATGGCATCGACCTGTCCGGCGCGCGCGGCGTGCTGGTCAACGTCACTGCCAGCCGTGGCCTGAAGGGCAAGGAAATCAAGGAAGTGATGGCGACCGTGCGCGCCTTCGCCGCCCCCGACGCGTCGATAGCGCAAGGCATCGCCTATGACGACGACATGGGCGACGATATCCGCGTGACGGTGGTGGCGACCGGTCTGGGCCGCAACCGCAAGACCGTGCAACTGGTGCAGACCCAGGCGCTGCGCACCGGTACCCATGACGAACCCTTGATGGCGCAGGCAGGCGGCAACCAGAACTTCGAGAACCTGCGTCCGCCGGCGGTATGGCGGCGCGAGTCGGCTTCCGAAACCGTGCGCGCTTTGGTCAAGAACGGTATGGAGGAATACGACATCCCGGCCTTCCTGCGCAAACAGGCCGATTGATTCCAGGCGGGCGGCGTGCAGGTGGGCGCCGCCCGCCTGCACGAATGTCCGGAACAAGGCATACTGCGAATGGCGCACTGTGTCCGGCTGGCTGTGTCTGTCCGATCGGGTCCCAACCTGGTCAGCCGCCGTACAGCTGCATACGTACGAGTTGTGCATGAGATGCGCAGTGCTTCCTTTCCGGTTGTTTTTTTTCCGGTCTTCACCGACAACGTTACGACACGCAAGGAATTCCCATGACTATCCAGATTGGCGATCGCCTGCCAGAAGGCAAGCTTTCCGAATTTATCGAAACCGAAACCGAAGGTTGTTCCCTCGGTCCCAACTCCTTTAATGTGGCCGACATGGTCAAGGGCAAGAAAATTGCCATCTTCGCCGTGCCCGGCGCTTTCACTCCGACCTGCTCGGAAAAGCATGCGCCTGGCTATATCGAGAACGCCGCGGCGCTCAAGGCCAAGGGCGTGGACGAGATCTGGTGCATCGCCGTCAATGATCCGTTCGTGATGGGCGCCTGGGGTCGCGAGCTGAATGCCGGCGGCACCGTACGCATGCTGGCGGACGGCAGCGGCGTGTTTACCAAGGATCTGGGCCTGGAGCTGGACCTCACAAAGGGCGGCTTGGGCATGCGCTCGCGCCGCTATTCGATGCTGGTCGACGACGGCGTGGTCAAGCAGCTGAATCTCGAGGAGGGCGGCAAGTTCGAGGTATCGGGCGCCGACAGCCTGCTCAAGCAAATCGGCTAGTCTTCTTCCTGATGCAAGGCATGGGCTGGTTGATCAGGCCGGACGCGTTCAGCGCGGCCAATCCCGGCGTTCGACATTCATAGACAGTCCATGCTTCTCGACGACCCACGTTTTTCCGCCGTACGCACGGCGCCCGTGCTGGCCTTGCTGGCGGGCTACTTCCTTTTGCAGGTATTGCTGCGCGCAAGCCTGTCCGATTCGCTCGACCTGGACGAAGCCGAGCAGGTACTGATCGCACAGCAATTGCAGTGGGGCTACGGTAGCCAGCCGCCGCTGTACGCGTGGCTGCAATGGCTGCTGTTCCAGATCTTCGGGCTGAACCTGTTCGCCCTGGCGGCGCTGAAGAACGCGCTGCTGTTTTCCACCTATGCCTGCGTGTATTTCCTCGCGCGCCCCTTGATTGGTGGGGCCGCCGCGGCGACCGCGACCGTCTCGCTGCTGTTGTTCCCGCAGATCGCCTGGGAGTCCCAGCGCGACCTGACCCATTCGGTGCTGCTGACCGCGCTGGCCGCGGCCACCCTGTGGTGCTACCTGGACTTGCTGCGTCGGCCCACGACCTGGCGTTATCTCGTGCTGGGCGCATTGATCGGCCTGGGCCTGCAAGCCAAATACAATTACGCGCTGCTGGCCGCGGGGCTGGCGCTGACCAGCCTGCTGCTGCCCGAGCACAGGCGCATCGTGTGGAATCGCAAGCTGCTGCTGACGCTGGTGCTGGCGGCGCTGCTGCTGCTGCCGCACGGCTGGTGGCTGTTGCAGAACCTGGGCAGCGCCGCCGACGGCACCCTGAACAAGATGCGCGACGGCCACCAGGCCGGCTATCTGGCGACGGTGGCGCGGGGCTGGGCCAGCATGTGGCTGGCGGCGCTGGCGTTCGCCACCCCATTCTGGCTGGTATATGGCTGGGGCTGGTGGCGCAGCCGCCGTCATGCCGCGCCGGCGTTGCCCGGCTTGCGCTTTTTCCTGGTGCTGTACCTGGTGCTGCTGGGCTTGATGACGCTCATGATACTCAGCGGCCAGGTCGGCAAGATCAAGGACCGCTGGATGCAGCCGCTGTTGTTTTCCTTGCCGGTCGCCTGTTTCCTGGCCTGGCCGGCGCTGGCCAGACCCGAGGTTGCGCGCCTCATCCGCCAAGTGGCCGCGTGCATGGCGCTGCTGGTGTTGCTGGGCTTGCCGGCGCGCGTCCTGCTGACGCCGCTGCTGGGCAAGGAAGTACGCGCCCACCACCCTTATCCGGAACTGGCCGCATACCTCGAACGCCAGTTTCCACAGGCTGGCCTGGTGCTGGCCAGCGACCGCCTGCTGGGCGGCAATCTTTATTTCCAGCATCCGCGGCGTCCGGTAGTGTTGCTGGAGCAGGCGCTGGTACCGGCGTCGGCATCGGGAAGCGCGCCTGAGCTGCCGCCCACGAGTCTGGTAGTGTTGCGCCAGGGCGCGCGCACGGACTGGCGCGAGCGCCTGCTGGCGGTTTACCCGGATGCCAGGGTGGCGCAGACCGGCCGGCTTGATCTACCCTATCGGTTCGGCGCCGCCGCAACCATGTCCTTCGAATATGCTCTGATAAGAAACGGGAGTGAGTAATGCAGTCTTATGTGCCACCAATGGAAACCGGACAGGAACTGAACGTGCCGCGCTTGTCGGTGGTGATCCCGGTCATGAACGAGCAAGACAATATCGCTCCGCTGATCGCGCGCATCGCCGAGGCTTTGGAAGGCATTTCGCATGAGGTCATCTTCGTCGACGATGGTTCGCACGACGCCACCGTGGGCGAGGTCGAGCGCCACGCGCGCCCGGGAACGCGGCTGCTCGTGTTCAACCGCAACTATGGCCAGACCACGGCGATGGCGGCCGGCATCGAAGCCGCGCACGGCGACCTGATCGTCATGCTCGACGGCGACTTGCAGAACGATCCCGCCGATATCCCGCTGATGATGGAATGCATGGAAGCCGGCAATTGGGATGTGGTGGCGGGCATGCGCAGCAAGCGCCAGGATGGTTTGCTGCTGCGCAAGCTGCCCAGCAAGCTGGCCAACTGGCTGATCCGGCGCAGCACCGGGGTGCATATCCGCGATTATGGCTGCACCCTGAAGCTGTTCAAGCGCGACGTCGCCAAGAATCTTGGCCTGTACGGCGAGCTGCACCGCTATATCCCGGTGCTCGCCAGCATGTACGGGGCGCGCATGACGCAAATCGAAGTGCGCCATCATCCGCGCAACGCCGGGGTATCCAAATACGGCCTGGGCCGCACCTTCCGCGTCGCCAGCGATTTGATGCTGATGGTGTTCTTCCAGAAATACGGACAGCGTCCGATGCACTTGTTCGGCGGCGCCGGTATCCTGGCGTTTCTGGTCGGCCTGGTGATCAATGCCTACATGCTTGTGGAAAAGCTGCTGGGCGAGAGCATCGGCAGCCGGCCGCTGCTGTATCTGGGGCTGCTCCTGACCGTGACCGGAATCCAGCTGATCACCACTGGATTCATCGCCGACCTGATCATGCGCACCTATTACGAATCGCAGAACAAGAAGCCCTATCACATCAAGAGGCAGCTTGATTTCTAAACCCGTCAAGCTGGCGCTGCAACTCGTCATCTCGGTTGGCTTGATCGTCTTCATCGCGCGCCAGATCGACCTGGAACAGGCGCGCGCGCTGCTGGCGCGCGGGGCCGGCTGGGGCTGGGTCTCGGTCTGGTTGCTGCTGGCGCTGGCCGTGTTCAACCTGTCGCGGGTGGCGGGCGCGCTGCGCCTGAACGTCTACCAGCGCCAGGCCGGCGTCATCCTCGGCGCCTGGGAAAACCTGCGCCTGTATTACGCGGGGATGTTCCTGAACATGTTCCTGCCGGGCGGGATCGGCGGCGACGGCTACAAGATCCTGGTGCTGCGGCGGCGCCAGGCGGCCTCGGTCGGCAAGTTGTTTCGCATCCTGCTGACCGATCGCGTCAGCGGTTTGCTGGTGCTGCTGATGCTGTTTTGCCCATTGCTCTGGCGTCTGGACCTGCCCTGGCAGCCCGCGCTGGTGACGTTCGCGGCGGTGGCGCTGCTGCTGTCGGCGGCGCTGGCTTTCGTTGTCGTGCACGCGCTCTGGTTCCCGCTGGCCAAGGCTGTCCTGGGCAGTGTGTTTGCCTACGGCATGGCGGTCCAGTTGCTGCAATTGTCGTGCATGGCGGCCTTGCTGGCTTTCCTCCAGGTGGCGCCGGCGCATTATCTGGCGTATCTGGCGATCTTCCTGCTGTCTTCGGTGGCTGCGGTGCTGCCGCTGAGCTTTGGCGGACTGGGCGCGCGCGAGGTCACCTTCTTCTTCGGGCTCGATCTTTTGCACCTCGAACCCACCCAGGGCGTGCTGGCGGCCAGCGC
>Ga0182745_1004869_pt1 | contig 11099 bp, 11 predicted proteins | sample eDN3rd30CKraftBY_FD_128523 | JGI IMG/M metagenome (GOLD analysis project Ga0182745, IMG submission 128523) | Enriched backyard soil microbial communities from Emeryville, California, USA - eDNA 3rd pass 30_C Kraft BY (version 2) (version 2) | ecosystem: Environmental > Terrestrial > Soil >... | reverse complement strand
TGATGTGACCCCCAAAAGTTAGACACTTTTTTATTATTAGATAAACTTGAGTATAAATAAGACTTTATCCTGCCCAGAGCTTTCTTCCGAAGCGTAGCGAGGAAGAAAGCTCTGGGCAGGTCGCGGCTCGCTCTGTCCTTCTTTAGGCAGCTTGTTGGGAATGTATTCTGTATTCTACAGGACTCATGCCCTTCAATTTTGTCTTAATTCTTTTGTTGTTATAGTATTCTATATATTTCTCTAGTTCTAGTTTGAAATGTTCAATACTCTCGAATTCTTTTAAATACAGAAATTCGGATTTCATGATGCCAAAAAAATTCTCTATTACTGAATTATCGTAACAGTTTCCTTTACGTGACATGCTTTGTTTAATTCCTCTTGATTGGAGTACGTCGCGATATTGTTTCATTTGATAATGCCATCCTTGATCCGAATGCATGAGGAGCTGATGCTCTTCTGGTAAACGTTCTAATGCTTTATCCAACATGCCTGAAACTAATGCATACGTGGGACGAGAACCTATTGTATACGTTATAATCTCTCGATTAAATAAATCTAATACAGGCGATAGATATAACTTCTCACCAAATAATTTAAACTCCGTAATATCTGTTACCCATTTTTCATTTGGAGCGTCCGCTGTAAATTGACGATCTAAATGATTCGGAGCGATTTTGCCGACAGTCCCTTTATAAGATTTATATTTTTTCATACGCACAAGGCATTTCAATCCTAGTTCTTTCATGATGCGTTGAATCTTCTTATGATTCACTTTCTTACCTCGCTTCGCCAATTCAATCTGAATACGACGGTATCCATACCGGCCTTCATGCAATTCATAAATCTCGTTAATTTCAACTTTTAAATCGGCATCTGAGTCGACTTTCCCCATTTGACGAACATAGTAATAGTAGCTGCTTCTTGGAATACCTGCTAGCTTTATTAGTGCTTTCACCGGATATTTGTGCCTTAACTCATAGACTACTTGTGTTTTGTCTTGTTTGGTGATTTTTCCTTGTTCTGAACTAAGGCTCTCAACTTTTTTAAGTACTCATTTTCCATTTCAAGTTGTTTTATTCGAGCTTCTAGTGCCTCAACTGACCCTTCGTTCGGGGCTTGTTTTGCTTGTTTATTTGACTCTTTTTTCATGGATGGACGCTCCTTTTTTTGTGACTGAAGAGCCTCCACTCCTTGTGTTTCGAGTTGATTTTTCCAAACAAAGATACTGGTAGGTGAAGGGATATTAAATATGGCTGCTGTTTCTATAAAGGATGTGCCATTTTCAGTCATGAAGTTTAATACCTCCAGTTTAAACTGTTGTGTATAACTTGTACATGGCTTAACGAAAGCTTCGACCCCATTATATTCAAATTGCTTCACCCATTTATAGATGCTTCTAAAATCAATCCCTAAAGATTTTCCAATATCTCTGTAGCTTTGTTTTCCTTTTAAATAACATGTAACTGCTTGTAGCTTTTCTTCTGCTGTAAATTTAGATTTACCCATAAAATACACCTCAAATGTTAGATTGAGTGTCTAACAATTTGGGTGCAGTTCAAATGAATCCAAAGAATAATATCTTTCATAATCAAATGAAGGGCATTCCGGTATGAAAGGGAACAGGAGCTAGCTCCCAGTATTGGGTTAAATCCTGCTCTCTATTTTAATGATGTTCATGTGATTCTACTTCAGGTATATCATTTTCAACAGGGTGGCTAGTTGCTACTAGCACGCCTGAAAATAGTGCTAAGCCAGAGAAGGCAATGCCAAGTGTTAGTTTCTTTAAATATAAATTTTTTGCTGGAAAAGATTCCACATTAGATATGGTATGCGCTTCTTGATTGATTAGCTTGATTAAGCAAACTGTAACGCCACCTAAGATAAAGAGCAAGGTTAATGCAAGAAAATAGATATATGAAAAATCTAGCATTGTACCTAGCATTGCGCCCATTAACCCACCCATGACACCACCCATAATTCCTTCCACGGTTGTCATCAGGTTAAAGGTAGCACCTAAAATTATTCCTGTACATAAACCAACAATCATTGAAAGAATACAGTTCACGGAAAAGGACTGTGTTAGGGCAAGTATTGTGCCTATGATTAGTCCATTCATCGTACTAAACACCATTGTAGCTAGCATTACAGTGTTGCAAGATACTTTATGGCGAAGAGAGTAAATTTTAAAATAGGTGCTAGCTGTAAACGCTATGATTATGAACAATACAGTGAATTGTAAAAAGAGCTCCATTGTCACCACGCCTCCTAGGATTAGATATGGTGACCACCACAAGAACAAGATCCATTATCGTTATCCTTAGGCAATTGCCAAAGAGGATTATTACAGTATTTTGGATCTGCGCCTACCATACTCATAAATAATGGGTGATAGTTTTCACAGATATTTAACTCTGTTAACACCCAATCTTCAGGATCTTTGGCATAGTGCTCCCAATAGTCTCCACCCATATTAAGTCCTGGTACAGCCGGAATCCATGATTCTGTTAATAATAAATCTGGATCTCCAAATTTAGCGGCAATTTTTCGGATTTCTGGGTCATCCAATGCGAGTAGATGGCCATCCTGAATGATAGTTTCTGTCGTACCGTCAATCATCTCGCAAGTCATCGTAGGGAAGTATAAATGAATATGCCAGTGACCAACGGGTAATCCAAGTTTTGCAGCTTCACGTTCAGCTGAGCTCGAGATGATTGTGCCAAATCCTAAATGAATAACACCGCTGCGCATTCTTTCATATAGGCAATTTAACCAGCCATTTAAAAAACCTTTTCTTGGACGATGAATATGTGGATTCGTACCAATGGACGCTTCCCACCATCTAAAGAGTCCTTGGTCAGGGAATCCTGGGTATTGGAGTTGGTCTGTTTCCGCTTTCAATTTTCTTAGCTTATCGCCGTATTCGCCGCCTTCGTGAATCTCAGTTATGCGACCATTAACAACCTCCATTTGAATCCACGGTACTGGACCAATGTGATTGCTAGTACCGGCGATTACACCTGTAGCATCCTCGTTTGGCAGGTACATCCAAGGTCTTCCTAATACATGACCTGGCAAATTTGTTTTGCCGAATTCCTCATTTCCTTTCCAAAACTTACTCACTAATTCAGGATTGAAATATTCACGATTTTCATCATAGTATTCATCATGATTTGTGTAAGTTAGATCAGTTCCTTCTGGGTCAACGATATGAATCCGACGAGAATTTCTTATTTTCTTCCATGTCCATTCATCAATGGCTTCGATAATTTCATAAGGAATTGTATGAGCTGGAGAAGCAGTTAACTCTGGAGTAATAAATGGCATACGTTGGATTTGGATTTTATTGGCCCTTAGTACAGGCCCGCCATAGCCCCATAATAGCTTATCGAACTCGTCTTCCTTCTCCATTTCCTCCCATTCATCCATCCATTCAGCAAGTTCTTTTGTTCTAGCTAAATAGTATTCAACCTCATTATGACCTTTCCATTTGATGATTGGCCCTTTATCAACATTTTTAATCTCATATTTTGTATTATATTTTTCTAAAATTAACTTACATGCTTCTATAACCATTGGATCGTGCCAATTATCTACTCGAAGCAATACACGCTCGCCAGCTTTTAAATCCCATCCTGCATGTAAACCATGGTTATATGGACGTTTTGCAACCGCATCTAAAAATGGAACCAATTCTTCGGCACTACTAATGTTCACCATAGGTGGACAGCGAGGCTTTTGCTTATTAATAAGTGGGGGCGTATCATAATTTGGTTTCCCCTTAACTACTTTTTCATTATCCAGAACGCTCATATATCTCTCTCCTTTTGTCTTTTCCAATTTTTCTAAATTCTAACATCATAATTTGTATTATAAAAATATATAAAAAGTTTAAGATTTATATTTTAAAAGTATAAAAAGGGGAGTGAGTAGAAAGAAATAGCACTTCATTCCAGCTGAAATCGCTGAATGAAGTGCTAAACAATAGGGGGAATTGTATAAATCTTGTTAGAGAAAATATTCTATAAATCTCTTGGCTAATGTTGAAAGGTGGCGATTTTTTAACCAGATTAGGGCGGAGGGCCTTGCCATCACTTCTGGCTCAACAATTTGTTTAAAGATAAGCTTAGAATTTGGGATTAGCTTTGCAGCTGAACGAGGAATAATGGTAATTCCCATCCCGTAATCAGCCCAGGTTAATAGCGGCATAATACTATTGCTTTCTAGTAGAATATTTGGTTCAAAACCATAGTTTTTACATGCACTTCTAACCATATCAACACCATACATTGCATGATTATAAGCAGATGTTCCCTTGTGGCGTCTTAGTAGCAGCAAAGGTTTTCCTTTTAGTTGTTCTAGGTGAATAAACGGCGAATTAGGGGTCGGATCAAGCGAGTCACTCATTGCAGCAATCATCGGTTCATCTGGAAGGCTAATTGAATCAAAAAGTTCTTCATCGATAGGTAGTCTAACAATTCCCAATTCAATGATTCGCTTTTCAAGGAGTTCCATTATCCGGTTTGGATCTCCATCCCATACCTGAAATTTAACATTCGGAAATCTACGATGGAAATCCTTAATTTTATTGGGTAAGATTTCTGTACCTAAGGAAGGAATCATTCCTATATTTAATAAGCCTGAGATGCCGTCTGAAAATTCCTCTATTTCCTGCTCTGTGCGATGAATCAATTCTAAAATATCTATGCACTTTTCGTACAAAAATTTGCCTTCATCCGTCAGAATGAGCTTTCTTGTATTTCTTTCAAATAGCTTCATTTTTACTTCTTCTTCAAATAATTTAAGTTGTTGACTGAGTGGGGGCTGCGCCATGTTAAGCTTTTTGGCAGCAAGTGAAATATTGCCTTCCTCTACTATTGTCACAAAGTATCTAATGCGTCGTAATTCCATCAATGTACACCCCAATCGATTTCTACTCAATTAGTAAAATATTAACATAGATATATATGATTAAAGTATAAGAGTTGAATGATATTTGTATTTTTCTAAATTTTCTGTTTATGTTACCGTGAATGTACTCACCTTTTCACCATTTGCAAGGCGCAGATAGTAAACATAAGCTGACAACTCATTTTCCAATGGAGAAAAGGCTAACTTCCTGCAGAGAAAAGAAAGGGTTTTCAAAGGGTTATTATTTTCGAAATGAATACGATTAGGGGGATGTTGGGGATTAAGAAATGGTTACTCGGATTACTGACAATCATGGGGGTTATTGTGTTAGCCGCTTGTTCAGAGGAGGAGCAAGGGGTAGAAAGAGCTTCACTCGATGAGGCAAATATTGAAACGACATTGGAACCCCTTAGTAAGCCAGTAGATATTAAAATTGGCTATCCAACACAAGGGACTTCTATGTTGCCTCTTTGGGTTGCAAAGGACGCAGGGATTTTTGAAAAGTATGGAGTAAATGCAGAGTTAATTTATATCGCGGGTTCACCTCGCGTGCAGGAAACGTTAAATGGCAACGGTATTGATGTTGCTATAACAGGAATTGAAGCTGCGGGAAATGCAAAAGCAGCAGGTATGGACTCGGTTACATTTACAGCATTAGCTAACAAAATGGCTTTATATATTTATGCGTCGAAGGATATTGATACATCTAACTTAAAAGAGTCACTAAAGGGTAAGACCATTATTGCCGGTCTTGAGGGCTCTTTATATGATTACTTAGCACAAGATTATGTTAGAAGCTTGGGGCTGGAGCCTAAAAAAGACGTGAAATTCCTATACATGGGTGGAGAAGGAGATAGAACAGCAGCCTTTATGAAAGGGGATGCAGACTTATATTTAGTAGCGCCTCCAACAGCCTTTAAAATAGACGATATGGGATACCCGAAAATTCATGATTTCTCGGAACAAGATGTGTTAATTTCAGGGCTTGTCATGAAAACAAAGGATTTTAATGATAAGCAAGAGTTAGCGGAGGTATTAGCAGCTTCTATGATTGAAGCGAATGCCTATATCAAGAAGAACAAAGAGCAAACGCTGGAAATTATCGCGAAATGGACGGGAATTGATGACCCAGAATTAGTTGAAAAAACGTATGATACGAACCTTTTTACGATTCCAGACAAACCATATATCACGGATGAAACTGTTCAATTTTACTTAGATAATTCACAAATCCCAGAAGTAAAGGCGATGAAGCCGGCAGATCTTATCAATAATTCCATTGTTGAAAAGTTAGATGAGGCAGGCTTTATAGATGAGGTTTCTAAATAATCAAAGCATAGGCAAAGGGGACGATTATGTTGAATGGTTCAAGTAAACTTCACTCCGAAACGGTTGAGATTACTTATCCGTTAAAAAATGGCAAAGAAATTATTGCCGTTGAAAATTTTAATATGACGGTTGAAGAGGGCGAATTTGTCTGTATCGTTGGGCCGAGTGGATGTGGGAAATCGACGTTGTTAGGGGCAGTCGCAGGTTTTCAAGAAATCAGTAATGGCAAACTCTTTCTAAACGGCAAAGAGATTAAGGGAGCTGGAAGAGACCGCGGTGTTGTATTCCAGCAGGCGTCTTTGTTTCCATGGCGAACAGCAATAGATAATATTGTTTACGGTCTAGAAATAGCAGGGGTTTCTAAGAAAGAGCGATATGCCAAAGGAGAAGAACTACTGCAATTAGTGGGGCTAGAATCTTTCGCTAATCATTATCCCAATCAGTTATCTGGAGGTATGCAGCAGCGCGTCAATGTTGCAAGGGCTTTAGCCATTGAGCCTAGTTTAATGTTATTAGACGAACCTTTTGGTGCTTTAGATGCTCAGACGAGAGAATTTATGCAGCTGGAGCTGTTAAGGATATGGAAAGCGACAAATCAAACGATTCTCTTTGTAACCCATGATATTGCAGAGGCAGTTTATCTTTCTAATTATGTCATTGTAATGACAGCACGACCTGGTACGGTTTTGGAGAAAGTGGAAATTGACTTGCCAAGACCGCGTCCGCTTGAGATTAAGAGAAGCAATGAATTTATCGAATACGAAAAATACATCTGGGATTTAATCGTAACCGAAAAACAGAAAAAGGTTATTTAAAGGAGGCAGGATTCGCGTGGGGAATGTGAAACAAGATGACAAGGGCTTAGTTACGGCGTTAAATGCTCCTAGTACTTCTTTAAAAACAAAGAAAGCGAAAAAAAAGACGACATTAAATGATAGTTTTATATTTAAATATATCGGTCCAATTACTGTTTTGACGGTATTAATCTTCTGGGAGCTGCTTTATCAGCTGAACTTCATCAATCCAATGTTTTTAAGCTCACCACTGCAAATACTAAAAGTCGCCTATGATTTGACCGTAAGTGGCATTCTTGTGGAGAACTTGGCATTTACGCTGCGAAATTTCTTTTTTGGTTTTGTATTAGCTGCTATTGTGGGTATTTTAATCGGTTTAGTCACGGGCTGGTATAAGGCGTTAGGAAAGGCATTTGATCCCTTTTTAACGGCAATGCTCGGGACACCCCGTATTGTGTTATTGCCACTAATCACTCTATGGGTCGGGGTAGGTTTTACTAGTAAAGTATTGTTAGTATTTCTTGCCGGTGTGTTTCCGATTATCCTCAATACAATGTCAGGTGTACAAAATCTAGACCCTAATTTAACGAGGGTTGCAAAAGCATTTGGTGCTTCACCTATTAAAACATTCGTTACGGTAGCATTGCCAGGTGCTTTACCACAGATTGTAGCTGGATTGCGTGTTGGAATCGGGCAATCCTTAGTCGGTGTCATTGCGGCAGAGATGTTCGTATCAACTGGGGGAATTGGCTATTTTGTAGCTCAATCATCTGCCAACTTCAACATCGATCGCGTATTTGTCGGGATTATTGTGATTATCGTGGTGGGGATGTTAATCACTCAATCAGTTAAATGGCTAGAAGCATATTTGTTAAAGCATCGTATAGATTAATAGGTTCACATTAAAAACGTATGGAAAGGCTGGAAATAACAATGGGCAAGGTTAATACAGTGTTGGGTCCGATTGCAACAGAAGCATTAGGAATAACAGCCATGCATGAGCATATTGGATTTGGTTTGCCAGGATGTGAGTTAGACACACAATGGTGGAAAAGGCCAGAAGAAATGTTTGATGTGACAATGAAAAAACTGCGCCGTTTCCGTGAACATGGCGGTAAAACCTTCGTGGATTGTACGGGGATTGGGACGGGACGCGATATTGAATATTTCCAAGTCCTTTCAAAAAGAACGGGCGTCAATATTGTTGCAGTAACTGGGTTTGTCGCTGGTGACTCGGCACTCGCTTACTTCCATGAGAAGTCGATTGAGTATTTGACAGAGTTATTCGTTCATGAAATTACAGTGGGAATTGACGGTACGAGTGCCAAAGCAGGGGCAGTCAAAGTAGGGGTAAGCCGGGTTGGCATAAGTGAACTGGATGAACGGATTTATCGTGCTGCTGCAAGAGCGGCTGCAATGACAGGCGTACCGATTATCACGCACTTATCTACTAATGCAGAACGTCAAATTGAATTGTTTGAAATGGAAGGCCTGTCCATCGACCGTGTTGTGCTGGGGCATGTTGATATTGGACCAGACGTAAATACAGACCGAGATACGATGATTGCATCTAGGGGAGGCTATGTCGGTTTCGACACGATTGGTTATGATACAGAATTAGAAGATGCGCCGTATTGGTCACGTCCTCGAAAAGAGCGAGTGAATCATTTTCTTTCTTTTCTTGAAAAGGGGTTCCTAGAACGTGCAGTAATTTCAGCAGATGCCAATTGCTGTGCATTAGGCTGGCCAGGGGTGAAAGGGCATTCTGTTAACTACCTATTTGAGGAATTTATTCCCGACCTGAAAAAAGAAGGCGTCAGTGAGGATATCATTGAGCAGCTATTAGTAAAAAATCCCGCAAATATCTTAACGATGAAAAAACCTTTACCTGTACAAAATAAAACGTTCCAATCGATTTAAATGATTATGCAGATGTAAATAAGAAATTTATAAGAATGGGGAATGTAGGATGGCTAAAATAAATATTAGCGAAGTTGTGAACGAAGGGAAATTTAACCGTTTTCATCTGTTTTTATTAATAACTTGCTGCTTTATTATAACGTTTGATATGTTCGACCTTGTAATCTATAGTTCTGTTCTTCCTCTACTGATGGGAGAATGGTCAATGACGCCTGTTCAAGCGGGTACGATTGGGAGTTATGGACCTTTTGGCATGATGGTAGGAGCTATTTTCTTTGGAGTTTTTGCAGACAAATTTGGACGGAAAAATGGTCTTATATTTAGCGTCTTCCTTTTTAGTGTTTTTACCTTCTTATGTGCATTTGTACCAGGTCCCTCTAGCTTTGGCCTATGCCGTTTCATTGCTGGAGTGGGGATTGGTGGGGTTATGCCAAATGTCATCGCATTATTAACGGATTACTCGCCAAAACACATGCATAACAAAATGGTCTCAATTGTGATGATCTGTTTCCCAATAGGTGGTATTTTAGCGGCTTTAGCAGGTATTTACTTTATTCCTCATATGGGGTGGAAAAGTGTATATTGGGTTGCGATTCTTCCAGTTTTTATCCTTCCTTTTATGATGAAGTATCTGCATGATTCACCAGCAATTTTGTTCTTTAAAGGCAAAAAAGAGGAACTTTGTGTAGCGCTTTCAAAGGTAAATCCGAAATTATTCTTAACACCGGATATGGAGTTTGAATTTACGAGTCAAAAGGAGGTTACAGGTTCTCCAGTAACGGCACTATTCAAAAACAAAAGAGCACTTGGCACAATAATGATCTGGATTGCCTTCTTCATGTGCCTACTAATGGTCAATGGCATTAATACTTGGCTGCCGAATTTAATGTTCAGCGCGGGCTATGCCCTTGGTTCAAGCTTAAGCTTTATGATTGTTTTAAATGTTGGGGCGATTATTGGAACGCTAATACTGGGAAGCCTTGCCGATAAATTTGGCGCTAAAAGAGTACTTGTTCCAATGTTTGTGATGGCGGCTATTTCTCTAGCGCTTCTAGGATTTAAATCGAATATGGTTATTTTATATCTTCTTGTGGCCATTGCTGGGGCATGTACAACAGGGGCTCAGAATATCTCCTATTCCTTTGTATCACAGTACTATCCGTCCCTAATGCGCTCTACAGCTGTAGGGTTTGCTTCTGGTATTGGCAGAATCGGCGCCATCATCGGACCAACATTTGGAGGTCTTTTAGTACAGCTGAGCCTTTCTGTTGAAATGAATTTTATATCCTTTGCAATCCCAGGAATTATCGCGGCAATCGCCTTTGCCTTTGTACCTGTAAACCGTACAGCTGACAATCAGATAGAAACGGTAGAATCGAAAGCTAAGGAAGAAACGCCTTTAGAAGTGAATATCTAAATGTTTCAAAGCTCATGTAAAGAGGTACTTTATGTGAGCTTTTTCTATTGAGAAACTTTTAAACTAAAAATCTTCTTTTTTCTTTAAAGTCACATGATGTGATTACTGCGGAAATATAGTGGTAGTAAGGTTATATCATAGAGGTGATTGTATTGAATAAAAAGAGATTACGGCGAAATCTATTGGCACTATTATTTATTGTCGTTGCGGCAATCGTTGTGCTGATTTCACAATGGTATTTTGAAGTAAATAAATATCATGACATTGAGGATTTGAATTCGTTTCGTTGGCAGAGAAATATGAACGAGGAAGAGTTCGCGCAGCTTGAACAAGGAATGACCTATCTGGAAGTAGTAGAAATTGCTAAGGGCGAGGGGAAGCAAACAGCAAAGGATGTATATGCTTGGGAAGATGAAACACTGCTCACTCAAAGCTATGAACTTCAGTTTCATGATGGGAAATTGGAAGAGATGAAAGTAATTGAAAAACATATGCAGTCAACACCGTAAAATCTGTTCCATAATGGATTTCACGGGGAGCGAAAAAAATTCATTATTATTTGATTTCCAACAAAATTTTAGCGTTTATGGACATATTAAAGATGTGTACGGTGTAAAGTAGAAATTTTCACTATAGAGTTTATATGTTTTCCTGTTAACGAAAGGTTGATACGACATGTCAAAAAAGTTGCAAGAGATTATCGATAATGCTGAAATCATTCAAAGATCTTT
>Ga0182745_1004865_pt1 | contig 11101 bp, 11 predicted proteins | sample eDN3rd30CKraftBY_FD_128523 | JGI IMG/M metagenome (GOLD analysis project Ga0182745, IMG submission 128523) | Enriched backyard soil microbial communities from Emeryville, California, USA - eDNA 3rd pass 30_C Kraft BY (version 2) (version 2) | ecosystem: Environmental > Terrestrial > Soil >... | reverse complement strand
TTGCGCTCACGTCGCCGTCCCGTCCGAATATCCTTGTCCGGCATATTGTTGAGTAAAATTCATTAGCCGTCAATGGTGAAACCGCTTGGCGCCAGAATGGGCGGCGCATGCCCTATCAAAGCCATGGAAAAATATGAGTTTCTGCAGTTATTGCGGAACGATTGCGGCGGCTCGGGTGCGCCCGCCAGGGAGTCTGGGGTTGGCGAAGGCGGGTGAAGACGGGTCCGGATTCGGAGTGATATCGAAGTTGATGAATTATACTTATTAGTGCTATAGGGGCGCTCGCCCTTGCTCGCCCTTGCTCGCAATGCGGGCCCGGGCCGATCCCGTCTCATGGTGCGGACGGCCGGACTTCGTAAGGAAAGGTAAGAAGAATGAATGGTCATGTGATGGGGATCGACTTCGGGTCGACGACTGCCAAGACGGTCATTCTGGACGTTGACGGAAAGATCGTCGCCGCCAATGTTGCGCATATGGGTGCGGTGAGCGGGGAAGGGGTCGGCGCGTCGGTGTCGGCCGCGCTGCGCGAGGCCGGCTTGACGCAGTCCGACATGGGGCGGACCGTCAGCACAGGCTATGGTCGGCGCATGCTCGACATGGCCGAGAAGAATTATACCGAGATCACCTGTCATGCGCGCGGCGCGGTCGCAATGATTCCCGAAGCGCGGCTTATCATCGACATCGGGGGACAGGACAGCAAAGTGATCGCGGTCGACGAGAAGGGTCTCGTCATCCAGTTCGCCATGAACGATCGCTGCGCGGCCGGCACCGGCAAGTTTCTCGAGGCGCTCGCGCGCGCAATGGAAATCGGTCTCGACGAGATGGGGGGCGTGGCGCTGCGTGCGGAGCAGGAACTCAAAATCTCCAGCATGTGTGCGACATTCGCGGAGACGGAAGTGATTTCGCTGCTCGCGGAAGGTCAGTCCAAGCCCGACGTGCTTGGTGCGGTGCATGCCGCGGTCGCTAGCCGGACCCTCGGACTCGTGAGCCGGGTCGGACGGAACGGGCCGGTGGCGATGACCGGCGGTGTCGCCAGGAACCCCGCGGCCGTCCACCATATCGGGAAGCTGCTCGGCCAGCCGCTTCTTCTTCCGGCACAGCCGCAGGTGGCAGGGGCGCTCGGAGCGGCGCTCCTCGCGCTCGACGACTATCGATCATCGCTCGGCCTGGTTCCTGTGCCTGCGGATGACGATGGCCTGGAGGCGCAGCTTGGTATTGCCGGCAATTGCATTCCTGCGTGCAAGGGAGATCCCTCTTCAAGGCGAGCGGCCACCGGCGTCCCGGGGTAACGCTCATTCGGCAAGGGAATGGCGCGATCGTGCCCTGGTGCCTGCGCGGTGCGTGCCGCTCTCCACGTTCAGGCGCGCAATCCCGGCGGCGCGCCTCCGGCCCGCCGCGTCCTCCTTCTGTCCGGTTCGGGCGGGCATTGTGAGAGTGAGGCCGGGGCTGCCTTTCAGTCCGCCAATCGCACCGCCGCGATAGCGGTGGCCACGGTGACGCCATTGACTGCCGCCCGGCAGCTGAGAATGGCAATCCCGGTCACCTCGCCGTCATCATCGACCGTCCCGGTGCAAATGAGCCGGTCGCCGGCAAAGACATTTGCCAGAAAGCGCGCCTCGAAACGCATGATCCGTTCCGCGCCACCCAGCGCAGCGGCGACCATCGACTGAAGATAGCTGATCGTGATCGGTCCCTGATTGATGACCGTGGTCCCGAGGCCCAGCGTCTCGACCGCACGCGGGTCGAGATGGATCGGATTGGGATCGTCGAGCAGGGCGGCGGCCAATTTCATTCCGCTTGCCGGCACCGCCTCGATCGTCAGCGGCCCCAGCGGCATCCCCTTCGTCAACAGAGTCATTGTGCCGGTCCCCTGCGCGACACGATCCAGATCTGCTTGACCGCAGCGATCCGGGCATCCGTCGTGATATCCATCAGCTCCTGAACGATCGTTACGCGATCGAAGGCCGGAATGCGCCGTCCCTGCTTGCGTTCGACCGCGGTGATGCGTGTCGTTATGCGATAGGTGATGTCCGTCGCCAGTGGTCGATCAAGGTCGATGGCGATTTCGCCGAACAATACGTCCTGTGGCGGCGTTTCGAGATGATCCATGAGCCCCTGGATGCTGATCCCCGCGCCATTGAGGGCGATCAGGCACGCCACGGATGGCAGTGCCCCATGCTCCTGAACCCCCAGGACAGCGTCCGTCCAGAGCCAGACATGGTGCGGGAGCAGTTCGAAATGACCGTCAGGAAATATCGTTGCCTGAGGCGCCGTGGAGATCGCGATTTTCAACTTCGAACGCTCCGTTCATATCCTTGTGCCGCGGCAAAAACGGGACTCATGACGCCTCTCCGATTGCTTGCGGAACCCCGCTTAGGGCCGAGGCATCGGGACAGTCAACATATATGTTGACTGCTATGGAAGCGCGTTGCTAGTGGACCTTGCTGGCAAAGGGAGATGTTTGGAATGAAGACAGCCTTGGTCATCGGCGGTACGGCTGCATCGGGATTGGCGATCGTCGAGGGGCTGCGGCGGCGCGGCTATCGCGTGACCATCTATCATCGCGGCACCCATGAACTCGACGAACTGCTCGATCTCGAACATATCCACGGCGATCCCCATCATCGAGAGTCCATCGAGCGCGATCTCGGCGCGCGCGCGTGGGACGTCGCGGTGGCGACCTACGGGCGGACGCGCTTTCTTGCGGAAGCGTTGCGAGGCCGGACGGGACATTTCGTCGGTATCAGCGGTCTTCCCGTTGTGGGTGCAACTCTGGGGCTGCCGACGACCGAGGCGACCCCTTATGAAATTCCGGAAAATGCCCCCCCCGGTCTCGCCAAGATCCTGCCGCTGATCGCCGAGACCGAGCAGCGTATCCTTGCCGCGGGGCGCGAGGGCGCCTTTGCCGCTACCATCATCCGCTATCCTTATGTCTATGGTCCGCACGCTGTCGCGCCGCTCGAATGGCATGTCATCAGGCGCGTGCTCGATCGACGCCGGCGATGGATCATCCAGGGAGCGGGCCTGGCGATCATCGCGCGCTGCGCTTCGCCAAATGCGGCCGAGTTCGTCCTCCGGGCGCTCGATCGCCCGGAGGCGTCGGGCGGGCAGATCTACAACGCAGCCGACAGCCGCCAGTTCAGTTATCGCGAGTGGATCGCCATGATCGGTCAGATATGCGGCTGGGAGTTCGACTTCGTCGACATTCCGGCCGCCATCGCGCCTCTCGGAAGTTCGGGGGTTCCGCTAGCCGGCGAGTTTAGCTGGGTGCGCAGGGGCGATGTCGAGAATGGCGTCCTTCGACATCAATATGTGGACACCGGAAAGGCCAGGAAAGACCTTGGCTATCAGGATGTCGTGGAGCCCGAAGCCTGGATCGAGCGGACCGTTCGTTACTGGCTCGACCATCCGCCGGTCGCCGACGGGCTCAACGGCCGGCTGGGCCCGGCCGACTTCGACTATGGCGCGGAAGATCGGCTCCTGTCCTTCTGGGACGGGGTGATGCACCGCCGGCCCGACCCTGGAGGGGCCCATGTTCGTGCCCACCCCTATGATCATCCGAAACCCGCTGTGCCGGGCTGAATTGTGCGCCGTGGGGATGCGCGGGCCGGGAGGCCGGTCTTGAACGCGTCGTGTTTCGGGTATAAACGCTCTATCAACGCATGTGTTGAAAATCGGGAGAGGCATGGAAATGGATATCGGTCTGCAGAAGCGGTTGTTCGAGGAATTGACGGGCCATGTCCGGAACAAGTCCACGAGCCTGGCCGAAAGCGAGATGCGCTATCCGGCCAGCGCATATTATGGCGCGGAGCAATTGGAACGCGAGAAGCGCCTTTTCGAGCGTTTTCCGCTGATTGTGGGCCACGCTGACGAACTGCGCGAGCCGGGGCAATATATTGCGGGTTCGATGCTCGGGGTGCCCTTCCTGGTCGTCCGCCAGAAGGACGGGTCACTCCGCGCGTTCCGCAATGTCTGCAGCCATCGCGGCGCGCCGATCTGCCCCGAGGGGAAAGGAACGGCGAACCAGTTCGTCTGCCCCTATCATGCCTGGACCTATAGCCTCGATGGCAGTCTGCGCGGGGCACCGCGCAACGCCTTTCCCGGGCTCGACCGGGCGGAGGCGCGTCTTCCCGAACTTGCGGTGATCGAGCGCCACGGTCTTCTCTGGCTGCGCCTTGATGGTGGTACAGTCGACTTCGAGGGTTTCGCCGAGGGCCTTGACGCCGAACTGGCAAGCTTCGACCTCGGTGCTTATGTGATCGAGCGGCGCGAAACCTTCGACGCCGATATCAACTGGAAGAGCGTTCTCGACGGCTTCCTCGAAGTCTATCATTTTTCGCCGCTCCACAGCAATTCCATCGGCCCCTGGTTCTATGCCAACATGTCGTCCTTCGAGAAACTGCGGCTGAATGGCCGGATGGTCGGGGTACGCAAATCGATCGACACGCTCGTCGGAACCGATTTTGCGGAGGATGTGATCCTGCCGCACATCGCGGTGAATTATCAGGTTTTCCCGAATACCGTCATCGTCTGGCAGGGCGATCATTTCGAGATTTGGTCTTCTTTTCCGGGCGACGAGCCGGGACGCTGCCATGTCCAGTTCATGATGCTTGTTACCGCCGAAACGAAGGACAGCCTGAAAGCGCGCTGGGACCGGAACATGTCGATCATTCGGGAAACCGTGATGGGAGAGGACTGGGCCATGTCGGAGAAGGTGCAAAAGGGTCTTCCCTTCATTCGCAACAACGAGATTGTGTTCGGTGCCAACGAGCCCGCGCTCCAGCATTTTTACGCGAACCTCGCCGACCAGCTCGAGCGCGGCAACTAGCGGGAATGGCTGGCACCACGATCGCAGATATGCTGGACCGCGCGCGGGGGCGGCTGGCGACGCTTCACGAAGGCGAAGGTCTTGATGAAATTGCGGCCGCTCTTCTGAATTTTGCCGTATGCGCGTCGGTCACCTCGCTCGATCGCGGCGCGATCGAAGCCGCGTCCGAAGCCGCGCTTGCGGCGGGGGCGACGGCGGAGCAGTTGAGCGAGGTCGTCGCGCTCGTCTCGGGGCTTGGCGTCCATTCGCTGATGGCAAGCGCGCTTCCGCTCGCTCGGGCGGCGGGGCTCCAGGACTCGTCGCGGCCGCTCGATGAAGCGCGGCAGCGGCTGTGGGACCAATATATCGGGACGTCCGCCTATTGGGCCGGCTTCTCGGCATATTTTCCGGGTTTTCTCGATGCGGTGCTCCACCTGTCTCCGCCGCTGTTTGAAGCCTTTCTCGACTATTGTGCGATGCCATGGCGCATGGGAAGCGTATCGACGCTGACAAAGGAACTTGCCGCCATGGCCTGTGATATCACGCCCGGACATCGCTTCGTGCCCGGCTTCGAGCTTCACCTCGCCAATGCGATAGCGCTTGGGGCGGGGCGGCGCGCTATCGAGCAGGCCATCGCGATTGCCGCGGCGGCGCCGCCGCACACGGGATATGGGCAATAGCCGTGACGCCTGCGCAAACCGCCGCCGTTGCGCCGCTTGCCGACCTTCTCGTACGCAGCGCATGGGGCCATCCCGGTCGCAAGGCGCTCGTCATGCCGGGTCTCGAGCTCAGCTACGCCGATCTCCTCGATCGCGCCCGATCCGTCGCGCGCGGCATTGTGGCGCTTGGGGTCGCGGCGGGGGCCCATGTCGGCATTCTCGCCAACAATGGCGAGGAATTGGCGAGTGCCCTGTTCGGCACCTGGCTGGCCGACTGCGTTGCGGTTCCGCTCAACGCGCGCCACAAACCCCATGAACTTGGCTATATCATTGCCGATGCAGGGCTCGAACTGCTGCTGACCACGGCCCGCGACACGAGCTACAGCGATTTTCCGGAACTGCTCGCGAGCGCGCTTCCTGGCCTTGATGCGCAGTCCGACCCGGCGCATTTGTCCTTGTCCGATTTGCCGGAACTGAAGGCGATTGTCGTTCTCGAGGGCGAAGCCCGGCCCGGCACCCTGTCGGCGACCCGTTTCGCCGAGCTTGGTAGCGCTGTCGGAAACGAAGCGGTCGAAGCGCGCCGGGCAGGGGTACGCCTTCGGGGCGCTGCAGCGATCCTCTATACGTCGGGAACCACCTCGAATCCCAAGGGCTGCGTCCTCTCGCACGAAGCGCTGTCGCGAGGACCGGTCGACCGCGCGGCGAACCGCCTGAAGGTACGCGATCACGATGTCACCTGGGGAGGAGGGCCGCTCTACCATATCGGTTCGCTTGGGCCCTTTATCGGCGCCATCGGCAATGCCGGTACCTATGTGACCGATCTGGTCTTCGAGCCCGGCCGCGCTCTCGACCTCATGGAGGCCGAGGGCGTGACCGTCGCCTGGCCGTGGTTTCCCGCAATCCTGCAGCCGATCCTCGACCATCCGCGTTTCGATCCCGGACGGCTTTCCGCTGTTGAAAAGGCCTTGATCATAGCGCCCGAGCCGCTCGTCGCGCGTGCGCAGGCGCTGCTGCCGCACACCGAGTTTCTGCAGGCGTGCGGCATGACCGAGACCGCTGGCATTTTCGCCATCAGCGCGGCGGATGACAGTCGGGCGGACAAGGCCCGGCTGCAGGGACGTCCGGTTCCGGGTGTCACGGTCCGCATCGTCGATCCCGAGACGGAGGCGGACCTCCCGGCAGGCCGGATGGGCGAGATATGGGTTCGCGGCTATTGCACGCTCGACCATTATCACAAGGCACCGGAAAAGACCGCCGAGGCGATCGACGCACGCGGCTGGTTTCGGACCGGCGATCTCTACGAGCGGCTCGCGGACGGCCAGCTCAAATTCTGCGGCAGACTCAAGGACATGCTGAAGGTCGGCGGCGAAAATGTCGCGGCGGTCGAGGTCGAGAGCTTTATCGCCCTTCATCCGGACGTCCAGACCGTGCAGGTCGTCGGTCGTCCCGATGCGCGGCTTGACGAAGTGCCGATAGCGTTCGTCGAGGCGGTACCGGGTGCCGGGCTCGACGAGGCCGGCATCATCGACTTTTGCACCGGAAGCATCGCGCGCTACAAGGTCCCGCGCGCGGTCTATTTCGTTGCGCCGGGCGAATGGCCGATGTCGCTGACCAAGATCGACAAGCGCGTTTTGCGCGCGCGGGCCGCGAGCGATGCCGCCCTTTGAGTAAGGGTTATTTCCTCACGTCCATGCCTTGCGAGAAAATGGCAAAGAAGGCTTCCGAAATCTCGTCGGCGGGATGTTTGTCACCAGGCTGATACCAGCGGTGCGTCCAGTTCAGCATGCCGAAGATCGCGTTGGCGGCAAGAAGGACGGGGATGTCGCTGCGCAGGTCGCCATCCTCGATAGCCTGGGAAATGAGGCTGATGACGATCCGTTCGAAGAGTTTGGTATTTTCCTTTATTTCCTGGGCCCAGATACTCTTCTGGTTCGCGATCGTGTCCATATCCTCCTGGATGTAGACATACATATTGGGATAGTTCGCGTCATAGGCGCGCATCAACTGCGAAACGACCGCGTGCAAGCGTTCGCGCGCGGTGAGTGAATGATCCTCGAAGATCGCGACGCAAGTGCGAAGATTGGCATCGACGCTCGTGCGAAGGCACTCGCGGAACAATTCTTCCTTGCTTCCGAAATAATAATAGACGGTGGCGCGATCGAGCCCCGCCTTGTGGCCTATCTCGGCAAGCGTCGTCGCCTTGAAGCCGCGCTGCTTGAATTGCGAGGCGGCGATAGCGAGCAACTCGCCACGCTTGGCAAGATATTCCTCGCTTCCTTCTCTGAGCGCGGAGGATCGGCGCTTGGATATATTCGAGGGTGCGGACATCAATGCCTCTCTTGCTGTTTCTTATGGACCGGTCCGGTATACCCCGCGCTTAGTGGAAGCTCGGGAGGATGGCTAGCGGCAAGTCCCCGCGACACCGATCCGACTGTCCATGCTAGCCGATTTTCCTGTCGCGATTTTCCCAATAGCCCGCGCGGATCACATGCTTTTGCGGTTTGCCCGAAGGCGTGCGGGGAAAATCGTCGACGAAATCGACATGTCGCGGACATTTGAAGCCTGCGAGCCTTTCCCGCGCGAACCGGATCACATCCTCGGGCATGAGCGCCGCGCCCGGGCGCCGGATCACCTGCGCGAGCACGGTCTCGCCCCATTTTTCGTCGGGTATTCCGATTACCACGGCCTCGGCTATGTCGGGGTGATCGCCGAGCTGGCGCTCGACTTCGGCGGGATAGACATTCTCTCCGCCCGTCCGGATCATGTCCTTGAGACGGTCGCTGACGTAGAGATAGCCATCGCGGATATGGCCCATGTCGCCGGTCCGGAACCATCCATTCTCGAGAAAGGCCTCACGCGTCGCTTCGGGATTCTGCCAATAGCCGAGGCTGCGCTGTCCCCCGCGGACCCATATTTCGCCCGTTTCGCCATCGGGAAGCTCGGTCAGTGTTTCATGATCGAATATCCCGAGCTCGATCTCCCGCATCGGCCGTCCGCAGGATGCGAGGAGATGCTCGGTTTCGAGCAGCTTGTCGTCGATCCGCAGGGCGGTAACCCCGAAGGTGAGTTCGGTCGAACCATAGGCGGAAAAGAGCGGACAGCCGAAGAGAGCCATCGTCTCGCGCGCCGCCTGTCCGCTAAGCGCGCCGCCGCCGACGACGATCGCGTCCATGTCGAACCGTGTTCCCGGCGGCGCCGCGCGCACCATCATCGCGAGTACCGTGTGGACGATCGCAAAGTCGTTGATCTCGTAACGGGGAATGATCTCGAGAAGCGATTCTGCGTCGAATTCGCTCATCCCGATGCAATGTCCGCCCCGGACGAACGCACGCAACGACCATATTAGAGCGGCGACATGAAAGAGCGGCAGAACGATCAGGTGATTGCCGTGACGCCGCATCGGGATCGCCTCCGCGGCATTGCGATAAAAGGAGGAAAGATTCGCGTTCGTGATCAGCGCGCCCTTGGGGTTTCCGGTCGTACCGGAGGTATAAAGCTGGATCGCGACTTCGTCGGCGCCCGAGATGCTACCGTGATCTTCTCCTGAATGCTGCGCCGCCCATTTGCGGAACCCGGGAATCTTCGCATCTCCTTCGCCGACCGAAAAGAGCGTGACGGGCCGGCCGGTCGCGGCAAGGATTGCGTCTGCCGACGGCAGCAATTGCCTGTCGAGCAAGAGGATCGGCGATTGGCAATCATTGACGATCCAGGCAATTTCGCGCGGCGAATAGCGCCAGTTCATCGCCACCTGCACCGCACCGATCTTGCGCGCGGCGATGAGCGTGAGATAGTTTTCCGCGCAGTTCTTCACCGCGATCGCGAGCCGGTCGCCAGCCTTGCATCCAAGTGCCAGCAAGGCGTTCGCTATCGCATTGGTCTCGCGATCGAGGTCGCCATAGCTGATCGTCTCATCGCCGAAGGTGACCGCCGGCCGATCGGGGCAGGTCCGGCCGTAGGCGCGGATCGCTTCTTCCAGAGGCCAGTCCAGCCCGATTTCGAGGTCGTCGATCGACGGGGTATCCGGCTTTTCGGCCACCATATTCTGTCCGCTCCCATTATGTTGACACGTCCAGCATAGCGCGTCCTTTTCATATATCAACATTAGCGTTGACGAGGATGCGGACGGAGCCTAGGAAATGTTCCCGTGAGAAGGATGAGGCGGGAAACAGACATATTGCCCATCGCCCTCGATATTCCGCTGCGCTCTGCGCCAGCGGGATAATCTTCTCAACAAGACAATGGAATTCCGGATGTAATGAGCGAAGGACGATATGGAAAATAATATGACTGACCTCGATAAGGTCGTTGAATCCAGGGCAATCGAAAGAATATTGTCTGATTATGCCTATTTTCTCGACATGAATATGCCCGAGGAGATGGTGAAGCTGTTTGTCGACGATTGCGAGGTCAGCTACGGGCCGAAGTTCGGCGCGAAGGGCATCGCCGATTATGCAAAGACCCTCGACGGCATCGGGACCTTCTTCAAGGGCACCAGTCATCATAACAGCGGCACCGTGATCGATTTCGTCTCGCCGACCGAAGCGGTCACCCGCACGATCGTGCTCGCCGTCCATCGCTATGCCAAGGACGCGCCCGATGGCATCCTGTACGGTCAATATCATGACCGCCTCGTCAAGGTCGACGGAGCCTGGAAATTCAAGGCGCGCGAGCTGCGGACGACGATGACGACCGATTATCATGTCCGGTCGTTCAATCCGATCGGCCGCCGCGATTGACGATGGGCGATCATGTTTCCGTCACGATCGAGCGCGGTTCCTCGATCGACTGGATCATCCTCGACCGGCCGGGTCAGGCCAACGCGCTGTCGTCGGATCTCCTCGAGCAATTCTCGGGCGCGCTCCGGCAGTTGGCTGCCGAGGGCGCGCCTGTCATCGGCATTCGCGGGGCGGGCAAGGGATTCAGCGCCGGCGTCGACCTTGGAGAGTATAATGCGGCGGCGACGCCGGTGGAGGATGCCCAGCGACTTCGTCGCAACCTCGACCGCTGGCTCGAGATATGGAACCATCCCAAGCCGGTGATCGCGGCGGTGCATGGCTACTGCATCGGTGTCGCGGCGCAGATACCCGTTTTCGCGGACTTGACCATCGTCGCGGAGGACGCGCGCATATCCGAGCCGAAGATACCGCTTGGCGGCGGCTATGTGGCACCGGCCTGGACCCACCTCGTCGGCGCCAAGCGAGCGAAAGAGCTTTCCTTTATCCCGGGCAACGAGATCGACGGGCGGACGGCTGCGGCATGGGGGTGGGCGAACGCGGCGGTGCCGGCCGAGGCGTTGATCGCTTGCGTCGAAGCGCTCGCAGAGCGGATCGCGCTCACGCCCGGACCCGTCCTGGCGATGAAAAAGCGGTCGATCAATCGCACGATGGAGGCCGGAGGTTTTCTGACCGGCCTCAATGCGGTGTCTGAAACAGACGCGTTGCTGCATTTCGAGCCAGCGGTGGCCGGCCTGCGTCGCCGCATTGCGGACGATGGTCTCAAGGCGACGATCGCGGGTTTTTCCGGGCCAGGCAGCGCCGCGATATTCGAGAGTTTCAAGAAGGATCAATCATGACGGATATATTGTTCAGCGTCGAAGGCAATGTCGCTCATGTTCGCTTGAACCGGGCGCAGGGCA
>Ga0182745_1004864_pt1 | contig 11101 bp, 10 predicted proteins | sample eDN3rd30CKraftBY_FD_128523 | JGI IMG/M metagenome (GOLD analysis project Ga0182745, IMG submission 128523) | Enriched backyard soil microbial communities from Emeryville, California, USA - eDNA 3rd pass 30_C Kraft BY (version 2) (version 2) | ecosystem: Environmental > Terrestrial > Soil >... | reverse complement strand
GGGCATCACACTGGGTGAATGGCCGGACTGCATCGCCGAGCTCACCGCCGCGTGGGGCGGCGACCTCGCGGCGTTCTCCACCACCGAGGCCGCGAAGGATGTCGCTGGTCTCATGGAGGCGGTGCGCCAGCCGGGCGACCAGACCTTCGTGATGGGCAGCTCCTACGGGACCTACCTCGCGAACCGCTTCCTGCAGCTCTTTCCCGACCACGCCACCGGTGTGGTCTTCGACTCGATCTGCCCGCCGACCGGGTGCCAGCTCGACCAGTTCGACGTCCGCTACGACCAGGTCGCCTCGGAGTTCCTCGCGATGTGCGGCGAGGATCCCGACTGCTCCGCCCACGTCGGCGCGGATCCTCGGGCGCGCCTCCAGGATCTCTACGACTCGCTCGACGGGGGACACTGCCCGGAGCTCGGCGTCGATCGCCGCAAGCTCCGCGTGATCCTCGGCCAGCTCTTCAACGACTGGAACAACCGCCTCGCGATCGCGCCGCTCATCTACCGGCTGGAACGCTGCGCCCCGGAGGACGTCGGCGCCTTCTCACACATGGTGGGCGCCCTCTTCGGCTCGCCGGAGGATCCGGTGGGTCCGTTCCTGAAGGCGTGGTCGTTCCCGCTCCAGAACAACATCACCTTCTCCGAGCTCTGGACCGAGCCGCCGCCGTCGCCCGACGCGATCCTCGCTGCGGCGGACGCGACCCTGATCTCCCAGGGCGCAAACCTCGACGACGCGAAGGTGTACCCGCAGTGGCCCCGCTACCCTCGCGAGGAGACCTTTGGGCGCTGGGCGGACACCGACCTCCCGATGCTGATGATGAACGGCGACCTGGATCCCGCGACGCCGCTCTCCATCGCCTCGTCGGCGGGCGAGCACTTCCGCGGGGCGCATCAGCACTTCGTCCGGATCCCTCGCTCTCCCCACGGCGTGCTCACCGGCAGCCCGATCACGCCGGACGGGAAGACCTGCGGGATGCAGCTCCTGGTGGCTTTCCTCGACGATCCCGAGGCGCCCCTCGACACCGCGTGCACGGACCAGGTCTTCTCCGTCCGGTTTGCGGGGGCGCCTTGGCTCGCGCAGCGCCTCTTCGGCGTCGACGACATGTGGGAGAACCCGACGCCGCGGTGACGTCGCCTACGGGTACCGCACGTTCGCGGGGCCGGCGCCGGGCAGCGGGATGAACTCCGTCTCGCCCGGCACCGAGCCGATGCGTCCGGCCTGCCAGTCGGCCTTCGCCTGCTCGATGCGCTCGCGCGAGCTCGACACGAAGTTCCACCACACGTGGCGCGGCCCGTCCATCGGCGGGCCGCCGAGGAGCATGAGCCGTGCGGGGCCGCCGGCGGCCCGCATCGACACGGTCTCCTTCGGCTTGAGGACGAGGAGCCTGCCGCGCTCGTGCCGCACGCCGTCCGCGGCGATCTCGACCGCGCCTTCCGCGACGTAGACGGCGCGCTCCTCGAAAGGCGCGGGCACCGCGACCTCGGCGCCCGCCTCGAGGTGCGCCTCGGCGTAGAACATCTCTGAGAGCGTGCGGGCCGGCGACTTCGCGCCGAAGAGCTCCCCCGCGATCACCCGCGCCCGCACGCCATCGCCTTCCACCACCGGCAGTGCCGCGGCGTCGTGGTGCACGAACGACGCTGCGACCTCTTCGTGCTCGCGGGGCAGCGCCACCCACGACTGGATGCCGAAGAGGCGCGCGTCGATCGGGCGGAGCTCCGGCGGCGTCCGCTCCGAGTGGACGATGCCCTGACCCGCCGTCATCCAGTTGAGCTCGCCGGGGCGGATCGGCTGCACGGAGCCCAGGCTGTCGCGGTGCAGGATCTCGCCGTCGAAGAGGTAGGTGACCGTGGCGAGGCCGATGTGCGGGTGCGGCCGCACGTCGAGGCCATCGCCTGCGCCGAGGACGGTCGGACCCATCTCGTCGAAGAAGACGAAGGGCCCCACCATCCTCCGCTCGATGGACGGGAGCGCGCGGCGCACCTGGAACCCGCCGCCGAGATCCTTCGTCGGCGGGACGATCACGACGTCCACCTGGCTCACGCGTCCTCCTGGAATGACGGCCCGGACCACCGGGCGACTTTCCAGATTCGCCCTTTCCTCCGCCGGCCGTCACCCTTTCCCCCGGTCGAGGGTCTTGCGCGGCACGAACGCTCGTGCGATTTTGCCGGCATGGGCAAGGGCGACTCCACCCGCCAGGCGATCCTCGATCACGCCGTCCGGCGCGCCTCGACGGACGGCCTCGAGGGTCTGTCGATCGGCAGCCTCGCCACCGAGCTCGGCCTTTCGAAGAGCGGCCTCTTCGCGCACTTCCAGTCGAAGGACGCCCTGAAGGTCGCGGTGATCGAGCACGCGGCGACGATCTTCTACGAGGCGGTGATGCTCCCGGCCCTCGCGAAGCCGCGTGGGCTCCCACGGATCCGCGAGATGTATTCGCGGTGGACGGGCTGGGCGGAGCGCGTCGGCCTGCCCGGCGGCTGCGTGTTCATGGCGGCCACCGTGGAGCTGGACGATCAGCCGGGTCCCGCCCGCGACGCGCTGGTGCGGATCCAGACGGACTGGGTGGATGCCATCACGAAGGCAGCGGAGATCGCCGTGTCGGAGGGCCACTTCGCGTCCGACGTCGATCCGGCGCAGTTCGCCTTCGACCTCTACGGCGTGATGCTCGGCTACTACCACTCGAACCGGCTGCTCCGGAACCCGAAGGCCCTCGAGCGCGCGAATCGATCGTTCGACGCGCTGGTGGAGCGGGTCTCCGCGCACTGAACCCCCACGAACCCCAAGGAGGCAAGCACATGCAGACCAAGGCACGCCCTCTAAATAGCACGAACGTTCGGCTCAAACAGCGGGCGATCCAGGCCGCCTTCGTCGCGCTCGGTCCCGTGCCGGCGGTGGCCTCGCGCCTGGCGACGAAGCTCTGGATGACGCCGCCCCGCGCCCCCTTGCGACCGGAACAGCAGGGCTGGCTCGACCAGGCCGAGCGCGTGCGCCTCGACGCCGCTGGGGCCCGCGTCGCCGTCTACGCGTGGGGCAGCGGCCCCGTGGTCCTCCTGTCCCACGGATGGGGCGGTCACGCCGGCCAGCTCACGCCGTTCGTCGCCGATCTGGTCGACGCGGGCTTCCGCGCGGTGGCGTTCGACGCCCCAGGACACGGCGCCACGCAGGGCGGCGTGCCGACGGTGCCGCACTTCGCGGCGACGGCCCACGCGATCTCGTCGTGGGCCGGTGGCATCCACGCCGTGGTCGCCCACTCGATGGGCGCGGGGGCGATGGCGTACGCGATGAGCCGTGGCCTCGGCGCCGAGCGCGCGGTGTTCATGGCGCCGGCGGCCTCGATGTCGCTGGCGTTCGAGCGCTTCACGTCGATGGTGAAGCTGCAGACGCGCGCCGCCGAGCGGATGCGCCTCGAGATCGCCCGGGACTTCGATCTCTCCTGGGACGAGCTGGACTTCGTGCGCGCCGCGCCCTCGATGCGCTCACGCCTCCTCGTCTTCCACGACGCCGCCGATCGAGAGGTCCCCCACGCCGAGTCTTGCTCGATCGTCGAGGCGTGGCCCGCCGCGACGCTCGTCACCACCGAAGGCCTCGGCCACCACCGGCTGCTGCGCGATCCGAAGGTGGTGCGCCGAACCGTCGAGTTCGTCGCGGAGGGAGCCGGCGAGCGGCGGGATCAGGCCCAGGGGTCGTAGGTGCCGAAGTACCAGAGGTGTCCCTCCGGATCCCTCGCGCCGTAGCCCCAGCCGCCGTGCCCTTCCTCGCGCAGGTCGCGGATGATCTCCGCGCCCTCTGCCTTCGCCCGCGCGTAGTGGGCCTTCGCGTCCCCCACCACGATGTACGCGGCCTGGGTGGTGATCTTCGCCGCTCTCGGCGAGACCATGAGCTTGCCCAGATCGTCGTCGCGCGTGGATCCCAGCATGATCATCGACCCGCCGAGGACGAGCTCTGCGTGAGCGACCTTGTCCTCGCCGATCGGCACGACCAGGTGCTTCTCGAATCCGAACGCCCGGCAGAGCCACTCGATCATTCGAGGGGCGTCCTCATAGCGCATGGTGGGGATGATCGACTGCCTCTCGGCCATGACTTCTCCTCTGGATGATCGCAGGGCGGGCGGATCCGCCTGCCTGGGTGAGTGGCGCAAGATAAACCGCCGTGTCGATCGCGCCGCCGCATGCCCCCCTGGAGGGGCGAGGCTCTCGTCACCTCGCGCTGCGAGTCGCTCGAGCCGGTCGCTTGGTGGCGGGCGCCTTCGTCGCGCGCGCCTTCTTGGTCGCGCTCGCCGCGGTCTTCGGAGCCGACGCGGACGGCGCCTTCTTCCCCGCGACCGTCTTCTTCGCCGGCGCCGCTGCGCGCGCCTTCGTCTTCCCCGGTGCGACTCCGTCGAGGCTCGCGACGAGGCGCTTCGGCGCGATGGCGCGGAAGCTCTCGTCGATCCACGCGCCGAGGATGGGAACGGGGAGCCCCTCGCCCGCCGGGAAACGCGCCGTCACCCACCCGCTCTTGCCCATGCCGTACCCGGTCGGCTCGGTGAAGGGCAGCGAGAGCGCGGCCTCGCTGGACAGCGGCAGCTTCACGCTGATGCCGATCTCTCCGGCGTCGCCGCCGAAGAACACGAACACCTTCTCGCGCACCTTCACCACGCGGTGGCCCCACGGGAACGCCTCGTGGGTCTCCGGGTACGAGAGCGCTCGATCGCGCAGCGCGCGCACATCGGGGTTCTTCAGATCCTCGTCGGCCATCGATCCTCCTGCGCGAGCATCCTACCGCAGGGCGATGGCCTTCCGCCGGATACGCGAAGACCTCGCGCGATGGCGAGGTCTCCGGACTACCGAGTGCGGCTTCTGCGCTCCGCCGGCGAGTCCGATTACCGGCGGTTCTTCCCGCCTTCCTCGCGGTGACCTTCCTGGACGAGCTCGCGCTCGCGCTGGCCGCCCTTGTGGCCCGCCTCGGTCACCGTCATCGAGCCCTTGCCGTGCTCCTCGCGCCGCGGCTCGTTCTCGCGCCGCTGGCCGCCCTTGTTCAGCTCCCGTTCCTTGTTCGCCATGGCTTCGCCTCCTGTGAACTGCGCGGAGACGATCGCCACGGCACTCCAGGAAGTCATCGACGCGGCATCCCCGCTGACGGGGCCGTCCATCGTGGCGTCCGCGCCGGGAGCCCCCCATCGTGCGACCGATCAGCGCCCCCGGCGCTCGGCCTCCAGGCCGCGGATCCAGGCCTCGATCCGCTCGACGATGACGCGGGGGTGCCGCGGCCACCGCACGTGGTCCACGGGCGGCGCGTCATGCGCGCGATGATCGTAATGGAAGCGCTCCACCCGCGCGGCGGGCATGGTGGCGATCAGGTGATCGACGACGGGCTTGGGAGTGAACCGATCGTTCTCGAGGCTGACGCCGAGGACCGGGAGCCTCACCTCTCGAAGCGCGCGCTCCGGATCCGGTCCGGTCCAACCCTTCACGGCATACCGTCCGGTGCGGGCGATGCGTCCCCAGTCCGAGATCACGCCGCGCGCCTCGTCGCCGGCGAAGACGAACCGCCTCCCGGGAAAGTGGCCGAGGACGCGGGCGGTGAGCGGGAAGACCCAGCTCATCGTGTGCACGACGAGGCCCACCGGGAACGGCCAGAGGCGGTGCCACGGCAGGCCGCTGGCGACGAAGGCGACGCCGAGGAGATCCGCGTCGGGATGGCGCGCGAGATACAGCGCCGCCACCTGGCCACCGAGCGAGTGACCGAGGAGTACGAGCGGTGACGACGGGAAGCGCTCCCGCACGGCGTCGATCGCCGCGGGCAGATCCACCTCGGCGATCGTCGCGTAGCCGAAGTCGACCGTGCGCGATGGTCGCACGCTGCTCGTCCCGAGACCTCGCAGATCGAGCACCGCCGCGTGGAGGCCTGCCTCGGCGAGGGCGTCGGCCAGGGGCGCATAGAACCGTGCCTCGATCCCCATCGCCGGCAGGCAGAGCACCACCGGCGCGTCAGTCCGGCGGGCGACTCGAATCGACAACGTGGTCGTGGCGCCATCCGGCGACTCGACGCGCAGGGACTCCCGCGCGTCCTCCTGGATCGCAGCATTCATGGCGGTAGCGTACGATCGAAGCGACGACGAGAGAGGCGGGAAAGAGAATGGATGCCATCACCCGACATGCCGAAGGGCTCTGGACCGTTGCCCTCCCGTTTTCGATGATGGGCCTCGCCATCGGCGCGCGCTCGACCGTGGCGAAGCTGCCGTCCGGCGGTCTGGCCTTGATCTCGCCGGGTCCTTTTCGCGACGAGCACGTCGACGCCATCCGTCGGCTGGGCGACGTGGTGGCCATCGTCGCGCCGAACAAGTTCCATCACCTCTTCCTCGGCAAGGCGGCGCAGGCGTTTCCGAAGGCGCAGGTCCATCTCGCGCCGGGGCTGCGGAAGAAGGTCCCCACGCTCCCCGCGGGGACGGACCTCGATGAAGCGCCACCGGAGGCGTGGAGCGGTGCGCTGGAACGCGTGGTCATGTCGGGCTCCGCGGCAGGCGAGGTCGTCTTCTTCCATCCGCCGAGCCGGACGCTGATCCTCACCGACCTCGCGTTCAACATCACGCGGGGCGGCGTCTGGACACGCCTCGCGATGAAGCTGAACGGCGGCTTCGGCGAGCTCTCCACCACGCGGTTGATGCGCGCCACGATCCGCGATCCCGACGCCTTCGCCCGATCGCTCCTAGCGATCCTGCGGTGGGACTTCGATCGTCTCGTGGTCGCCCATGGCGACGTGCTGGAGTCCGGCGCGCGCCAGGCGTTCGAGCGGACGTTTGCGCCCTGGCTCGGGCGAGCTCCCGACCCGGGGCCGTCGCCGCTGTAGCGCCTTCGAGACACCCGGTCGGGTCGTCCGTCCGTGCTTCGCGGTCGACGCCACGCGGATGCGCGCGCTTGCCGCAGCCGCGCCAACGCAGGAGCCTTGCCCCTCCTCCCACGACCCGAGGTGGACCTTGGACCTGCCCCGATTCGAGCGGCTGCCGTCGCACGTCGCCATCATCCCCGACGGCAACCGGCGATGGGCCGTCGCCCGCGGCATGCGCAAGGAGGAGGGCTACGCCCATGGCCTGCACGCGGGGCTCGCGCTCTTCGATCTCGCGGCCAGGCTGGGGATCCCGGAGCTCACCTTCTACGGCTTCACCAACGACAACACCCGGCGTCCGGCAGAGCAGACCGCGGCCTTCCAGAAGGCGTGCGTCGACGCGGTCGAGCTCATCGCCGGCAGGGACGCAGCCGTCCTCGTGGTCGGCAACGACGAGTCGCCGCTCTTTCCCGAGGAGCTGAAGGCGCTACGCACGCGCCTCGACCTCGGCGTCGCCGGCAGGCCGAAGATGAAGGTGAACTTCCTGGTGAACTACGACTGGGCGTGGGACGTCGGCTGCGCCCTCGCGGCGCCGGCGTCGGGCAGGGGCCGCAAGCCGCTGATGCGCGCCATCGGCTCCGCCGACGTGTCGAGGATCGACATGGTGGTGCGCTGGGGCGGCAGGCGCCGCTTGAGCGGACTGCTCCCGCTGCAGGCGGTGTACGCGGACTTCCACACCATCGACGCGATGTGGCCCGACTACGAGCCCGGGCAGTTCCTCGACGCGCTCGCGTGGTACCAGCACCAGGATCCCACGCTCGGCGGCTAGCCGAAGGCGCGCATGGCGAGCTTCCGCACCTCGCCAGCCCAGAGGACGGCGCTGGCGAGCGCCACGCAAACGGCCCACTGCGCGGCGTCGAGGGGGCTCGTGCCGAACGCGACGTTGAGGAACCCGACGTGGACGACGGCGACCTGGAGTGCCGCCGAGAGACCGATGGCCCCCCAGAGCCACGCGTTGACGAAGGCGTGGCGGAGGGCGCTCACCTCCTCGGAGCGCGAGGCGAGACAGTTGAACAGCTGCGCGAAGACGAGGACGGTGAACGCGGCGGTCCGCGCGTTGGCGAGATCACGCCCGCCTGGGATCACGCCGCCCGGCAGGTAGAGATCGATCGCCACCAGCGCCGCGGCGGCCATCACGATCCCCGTCGTGACCGCGCCGAGCCAGGTGCGGCCGTCGATCATCCGTCGCCCGCGCGACTCCGGTGAGCGGGCCATCACGTCGTCGATCGCCGGATCGATCCCCAAGGCGAGCGCCGGCATCGAGTCGGTGATCAGGTTGATCCAGAGGATCTGCGTGGCGAGCAGCGGGAGCACCATCCCGCCGGTCGAGGCGGCGAGCCCGATCACGTCGGCGAGGATCACGGCGAAGAACACCGTGAGCACCTCGCCGATGTTGGAGGAGATCAGGTAGCGGAGCACCTTCCGGATGTTGTCGAGGATCCGCCGCCCCTCTCGGACCGCGCGGACGATGGTGGTGAAGTCGTCGTCGGCGAGGATGATCCGGGCCGCCTGTCGGCTGACCTCGGTCCCCGCGATGCCCATGGCGATCCCGATGTCGGCGGCCTCGAGGGCAGGAGCGTCGTTGACTCCGTCGCCCGTCATGGCGACCCGCTCCCCGTCGGCTTGCAGCGCGCGAACGATCCGGAGCTTGTGGGCGGGCGCCACCCTGGCGAAGACGGAGCGGCTGCGCGCGGCCTCCGCGAAGGCCTCGTCGTCCAATGCGTCGAGCTCCTGGCCGGTGATCACGGCGCCACGGGCCTCCGCGATCCCGAGGTCGGTGGCGATCCGCGCGGCCGTCCCCGGGTGATCGCCCGTGATCATCAGGATCCGGATCCCGGCCCGCTTCGCATCCGCCACCGCGCGCCGGACGCCCTCCCGGGGGGGATCGATGATCCCCACCACACCGGCGAAGACGAGGCCCTCCTCGATCGCTGCGTCGATCCGCTCGCCCGGCGCGAGGTCCCGGTAGGCCACCGCGAGCGTGCGAAGCGCGGCGTCTGCGAGCGAAGCGATCTGTCCCCGGATCCGCTCCCTCCCGGGCGCGTCCAGCGGGACGGCGCCGCCGCCCTCCTGCAGGTGCGTGCAGCGGGAGAGGAGCACGTCGGGCGCACCCTTGGTGAACACCACGAGCGCGCCTCGATCGCGATCCTCCACGACCACGGACATGAGCTTGCGCTCGGAGGTGAATGGGATCTCTCCCCGGCGCTCGAAGCGACGCCCCCTCGCCTCGGCGATCCCCAGCTTCCGCTCCGCCACGAGGAACGCCGCGTCGGTGGGATCCCCGTGGATCGACCACGCGCCGTCGACGAGCCGCAGGTCGGCGTCTCCGGCGATCGCGCCGCCGGAGAGGAGCAGGCCCAGCTCTCTCCGAGCCTCGTCTCCTGCACCTGCGTCGAAGTCGGCGCGGCCTTCCGGGACGTAGCCGGCGCCCGTGATCGTCGTGCTCGCCGAGGCTGTCACGGCGCGGACGATCGTCATCTCTCCTCTCGTGAGGGTGCCCGTTTTGTCGGAGCCGATCACCGTCGCGGCGCCGAGGGTCTCCACTGACGAGAGGCGCTTCACGATGGCGCGGTGTCGGGCCATGCGCTGCACCCCGAGGGCGAGGACGACCGACAGGATCGCGGGCAGCCCCTCGGGAACGGCGGCCACTGCCAGGGAGACGCCGAGCAGGAGGACGGCGACCACGTCGCTGGCCGAGCGCACCTCGGATACCAGGAACACCGCGGCGACGACGATGAGGGCGATCCCGATCACCGCCAGGCCGAGGGTGCGCCCGAGGCGGGAGACTTCGCGCTGCAGCGGCGTCGGCTGCTCGGGGACGCTCCCGAGCATCGCGGCGATCGCGCCCATCTCCGTGTCCATGCCGGTGGCGACCACCACGCCGCGGCCCGTTCCCCTGGCGACGGACGTCCCCTTGAAGGCCATGCTCCGGCGATCGCCGAGGGGGGCCGGCGCCGCGAGGGCCTCCGGTCTCTTCTCGACGGCCTCGCTCTCTCCGGTGAGCGAGGCCTCGATCACGGACAGCGAGGCGCAGGAGATCAGGCGGGCGTCGGCGCCGACCGAGTCGCCCTCCGAGAGGACGAGGAGGTCGCCACGCACCAGCTCCGCCGTCGGGACCCGCCGGATCGTGCCGTCGCGCACCACCGACGAGGTCGGCGCGGTCATCCGCTCCAGCGCCGAAACCGCGCTCGCCGCCCGCGCCTCCTGCACGAAGCCGAGGACGGCGTTCAGCACGAGGATCGCCGCGATCACCACCGCGTCGACGGGCCACCCTCGTGCGCCCTGGGCGAGCCACGCCGCGATCGAGACGACGACCGCGACGAGCAGCAGATAGATCAACGGATCCTGGAAGCCGGAGAGGAACCGTCTCCACGCCGGGACGGGAGGGGCTTCGCGCAGCGCGTTCGGTCCGTCGCGCGCGAGGCGCCTCCGTGCCTCGTCGGAGGAGAGGCCATCGGCGAGGTCCGCGTGGAGGCGGGCGGCGATCGCCTCGGCGTCTTCCTGAGACGGATCGATCGTCCCTCGCATCCGCCCCACGTCCTCACGCACCGCGGCCTGGAGCCGCACACCTCCGGCGGCGCCCACGGAGCCCAAGTGTAGCCGGCGTCGTCAGCGACCGATCTCGAGAACGACCTTGCCCCGGCCATGGCCGGAGTCGAGGCGGCGGTGGGCGTCGGCGACCTTGGCGAGGGGAAGCACCTCGTCCACGAGGGGCTTGAACTTCCCCTGCTCGATCGCGGCGGACATTTCCTCCAGGCGGCGCCGCTCGCGGGTGAGGAACACGCCGTGCAACTCGAGGTTGCGGCGATAGGCCTCGGTGAGATCGCCCTTCGGTCCCAGGATGAAGGCGATCCGCCCGAACGGCCTCACGGCCGGGAGGCTCTTGGGCGTGATCTCGCCACCGACGAGATCGAACATCGCGTCGACGCCCCTGCCGCCGGTCTCGCGAAGCGCCACCTCCGCGGGATCCTCCTTGGCGTAGTCGACGGCGACGTGGGCGCCGAGCTGCCGCAGCGTCTCTTGGTGCTTCGCGGAGGCGGTGGCGATCACCCTCGCGCCGCACGCCGCGGCCATCTGCACCGCGAACGATCCCACGCCGCCGGAGCCGCCGTGGATGAGCACGGTCTGTCCCAGCTGCACGCGCAGGCGCCGTACGATCGCCTCCCACGCGGTGCCGCCCGCCAGCGGGACGGCGGCGGCCTCCACGAAGGAGAGCGACGGAGGCTTGGGCGCGACGATGTC
>Ga0182745_1004863_pt1 | contig 11105 bp, 11 predicted proteins | sample eDN3rd30CKraftBY_FD_128523 | JGI IMG/M metagenome (GOLD analysis project Ga0182745, IMG submission 128523) | Enriched backyard soil microbial communities from Emeryville, California, USA - eDNA 3rd pass 30_C Kraft BY (version 2) (version 2) | ecosystem: Environmental > Terrestrial > Soil >... | reverse complement strand
GGCCCGGCGCCGGCAAGCTGCGCCTGCACCGCCAGGTGCCCCGACAGGGTGGTCTTGCCCGACCCGCCTTTCTGTGAAGCCAATGCCAAAACGCGCACTGATGTCCCCCTCGACAATCTGAAATCGGCGACGGGATGCCATGCGGGGCGCTAAAATTGAGTTAACGATGATAAAAAGAAGGTGAACGATCCACGCACATCCATGGTAAACGGACCGTTGATACCATTGTGTCCCGATCCGGCACGGAGTCGGTTTGCCCCTGGATGATGCTAACGCGCTGTTAGCCCTTTATGGGTAGGGCACCGTCCCGGGGACTGCCGGCGCCCGTCGTGCGCCGCAAGTCATTGGAGAATCGACATGCCTTCTTTCCGCGCCGCCGCGTTCCTGGCCCTGCCGCTCCTCGCGCTCGCCGCGCCCGCGCACGCCGACGTCAAGGCCGGTGTCGAGGCCTGGCAGGCGGGCGACTATCAGCAGGCGGTCGCCGAATGGCGGCCGCTTGCGGTTGCTGGCGACGCCGACGCAGAATTCAACCTCGGCCAGGCCTACAAGCTCGGCCGCGGGGTTCCCGCCGACCTCGGCCAGGCCGAAAGCTGGTATCGCCGCGCCGCGAAGCAGGGCCATCTCCAGGCCGAGGACAATCTCGGCCTCATCCTCTTCACCGCGAACAAGCGCGACGAAGCGATGCCCTATATCAAGGCGTCGGCGGCGCGCGGCGAACCGCGCGCGCAATATGTCCTCGGCACCGCGATGTTCAACGGCGACTATGCCACGAAGGACTGGCCGCGCGCCTATGCGCTGACCAAGCGCGCGAGCGACGCGGGGCTCGGCATCGCCTCGGCGCGGCTCGTCCAGCTCGACAATCTGATCCCGCTCGACCAGCGGCAGGCGGGCCTCGCCATGCTGCCTGCGATCGAAAAGGACGAAGCACGCGCGCGCCTCGCCGCGGTCAATGCCGCCGCGCCCGAGCCCGCAAAGCCCGCGCCCTCGCCGATCCGGACCGCGAGCCTTCCGGTCTCGACCCCCGGCGCCACCTACACGCCGCCGCCGGTGATCGCCCCGGCCCCGGCGAAACCCGCGCCCGCGAAACCCGCACCGACGCTCTCGACCCCGGCCGCCGTCGCCGCCGCGACCGCCGCCAGCGAAGCGACCGCCGCCGCCACCGCAGCCAAGGGCGGCGCCCCCGGCACAACCTACGCCGCGCCGCCCGAAAGCGGCAAGCTGCCGCCCAAGCCCGAGCCGAAACCCGAACCGAAACCCGTCAAGGCCGCCGTCGCCGTCCACGCCGGCACCAGCCCATGGCGCGCCCAGTTCGGCGCCTTCGGGGTCGAAGCGAACGCGCGCGGCCTTTGGAAAAGCCTCGAAAAATCCTATCCAGCCATTGCCGGGCGCACGCCCGTCTATGCCAAGGCCGGCACCGTCACCCGCCTCCAGACCGCCGGCTTCGCGAGCAAGGCCGACGCCGAAAGCCTCTGCGCCGCGGTCCGCAAGGGCGGCCAGGCGTGCCTGGTGGTGAGCCAGTAGCGCACAATTTCATCGGCTGGCTTCAGTATCCGGGCAAATTGTCGAGTTGCCGAGAGGCCGCATCTATTTCAAAAAAACGATGCGCCTTTGATAAGTCGAAGCAACCGCGTTCCCATCTGAATCAATTGCGGGTCGGAATTGCGCTTGCCGTTGCATCGATGAACAAGCCGTTTCATCGATCGCGGACGAACCGCTCGATTGCACAATCTCGCATCCTCCCACCTTTCCCTGTTCATCCACGCTCAGTCGAAACACGAGGGGTCGCAAGTTTTGATCACCAGTGTGGAAGTCAATTGCGTCTAGGTTTGAAATTAGCTCCGGGGCCTTCACCACGTGCGATGCAACAGGCGGGAGTTTGTCCGCACAATTTTGTAAGCTGATCATGGGCTGGCTGAGGCCATTTAAATCGACTGTTCCCACCTCGGCATCATCTATACGTACCGCTAACCTGTCCGCAGTTGCCAGCGTCCCGATCATTTGCCTTTCCATGGTCGCAACAATCCCTCCCCAGCCATTGCTAGTCGTCGCAGAGTGTCCTGGGATTAATCGATCTTCGCTTTCCTTGGCTAACTCGAATTGGCCGGGCTGACCGCTCCTCGATAGCCAGGCCTTGTCATGCACACGTAGCAGCGCGCTCCCGTCGCCGTTGATTGCCATGAACACAAACTGACCATTATGCGTACGATAAAGGCTGCAGACCGATCGGCCGCCGTCCAAAACCCACCCCATAGAGAGCTTCTGCGGGTCGGCGTTAGCCGGCGCAACAATGCCCAACCATGCGCTGATTCCCAGAACAACGAGAGATTTATTCATCGCCTGCTCTTTCCAATTTGTTCCGGTCGAATCCTGAGATAAAATATTGCGGGAGGCGTAAATCGCGAGGAACGTCGAAACCCCTCGCCCTACCCCAGCACCCAACTCCGCCGCGGATAGCCCTGCGCCCAGAGCAGCGCGGTCAGGTCGTGATGGCGGACCACCGCGTCGGCGGCTTCGGCCGCGGCGGCGTGCGGGTAATAGCCGATGCCCAGCCCCGCCGCGGTCAGCATCGGAATGTCATTCGCGCCGTCGCCCACCGCCAGCGTCTCGGCGAGCGGCAGACCGTGCTTCGCTGCTTCGCTCTTCAGCGTCTCGAGCTTGGCATCCTTGTCGACGATCGGCTCATTGACCGTGCCGGTCAGCTTGCCGCCCTCGATCCGCAATTCATTGGCGACGACCCGGTCGAAACCGATCGCCTCGCCCACCGGCCCCGCGAAGGCGGTGAAGCCGCCCGTCACCAGCACCGAATGCGCGCCATGCGCCTTCATCGTCTGGACGAGGGTGCGCGCACCGCGGGTCAGCCGGACGCGCTCCATCCGGCATTGGGTCAGCACATTCTCGCCCAGTCCGCGCAGCAGCGCGACGCGCTCGGTCAGCGCGCCGCGGAAATCGACCTCGCCGCGCATCGCCCTTTGGGTAATCGCCGCGACCTGATCCTTGATCCCGGCGTAATCAGCCAGTTCGTCGATGCATTCGCAGCCGATCATCGTCGAATCCATGTCGGCGATGATCAGCTTCTTGGTGCGGTCGCCGAACGGCTGGACGACGATGTCGAGCGCGCCATGGTCCATCTTCGCCAGTTCGGCGCGCGCGCTGACCAGGCTGCCCTGAAAGAAAATGTCGGCGGCGTCATGCTCGTCGATCCAGTGCGGCGCGCCGACATCGTGCCCCGTCATGTCGAGCCGGTCGATCGCTTCGCGAACCACCTCGTCGGTGAGCTTTCCGGCTGCTATCAGCGTGGCAACGAACATGGCTTCTCCTTCTGTCTCTTCCGTTCGCGGGCGGCCGCCCGTCGCACTTATCGCCGGACCCACGGCCAGCGGCAAGAGCGCTTTGGCGGTCGCGGTCGCAAAAGCATGCGGCCGCGCGGTGGTGATCAACGCCGACGCGAGCCAGGTCTATGCCGACCTCGCCATCCTCTCGGCGCGCCCGGCGGCGGAAGAGATGGAGGGCGTGCCGCACCGCCTCTTCGGCCATGTCGATGCCGCCGAGGCGTGCAACGCCGCGCGCTGGGCGACCGAAGCACGCGACGAGATCGCGCGCGCGCACGCCGCGGGCGATATCCCGATCCTCGTCGGCGGCACCGGCCTCTACATCCGCACCCTGCTGTTCGGCATCGCTCCGGTGCCCGAAATCGACCCCGCCATCCGCGAGCAGGTTCGTGCCCTCCCGGTGGCAGAGGCGCATGCCGCGCTTACGGCAGTCGACCCCAAAGCCGCCGCACGGCTCCACCCGGCCGACGCCACCCGCGTCGCCCGCGCGCTCGAAGTGGTCCGCTCGACCGGCCGCCCCCTCGCCGACTGGCAGCGCGCGCGCGAAGGCGGCATCGCCGGCGATATCGCCATCGCCCCGCTGATCCTCCTCCCGCCGCGCGACGCGCTCCGCGCCCGCTGCGACGCGCGCCTGGTCCAGATGTTCGAACAGGGCGCGATCGCCGAAGTCGAAGCGCTGCTCGCACGCCGCCTCGACCCCGATCTGCCCGCGATGCGCGCGATCGGCGTGCCGCAGATCGCGGCCCATCTGACGGGCACGATCAGCAGGGACGAGGCACTCGCCCAGGCCCAGGCCGCGACCCGCCAATATGCGAAGCGCCAATATACATGGTTCCGCCACCAGCTTCCTGCCGACTGGCCGCGTCACGAAGAATCATTAAACATCGATTCTATCAATAAAATAGCAACAATATTACGTGATAGACTGTTGACAAGATAGAATCATGCACCTATTGCCCGCAGCCCTGTTGCAGCGCACAAGCGCTGCCTTTCTGCTGTTGAAAGGAGTTTCGTCGTGACGGAAATGAGCGGTGCCGACATGGTGGTTCAGGCGCTGGTCGACCTCGGGGTCGATACGGTGTTCGGCTATCCGGGCGGCGCGGTCCTTCCCATCTATGACGCGCTCTACAAGCACCCGACGATCAAGCACATCCTCGTCCGCCACGAGCAGGCGGCGACCCACGCGGCGGAGGGCTATGCGCGCTCGACCGGCAAGCCCGGCGTCGTGCTCGTCACCTCCGGCCCCGGCGCGACCAACGCGGTCACCGGCATCACCGACGCGCTGATGGATTCGATCCCGATGATCGTGCTGACCGGCCAGGTGCCGACGACGCTGATCGGCACCGACGCCTTTCAGGAATGCGACACCGTCGGCATCACCCGCCACTGCACCAAGCATAATTATCTGGTGATGGACCCCGACCGGCTCGGCCCGATCCTGCACGAGGCGTTTCACATCGCGACCCACGGCCGCCCCGGCCCGGTGGTGATCGACATTCCGAAGAATGTGCAGGTCGCGACCGGCACCTATTCGGTGCCCGAGATCATCCAGCACGCCAGCTATCGCCCGCAGATCGAACCCGACGCGGGCGCGATCGCCGCCGCGATCGACATGATCGCCGCGGCCGAGCGCCCGGTCTTCTACACCGGCGGCGGCGTGATCAACGCGGGGCCGGGCGCGAGCGCTGCGCTGCGCCAGCTCGTGTCGCTGACCGGCGCGCCGATCACCTCGACCCTGATGGGGCTCGGCGCCTTTCCCGCCGACGATCCGAAATGGCTCGGCATGCTCGGCATGCACGGCACGTACGAGTCGAACATGGCGATGAACCGCGCCGACCTGATCATCGCGGTCGGCGCGCGCTTCGACGACCGGGTGACCGGCCGCCTCGACGCCTTCGCGCCCGAGGCGAAGAAGATCCACATCGACATCGACCGCAGCTCGATCAACAAGATCGTCCCCGTCGACCTCGCGATCGCGGGCGACGCCGGGCGCGCGCTCGACGCGCTGGTCGCGGCGTGGGCCGACAAGGGCCATAAGGCGCGCGACTATGGCGAATGGTGGCGCCGCATCGACGGCTGGCGCGCGGCGCGCTGCCTCGACTTCCCCGAAAAGAAGGACGCTGCCGCCGAGATCATGCCGCAGCGCGCGGTCAGGGCGCTGTTCGACGCGACGCGCGGCCGCGACCCGATCATCACCACCGAGGTCGGCCAGCACCAGATGTGGGCGGCGCAGCATTTCGGCTTCTCGGCCCCCAACCGCTGGCTCACCTCGGGCGGGCTCGGCACGATGGGCTACGGCTTCCCCGCCGCGGTCGGCGCGCAGATCGGCAACCCCAATCGCCTCGTCGTCTGCATCGCGGGCGAGGCCTCGCTCCAGATGAACATTCAGGAGATGGGCACCGCGGCGCAATATCGCCTGCCGGTGAAGATCTTCATCCTCAACAATGAATGGATGGGGATGGTCCGCCAGTGGCAGGAACTGACCTATGAAAGCCGCTATTCGAACAGCTATTCGGACAGCCTGCCCGATTTCGTCAAGCTGGCCGAGGCTTATGGCTGGACGGGCCTGCGCATCGACACGCTCGGCGAGCTCGAGGACGGCATTCAGACGATGCTCGACACGCCGGGTCCGGTGATCGTCGACTGCCGCGTCGCGAAGCTCGCCAACTGCTTCCCGATGATCCCGAGCGGCGCGGCGCACACCGACATGATCCTCCAGCCGAGCGACGTCACCGGCACGATGGACGACGAAGCGAAAGCGCTGGTGTGATGATGAAAAACGAAGCGATCCTCCCCCACCGGGGGAGGGGGACCATGCGAAGCATGGTGGAGGGGCACGTGCCCCATGAAGCCGCATTTGGGCGAGGGTGCCCCTCCACCACCTTCGGTGGTCCCCCTCCCCGTTCCGGGGAGGAATAATGAAAATCACCACCGAAGCGGGCGAGCGCCATGTGCTCGCCGTCACCGTCGACAACGAAGCCGGGGTGCTCGCCAAGATCACCGGCCTGTTCACCGCGCGCGGCTATAATATCGAAAGCCTGACGGTGGCGGACATCACCGCCGACCATGCGCTGTCGCGCATCACCATTGTCACTTCGGGGCCGCCGCCGATCATCGACCAGATCATCGCGCAGCTCGACCGCCTCGTCCCCGTCCACAAGGTCGTCGACCTTGCCGACCACGAAGCGCATGTCGAGCGCGAGATCGCGCTGGTCAAGGTCGCGGGCACCGGCGACAAGCGCATCGAGGCGTTGCGCATGGCCGACGTGTTCCGCGCCAAGGTGGTCGACACGACGCTGACCAGCTTCATCTTCGAGATCACCGGCAACAGCGACAAGGTCGACCGTTTCATCGCGCTGATGCGCGAATGCGGCCTCGTCGAGGTCGGCCGCACCGGCGTCGTCGCCATCGCCCGCGGCGCGGAGGCGCTCTGAAATCACCGTCATCCCAGCGAAAGCTGGGATCGCAAGCAGTATAACACCGAAACCGATCCCAGCTTTCGCTGGGATGACGAATAATAGGGAAGAAAGACATGCAGGTTTACTACGATCGCGACGCCGACCAGGATCTGATCAAGAACAAGAAGGTCGCCATCCTCGGCTATGGCAGCCAGGGCCACGCCCATGCGCAGAACCTCCGCGACAGCGGCGTGCGCGAGGTCGCGATCGCGCTCCGCCCCGGTTCGGCGACCGCGAAGAAGGCCGAAGGCGCGGGCTTCAAGGTGCTGTCGAACAAGGAAGCGGCCGAGTGGGCCGACGTCATCATGATCGCCGCCCCCGACGAGCATCAGGCGAAAATCTATTATGACGACCTCGCCGACAATCTGAAGCCCGGCGCCGCGCTCGCCTTCGCGCACGGCCTCAACATCCACTTCGGCCTGATCGAGGCGCGTCCCGACATCGACGTCTTCATGGTCGCGCCGAAAGGCCCCGGCCACACCGTGCGCAGCGAATATCAGCGCGGCGGCGGCGTCCCCTGCCTGATCGCGGTCGCGCAGGAAGCCAGCGGCAACAGCGGCAACGGCCACGCCAAGGCGCTCGCCCTCTCCTACGCCTCGGCGGTCGGCGGCGGCCGCAGCGGCATCATCGAGACCACCTTCAAGGAAGAGTGCGAAACCGACCTGTTCGGTGAGCAGGCGGTGCTCTGCGGCGGCGTCACCCATCTGATCCAGGCGGGCTTCGAAACGCTGGTCGAGGCGGGCTATGCCCCCGAAATGGCCTATTTCGAGTGCCTCCATGAAACCAAGCTGATCGTCGACCTCCTCTATGAGGGCGGCATTGCCAACATGCGCTATTCGATCTCGAACACCGCCGAATATGGCGACATCAAGACCGGCCCGCGCATCATCACCGACGAGACCAAGGCCGAAATGAAGCGCGTCCTCGCCGACATCACCTCGGGCCGCTTCGTCAAGGATTTCGTCCTCGACAACCAGGCGGGCCAGCCCGAGCTGAAGGCCAGCCGCAAGGCCGCCGCCGCGCACCCGATCGAACAGACCGGCGCGCAGCTTCGCGCGATGATGCCGTGGATCGCCAAGAACAAGCTGGTCGACAAATCTGTCAACTAGGGCGGTCAACTAGGGCTTGTGGAGATTCAGGTTGCAGCCGTCCCTGATCGTGTGTCCCCGCGAAGGCGGGGACCCATCTCCGGCCAGTTCCGATTTGCACCGACCGGAGATGGACCCCCGCCTTCGCGGGGGAACACGGCTTTTTACAAAATCGGGGCGATAGAATCTGAATCCCCACAGGCCATAGGGCGGTCAACTGACTCCGCTTCCGCCATCGCGGGCAAGGGGCTAGGATCGGACCATGCCGTCCGACCTCCCCTTTGCCTGCGAATGCGGCGCCGTTTCCGGAACGCTGACCATCGACGCTGGGGGCGATCACGTCATATGTCATTGCACCGATTGCCAGGACCTCGTCCATTATCTCGGCCACGCGCGGGTGCTCGATGCAGCGGGCGGCACGGCGCTGTATCAGACGCGGTGCGCGCGGATGCGGCTGGCGTCGGGCCGCGACCGGCTCGCTTGCGTTCATCTGACCGATCAGCCGACGCTGCGCTGGTATGCCGGATGCTGCCGTACGCCGCTATTCAACAGCTATGCGAACGGCAAGCTGCCCTTCATCACGGTCCAGCTCGCCGCCTGCGACGCCGCGGCGCGCAACCGGCACCTCGATCCGCCGAGCGGGCATCTTTTCCTTCAGGACGTCACGGGCGACGCCAGCGGCCTGCGCAAGATGCGCATGGCCACGCTGATGCGGCGCTTTGCTGTGCGGGCGATCAAGGACATCGTCTCGGGCGACCGCCGGCGCGCCGCGCTCTTCGATCCGCAGACGCTCGCACCCATCGCTCCGCCGCACCGGCTGACCGCCGAAGAGCGGCGGGCTTTGCGCGACCGATCCCACCGATAAACTTCGTCATTGCGAGCGGAGCGAAGCAATCCAGAGCGGTTTACGCCACTCTGGATTGCTTCGCTCCGCTCGCAATGACGGGTAAGGGAATTTAATGACCGCCTCCCCCTTTCATACCCACCGCAAGGACCTCGACGCGCTCGCCGCCGCCGATCGCCGCCGCGCGCTCGCGCCGCGCACCGGCGCCGATTTCGCCTCGAACGACTATCTCGCGCTCGCCGGTTCCTATGCGCTCAACGAAGCGCTGGCGGCGGGGCTTCAGCGCGGGCTTCCGGCGGGCTCGGGCGGCTCGCGCCTGCTGCGCGGCAATCATGACGAGCATGAGGCGCTCGAAGCCCATGCCGCGCGCCATTACGGCAGCGAGGCGGCGCTCTTCTTCCCGACCGGCTTCGCCGCCAATGCCGCGCTGTTCGCGACGCTGCCGCAGCGCGGCGACCTCGTCGTCCATGATGAGCTCATCCACGCGAGCGCGCACGACGGGATGAAGCTCGGCCGCGCCGGGCGCGTCGACGCGCGCCACAACGACGCGCAGGCGTTCGACGACATCATCGCGCGCTGGCGGCGCGGCGGCGGCAGCGGCACGCCGTGGATCGCGGTCGAAAGCCTCTATTCGATGGACGGCGACCGCGCCCCGCTCGCCGATCTCGCCGCGGTCGCCGACCGCCACGACGCCATCCTCGTCGTCGACGAGGCGCATGCGACCGGCGTCTACGGTCCCGCGGGCCAGGGCCTCGCGCACGACCTTGGCCGCCGCGAAAATCTGATCACCCTCCACACCTGCGGCAAGGCGCTCGGCTGCGAAGGCGCGCTGCTCTGCGGCCCGGCGATCGTCCGCGACTTCATCGTCAACCGCGGCCGCCCCTTCATCTTCTCGACCGCGCCGTCGCCGCTGACGGCGTGGCTCGTCCGCCAGGCACTCGAAATCGTCGCGAACGAGCCCGAGCGCGCCGCGCGGCTTCACGGCCTCATTCGCCACGCCGAAACCCGCCTCGCGACGCTCGGCCTGCCCGCCAGCGGCAGCCAGATCATCCCGGTCGTCATCGGCGACAACGGCCGCACGATGCGGATCGCCGCCGCGCTGCAGGCCGCGGGCTTCGACGTCCGCGGCATCCGCCCGCCGACGGTGCCGGAGGGCACCGCCCGCCTTCGCGTCGCGATCACCCTCAACGTCGGCGAGCGCGAGGTCGATGCGATGACCGGCGCGCTCGCCACCGCGATGGCCGAAGCATGACCCGCTTCGTCGTCACCGGCACCGATACCGGCATCGGCAAGACGATCTTCTCCGCCGCGCTCGCGGGCGCGCTCGGCGTCCCCTATTGGAAGCCGATCCAGTCGGGCCTCGAAGAGGAGACCGACAGCGAAATCGTCGCGCGCCTCGCGGGCGTCCCCGTGCGTCCCGAGGGCTACCGCCTCGTCACCCCCGCCTCGCCGCACCTCGCGGCCGAAATCGACGGCGTGACCATCGGCCCCGACGCGCTGACTCCCCCCGATGGCGCCTTGATCGTCGAGGGGGCCGGCGGCGTCCTCGTCCCCGTCACGCGCACGCTGCTTTACGCCGATCTGTTCGCGCGCTGGCGCATCCCGGTGATCGTCTGCACACGTACCGGCCTCGGCACGATCAACCACAGCCTGCTGACGATCGAAGCGCTGAAACGCCGGGGCGTCCCGATCCACGGCCTCGCCTTCCTCGGCGACGCGGTCCCCGACAGCGAAGCGATCATCGCCAAGCTCGGCGGCGTCCGCCGTCTCGGCCGCCTGCCCATCGTCGATCCGCTGACCCCCGAGGAGCTCGCCAAGGCCTTCGCCGCAGGCTTTGAGTCAGCCGATTTCCGCTAGGAAAGGCGGCGATGGACCGCATCATCCCGCAAAGCTGGTCACGTCCTGCGCCTCGAGCCCCTGCGCCGCGCAATAAGCGAGATAGCGATCGACCATCGTCCGCCAATTCTCGATAGCCATGACCTGCCCGTTCTCGTCGGTGTAGATGAGGTCGCCGACGGTGATGTTGAGCGTCACGACCTCGTCGCCATGCCCTTCGACCGCGATGGCGGTATGGGCGCTCGCCGCGGTCTCGAAGACCACGCTGCCCGGCCGCGCGATCCAGTCATGCTCCTTGTAACGCCACGCGCCCGCGATGGTGTAGACGATCACCGTGCCGCTGTGATGGTGGCGCGGCAACTGCATCGAGGCCGGCACCCGGAGCAGCGTGATCGTCTCGCCGCGAACCGGATCGGCCTTCAGCAGCTTGACATGGACGTCGGGCGTATAGGGTTCGAAGGGAACCCACGGCAGCGCCTCGTCGTCGATCAGCGCCGTGCCGACATGTTCGAACCCCATCGTCATCTGCGTCATTCATTGTCTCCTGTCG
>Ga0182745_1004862_pt1 | contig 11105 bp, 5 predicted proteins | sample eDN3rd30CKraftBY_FD_128523 | JGI IMG/M metagenome (GOLD analysis project Ga0182745, IMG submission 128523) | Enriched backyard soil microbial communities from Emeryville, California, USA - eDNA 3rd pass 30_C Kraft BY (version 2) (version 2) | ecosystem: Environmental > Terrestrial > Soil >... | reverse complement strand
GCGTCCTCGGAGATCGCGCCGCCCGCGCCGCCTACGACGCGGCCCACGGCTTCCCGGGCGTCGCTCCCGTCGAGGTGGAAGCGCCGGCTCCCGAAGCGCGCCCGGCGGAGAACGTCGAGCCGGACGGCGTGATCGAGCTGACGGACGCCGACATCATCTCTTCCGTGCCCCTCGAAGCGGCGCAGGCGCCGCCCGAGTCCCCACCGGAGGACTCCGAGCCGGTGATCGACGCCATGCCGGCGGAGGCCGTGCAGGCAGATGAGGCGCCCGCGCCCGTCGACGAAGAGGCCGCGCACCCGGCGGAAACGAAGCCGGCCGCCGCCCTGCGCATCGGCGAGGACACCGAGTTCACGGGCGCGCTCCTGCGCGCGCTGCGCGAAGCGAGAGGCCTGAGTCTGAAGGACATCGCCGGGCGCACCCGCATCGGCACCCCCCACCTGCAGAACATCGAGGACGAGGCCTTCGACCGCCTGCCGGAGCGGGTCTTCCTGCGGGGCTTCCTGCTCTCCTACGCCCGCGAGCTCAAGCTCGACGCCGCCCGCGTCGCCGACTCGTACCTGCGCCGCAGGCAGCCCTGAATCGACGCGAGCCGAAGGCGAGCAGACGCGAGGAGCGCCCTTCGTGCGCGGGCGATTCGTTGACGACCCGGCAGGTGCCTCCTATCCTCGGGCGCCGAATCCCCGCAGCGAAAGGGCGGCGTTCGTCATGGCCACCGAAGAAGAGAAGAAGAAGGCCAACCGGTTGGCGCGGGCCATTGCGTCGGACATATCGCTCTACAACGAGGCGAAGATCGTGAAGGGCATCGAGGACGACAACCTCTTCGATGCGCTCCGCGACGAGCTGCAGGAGGGGCGGGACCTCTACCGCAGCCGCGTCTCGCGCGAGATCTTCGACACGTCCAACTACTTCGATCGGGCCGTCGTCGACATCATCGTGCGCAGCCGGGGGCACATCAAATCCAAGCTCTGGCTGTAGCCCGAATGTCCGAGCGCGTGATCCTCGTCGTCCCGCCGGAGGCCGCGGGGCAGCGCCTCGACAGGCTGCTGAGCGAACGCCACGAGGAGCTGTCCCGCTCCCGGCTCCAGTCGCTCATCGAGCAGGGCCGCGTCACGGTGGACGAAGGCCCCGCCAAGGCCTCCCGTCGCCTCAAGGGCGGCGAGACCATCGTCGTCGAGATCCCGGATCCCGTCCCCGCCCAGCCGCAGGCGCAGGACCTCCCCTTGCGGATCCTCCACGAGGACGCGCGCCTGGTGGTCCTCGACAAGGACGCCGGGATCGTCGTGCACCCGGCGGCGGGCGTCCCCGACCGCACCCTCGTCAACGCGCTGCTCTTCCACGTGAAGGATCTGGGCGGGATCGGCGGCGAGCTGCGCCCCGGGATCGTGCACCGCCTCGATCGCGACACCTCCGGCTGCCTCGTGGTCGCGAAGGACGAGAGGACCCTCGCGAAGCTGCAGGACGCCTTCCGCTCGCGCCAGGTGGAGAAGCGCTACGTCGCCCTCGTGCACGGCAGAGTGGTGAAAGACGCCTTCACCATCGACACCCCCTACGGACGGCACCCCACCATCCGCACCCGCTACACCGGCCGCGATCCTTCGGGCCCGTCGCGCCGCGCCGTCACCCACGTGCGGGTGCTCGAGCGCTTCGAGGGGGCGACGTGGATCGAGGTCGTCCTCGAGACCGGCCGCACCCATCAGATCCGCGTGCACCTGTCGGAGGCCGGGCATCCGCTCCTCGCGGACCGCGAGTACGGCGGGACGAAGCGCGAGGCGCGCCTGCGTCCGGCGGACCCGGCTCGCCGCGCGGCGGAGGCGATCGGCAGGCAAGCCCTGCACGCGCGGCTCCTCGCCTTTCCTCACCCCGACACGGGCGAGAGGCTCTGCGTCGAGGCGCCGCCCCCTCCGGACTTCGACGCGGCGCTGGCGATCCTGCGGGCCGGCTGATCAGGAGCCGAGCTGCTTGGGCCGCGGCATGGCGGGGAGCTCCGGCGCCTTCGCGTGGCTGCCGTCGAGCAGCACGTGCCGCGGGTACGCCATCTCGACCCCCGCCGCCTCGAAGCGATCCTTCACCATGAGGCGAAGGGCGCGCTCGGCTCCCCACTGCTCGCCCGGCATCACCTTGAGCACCAGGCGCAGCGTCACGCCGAGGTGGCTCATGCCCAGGAGCGCCTGCACCTCCGGTGGCTCCAGCACCTTCTCCTGGTTCGCGGCGGCCCAGGCCTCGCCCGCCTTCCGAGCCAGCTCCATGGCCTTGGGCACGTCGGCGTCGTAGGCGACCTCGAGCGGCACCACCGCCCGCATCCAGCCGCGGTTGAAGTTGCCGAACTGGCGCAGGTCGCCGTTGGGGATCATCCAGAGCAGCCCGCTGAAGTCCCGGACCTGCGTGTTGCGCAGGCCCACGGCCTCGACGGTGCCGGCGGTCGTGTCGTCGATCTTGATCACGTCGCCCACCGCCACCAGCCCATCGAAGAGCAGGAAGAAGCCGGCGATCATGTCCTTGATCAGGTTCTGGGCGCCGAAGCCGAGGGCGATGCCGAGGACGCCGACCGACGCGAAGATCGCCGCGGTGTCGACGCCGCAGGTGGCGAGGATGGCCACCACCGCGATCGTGTAGACCAGGTAACGCTCGATCTCCACCAGCAGCGGCAGGAGGGTGTCCATGCGCCGCTGTTGCAGCGCGGCGTCCTTGCGGTTGCTCCGCGGCCGGAGGAGCCAGCCCGACAGCTTGGCGAGCAGGGTCTGGACGACCTTTGCGCCCAGGAGGATCGCGCCGATGGTGACGAGGGCGACCAGGACGCGCACCGCGTGGACGTGCCACGCGTCGGTCAACAGCTTCGCGAACGGTTCCGGCATCTCCCCATCCTAACAAGGCGGCCTCGGGGAACGTGCGGCCGCCTCCCGGAAATTCCTGTCGATCGGGGAGCTTCGCGGCGGGTGTCGCACCTATACTCGGCGGATGCCTTCGCGCCTCCGCCAGGCCTTCGCCTCCTTCCCCGTTACGTGCGGGCTCCTCACGCTCATCGGCGCGGTCTTCTTGGCGGAGACCCTCGCGGGCGGATCCGAGAACTCGATGGTGCTGGCGCGCCTCGGCGCGAACTTCCGCCCGCTGGTGGTGGAGCACGGCCAGTGGTGGCGCCTCGTCACCTCGACCCTCCTGCACATCGGCCTGGTCCACCTCCTCGTGAACGGCTGGGCGCTGTGGCAGCTCGGACGCCTCGGCGAGATCACCTTCGGCCGCGCCACCACCCTCGCGCTCTTCGTGTTCACGGGGGTCGCCGGCTCGGTCGTCACCCTCGCGACGGTGAAGCTGAGCGCCGGCGCGTCGGGGGCGCTGTTCGGGCTGGAGGGGGCGCTGGTCTCGTTCTTCCTCCGGCACCGCGACAGGCTCACGCCCGCGGGGAAGAGCCTCCTCCGGCAGCTCCTCGTCTGGTCGGGTCTGATGGTGGTCTTCAGCTTCGCGGTCCCCGGGATCGACGTGCTGGGCCACCTGGGCGGCTTCGGCGCCGGCCTGGCGGTGGGGTGGGCGATCCCGCCGCGCGTCACCGAGGAGAGCGGTCAGCTCGCCAGGGGCGCCGCGGCCCTCGCCGCCATCGCGATCGTGGCGTCGCTCGCCCTCGCCCTGATCAGCGACCTTCCGCTCTGACGAGGAACCCCGCCTGATCGGCGGGCCTCTGCGGGTGCGGCACCGCCCCATCCGAGATTCGACGGCGGCAGATTCCTTCGCGGGATCGGGCCCTTGTGGTAGCGTTTTCATCTTTCGGATTTCGAGCCAGGAGGGCCTTCCGATGGGATGTTCGCTCGCGACGGGGGCGGACCGCGCCAAGGGCGCCAGGAGCGTCCGGATCCACCCCAGTTGGGTGGTCCTGGGGCTGGCCTTGCTGGCCGCCGGACCCGCCGCCGCGCAGGCGCGGGCCGAGCCGGCCAAGGTGACCTACCGCGACGTGGAGCGGGGCGCGTGGATCGGCTCCGACCTGGGCGCGGTCTACTACTTCGACCTCCCGGGCGAGGGCGCCGCCGCGTCGTGGGGCAGCGTGGTCGGCGTGGAGGCCGGCGTCGACCTGGGCCAGTGGGTGCAGCTCGGCGTGCTGGTCTGGGGGCAGTCGGTGGGCGCCCCGGCGGACTACAAGGGCATCACGGACGACGAGCTCGACCCCAAGCGCTCCCGCGGTGACTTCCAGACGCTCCTCGTGGGCGGATCGCTGCGCCTCGCGTTCCTGGGCCTCCCCGACGAGAACGCCGTCGATCGCACCTTCGTCTACGCGCGCGTCGCCGGCGGCGCCACGTTCTCGCGGCCCGTGGGCATCGTCGACGAGCAGGGGGCCTTCGCGGCGGCGGGACTGGGCATCGAGTACTTCACGCGTCTGCGGCACTTCTCCGTCGGCCTCGAGCTCCAGGGCCTCGGCCTCCTGGGCAAGTCGGGGAACGCACTGGGAGTCGCGATGCTCCCCAACTTGAAGTACACATTCTGAGCGAGGCCCAGCCCCGTGCATTCCGGAATTCCCGAGGCGGTCTCGTTCGCCGATCTGGAGCGGACGCTCACCGAGGGAGCTCGCTGGAACGAGCTCCTGCAGCTCTACGAAGGCAGGCTCGAGCGTGAGGCGGATGGCCCTCAGGCGTCGCTGATCCTCGCCCGGGCCGCGGGCCTGTTGCTGGAGAAGCTGCGCGATCCGAACCGCGCCGAGGGGCTGCTGCGGCGCCTGCTCGATCGGGATCCCGAGAACACGGTGGGGCGCGAGGGCCTCCAGCAGATCTACGAGGAGCGGGGCGATCACGAGGCGCTGTGCGACCTCCTGGAGCGGGAGGCGCTGCGGGCGCCCACGCCTGCAGAGGCCGCCGACACCTACGTGGAGCTCGGCAGGATCCTCGAGGAGAAGCTGGGCCGGAAGACGCGCGCGCTGGTGATGTGGCAGCGCGCCTTGCGCGTCGTGGCGGATCACGCCGCCGCCCTCGATCTCGCGCAGCGTTGCTCGATGGAGCTGGGGCGCCTGGACACCGCCCGATCGCTCCTCGATCGCGCCCTCGCGGCGCGTCCGGAGCAGGCCAGGGAGCTGGCGCTCCGCTACGCGCAGCTCGGGAGCGTCGCCCTCGAGCAGACGTCGCGGCACGACTTCGCGGAAGCGTGTGCGAACTCCGCCCTCGCCGCGGACCCCGGCTGCGAGGCGGCCAAGGTGGTGCTGTCGTCGGTGGCGGCGCTGCGGGCCGACTGGAAGGGCGAGGTGCGCGCGCTTCGCAACCGGGCGATGGAGGAGCGCGATCGCAAGGTCGCCTCACGCCACTACCTGCAGGCAGCGGCCCTCCACGCGGCGTTCGACACGTCGGCGGAGGGCGAGGAGCGCAGCCGCGAGTGCCTCGAGCGCAGCTTCCTCCTCTGGCCGGGGAACCCCGATGCCCTCGACTTCCTCGAGCGCCGCCACGCCGCGAGCGGCGACTGGGCGGGCCTCGCCAGCGCATACGAGGCGCTGGTGGGGGTCACGCCGGAGAGCGCGGGCAAGGCGGAGCTGCACCTGCGCCTCGCCATGCTGTCGAGCGTGCGCTTCGACGACAAGGCGCGCAGCCTCAAAGCCCTCGAGCAGGCGGTGGCCCTCGATCCCGGCCGCGACGAGGCGGTGGTGCCGCTCCTCGAGCACCTCGAGGACGAGCGGCAGGCCGATCGCGCCATCGAGCTCCTCGAGCGCTACCTCTCGGCGGGCGGCTCGTCCGCCCGCTCTGCGGAGCTGCGGCTGCGGCTGGCGGAGCTCTACCTGGCAGAGGGCGCCCGCGACCGGGCGCGCACCCACCTCGAGGCCGTGCTCCGCAAGGATCCCCGCCTGGAAAGGGCCGAGGCGCTCCTCGAGCCGCTCCTGGATCCGGAGACCCACGCCAAACCCCTCGCCAAGCTCCTCGAGCGGCGCAGCGATCGCATGCGCGATCCGCGGGAGCGTCGGGACCTGCTGGTGCGCGCGTCGCGACTCTCCCACGCGGCGCCCAAGGAGCGGCTGCGGCTCCTGGGCCGCGCGCTCGTCGCAACTCCTGGTGACCATGAGCTTCACGAGGAGCTCGAGCGGGTGGGGCGCGAGGCGAAGGTCGCCGACGCCGTGGCCCAGCTCTACCAGGCGGCGCTCCTGTCCGTGGACGAGCCGTCGCTGCGCGTGTCCCTGCTCACGCGGCTGGGCCGCGTCTTCGAGGAGGACCTCGGCAGGCCCTCCGAGGCTGCCGCGTGCGCGCGGCAGGCGGCGGCCATCGCGCCGGAGGATCCCGCCATCGCTGCCGATCTCGAGCGGCGGATGGAGAAGGCGGGAGAGCACGCCGCCCTCGCCGAGGCCCAGGCCGCGAAGCTCGCCAACACCGACGACCCCGGACAGCGCCGCGCGCTCCTGGAGAAGCTCGCTTCCCACCACGAGCGGCAGGGTGGAGACGCGGAGGCGCTCGTCGGGATCTACCGGGAGCTGCTCGCCCTGCGGGACTCCGGAGCGGAGGCCGACGCCGGCTCGGCGCTGCTGCAGCGCAAGCTCGCCGCCGTCCTGGGCGGCCTCTCGCGCTTCACCGAGCAGCGGGAGGTCCTCGAGTCCCTCGCGGTGATCCCCGGCCCCGACGGACTCGCGGCGCGCATGGAGCTCGCGCAGCTGCTGGCGAGCCGCCTCGGCGCCCCCGAGGACGCCGCCGATCTCCACCTGCGGATCCTCGCCGAGGCACCCGACGCGCCGGCGACGCTCTCCGCCCTCGAGACCCTGCTGCAGGCCGGCGTGGCCGTCGAGCGGATTGGCGCGGCCCTCGGACCGATCTTCGAGGCCCGCGGCGAGTGGCACCGCCTCGCGGCCGTCCTCGAGGCGCGGGTCGCCGTCGAGCGGGAACCCGGCGTGCGCCGCCTGCGCTTCCTCGCGCTGGCGGAGGTCCACGCCCAGCGCCTCGGCGATCCCCGCGGCGCCTTCGACGCCCTCGCGCGCACCTTCGCCGAGGCGCCCGACGCCGGCGACGTCCTCGCGGCGCTCGAGCGGCACGCGGCGGAGCTCGGCGCCCACCTCGAGCTCGCCAGGACGCTGCGCGACGCGTGGCGCACGGGCGATCCCGAGCTCGATCGCGCCCTCGCGTCCCGCGCCGCCGCCCTCGCGGCGACGGCGCCCGCCGACGCCGAGCTGGTGTCCGCGGCCCACCATCGGCTCCTCGAGATCGATCCCACCGACGCCGCCGCGCTCTCGGCGCTGGAGGAGCTCGCGGCCCGGGTCGAGCGGTGGCCGGAGGCGACGGGGCTCGTGGAGCGGCTCCTCGCCGTGGATCCCGCTCCGGGCCTGCGCGCCGAGCGGGAGCTGCGCCTCGCCGGGTACCTCCGCCGGCAGGGGCAGCACGCCGACGCCGCCCGATCCATGCAGGCGGCCCTCGGCGCCGGCGCCGACGAGGAGGCCGTGCTGCCGCTCCTCGCCGACTCGCTGGAGCAGGCGGGCGAGGGCGCCGAGCTCGCCGAGGTCCTCTCGCGGATGATGGAGCGCGCGACGCTCGCCGGCGACACCGAGGGCACCGCGCGCCTCGCCCTCCTGCGCGCCCGCACCCTGGAGGGGCTGGGCAGCAAGGCGGCGGCCGTGGCGGGCTACGCGGCGGTCCTCGCCGAGCGCCCCTTCGATCCCGACGCCATCTCCGCCCTCGAGGCGATCCTCTCCGATCAGGAGGCCCGCGCCTCCGCCGCCAGGGCGCTGGAGCGCTCGTACGTGGCGTCGGCGAGCTGGCGCAAGCTCCACGGCGTCCTCGAGATCCAGATCGAGGACTCCACCGATCCCGTCTTCCGCGCGAGGGAGCTGCGGCGCCTCGCCCAGCTGTCCGCCCGGGAGCTTCAGAGCCCGGCGCTCGCCTTCGGCGCCTTGGCGCGCGCGTTCGGCGAGGCACCCGACGATCCGCTCCTCCGATCCGAGCTGCGCGTCGCCGCGGGAGATGCCGACTGCCTGGAGGAGCTGGCGGAGCTCATGGCCGAGGTCGCCGACGCGAAGGCCGGCGCCATGGCGGTGCCGCAGCTCCTCGCCCTGGAGCGCGAGATCGCCGAGCTGTACGAGAAGAAGCTCGGCGACCGCGAGGCCGCCATCGCCAGGTACGCGCGGATGCGCCGCCTCGATCCATCGAGCTTCGACGCCCTGCGCGGGCTCCTGCGCCTCCATCGCGAAGGGACCGACTGGCCGGCGCTCCACGAGGTCGCCCTCGCGCTGGCGGACGTGGTCCAGGACGTTCGGGAGCGCCTCTCGCTATGGCGGGAGGCGGCGCGCATCGCCGGCGATCGGATCTGCGATCCCGCCCTCGCCGCCGAGAGCTGGCGACGGATCGCCGAGGCGGACGCCTCCGACGCCGAGGCCCTCGTGCAGCTCGACGGCCTGTATCTATCCCTTGAACGGAGCGTGGATCTCGCCTGGGCGCTGGAGAAGCGCCGCGCCCTCGCGCTCCATGCGGGCGAGGGCCTCGCCGCCACGGAGCTCTCGTTCCGGCTGGCCTCGCTGCGCCGCACCGCCTGCGGCGATCCGCGCGGCGCCCTCGACCTGTACCGCGAGGTGCTGGTCGCCGAGCCCGATCACGCCGAGGCCCGCGCCGAACTCGAGGCGTGGGCGCGCACCGAGGAGCCGGGGTCGGCGCAGGCCCTCGATCTGGTGGACCGCGCGCTGCGAGCCGGCGGGCGTCACGAGCGGCGGCTGGAGCTCCGCGAGGCGAGGCTCGCGCTGCCGATCCCCTTGGAGGAGCGCGCGTCCCGGTACGAGGAGCTCCGCTCGATCTGCGAGCTGGATCTGCAGCGCCCCGACATGGCGTGGGCGGTGTGCGCGCGGGCCTTCGCGGAGCGGGTGGTCACGGATCCCGCGAACGTGGAGCGCCTCGCCCGGAGGGTGGGGCGCTTCGCCGACCTCGCCGAGCTCTACGAGGCGACGCTCCGCCGCGACCCCGAGGCGTCCGCCGCCCTGCGCCGGCGCGCCGCCGAGCTCCGGGAGGTCGAGCTGAACGACGCGGAGGGCGCGCTGCGCCTGTGGCGCGAGATCGCGGCGGAGGCGCCGGAGGACGAGGGCGCCACCGAGGCTCTCGAGCGCCTGTGCCGCGCCACCGGTCGGCACGACGAGGTCGCGTCCCTGCTGGAGCGGAAGATCCAGGCGCGGCCCGATCAGCGCCTCGCGCTCCTGGTGGAGCAGGCGCGCCTGCGCTTCTCCGCCCTCGGTGACGCCGGCGCCGCGATCGAGGCGGCCCGCCGGGCCCTCGAGATCGACGAGAGGAACGCGCCGGCCCTCGACCTCCTGGGAGAGATCTTCACCGCCGGTCATCGCTTCGACGACCTCGCCGAGCTGTACGAGCGCCGCAGCGCGCTGGCCGAGGGCGAGGAGACCTTGCGCTGGAGGATCGAGCAGGCGGCGCTCCGCGCCGAGCGCCTCGCCGATCCCGCCGGCGCAGTCGCGATCTACGGCAGCGTCCTCGAGGCCGCGCCCCGCCACGAGCAGGCGCTGCGCGCCCTGGAGGCGCTCGCCCGCGATCCGGATCCGCACCTGCGCGCGAAGGCGGCCGCGCTCCTCGAGCCGGTGTACGAGGCGGAGCACGATCACCGGCGCCGCGTCGAGATGCTCGAGGCGATGGCGGAGGTGGAGGAGGATCCCTCCCGACGCGCGGAGCGCTATGCGGCGATCTCAGGGATCTACTCCGTCCACCTGGACGCCCCCGAGCTCGCATTCGCCGCCGCCGGCCGCGCCCTTCGCGCCGACCCGGACGATCCCGCGCGCCTCGACTCCTGCGCCGCGACCGCCCGCACGGCGGATCTGGAAGAAGAGCTCGCCTCGGTGCTGGAGGATTGCGCGTCCGCGGCGCGGACCGTCGAGGGGCGGGTGCGCCTCGGCCGCGCGCTGGCTCGGCTCCTCGAGGCGCGGGGCGACGCCGCCGGCGCCCGCGCGGCATGGAAGCGGATCCACGGACTCGCGCCGGACGACATGGAGGCGTTGCGATCCCTCGCACGGCTCGAGGAGCACGCGGGCGATCCGCACGCGCGCCTCGAGGTGCTGCGCGCGCTCCTCGCGCGGGAAGAGGAGCCGGCGGCCTGCGCGGCGCGGCTCCTCGAGATCGCCCAGGTGCAGGAGGATCTCCTCGACGACCCGGAGGCCGCGCTGTCGAGCTTGCGCCGCGTGGTGGAGATCGAGCCGTCGCACGTCCAGGCGCTGGACGCGATGGACCGCCTCTGCCTCCTGACGCAGCGTTACGAGGACCTGGACGACGTCCTGCGCCGCAAGCTCGACCTGCCCGCGGCGGACGCGGCGCTGGTACGGCAGACGCGCGTGCGCCTCGCCGAGATCGAGATCCGCCACCTGGGCAACGGGAAGGGGGCCCTCGACCTCCTCGCCCACGTGCTCCACGAGGATCCGCGCCACGCCGCGGCGCGGCAGCTCCTCGAGGCGATCGTCGCCGCGTCGCCCCACGACGCCGACGCCGCCGCCGTGCTTGAGGGCGCGAGCCGAGCCAGCGGCGACTGGCAGCGCTGCGCGGAGCTCATGGAGGCGCGCATCGCCAGGGTCCCCGATCCCGAGGCGCGAAAGGAGGCGCTCCTCGATCTGGCCCGCCTTCGCGACGAGCACCAGCGGCGGCCGGATCTCGCCTTCCTGGCGCTGGGCCGCGCCTTCCAGGAGGAGCCCTCCGACGCCGCGATCTGGCCCATGGCCGCCGTCGCCGCGCAGGCGGCCGACTCGGTGGAGGAGTGGATCACCATCGCCGAGCGGGAGCTGCCCCACGTCCGCGAGCCCTCCGTCGCCTCCGCCCTCTCGCTCCACCTGGCCGCGCTCTGCGAGGGGCCGCTGGGCGACGACGCCGCCGCCATCTCCTGGTTCGAGCGGGCTTGGGCCCTCGAGCCCGCGGCGGGGACGGTGGTCCTCTCCGCCCTCGATCGTCTCTATCCGCGGGTGCAGCGGTGGGAGGCCCACGCCGGCGTCCTCGAGCGGCTCGTCGCCGCCGACCCGGAGCGGCGGATCGATCACCTCGCGCGGCTCGGTCAGCTCGCCCACGAGCACCTCGGCGACGTCGAGCGCGCGATCCTCGCGTGGGAGTCGATCCTCGATCTCGAGCCGTCCCACGCCGGCGCCATGCGATCCCTGGCGGACCTATACGCAGAGGCCGGGCAGAGGGAGAAGCTCCTCG
>Ga0182745_1004859_pt1 | contig 11107 bp, 9 predicted proteins | sample eDN3rd30CKraftBY_FD_128523 | JGI IMG/M metagenome (GOLD analysis project Ga0182745, IMG submission 128523) | Enriched backyard soil microbial communities from Emeryville, California, USA - eDNA 3rd pass 30_C Kraft BY (version 2) (version 2) | ecosystem: Environmental > Terrestrial > Soil >... | reverse complement strand
GACGATCTCGAGCGGCTCGGCCAGTCCATAGCCGAAGTGCTCGAAGCCGTACACGCCGGTGTCCTGGATCGTGAGGATCTCGAAGTACTGCGCATTCGGGATCGCCATCGCCAGGTGCGCGCCTGCGACGTTCCCGGTCGCGTTGAAACCGTCGTGGATCTCGAAGCCAAGACGGAAGGCCTCGGCGGTGTGCGCGATCTTCATGATCGGGGTGATGCCGCCCTTGAAGGCGACGTCGCCGCGGAGGTAGTCGGTTGCGCCGTGGAGGATCCACTGCGCGTAGTTGTAGGGGCCGCCACCGGTCATCTCGGTCGCGAGGATCGGGATGCGCAGCTGCTTGCGGAGCCGCTCATAACCGTAGATGTCGTCGGCGGGGAGCGGGTCCTCGTACCAGTAGTAGTCGAGCTCCTCGAGGACGCGGCCCATCGTGAGCGCCTCCTCGTAGGTGTAGACCCGCGGCGAGTCGTGCATGAGCCGCATGTCGGGCCCGACCGCCTCGCGCACGAGCCGAGCGGTGCGGATGTCCTCCGACAGCGGCACGTCGATGCCGCGGAAGCCGCGGGCCTGCGTCGGCGGGTGGTACTTGTACGCGGTGAAACCGAGCGACTGATAATGCGCCGCCTCGGCCGCGTAGTCCTCGGGATGTTCGTGGTTCCACGACGAGACGTAGGCCGGCACCGAGTGCCGCACGGTGCCGAGGAGCCGGTGAATCGGCAGGCCCGCGACCTTGCCCATGATGTCCCAGAGCGCCGTGTCGACGGCGCCGATCGCGACGGTCGAGATCATCCGCTCGAGCGGCCAGAGCTTCGTCCAGATCGCCCCGATATCGAGCGCGTCGAGTCCGATGAGTATCGGGCGCACGACTTCGGCGAGGGCCTGCGCGACGAGGCGCGGCGAGGTCTGCGCGCCGCTGACGAAGACCGTGCCCTCGACCCCGCTCTCGGTGACGATCGTCAGCACGCCGAAGGTGCCGCCGGCGCCGCCGCTCGTGAATGGCCGCTCACGCTGGTGCAGGGCTACGCGGACCTCGGTGATGCGGGTCATGGCGCTCCTTTCTGCCCGGGCGCCCTCGCCACGGGTCACGATCCTGTCCCCATCCTCGCGAGCCGCGCATTCACTTACAAATAGAAAGAAGCGACCGACAATCGCTATCCACTAGAGGAATGCGCGGGTCACTGGGACGCGCCGAGCCCGCCTGCCGCCGCGAGCCGGTGGGCGAGCTCGACGATCGCGTGGGTGGCCGGGTGCTGCCAGCGACCCTCCGGGAGCACGATGACGACGGACGTGCCGGCGAGCGGGGGGTCGAGCGGCACCGTCGTGACGCGGCCGCCGTCGAACGTCCGACCGGAGGGGAACGGGTTCATGACGAGCGAGTAGCCCAGCCCGCGGGCGACCATCGAGCGCATGAGTTCGTACTCCCGTGTGCGGTAGCGCACCCGCATGTCCGGTCGGAGCCGACCAAGCGCCGGTGCGGAGAACTGTCGCTGCGGGTTCGACTCGAAGACGATCATCGGCTCGTCCTTCAGCTCCTCGATCGAGAGGTGTGCGCGCGAAGCGAGGGGGTGATTCGGGCTTAGCATCGCCCGCAGCTCGGTCTGGTAAAGGGGCCGCATCGCAAGGCCTGCGGGCAGCACCCGGCTGCGAGAGAACACGTCGTAGCCGACGAAGCAGTGCAGCTCGCCGGAAAGCATCTGCTCGACGAGGTCGAGACTCGAGCCGGTCGTGATCTCGACCGGGGTCTCGGGATGCTGGGCCTCGAACGCCTCAACGAGCTCGGGGAGCAGCACGGCGGAGATCGTCGCGAAGGCGCCGATGTGCAGCGGTCCCGCGTACTGCTCGCCGCCCTCCGGCCGGGTGCGCAGCAGGTCGTCCGCGTCGCGCAGCACCCGGCGCGCCTCCTTGTAGAAGTGGTGCCCGTTCGGGGTGAGGGTTACGCCGCGTGAGCGCTCCCGCTGACACAGCACGGTGCCGAGCGTCTGCTCGAGGCTTGAGATCGCCGCGCCGATCGCGGTCGCTGAGACGTGGGTCCGCCGAGCAGCCTCCGAAATGGAGCCGAGCTCCGCGACGGCACAGAAGTGGCGAAGCTGCACGAGCGACAGTTCAGGCATCGATACCTACTTCTTAGAGGAATATCGGAACAAATATCTATTTTGCATTGGAACGGCGATTCCTCACAATGGCATTGCCGCGCGAGCCCGCGACGGCACCGCGCAGCGAAGCTCGGAATGGAGGTGACCGGACGCCCATGAAGGTGCTCTTCTGGTCGAGGGTCCCGTTTGCCAGGGTCCAGACACTTGATGCCCTCGCGCAGCTCGACGGCGTCGAGGTGCAGCTCGTCGAGTCGCTCGAGGACACGCTGGCCGCCGTAGGCGACATCGACCTGCTCGTCACTGGTGACGCGCCGGCCGACGAGGCGACGAAGGTCCTCGACGCGCTCACCGCGGGCGGCCGAGCACGGGCGATCCACTTCATCTCTGCCGGGCGGGGCGGCTTCGAGGCGGCGGGTATTCCCGACGAGATCGCGGTCACCGGACCGGTCGGCGCCAACGCCGCGACCGTCGCCGAGCACGCAGCTGCGCTCACCGTGGCGCTGCACCGTCAGATCCCGGCGATCGCGCAGGCAACGTCCGAGGGCGTGTGGGCGAAGCACCTCATCAAGGACCTCCGCTCGCTCGAGGGTGCCCGCGTCCTCATCGTCGGCCTCGGTCACATCGGCCGCGAGTATGCCGCCCGCGTCCGCGCGTTCGGCGCGGTGGCCATCGGTCTGCAGCGCACCTCCCGCGCGGACGACAGCGTCGACGAGCTCCGCCGACTCGATGAGCTCGACGAGCTCCTCCCGACCGCCGATGTCGTCGCGATCACCATCGCGCAGACTGCGGAGACGACCGGCCTCTTCGATGCCGAGCGGATTGCGCGGATCCAGCCCGGCGCATTCCTCATCAATGTCGCCCGTGGCGGCATCGTCGACACGAATGCGCTTGCCGACGCCCTCGCGGCAGGTCGCCTCAGCGGCGCAGCCGTCGACGTGACCGAGCCGGAGCCGCTGCCCGAGGGCCACCCGCTGTGGGCGGCGCCGAACGTCATCATCTCGCCCCACTTCGCCGGCGGTGGCAGCCCCATGTCGATGCGCCGTGTTGGGGCGAGCGCCGCCGATTGCGTGCGAGCGATGCAGGAGGAGGCGAAGCCCCGTGTCTGACCAGCGCCGCAAGCACATGGTCCTCACCATGTTTGTCCACCCCGCCGGGTATCACAATTACAGCTGGCGCGGCCCGGACTCCCGCGCGGAGGACTGGGGGAAGCTCGACCTCATCGTCGACCTCGCGAAGCGCGCCGAGGCCGCGAAGATCGACGCGATCTTCTTCGCCGACACCACCTCCGCCGACCCGATCCTCGGGGGCGACACCAAGGTGCTCGGCGTCTACGAGCCGATCACGTCGATGTCGGCACTGGCCGCGGTCACGCAGCAGGTCGGCCTCATCGGTACGGCATCCACGACATTCAACCTCCCGTACAACGTCGCACGGCAGTTCCAGGGCCTCGACACCCTGACCGGCGGACGCGCGGGGTGGAACATCGTCACCTCGTGGATCGGCAACGACAACTTCGGCATCGACGAGATGCCCGACGGTCCCGAGCGGTACCGCCGCGCGATGGAATTCGTCGAGCTGTGCCGCAAGCTCTGGCACAGCTGGGATGCGGACGCGGTCGTCGCCGACCGCGAGGGCGGGCGCTGGGTCGACCCGACTCGACTCCACGCCATCAACCACGTCGGCGACTACTTCAAGGTCAAGGGGCCGATCAACATGCCGCGCTCGCCTCAGACGGGTCCCGTGCTCGTACAGGCCGGCTCCTCGGGTCCGGGAATCGAGCTCGGCGCGACGTATGCGGAACTCATCTACACCGCGCAGCCGATCCTCGCCAAGAGCATGGACTTCTACGCGAACTACAAGGAGATCGTCAAGAGCAAGGGGCGCCGCGCGGACGAGGTGTGCATCATTCCCGGGATTCTCCCGATCATCGGCCGCACCGAGACGGAGGCGCAGGAGTACGCCGCCGAGCTCGAGGAATGGATCGACTACGCCCACGCGAAGACGCAGCTGCAGAACTCCCTCGGCGTCGACATCTCCGATCTCGACTACGACGACAGGGTCCCGGTCGACCGATTCGACACAGCGAAGTACAACACACCGACGAGCCGGGGCAACATCTACCGCGCTCAGGCGGAGGCGGGCCGGACGGTGCGGGAGATGATTCGCGCGAATGCGAAGGCGGCTGGGCACCAGTGGATCGTTGGCTCCGCCTCGCGTGTCGCCGACCTCATGGCGGACTGGTTCGAGCAGCGCGCCTGCGACGGCTTCAACCTCAATGCGCCGTCGCTCCCGGAGGGCTACCACCGCGTGCTCGAGCTGCTCGTGCCCGAGCTGCAGGAGCGGGGGATCTACCACGAGGACTACGCCGGCGGCACCCTGCGGGACAACATCGCGGCCGGGCGCTGAGCGAGCGTAACCCCCCTGCACCACAGGGTCACCACAAACGGGCGACGAAGCCCAGATAGGAAGGCAACAATGAGAATCCACAAGGGCAAACGCGCCCTCGCGCTCGCCGTGGCTGCGATCACCACCGCAGCGCTCGCCGCATGCACCGGTGCTCCGGCGCCGGCACCCACCGAGTCCTCTGCCCAGCAGGAGACCGGCTCCGCGGTGAGCCCCGCGACGATCCGCGTTATCGCCGCTCCGGTTTTCTACGAGCCGCTCTATATCGCCGAGGAGCAGGGCTACTTCGCCGATGAGGCGCTGACCGTCGAGATCATCAAGGGGGGAACCGCTGCGGAGAATGCTGCGCAACTCGTCGCCGGGGATGCGGAGATCGCGATGTCCAGCGGTGTCGCGCTCATCACCGGCGCGGTCCGCGGACTCACGATTCGTGCAATCCTCGGCGGCACAAGCACCGACCCGGCGGTCGTAAGCTCCGGTCTCGTCGTTGCTGCCGACTCTGACATTGCGTCGTATGCCGACCTTGGCGGCAAGACCATCGCGGTGCAGGGCCTTAATTCCAACCCACATCTCGCGACACTCCTCGCAGCCAAGCACGCCGGGGCGGACCCGTCGACCCTCACCTTCGTTGACCTCCCACTGCCCAACATCAATAACGCCGTCGAGCAGGGCGACGTGAACGTGGGCTACCCGACTGGCGCGTTCTTCGGGCAGGCGATCGATGCCGGACTGGTGAGCCTCGGCAGTCCAACCGGTGATGCACTCGCGTGGGCGCCGAATGTCATCTACGTGGCGGACGATGCTTACGTTGCGGCCAACGAGGATGTGATCAAGCGATTCCAGGCGGCGATGATCAAGGCCTCGGAACTCGCTCGCCAGGACAACTTTGCTGAGGTCCGCGCCATCCAGAAGAAGAACACGCAGACTGACCCCGCAGTCATCGACGCGGCCATACTCTCCGGCTACCAGACGGACATCTTCGAGTCCGGCTTCAAGACGATGCTCGAGGGCATGATCGAGTTCAAGTTCATCGACGCCCCGGTCACGTTCGAGGACGTGGTGTCGCCGCTGGCGCCGATCGCCCCATAGCGGCAGTCGAGACAACGAGAGGGGAGTGGTCGAGTGAGCAGTGTCAACGTCACACGGCGAATGACTCGTGCTGTGCGCATTCCCGGACCGGATACGGTCTGGTACGACCGTCGGATCGGACGCCTCTTGGGGCGACTCGCAGTCGGGATAATTGTGCTGCTGCTTTGGTGGGTCTCCGCGGAGCTGGAACTCATGCCGCGAGCGATCCTGCCCACTCCCCTCTCGGTTCTCCTCGCATTCATCGGCCTACTCGGCTCTAGCGCCTTCTGGCTTGCAGTCGCGCAGACACTGTCCGCCGCGCTGAGCGGCCTCGGTCTCGCACTCGTCGTTGGCGTGCCGCTCGGCCTCGTGCTCGGTCTCGTGCCAGCCGCGGAGCGGTCGACCCGGCTCCTGCTCGACATCGGCCGATCATTCCCGGTCATCGCGCTACTGCCGGTGCTCATCCTGGTGCTCGGGGTCACCTTCCGGATGGAGGTCACCGTCGTATTCCTCGGAGTGCTGTGGCCGATCTTGCTGCAGACCATCTACGGTTCCCGGCGCCTTGATCCGGTGGTGCGTGACACCACCCGGTCGTACAGGATCAATCTCGGCCTGCGCTTCAGCAAGGTGCTGCTGCCAGCAGCCGCGCCGTTCACGATGACCGGCGTCCGGGTCGCTGCCTCGATCGCGATCCTGCTGTCGATCGCCGTGGAAATCCTGGGCCGCACCCCCGGCATGGGGCTGAGCCTCGGCACTGCCCAGCTCGAAGACCGCCCGGACATTTCAATTGCCTACCTCTTCGCGGCTGGCTTCCTCGGGCTCGGGCTCAACACGTTGCTGCAGCTCGTCGAGGACCGTCTCCTCGTATGGAACGCGCGCGGCGACCAGGCAGGAGGGGCAGGACAGTGATTGCTCGTAGGGCCCTTGGCGTGCTTGAGCAGCTCTGGCTGCCCGTGCTTCTCGTCGTGTGGTGGTGGTTTGCCTCCGCCTCGAGTACGAGCCCGTTCTTCCCGCCGCTTCAGGAGATCTGGGGTTCGTTCGTTAGCGAACTCGATTCGGGCAATCTCGCCAACAACTTCTGGTCGAGTGTGCGCAACATCGGCGTCGGCCTCCTCGTCGCGATCATCCTCGGCGTTGCCATTGGCACGCTCGTCGGCCGATCGCGTGCCGCGAGGACGATCCTCGGACCGTATCTGCAGTTCGCCAGGTCCATCCCGCAGGTCGCGCTTATTCCCATCATCATCGGCGCCTTCGGCATCACCCCGGTCCCGAAGATCTGGGCGATCTCATTCGCGTGCATCTGGCCTGTGCTGCTCAATACGATCGACGGGATCCGGGCGATCGACCCGGCCGTCAACGACATGACGCGTTCCTATCAGATCACGACACGACTTGGGCTCATGAAGGTCGTACTCCCAGCGACGCTGCCGCAGATTATGGCCGGCATCCGAGTGTCACTGGCGATCGCCGTCATCGTCATGGTCGTCAGCGAGATCTACGGCGCGGCCGAGGGGCTGGGCTACTTCATTAACCACGCCAAGGGGCTCTTCAAGACCGAGGCGACATGGATGGGCACGCTCGTGGTGGGCGTGCTCGGGTACGCACTCAGCGCCATCTTCCTCATCATCGAGAAGCGGGTGCTGCATTGGTATCACGAGTCGGCAAAGTGACGGATCAGGCGAGGCGATGACTACGACAGAGACGAGGGGTGCCGTGAAGGACACGAGCCTGTATGTGCGGGGACTAGGGAAGACCTACGTCACCAATGGCGAGCCGCATGAGATCTTCCACGACGTGGAGCTGACCGTCTCGCCCGGTGAGATCGTGTCGATCGTCGGCCCGTCCGGCGTCGGCAAGACGACGTTACTGCGGTGTCTCGCGGGACTGCTCAAGCCTACTGAGGGCGAGATTCGAATCGGCGACCGCGCACTGACGGATCCTGTGCCGGAGCTCGGCGTCGTGTTTCAGGACTACAGTCGCTCGCTCCTACCGTGGATGCGGTCCCGGGAGAACATCGCCCTCCCGCTCGAGAGCAAGGGCGTGCGACGGGCCGAGCGCAACCGACTCGCGGAAGAGGCACTCGTTTCGGTCGGGCTTGAGGGCTCTGGGCAGAAGTACCCGTGGCAGATGTCCGGCGGTATGCAGCAGCGGGTGGCGATCGCACGGGCCCTGGCCTATCAGTCCGAGATCCTGCTCATGGACGAGCCGTTTGCTTCAGTTGACGCGCAAACGCGGTTCGACCTCGAAGATCTCTCGCTGCAGCTGCGCTCCCAGCTCGATCTGTCCATTGTGATCGTCACGCACGATATTGACGAGGCCGTCTATCTCGCTGACCGGGTCGTCGTGCTATCTGGCAAGCCGGCGTCGGTCGTCGACGTCGTCGACGTCGATCTTGGGAGCGAGCGGGACCAGATCACGACCCGTTCCCTGCCGGAGTTCGCGGAGGCGCGCACGCGCGTGCTCCGTCAGATCCGTCGCCTCGACTCACACCACCCGGCGGAGACGTCGTGACGAAGCAGAACCGGATCAGCGAGGGTGGGAAGTCGCTGACACCCGGCATCGAGGTCATCAACCGGATCGTGCAGCACCTGACGAGCACGCGTTTCGAGGATCTCCCCGCGGCGGAGGTCGACCTCGCAAAATGGCGAGTGCTCGATGTCATCGGCTGCGCCCTCGGCGGCGGCAGCATCGATGGGAACCTGGAGCTTCTCGATCTTCTCCGCGGCTGGGGTGGTGCCCCACAAGCGACTGTCATCGGTCACGGTGACCGGCTCCCGGTCCACCACGTCGCCTACGTCAACTCGATGATGGCGCGCTCGAATGACTTCGAGGTGATGACCTTCTGGCACGGCGACACCCGCCAGCCCTCACACAACTCTGCGAGTACCGTGCCGACCGCGCTCGCGGTCGCGGAAGCTCGCGGTCTCACCGGGCGGGACATGCTCGCGGCGATGATCCTCGGCGAGGACCTCGCCGGCAGGATCGCGCTCTCGGCGAACTGGAACTTCTACCTTGGCGCTGACGGGCTCGGCACGCTCGTACCCTGGGGTACGACCGCGGTGGCTGGGCGTCTACTCCGCCTCGACGCTGTCCAGTTGCGTCACGCATTCGGGCTAGCGATCAACATGATGTCGGGCACAGTGCAGGACTACTGGGATGGCGTCCACGCCATCAAGCTGGCGCAGGCGGTGCCGTCACATACCGGGATCATGTCCGCGGAGCTCGCCGCGCGCGGCTGGACCGGCGTCACGGACCCGCTGTTCGCGGAGTTCGGCTACTTTCGGCTCTTCGCAAGTGGGAGCAAGGACCCCGACATTCTCACCGAGGGTCTCGGCGAGGAGTTCTTCACGGAGCGAATCTTCAAGCCGTACCCGAGCGGATTGCCCACCCACCGGGCAATCGACTGCGCGCTCGCACTGCATCAGGAGCGAGGGGTGCGTGCCGACGAGATCGAATCGATCACGATCGAACTTGGCCCGGCAGATCTCAAGAACTATTATGCGAAGCCGTTCGAGATTCGGGACTGGCCGCACGGCGATGCTGCCTTCAGTTTCCAGTACACGGTGTGCGCGGCGCTCCATTACGGTGCGCTCAGCATCGAGCACTTCACGGAGGAGGTCATTCGCTCCGCCGAACTGGGCGCGCTGATCGACCGGTCGAGCATCGAGCAGCACCGTGCGGCTGACGTCGAGGGGGCGGTCGTGCGAGTCCGACTCAAGTCGGGCGAGGAGGTCGTCGAGCACCGTCGCACCGCGAAGGGGGACCGCGATCAGCCGATGACTGAGGGGGAGATCATCGCAAAGTTCCGTCACCAGGTCGACATCTCCGGCGCGATCGACCAGAACACCGCGTCGCGGCTGATCGACGCCGTGCGTGACCTCGACACGATCGAGGACCTCGGCATCATCACACGGCTCGCCGCCGGCATCCACGAGAGGCTGCAATGAACGACACCGCCCGTTCCACCCCGATCATCGACTCCCTCGCGGACTTTGCCGCGCACACCAGGTATGAGGACCTGCCCGGACAGGTGGTCACCGCGACGAAGCACGTCCTGCTCGACTCGATCGGCAGCGGGCTCGGCGGCGTCACGACCGACCCGGGCAAGATCGCGATCTCCGTTGCGCAGGCGCTAGGTGGCCCGCCGGAGTGCGCGATCTTTGGCACCGGCGCGCGGGTGAGCATCACCAACGCGGTGTTCGCGAACGGCCAACTTGTCAACGCCCTCGACTTCGACACGGTCATGGCTGGTGGACACACGCCCCCGTACATCGTGCCGACGATGATGGCCGCGGCCGAGCGGCAGGACGCCTCGGGCCGTGAACTGGTGACCGCGACGGCGATCGCGCTCGAGATCGCCGCTCGCATTGGCACGGCGGTGCCGCGAGCCATGCAGTTCGTCGGTGAATCCAAGGAGTTCCGTTACGCCAAGCGCGAGGGCTACGCTCGGGTGAACTTTGGGGCCGCAGCAGGCGCTGGCCGTCTCCACGGACTCGACGTCCCGGACATGGTGCAGGCGCTCGCGCACGCCGGTCATATGAGCCAGCTCAACACCTGGAGCCGGGGCAACTACGCAATCCCGCGCAACCTGGCGAAGTACGGCTACTCCGGCTGGCAGAACACGGGAGCGATCCTGGCCGTGATGCTTGCGGAGCAAGGACTGCCGGGCGACGTGTCGCTGCTCGACGACGACGAACACGGCTATGGTGAGTTCAGCGGCTACGACGCCTGGGATCCAAGCGGCATCACGGCAAATATCGGCGACCGCTGGCTCATCACTGAGACCCCGATTCCGTTCAAGCCCTACGCCTGCTGCACCATGTTGCACCGGGGTATCGAGTGCTTCGAGGCAATCCTCGCCGAGCACCGGCTGCGCCCAGATGAGATCGACTCCGTCGTCGTCACGGCGTCACCGACCGTCGCTGCCGAGCTCTTCCAGGACCGCACGCTCGACAACATTGTCGATTTCCAGTTCGGCATGCCGTACGTCATTGCGATGAGCGCGTACGGCGAGCGTACCGGCGCTGACTGGCAGGACTGGCAGAAGCTTAGCCACCCGCGCATCAGAGCGTTTGCAGACAAGGTCACGCTCGCCCCCGAGCCCGACTACGGGGAGACGCAGCTAAGCACCGTCACTGTGACAGCGCGCGGACAGGAGTTTCAGCATGGTCTCGCCGGCGGGACGGCGCCGCTCGACGAAGCGGCACTGGTAGCGAAGTTCGCGAACAACGCCGCCCGCGTGCTCACGCAACGAAAGTCCGCGGCCGCGACGGATGCGCTGCTCGGCCTCGAGGGACTCGCCGATCTCACGATGCTGGTGCGGGACCTCAGCGCCTGAGGCGAAACGCCGCCCCCGACAGCGCCCGGACGAATGCGTGGGCTCGCCCTGTTACCCCAGCGCCGCCGACGCCAGCGCCGCATACGCGAGCCCGACGTCGTACCCCGCCGCCTCGAGCGCGATCGGGTACACCGACGTCTCGGTGAGCCCCGGCATGACGTTCGCCTCGAGGAAGAATGGGGTCCCCGCGCCGTCGATGATGAAGTCG
>Ga0182745_1004857_pt1 | contig 11113 bp, 5 predicted proteins | sample eDN3rd30CKraftBY_FD_128523 | JGI IMG/M metagenome (GOLD analysis project Ga0182745, IMG submission 128523) | Enriched backyard soil microbial communities from Emeryville, California, USA - eDNA 3rd pass 30_C Kraft BY (version 2) (version 2) | ecosystem: Environmental > Terrestrial > Soil >... | reverse complement strand
GTAGGCGTACTAGTCATCGGTTTTGAAGACGGCGGCGTTCTTCGAGTCAATCAATTCTATCGTGAGAGCGGTCGAGTCGTCGAGCGTCTTCAAGGCGTCCGTCAGGTAACGCGGGTCGAAGGTGATCTCCACCGGCTTGCCCTCGTAGGGGATCGGCAGGTCGATGTGCGAACTTCCCACGTCGGCCGCCTGGCTGGTGAGCTTCAGGTTCCCTTCCGAGAACCGGAAGTCGACCCCCCGGCTCTCGTCGCTGGTGATGATCGAGGCCTGCTCGACCGCCATCCGCAGCTCGGAAATCTCAGGGAAGTGGATCTTGGCCTCGCTCGTGCTCGGAAACACATCCTGGTAGCGAGGGAACCGCCCTTCGACCAGCCGGCTGTAGATGACCGCCCGCTCGGTCCGTACCAGCACCGCACTCCCCGACTGGATGGCCAGGTGGACCGGCGGATCATCTTCGTCCAGGTTGCGTTCGATCAGCTTGAGGGCTTTGATTGGGATGACGGGGCTTCCCGTGGGGGGCTCGGCCCCTCCTTCGGTCTCGGCCGCGGCGATCATTCTCGCCAGCCGCCGGCCATCGGTCCCCACCATGGTGATCTGGTCGTTGGAGAACTCGACGAGAGTGCCTCCCAGGGCGTACCGGGTGCTCTCCGGGTCGGTCGCGATGATCGTTCGGCGGATCAGCCGCTTCAGGTCGGCCGCGGCGACCACATGATAACTGGCCGCGGCGAAGTCGGGCACCTCGGGGAAAAGGCTCGGTTCTTCGCCCGGAAGCTTGAACTCGGAGCGCCGGCCACGGACGAGCAGGTGGTCGGTTTCCCCTTCCAGGTAGAGCTCCTCGTCGTCGCCGGTCCGCAAAATCGACATCATTCGCTGGGTAGGCAGGATCGCCGAGCCTGGTTGCTCTACCTTCATGCCCAGGACCCGGAATCGAATTCCCACCTCCAGGTCGGTTGCCATCAAGACAGAGCCTTCTTCCGCGTCGGCGATCAGCTTGATGTTCTGAAGGATGGGCTTGGGACTTCGCGCGGGCGCAACTCCATTCACCATCCCGAACGCGGAGAGTAATCCCTCGCGATTGCACAAAGCCTTCATGCGCATGCCCCGCCAGAGATTTCGGATCCGAAGAGCGTTTTCTATCCAGCCCAGCCGTTCCCGTTCGACCAGGCCACCGGCGAAACCCTTTAGGCCCGCCTTGGGCAACAACATGCCCCAAGGAGACCCCACGCCGGTTCGGACCCATTGTCTGCTCTATCTCTAAGTCAGAGAAGAGAGAAATCTACCGTCATCTTCTTCGAAGCGAGAGACCAGGGTTGTTCACAACCTGGTTCGCTGAAACTCAACTCAATAGTACCAAAGAACTTAGCCAAAATCAAACAGCCTTGTTCACTAGGGGAAAACCTGTGGACAAGTTTGTTGAGCCGCCTGGCATGGCCGGACACAACCGAGCAGTCGCTCGGCGGCGCGTTGTTGAGTCAGTGGAGAATCGTTGATCCATCACCCGTGGACTGACACGTTATCAACAGGTTTTCCCCCGTCCTTGGTGGAGAAAAAGGCCCGGCGCTCGAGAGAGCTCGCTAGGCGTCAAGATGGAGAATTCGATGGGGATGTGCGTCGTGATTGGACTTCGAAGGCTTTGTCGTTTTCGGCAAGTTCGCACCCAGATCCTGAGCCCAATTTCTTCTCAAGACCCTCGACCCTGTCGGCTGGGTAAACTGTTCGGTGATTGCGTCTAGGCCCCAGGACGCTGGCGTCTGGCCGTAAGCCCTGGCCCCAACTCTGCGAATGGCCGCCCGAATGATGGGATAAGCTCTCGAAGAATGCGTAAGACGCGTAAGAGAAATTTTTCTACGCTTTTTACGTTCGGGTCCCTTTGCTCGGTTCCCGTCGCCTTTTTCGAGGCTTTGAACTAGGATGCGGCTGGCCGACCTCACCTCCTCTTCCTGTTTGTTTTGTCGCCAAGGAAGTGGGGGCGTGAAGGAGGGGCTCTTTGTGTTCGTGACCCCTCTCTGGCTCAAAGGACGCCGGTGGGGAAGGACGGTCTCTAGGCCAATAAGGAGGGCCGCGCGAGTGATACCCGAGATGCGACTGGGGCCTGCTCGCCTCCTGGCGATCGCGGGGATGGCCTGCCTGACGCTGGGCGTGGCGCTGGGGGGATGGAGCCGACTGAGCTATCACGAGGCGTTCGTCGCTCAGGCTGCGCGTGAGATGCTGGCCGAGGGGATCGGGCTCATTCCCACGATCGGGGGGCGTCCCTGGCTGGAGAAGCCCCCTCTGTCCATCTGGCTGGTGGTGCTCTTGGGGAAGTGTGCCGGTGGGGTAAATGAGGTTGTGGCGCGAGTTCCTTCGGCTGTGGCGGCGGCCTTGCTGGCCCTGGGGATCGCGACCTTCGCGGCCCGGAGGTTTGGGCGCACGGTGGGGCTGCTGACGGGCCTGGCCCAGGTCAGCATGGCCTGGACCATGATGCGCGGGAGACTGGCCGAGGCCGACATGCTTCTGGCCTGCCTGGTGACCTGGACGCTCGTGGCGTTCGACCAGGCGAGGCACGAGCCGGAAGGGCCTCGCCGCTGGCGCTGGGGGTTCTTCGTGGGCTTGGGCCTGACCGCGCTGGCCAAGGGAATTGGCTTTGGGGCGGCGCTGGTGTTGTCGGTGTTGGCGTTGGTCGCGGTCTGGGAACGTGGCGGCAAGGGGATACGCCGGCTCGGGTTTGCCTGGGGGTGGGCGGTGGCGGCCCTGATCGGGGGGCTTTGGCCCTTGCTGGTGGTCTGTTGGGAGCCGAGGGCGCTGGAGCTGTGGACCTTGCACTTTCGCGATCGCCTCGCATCACAGCCAACTCACTTCGCGGGCGGCCCTTGGTGGCTCTACGCCCCCGCCTTGCTCGAGCAGTCGCTTCCCTGGACCCCCTTGGCCCTGGTGGGTGCCTGGCGTTCGTTTCGTCGAGCGCGCGAGCCTGGCCTGGCGGGCGAGCCCGATCGCCTGCTCTGGGCCTGGGCGGTGGCTCCGGTGGTCTTGCTTTCGCTGGCGACGGTCAAGAACGGGCATTACGCGATCCACGCGCTGCCTCCCTGGTCGGTTTGGACCGGCCTGAGCCTGGCCCGGCTGGGGGCTCGGCTTCGCAAACGAGGCTGGGCGCCGGAGCGGGTGAGGCTGGCGGGGGGATTGGGCTTCGGAACGTTGGGATTGGCCTGTGCCTTGGGATTCGCTTACCTTGGCCCCAGGCTCGACCGCCGTGGGGTGGAATGGGCGTTTTACGAGACGGCCAGCCAGTCGATCGAGCCGAATGAGCCCCTGGTCCTCCTGTACGACGACTGGGATCGCCTACCCTACCCCACTCCGTTCGGCCCGGTCCCCCACGACCTGGCAATCCGCCTCTACTCCTTCGGCCGCCCCGCCTCCTGGCGCGACGGGGTGAACGACCTGGCCGATCACCCCCCTGCCCTAACTCCTGGCGCAAGTTCCGGTTCCGAGTCAGGTTCCGACTCCAGAACGCCTCTTCCCCCGTTCGCGGTTCTGGGACGAGAGCGGGACCTGCCCGACCTTCAGCGGCTGGGACAGGTGCAGGTCTTGGCCGAGGGGCCTCGGCTCCGCTCGAGTGCCTCTCGGGTGGATGACCGGACCTTTAGCCTGTACCGGGTGGTACCCAACTCAGGTCCGGAGGGGCTCGCCTCGGCGCGGTCGAGCCCAAACCCGTCTCGATAGTGCGTTGTCCGCACGGAACCTCGAGGTTACTTCGAGGCCTGGGACTTGGGCGTCCCGCCCGCTCTTCATCTTCCACCCTGGGAGCGCGGGCGTCCCGCCCGCTCTTTGTCTTTTCAATTGCAGGCAGGATGCCCGCGCTCCCAGGAGAAGACAAAATCTAATCTGAAGTGGTGATCGTTGAGAGTGCGTTGATCAGAAGATGGGATGGCCCCAATCCGAACGGAGGGTAACCGTTCACGGCCTTGCGCGATCGTCCCAGCGATGACGGCAGGGGCTGTTTTACGATGATGCCTTTACCCCTCCCCGATGAATTTCGCCTTGCTGCTCGTCGCGACTCAGGTTTCTCCGCGTCAACTCGAGGCTCCATAGAGTGAATCTCCTCGGTTTTACAAGCCCGAAGCGCGAGCGAGTGAATCTCTTCGATTTTCTTACGAGCCCGAAGCGCAAGCGAGTGAATCTCTTCGATTTTCTTACGAGCCCGAAGCGCCAGCGAGTGAATCGGTTTACATCACTTTTTAATGGAAAAGTGATGCATTAGTTCATGTGCGGCAAAGAGATTCACTCGCTGGCGCTTCGGGCTTGTAAAGAAAAAATCATAACCGCTCACGGTCTTTCAGGACGCTCAATAAACGCGTCATGACACACCCAGTCTGTCAGCTTGGATCTCGAAAACCATCAATCCTGGGCGATAAGGTGTGAACGTTTACAACTGAGATAGATGGCCCTTCCCCGCCGATCACGTCTCAGCCGCGAGGCGAATTGTGTCGGGCCTGGTCGAGCCGGGCCAGAAGTCTTGCTCGAGGGCCCCCTGGAATCTGGCGCTGGGGTGTGTTCGCCGAGGGATGAGCCCTTTGGCCGTTGCGCGGGGCTCTTCGGGCGTTCTCTCGGAGTTGGGAGTTGTTGGTGACCTCGGGTCGGCTCAGGATCTCCCTGCCGAAGGTTGTGACATAGTCCGTTCCTGGTTGCCCAGTTCCATTGCCCGCCAGGAAGACTCCGGCGGGGTTGGCCAGGCCGGTGGGGGGCGTGCCGCGCACCGTCAGGGTAAAGCGTTGTCGGAGGCTCAGGAGCTGGGCGGGCCGGAGACTCACCGTGCTATTGGCCGAGTGATAAACCGCTCCCCGCAAACGCACCTGGCGATCGTCTCGCGTCCCTATGACTCCATCGCGGCCCGCGTGGACCAGAACATAGTTCTGCAAGTTCGAGGCCCGGGCCGGGTCGAGCCCTTCGCTGAAGCTCAGGACCAGCCGGGTCGGCTGGCGATGGACGCCGAAGCGTTCCAGGCCCACGACGGTTGGGAAGACCGGCGGGGCATTGGTCAGGGTGAAAGGAGCGGACGAGCTGACGCCGGAGGCCAAGGCCATCACGACATACTGCCCGGCCTGGTTGTTAGCCAGCGGCGGTTGGGCCGTGGCCAGTCCTTCCGCGTTGGTTGTGATGACGAAGGTTGTGGCCCCTCCGAAAGTTGCGCTCGGACCCGACTCCGGAGCGGCGAAGGTCACGGAAATTCCAGAAAGGGGGTTGCCGTACTGATCCGTGACTCGCACCACGAGCGGTTGGGAGAATGGGGTATCGATCGTCGCGATTTGATCCGTGCCACTCAGGACGTTGATCAGGGCGGGAGCATCTGGCGTGTTCGTCAGCGTGAAGGGGGCGGCCGGCGTCACGCTCGGGCTCGCAGCCGTTACCACGTACTGGCCGGCGAGGGTGTTGGCCAGTGCTTGAACGGAGGCAAGCCCCGCCGCATCGGTTGTGACCACAAAAGTCGTCGCCCCGCCAAAAGTGGCACTTGGGCCGGATTCGGGAGCGGCGAAGGTCACGGCGACACCGGGAACGGGGTTACCGTACTGGTCGGTGACCCGCACCCCCAGGGGTTGGGCGAAGGGTTGGCCCACGAGGACTGATTGCTCGCCCCCTCCGATGATTGAGAATTGGTAGGCTGGGGACTCGTAGGCTCCGATATCGGGGGCAGCCCCCTGAGGCCGGGGGAATCCTCGCTGGTCGGTAGTGAGGCCAGGGATGATCACTCCGGCGTCGATGGCGGGACTGCCGGACAGCAGCGCCATGGTCTGGGTTGGTCCGCCGTTGTTCTGCAAGGGCCCGAGCAAAGGATTGAGCGGGGCGTTGGCGTTGCCTGTCAGGTCAGAAGTGAGCCAGCCCGAGCTCTCAGTGGTATCGCCGATCAGGTTATGCCCCTGGGAGGAGACGGCTCCCCGGACGTCGGAGCCCCCAGGGCTCAGATTCCCGGCGACAATCGTATTGATGATCGACAGCGAATCATCTTGGTTGTAAATGCCTCCTCCACCATCGGCACTGTTGCCGGAGATTGTGGAACTGGTGATCGTGAGACTTCCACCAAGAGTATTGAAGATACCACCGCCCGCAGCATCGGTACTGTTCTGGCTGATGGTGGAATTGGTGATCGTCGTCACTCCGCTGAGGAGGTTTTGAACGCCACCACCACGGCCAAAGTTGTTGCCGCCGGCGAAGTTGCCGGAGATGGTGGAACGGATGATCGCTACGTTCCCCTGGGAGTTGGAGATGCCCCCACCACCCCCCATCGCGGTATTATCGCGAATGGTGGAATCAACAACCGTCAGCGTTCCTTCGTAGTCGTTGTGGAGGCCTCCTCCGTTGAATAAGGCTGTGTTGTTGGTGATAAGGGAGTTGGTAATGGTTGCCGTCCCGCCACTGTTGGAGATACCCCCGCCATAGCCGTAGCTGGTGTTGAAGTTGCCGGAGACAGTGGAGTTGGTGATCGTTAGCATTGCAGTGATGGTGTTGTAGATACCAGCACCGGTGGCGAAAGAGGTGTTCTGATTGATGGTGGAGTTGGTGATCGTAAGCGTTCCATTGAGACCGTTGTAGATCCCGCCAGCGGAGCTCATGAAGTGGCCGGTAGCGGTATTCTTGCTAACGGTGGAGTTGATGATCGTTGTCGCCCCGTCCACGTTCAAGATGCCGCCACCATACAAGTATGCGGTGTTATCACTAATAGTGGAATTGATGATCGTTGCCGTTCCACCTCTGTTCGAGATGCCGCCACCATTCTTGTCGAAATCAACACGGTTGCTACTAATGTTGGAATCGATGATAGTTAATATTCCACCATCGTTGAAGACACCGCCACCAGTGTCATTGGACGCGAAGCCCCGTGTGATTGTCAGGCCTCCAAGGCTCGCGGTGAGGCCGCTTTGGATTTGGAAGACTCGGCTGGCATTGTTGCCGCTGACGGCCAACTGAGAGGCGCCGGGGCCTTCAATCTTGATGGCCTTCTGGGACACGCCGCCGTTGTTGTTCTCCAGCACCAGCTCTCCCTGGGTCAGGGTAATGGTGCCGGTTGCGGCGGAGGGGTCGAACTGGATGATGTATTCGTTGTCGGCTCCGCTGTTGGCCTGCTCGATCGCGGCGCGGAGCGTGCCGGCGGTGCCGTCGTCCAGCAGCGAGTTGACCACCAGCATCGTGGTCAGAACCGTGCGGTCCTCCAGCGGCTCGACGGCCAACCTCAGCGCGCGGCGACGCTTCTCCAGCCGGTTCTGATTCTGGTTCTGACCCAGTGGCAAGCGTCCCCAACGAGCCCAGGCGCCGAGCCGGTTCGATCCCTTTCCAAGCATTGACCTATCTCCGCACTGCTACGTAATCATTGATGGAGAGCTAGCTGGGCTGGCGCCGCGACCACGGAGTGGGTCTCACCAGGATGAGTCCCCAAGGATCGCTCGCTTACCCATTCGCCGCAAGGATGAATCCATGCATTTGGCACATTTTAGTTAAACGTAGCATACGGATCGAGCTTTATTGGTTTTTGACTGGTTCTCGGCCTCCGCGCAGGGCCTGGGCTTCCCCTTGCAAGCCCAGGCCTCATCCCAATCAAACGGGCTCGTGGAGCGCTTCTTCCAGGGGGTCAGGCGTCACTTTGGAGCTCAACGAGGTCTCGCGGCGGCCGAGGCCGAGGAAGAGGATGATGGTGGCCGAGACCGACATTGAGATGCAAAGCACGTAGAGCCCGTTCTGGAACGACCCTGTCAGGTTCTCGACGCGGCCGAGGATGAAGGGGCCAAAGAATCCGCCGAGGTTGCCCACGGAGTTGATCAGGCCAATGGAACCAGCCGCGGCCGCCTCGGTGAGGAACAGGCTGGGCAAAGACCAGAACGCTGGCAGATAGGCCTTCAAGCCAGTCATGGCCCCGATGAAGAGGGCGATCGTGAGCCAGAGCTGGCCCTGGCTCCACGGGGTCAGGGCTAGCGAGAGTGCTCCGAGGTAGATGGGGATCACCGCGTGAAGCCGCCGCTCCTTGGTCCGGTCGGAATTCCAGCCCACGAAGATCTGCCCGATCAGGGACCCGATGGGGGGCAAGATCACCAGCCAGGTCAGCGCATCGAGCTTCAGCGAGTACCAGCGCTCGAGGATCTTCGGCAGGAAGAACTCGATCCCGTAGTTACCCGTCACGATGAAGAAATAAGCGGCCGCCAGCAAGAGGACCTTGGGGTTGCGAAGCGCGTCGGCAAACGACATGTGCTTGTGAGACCCGTGTTGCGACGCCTTCTCCCGCTTGAGCTCGGCTTCCAGGGCCTCACGCTCGTCGGGTTCGAGCCAACGCGCCTGGCCTGGGCGGTCGGTCAGCAGCACCAGAACCAGGATTCCCAGGATGACCGCGGGGATGCCCCAGGCAATGAAGAGCCACTGCCATCCTTGCAGGCCCAGGATCTGTGGATTTCCATCCATGCCGATCTTGAGCAGCAGGTTCGAAATCTTGGGGCTGACGATCTGGGCAATAGGGGTGGCCACGAAGAAATAGGCCAGCGCCCGGGACCGGTCTCGGCTGGGGAACCAGTGAGTCAGATAGACGATGACCCCTGGGAAGAACCCCGCCTCGGCCAGGCCGAGCAAGAATCGAACCGCGTAAAACTGAAAGGGGGTTTTCACCATTGCGGTCATGCCCGCCATGATCCCCCAACTGACCATGATTCGGCAGATCCACTTCCGGGCGCTCCACTTCTCAACAATGAGCGACCCCGGGATCTCCAGCAGGAAATAGCCGATGAAGAAAACGCCCGAGCCGAATCCCATGACCAGGTTATTAAACCAGGGGAGATCGACCGACATCGTGAGCGATGCGATCGAGACGTTGGTTCGGTCTACATAGGCAATGACGTAGCAGAGGAACAAGAGCGGGAGCAGGCGGCGATACGCCTTGGCTCGGGCTCGGTCCAGCGCCGAGGGTGGGGGATTGGACATGAGAGCAGCACTCACTGAGGATTTCGCACGGTCTGGTTACATTAGGGAGAGCTCGGCGCGAGAAGGGCCGTCGCTCGTTCGGAAGGAAGGTTGGCCGCACCCTCGCATGGTTGGGAATCGAAATTACCGCGCCTTGCGCACCCTCGCAAACCCCACCCGCCGTTTTCGCTCCGGTCCTTCTTATCTTTTTTCCTCCAGTTCCATGACCATCAGGCACGGAATCCTGGATTCTTCCAAGTCTAGCCCCCTTTCCGCCACCTCTCCACCATCCCAAAACTTCCTCCTCCAATCGTTCCATAAGGTCGTAGACCCTCCAAAAAAAGCCTCAGCGATCCGTTAAAATCAGTAAGTCACGGAATCCCTTTGTCAAAAGATGTTCTTCTCTAAAAAGATTCGTTTTGTTCCCGTCTTGATCCTTTTACTCTATTCGCAGTCAAGTTTGGTTCACTTTTGATTGTTTGGGTTGCGAGGAGGAACTCATGTTTGGTTTCAAGGTTGTGGATGGGGAATTCGGGGGATTCGCTTGAAAATGCCGAATTTGTGGCAAGATTCGGTGATTGGACTGCCGAAACGAATAAATGCGTTGTAAGCTCGGCCGGCCGACGCAAGGAGGGGTCGAGGCCGAGGTCGATTGAGGATTCGAGAGGTCGGCGCGATATGAGCCATGGCACGAACGTACCCCAGACATGGCAATTCATGGCGACGGGGCTGATTCTCGCCTGGGGGCTGATGCCTTCTGGAGGCTGGCAAGGCGCGGTGGTGGAACAGGCACGTGTCTCGATGCGGAGCGACCTGTTGAACCGCGCGGATTACGAGCGGATGGAGCGGGGTTACTACGAGCAGCTCCTGGACGCGGGCCGGACTCTGGGGACATCGCAAGTGACTCAGGCTCCGCCGACGAACGGTCCGGCGGGGCCGAGCCTGGTTTGCGATGTCGTCAACGACCTGCGCGAGATGGTGCCGCGGCCGAATCTGGTGTACAGGCAGCCGGTGGGGGCATCCTGGTCGACCAATGAGCAAGGGATGCGCGACCGCTTTTACTCGCTCGCGAAGCCGCCGAGGACCCTTCGGATCGGCATGATGGGAGACTCGATCGGGGCGGGCTGGGGAGTGGGAGACAACCTCGGTTTTGAACCGTTGCTCGAGCAGACGCTCGACCGTTCGGCGAAGCGGGATAGAGGCGCTCGGGTCGAGATTCTCAACTTCGCCTTACCCGGCCGCTGTCCAGGTCAGCGCTGGTATCATCTCAACGAGGTCGGTGGGTGGTCGATGGGCCTCGACCTGGTTCTAGTTGAAGCGACTCAGGCCGACGTGGGTTGGGCGGGCCGCCGACTCCGCGAACTCCTTCCGCGCGGGATTGGCTGGGACTCTCCTCTCTATGCTGAAGTCCTGGCAAGCTGTGGGCTTACACCCGGCCAGCCGGGCGAGGTCTACGAGCGAGCTCTCCGTCCCCATGCCTGGGAGTTGGTGCTCCGGGAATACCAGGCCATCGTGCAAGGCTGCTCCGCGCGGAACGTGCCGAGTATCTGGGTGCTGTTGCCGAGGGTGGGGCGTCCGGTGAAGGCTGAAGAGCATCAGCGGCTCGTTTCGGTCGCCCAGGCGGCTGGCTTCTCGGCGATCGTGGATGTTTCGGATGCCTTCGACGGCCACAACCCCGCCACCCTGACGGCCCGGCATGACGACTATCACCCTAACGCCAAGGGGCACGCCATTCTCGCCGACCGAATTGAGCAGGCCCTCCAGAACCATCCCTTGCTTATCGACCTTCAGAGCCGAGCTCAGGAGGAGGCCGCGGGAGAGCTGTCGGAGTCGGCGAGCGAAGCGGCGATGGACCCCGCTTCGTCAAGTTGACCCAGGCGGTTTCCACACCTTCGTTCTGGTCTCGTTCTCCTCTCTCCCCTGCTCTTCCCCTCGTTTTTGAATCAAGCGCGGGAAGGGCTCGCCTTGCTCTGGCCGAGGTCTTCGTTTAGAAGACCCGGAGAACGCATGGACGGGCCCTTTGGAGAACGCATGGACGGGCCCTTTTGCTTTCTTAGGTCCAATCGACGCCATCTCTGAGCCTATTTTGCCTAGCGCTCATAAGGTGGCGCGTGACTTCAGGAGAAATGCACAAGATAGACAAGTCCAACTCAAGACGGTTTCGATCGGATCAGGAGCTAAGGGGCATGACATTGACGGTGGGATG
>Ga0182745_1004854_pt1 | contig 11119 bp, 10 predicted proteins | sample eDN3rd30CKraftBY_FD_128523 | JGI IMG/M metagenome (GOLD analysis project Ga0182745, IMG submission 128523) | Enriched backyard soil microbial communities from Emeryville, California, USA - eDNA 3rd pass 30_C Kraft BY (version 2) (version 2) | ecosystem: Environmental > Terrestrial > Soil >... | reverse complement strand
TGTGCTGCCATACGCAGGGCGACCCCTCCAGCACCTATCCCGAGGTCATGTCCTGCGGCGTTCCCATCGCGGGATACGCCAATGACGCCTTCCGGGGCATCGTCGAGGTCTCGGGCTCGGGCTGGGCGGTGCCAGTCTTCGACGCGGCGGCTCTGGCCCGCGCCATCGCGAGGTTGCACCGCGATCGCGACGCCATCGTCAAGGCGGCATTCCGGGCACGGGATTTCGCCCGCAGCCATGTGTTCGAAGTGACCTTTGCCGAACGGACCCGGCATTTCGTGCGAAACAGCCGGCTGCCGGAGCTGCTGAAGTTCGAGCCCGTGCATGACATCGCGGCACCTCGGGCCAGATCCAGGCCATCGCCCACCCCTTTCGGCCCGCTTCACTGAAGGATCCTGCACCAGCCTCCGTCCTGATCACGAAATGACCCCCGCACCGACTTACGGTTGTCGCGGTCCCCTTTCTTGTTCATCATCAATCAAAACAAGCCGCGCCCGGAAAGGGCGTCAGTTGGGGCAGTATGATGAAGATCTCGAACAAGAAGGCCGGGCCATGGGCCTTGCTGCTTGCCGCATCGATTCTGGTGTCGGGCTGCGGCTTTCCCGGCCGCCATAGCGAGTTGGAATGCATGGAGCGCGCGATCTATTTCGAGGCGAACCGCTCCAGCAGGGACGGCATGATCGCGGTCGGCAGCGTCGTGATGAACCGGGTCGAATCCGGTCGCTATCCGAATACCGTTTGCGGTGTCGTCGCGCAGAAAGGCCAGTTCGCGCCGGGCATCATGAAGCGCCGGATGGACCCGAAATCCCTGCCCCCGGTCCGTGACGCCGCCCGCGCGGTCCTGCGCGGTGAGCGCCACCCGATGATCGGTGAGGCGATGTTCTTCCATGCCGCGACCCACCGGTTCTCCTATGACAATATGCACTATGTGCTGGTCGCGGGCGGCAACGCTTTTTACGAAAAGCGCAAGAGTTACCTCGTGACCCAACCGGTCCCGCCCCGCGCGATCGAGCATTGGTAGTATTAATCGTTGCAATTGAAACGATCTGTGGTAGGGATGGTCCCCGACGGGTAAGCCCCGGGCGCCCCCGCCGGGTCGGGCGGCGCGATCGAATGATTGCAGGAGACATGTCGTGACGCCGGTTGTTCAGCCGTTGCGCAGCCGGATTGTGGCTGCCAACCACGCAGATTGCGAATTTCCCATCCAGAACCTGCCTTATGGCGTGTTCTCGACCCCCAATGCCGCGGCGCGCTGTGGCGTGGCGATCGGGGACATGATCCTCGACCTCGCCGAATGCGAGCGCCGGGGGCTGGTCGATGCCGAGGGGACGTTCGCGCGCCCGCAGCTCAACGACTTCATCGCTCTGGGCCGCGAGGCATGGGACCGGACGCGCGCGCGGCTGACCCAGCTTCTGGCCGAAGGGGCGGATGAGGATTTGCCGCTGGTGCCGATGACCGATGCGACGCTGCACCTGCCGATCCGCGTGACCGAGTTCACCGATTTCTATGCCTCGCGCAACCACGCCTTCAACGTCGGCGTGCTGTTCCGGGGGCCGGAAAACGCGCTGCCGCCGCAATGGACGCATATGCCGATCGGCTATAACGGCCGGGCGTCCTCGGTCGTGGTCACCGGGACCGATATCCGCCGCCCAATGGGTCAGGTCAAGGGCGAGGCTGGCCCGGTCTGGACCGCCTGCCGCCGCCTCGATCTGGAAATGGAGCTGGGCGCGATCGTCGGCGCCGACAGCCGCATGGGCGACCGCGTCAGCGTGGACGAGGCCGAAGAGATGATCTTTGGCTATGTGCTGCTGAACGACTGGTCGGCCCGGGATATCCAAGCATGGGAATATCAGCCGCTCGGGCCGTTCCAGTCCAAGGCGCTTGGCACCACGATCGGCGCATGGATCGTGACGCAGGCAGCGCTAGAGCCGTTCCGCAGCGCGGGCGCCGAGCGCAGCAATCCCCTGCTGCCCTATCTGGCCGAGAGCCGGCCCGGCCTTTACGACATGACGATCGGCTGGACGATGAACGGACAGCCCATGTCGCGCACCAACTACAACGTCATGTATTATTCCAGCGCGCAGCAACTGGCCCATCACACCGAATCCGGTTGCCCGATGCGGGTCGGCGACCTTCTGGGCTCCGGCACCATCTCGGGGCCGAGCCGCGACCAGACCGGCGCGCTGCTGGAAATGACCGAAGGCGGCAAATCGCCGGTCGAGGTGAATGGCGCGGCGCGGACCTTCATCGAGGACGGCGATGAGATTGGCCTTTACGGCTTTGCGCAGGGCGAGGGATACCGGATCGGCTTTGGCCCCTGCAGCGGTCGCATCCTGCCGGCACGGGACTGATCATGGCCAGCCAGATCGTATTGCATGACTACTGGCGGTCCTCGGCCTCCTACCGGGTGCGGATCGCGCTGGCGCTGAAGGGCATCGCCTATCGGCGCGTCACAGTCGATCTGGTGGCGGGCGACCATCGGAGGCCGGGGCATCTGGACCTGAACCCGCAGGGTCTGGTCCCGGCGCTGGAGATCGACGGGCTGGTTCTGACCCAATCCCTCGCGATCCTCGAATATCTCGAGGAAACCCGGCCCGAGGTGCCGCTGCTTCCCGCAGGCGCGGGGGCGCGGGCGTATGTCCGGGCCATCGCCCTTGCCATCGCCTGCGAGATCCATCCGGTATCGAACCTCGGCGTGTTGAAGCGCGTCGAGGGGTTGGCCGGACCGGACGCGCGGGCCGACTGGAACCGCGAAAACATCTCGCGCGGGTTGGAGGCGGTGGAGGCGATGCTGGATCATCCGGCCTTCACCGGCGCCTTCTGCCACGGGGATGCCCCCGGGATCGCCGATTGCACGCTGATCCCGCAGCTTTACAACGCCGCCCGCTGGGGCGTCGCCTTTGATCACCTGCCGCGCATTTCCGCCGTCGGGCGCGCTTGCGCGGCGCTTCCGGCTTTTGCCGCAGCCCATCCCGATCGATTCGATCCCGCGACGACGGCCTGAGGGGACGGACTGTCCCAACCCCTGCTCCCTCCATCGAAGACCGTTGGGGGGACGAAGCCGACCGTGATCGGTTTCCGGTAGGCTGCCCCCCTCGCGCAGCAAGCTCACCTGAAAATATGGCCTCGAGTTCCGCGGACCCGATCCCGTCGCAAGCGATTGCCGGAGGAGCGTCATGGAATTGCCGAAGGAACCGCAGCCGCATAAGGTGATCGCGACAGGCGATCCTCCCGGCGGGACCTTGCAAACACGCGCCAAGCGGGTTGGCAGCGCAGCCGTGATACGCGAGGATGGCGCGCCTGACAGACGAGGGAATGAACGATCAGCGGTATGACGCACAAAATGACCCCGAAACCATCGGACCCATGCCGCTATCCGAACCTCGATCCATTCGCATCACCTCAAGATCCCGGACCCCTCCCGAGATGAAAGACGAAATTCATGGCTGACAAACTGATGCCGATCGGCTCGCTCTGGATCGGGGGTGCGCTGTCCTGGCTGGAGATCGCCTCCATCAGGAGCTTTGTGGATCTGGGGCACGACTATATCCTTTACGCCTATGACGAGATCCCGAATGTTCCCGAAGGTGCCCAGCTAAGGGACGCGCGCGAGATCTGGGACACCGACAGCATTCAGGTCTACAGCAACCAGAGCCCGGCACTGCACGCTGACATCTTTCGCGTGATGATGGTCGCGCAGACCGGGCGTGCCTGGGTCGATACCGACATCATCGCCCTGCGCCCGTTCCCGAAGAATTTGAAATGGTATATCGGACACGAGCGCACCGATCGCGTCGAGCTGGGGAATGCCGTTCTCTGCGCCCCTAAATCCTCGCTGATGCTGCAAGAATTGCACGAGTTCCTCAGCGAGCCCTTCCCTGTTCCGCCGTGGCTTGGCGGCGGACAGCGGCAAACGCTCCTCGACCGGAAAAGTCAGGGTGAGCCCGCCCGCATCGGCGACATGCCCTGGGGAACCTTCGGACCCAAGGCGCTGACATGGTTCGCGCGCAAGACCGGCGAGATCGAGAATGCTCAACCGGCCGAGATCTTCTTTCCCGTCTCCTTCCAGGATCGGAAGGCCCTGGTCGAGACCGAGCTCACCGACACGCTTGCCGAAAAGTTCGAGCGCCATGAAAGCCTCTGCGTGCATCTCTATTCGCGCTGGCTACGCAAGAGCTGCGAGCGGTCCTCGCATGGCCTCCCGCCGCGCCATAGCTGGATCGGGAAATGGATCGAGGCGAATGGCATCGCCGATTACGGATCGCTTCCGACCCGCGAGGTAATGCCCAAAAAGCGCAAGCGTGACAAGGCGAAGCCGGGAGAGGACGCGCCCGAAACAGCGGCGAAGGCAAAGAAACGAAAGAAGGAGAAGCCCGCGCCCGTCGGCCTCACGACCAAACAATCCAGAGCCGCCGCTGCCGCCGCTGCCAAAACCGCGGAGGACGAAGCTTTCCTCGCCGATCTTCTGGCCCGCAAGAAGAATATCCCGGGCGGAGCGAATGTCTCGGCCCATGGCCGCGTCACGATCGTCACCATGGCCAAGGATGAGGGGCCCTATATCCTTGAATGGGTGGCCTATCACCATCTTCTCGGCTTCACCGATATCCTCGTCTACACCAATGACTGCACGGACGGCACGGATGAGCTGCTGGACGCGCTGGCCGAACTGGGCTTGGTGACTCGGCTGGATAACGGTCCCTGGCGCGACAAGCCTCCGCAGTCGCGCGCCTTGCATCGCGCCTCGCAGAATCCTCTGGTCATCGGTTCCGACTGGGTGTTGGTGATGGATCTTGACGAGTTTGTCTCGATCAAGACCGGCGAGGGCACGGTCGACAGCCTCATCGACGAAATCCTCGGCAATGGCGCGACCGGAATGTGCCTGACATGGCGCTTCTTCGGCAGCAACGGGCTGGAGGAGTTCGAGCCGGAACCGGTCGTGACCCGCCTGACCGGCGCCGCACCCGAGGATTTCAGCAAGGGCTACGGCGTCAAGACGCTCTACAAGAACGATCCCAACCTCTGCATCGCGATCCACCGTCCGTATCTGAACATGCGCGTCGCACGATCCGAGGAGGGCCGGGACTATGCTCTGAACTGGATCAGTGGCAGCGGCGAGCCCCTCAACGGGCGAAAGATGAGCTGGAAGAGCAGCCGCAAGAACGTGGGCTACGGGCTTGCGCAGATGAATCACTACGCCGTCAAGTCGCGCGAGGAATACCTGCTTCGCCGGATGAGGGGCGACGTTCTGGACAATCACAGCAAGTACGATGCCAAATATTTCGGCTTCTTCGACCGCAACGAGGTTACGGACCTTGCGGCGCGGCGGTTCGAGAAGGAGTTGCGCAGCTACATGACCCGCCTGCGCCGATACGCCCCGGTTCGCGACGCCTGCCAGCTTATCGAGGAAAGACGTCAGGAGAAGATTGCGCGCCTGCGCTCGGCCGAAGGATACCGGCAAAGCATCGATGAGTTGCAGAGCCTCGCCTTTCACATCGCGAAGAAAGCAAAGCGGCTCGGATGAGTGGGGCGGATATCATCTTCATCCGCACGCATCGCTTTGGCGATGGGGAGGATCGGCTCGCCGGACAGCTCGAAAGGTTCTTCGGATCCGGGAATGTCGCCATCTGCGTGGACGAAAGCCGGGGGCCGGTCGATACCGGGCGCTGGCCGAAATCCAGCCTGACGTCTGACCGGGTTCTGGAAATGGTCGGAAAGCCCATCCCCCAGGATTGGGGCTGGCGGATGGGCGATCTCTGCCACATTGCGATCGCCGAGGATTTCGGGCCGCGCGCGAACCAGTGGTTGGTCGAGAATGACGTCCACGTTCCCGATGGCAGCGAGCACGCGATCTTTGGGCGGCTGTCCCGGATCGAGGCGGATTTCATGGCCTGCAATCTCGCCCCGAAAAAGATCAAGCCGATTGCCGAGGCAGTCACCATCGCCCTGCCCTCGGCTGAGATGGGCTGCATCTTCGCCTTCAACCGGCTTGCCGGTTTCCGTGTCCCCGAGCTCAGCGAGGTTCGGCGGCAGATATCGCGCGGGCTCGTGGGCGCCAAGCGCTCCATGCCGAATGACGAGGCGGTGGTGGCCAATCTGGGTACGCATTCGGGATGGAGGATGGTCGACCTGTATCGGGCGGCGCCGGAAGTGTTCGCGCCCGCCTGGTTCGACACCAATCCGCCCATGCTGCGCGAGGCGCTGGATCGCGCACCCGCTGGCAGCATACGCCTGACCCATCCCGTTCTGAGCTTTGATCAGGTGATGCGGCGGGTCCAGCAACATGCCGCCGAGGGGCACCCGCAGAAATACAAGCCCGGGCGGATGCGCCGCATCCTTCGCGCGCTTCCCCCCGAGCAGCGCAGGGAGCTGCAGGTCGCGCTGGAACAGGGCGAAGGCCCCTCCCAAGCCTGAAAGGTTGCCCCGGACGCCGGCAATCGCGGCGTCCGGGGTAGCCGGTCAGTTCCGAAGGGCCTGCATCAGGTTGATCACGCCCAGCACCTTCTGGGTGTTGTTGTCGACGCGATAGATCTGGTCGTTGTCGCGGTAATAGTCCCAGTTCCGGCGCTGCTCCAGTTTGTAGAGGCGCATGTCCTGAACCCGGTCATAGTCCGAGGGGCGGAACCGCTCGCCGACGCGGTACTGGTGGTGCTTGTGGTGGTGTTTCTTGTGGCCGGGCGGGACGCAATCCCGACCCTTCTTGGCAAGGCCGGGCGGGCAGTGCCACGCTTTGCCATGGCGGTGATCCCGGTCGCGGTCACGATCATGGCGGTGGCCGCGGTGATCGTCGCGATCGCGCCGGTCATGGTCGCGGCGGTCATGGTCACGACGGTCGCGATCATGGGGGCGCGGGTTGAAGCGTTCCACGGAATCGGGCCGGTCATGGCGCGGGTGCCATTGCTCGGCATGGACGCCCCCGGCAAGAAGTGAGGTGACGAAAAGAGAGCTGATGAAGACCCGAAGTTTCATGGTGATCCAGAGAGGTGGTGATTATACTTCTTCGGTAGTGCCGCTTCCTTCCGGGACGGGCAATCCGCATTTCGCGGCGGCACGGGGGGATCGGCAAAGTTCAGCTTGATCTCGGCAAGGTTCAGCCGGCGAGCCTGCCCTGCGACAAGGCGTGCTCGACCCCGGCGCGCAGGTGATGGCGCAGCAGCTCTACCGCGGCCTGCGTATCGCGCCTCAGGGCCGCATCCTTCAGCGCGCCATGTTCGGGCCGCGAGGCCGAGGGCCGGAAGGCCAGCGCGATCATCTGATAGCGAAGATATTTGTCGAAGATCTCGGCATGGGTCTGCATCAGCACCCGCGAGCCACAGGCCGAGATCAGGGCCTGATGGAACTGCCAATCGCTATGCCGCCATTCGGCGATCCGGCTGGCATCCCCCGTCTCAAGCCGCTCCTCATGCGCGTCCAGCCGGTGATGCGCGGCGATGACCCCGACCTCCCAGTCGAGGGTGCCGGCCGCGAAGCTGCGGGCCAATGCGTGTTCTTCGATCAGCAGGCGCAGCTCGGCGATCTCGCGCAGCCCCTCGGCCGAGACAGGGGCGACCTCGAAGCCCCGCTGCCCTTCGGCCATAACGAAACCGTCGGCGGCAAGGCGCGCCAGAGCCTCGCGCAAGGTGCTCGCACCGGCCGGGTAGTCCCCCTTCAGCTGATCGAGGCGCAGGCGTTGGCCCGGCTTGAGCTGGCCCATGATGATATCGTGGCGCAGGCGCTGATAGATGCCCGCGCCGACGGTTTCGCGCATCTGGGGGGTGCTGTCGCGGTTCAGCGTGACCATTCGGGATCCTGAAAGAAGCCGTGCGCGACGGTAAAGTCGATGCAGGCCCCGATATGCGAGACGAGGATGGCCCGCGCGGTCGCGGCGTCGCGTTCCAGCGCGGCGGCCAGCAATGCGCCATGCTCGCGGCTCGCATCCTCGCCCCGGAACATGACCAGCAACACCTGATAACGCTGGAACCGGTCGAAGATCCGGCGATGAGTCGAGAGAAGCTCGGACGAGCCGCAGGCGGCGATCAGCGCGGTGTGGAACTCGCGATCATAACGTTTCCACTCGGCGGTCACGTCACGGTCGCCGGTAAGCATCCTTGCCTCCATCCGGGCGAGCTTGTGATGCGCGGCGACGACCGCCGCCTCCCATTCCAGATCACCGGCGGCGAAGGACGGCCCGATGGCATGACATTCCAGCAGGACGCGCATCTCCGAGATGTCGCGCAGATCCTCGGCCGAGATCTCCGCGACCTCGAAGCCCTTCTGCGCCTCGAAAAGGATGAGCCCCTCTGCGGCGAGCCTTCCCAGAACCTCGCGCAGGGTGGCGATGCTGACCTGATAGTCGTCGCGCAGACGTTCCAGCCGCAGCTTCATGCCCGGAGCCAGACGGCCAAAGATGATGTCGTCGCGCAGACGCTGATGGGTCAGTTCACCCGTCGGGCCCGCTGCCTGCATGTCCGCTGTCATCACCATCCCCTTCCCCGCCTCCATATGGGCGCAACCGGAACGGCGCACAAGCCACGTCTAGCACAGGCATATGGTAAAACGGATTATATCAGATGATCGGAAGATAAATCATTGATCGGCGATTGCTCCGATGCCATGCTTCGCCAAGGCCGGAGGACAAGGGGAGTGTGCTCCGGCCGTTCAGGGGAGGAAAAGATGAACAATAATGTGACGCGGCGCAGCTTCGCCGCCCTTGGTGCCGCTGCCTTGGCCACGCCTTTCCTTGCGCGGATGGGCCGCGCACAGGATCCGATCAAGCTGCGCTTTTCGGCGGTGTTCTCGGAACAGGACATCCGCGCCGAGATGATGAAGAAATTCGTCGAGGCAATTGGTCCCGGCTTTGCCTATGAGGGCTTCTATGGCGGCGTCCTGTTCAAGCAGGGCACCGAGCTGGTCGCGCTTCAGCGCGGCAACCTCGAAATGTCGAACATCGCGCCCCAGGATGTGTCGAACCAGGTGCCGGCCTGGTCGGTGCTGACCTCGGGCTATCTGTTCCGCGACTCGGCGCATCTGACCAAGTTCTTCGCCTCGGACGCGGGGACCGAGATGAAGGCGCTGGCCGAGGGGCAGCTTGGCATCAAGATCCTCGGCCCGACCTTCTACGGCACGCGTCAGGTCGGGCTGAACAGCGAGAAGAAGATTAACACGCCCGCCGATCTGGCCGGGATCAAGCTGCGTATGCCGGGTGGTGAGGCCTGGCAATTCCTTGGTCAGGCGCTTGGGGCGAACCCGACGCCCATGGCCTATGCCGAGGTTTATACCGGCCTTCAGACCGGAGCCATCGACGGGCAGGACAACCCGCTGCCGAATGTCGAGAACATGAAGTTCTACGAGGTGATGAAGCAGATCGTCATGACCTCGCATCTGGTCGCATTCGACCTGCTGACGCTGTCCGGCAAGGTCTGGGAGGGGCTTTCGGACGAGCAGAAGGCGACCGTCCAGAAGGCCGCGGACGACGCCATCGCGTTTTCGACCGCCGAGCATGTGAAACGCGAGGAGGAGCTTGCCAAGTCCTTCGCCGAGCGGGGCTTGCAGGTCTACAAGCCCGATGTCGAAGCGTTCCGCAGCCATGTGCAGAAGGCGTATCTGGACTCCGCGCTTGCCAAGGACTGGCCCGAGGGGCTGGTCGATCGCATCGCGGCGCTCTGATCCGCCGATAACTGGCCCGCGCGCGCTCATGCTCTTGTCGCGCGGGTCCTTTTATTCCCGAGGTAAGCCATGTCCCCCGCAAGCCTGACCGGCTGGCTGGCCCGACGCGCCGAAAACGCGCTGGTGCTGATGCTGCTCGTCATGTTCCTCGTCTTTCTGCTGCAGATCGTCTCGCGCTATCTGCTGAACCTGCCGATCGGCTGGACGCATGAGGTCAGCGTCATGCTGTGGATCTGGCTCGTGCTGTTCGGCGCGGCCTTCGTTCTCAGCGATGACGAAGAAATGCGTTTCGACCTTTTCTATCGCGGCGTGGGTGATCGCGCGCGCAGGGTCATGGTGGTGATCTCGGCCATCGCGACGGTCGCAGCCTTCGCCGTCGCCCTGCCCGCGACCTGGGACTATGTGACCTTCATGAAGGTCGAGAAGTCGGCCTATCTGCGCATCCGGTTCGACTGGCTCTATTCGATCTATGTCCTTTTCGCCGTCGCGATGATCTTTCGCCAGCTCTGGATCGGCTTTCGCGCAATCTACGGCCGCGCACCCGACCAACCTGATCCTTTGAAGCCGAGTTCCGGTCTATGAACCTAGCCAGCCCCTTCTCGATCGCGATTGTCAGCATCACGGCACTGGCCCTTCTGGGCCTGCCGATCGGACTGGCGATGATGGTCGGTTCGATCGCCTATCTCTGGCTTGCCGGGATGGATATGGGAACCGTCGCCGAACAGTTCCTGAACGGGATGTATTCGAACTACATCATCCTTGCCGTGCCGCTTTTCATCTTCGCGGCCGAGGTCATGAACTCCGGCTCGATGACCGAACGGCTGCTGCGCTTCTGCAATGTGCTGGTCGGTCACCTGCGCGGCGGTCTGGCCCAGATCAACGTTGTGCAAAGCCTGATCTTCGCGGGCATGTCCGGCTCGGCCGTGGCTGATGCCGCGGGGTCGGGCCGGATGATGCAGAACATGATGACGCGCGAAAACCGCTATACGCCCTCCTATGCCGCCGCCCTGACGGCTGTGACGGCGGTGATCGGGCCGATCCTGCCGCCTTCGATCCCGATGGTGGTCTATGCGCTCGTCTCGGATGCCTCGATCGGCTACCTGTTCCTTGGCGGCGTGATACCGGGCCTTTTGATGACCGCGATGCAGATGGTGCAGGTGGCCTGGGATGCGCGGCGGAACAACTTCCCGATCGAGGAGCGCGTCCCGATGCGGGAGATCCCGCGCATCACGATCGCGGCCTTCCCAACCCTGCTGATGCCGGTCATCCTGCTGGGCTGCATCTATTCCGGCGTGACCACCCCGACCGAGGCCGCGGCCCTTGCCGCCGCCTATGCCGTCCTCGTCTCGACGGTGATCTATCGCAGCCTCAGCTGGCGCGAGGGTTACGAGGCGCTGCGCATCTCGGCCAAGACCTCGGCCTCGATCGGGATGATGATCGGCGGCGCCATGGTCTTCAACTATGTCGTCACGGTCGA
>Ga0182745_1004851_pt1 | contig 11122 bp, 10 predicted proteins | sample eDN3rd30CKraftBY_FD_128523 | JGI IMG/M metagenome (GOLD analysis project Ga0182745, IMG submission 128523) | Enriched backyard soil microbial communities from Emeryville, California, USA - eDNA 3rd pass 30_C Kraft BY (version 2) (version 2) | ecosystem: Environmental > Terrestrial > Soil >... | reverse complement strand
GCGCCCTCCGCCCCGTCGGCCTACGACGTCTCTTGCGATCTGGCGTCGGTGCGCCTCTCGGAGCTTCGCCTCCGCCTGCACGTGCATGAAGCCGACGGATGCGGGTTCATCCACGCCGTCGCCTGGATCGGCGCGAGACCCGAGTTCGGTGTCGGCGTGTCTCGAGGCGACCCGGGCGCGGAGGCTCGCACGCTCGCGATCCGGAGCGTCGCCGTGACGTCCGGCTGGCCCTCTTCCACCCTGCGGATCGTTCGGGATCCGCAGGCCGGAGCCTGGGACGGCCTCGGCCCACCCTGGCTGGAGCGCGACGGGGTTCGGCTGGATGCGTGTGTCTCGCTCTCCCACCACGGGCGGTTCGTCGCCTATGCGCACGGTCATTGACGAACACGTCACCCGACAGGTAGCGCGGCGACTCCATCGCGTATAGAACACGGCGGACCGGTCTTGGAGGTCTCGCCTTGGGTCATTCCATCGAGCTAAGACGCGCGTTCCCGCTGCTCAAGGGCTTGACGGATGCCGAGCTCGAGGCCGCGCCGGTGACGCGCCTCGAGTGCGCGGCGGGCGAGCGCCTGTTCGATCAGGGCGACCCCGGCGACGCGGTCTACGGGGTGCTCACGGGGCGGGTGCGGATCGTGAAGCAGGCGGCCGCCGGCCGTGAGTTCACCCTCGACGTCTTCGGCCCCGGCGATCTCGTCGCCGCGGTGGCGGTGCTGCGCGGCGTTCCCATGCCGGCGAGCGCCATCGCCCTCGAGCCCACCATCTGCCTGAAGATCGAGGGGGGCTGGTACAAGCGGGTGATGGGCGGCCACCCCGACCTCTCCACGCGCACCCTCGACGTGATGATGGGCCGGCTGCTCGAGGCGGGGAACGCGCGGCTCCGGCTGGCCACCGCGCCGGTGGAGGCGCGCCTCGCCGCGGCGCTCCTGCGCATGGGCGACAAGTTCGGCGTGAACCGCAACGGCGAGATCTGGATCGGCCGCTCCTTCACCCGGCAGAACCTCGCGGATCTCGCCGGCACCACGGTGGAGACGACGATCCGGGTGATGAGCCGGTGGACGCGGGACGGGTGGATCTCGTCGCAGGGCGGCCGCATCCAGATCCTCCAGCCCGCGCAGCTCCAGCTGATCGCCGAGGCCTGATCACTCCGGGTGGATGGCCACCTTGGCCGAGTGTCCGCCCGCGACCTCCGGGTGCCAGGTGAAGCCCGCGACACGATCGTAGAGCACGACGACGCGCTCGTTCGATCCCGCCTTCACCTCGCGTTCATCCGTCAGGTTCCACTCCGCGGCGTCCGGTCCGTCGCCGAGGGAGACCCTGACGCGGTGCTCGCCCGGCTCCAACGCGATGCGCTCGACGGCGACGCTGTTCCCGTCGGAGCGCAGGCCGCGGGGCTCGTACGCGCGCTCGAGGACCGTCGCGCCGTCCACCGCGACCTGGAGGCGGACGGGCGATCGCATGCGATCGCAGATCTCGTCGCGGCGCATGTGGGGCGGCAGCCGCGCCTTCTCCGCCTCGTCGATCTGCCGGCAGTGTTCGCTGACGCGCCCCGGGTGCTTGAAGGAGACGACGAGCTCCGTGGGGACCGGCGCCGCGGCATAGGGCCGATCGGAGGCGAAGGCGATCAGCGCGCCGAACGCGGTCGCCACCGCCGTGGCCCCGGCCCAACGACGCCTACCTCCGGCCCCCGACGACCGCGCCGGCGCCCGGGATCCTGCGATCGCCTCCTCGGCGACGCGGCGCAAATCGCTGGACCTCGTGGCGCCCAGCGTGACGAAGCGGATGCGATCGCCGTCGACCTTCTCCCGCCGCAAGCTCGGCTCCCTCTCGCCCGAGAGGCGCTGCGCCGTCCAGTCGAGGCCCTCGCGGTAGTGGGGTTCGACGGGACCGCACCCGACCACGAGCACGCCCGCCGCCCCTCTACGCAGCGCGCGCTCCAGCGTGAAGCGCTGCACCCAGCCGGTGCAGGGGACGGCCATGACGCGATGGCCCGGCAGGTCGTCGCACCGTCCGTCCTCGGGATCGATGCGCAGACCCGCGCCGGCGGACGACGCGCAGACGAAGGCGATCCGCGGCGACTCGCCCGCGTCGAGGGCCTGCTCGATCCAGCTCTCGATGCGCTTGCGCTGATCCACCACGGGGAGCTGGGGCAGCGCGATCCCGCCCGGGTCGCAGGAGCCGGCGCAGATCCCGCAGCCCACGCAGCGCGACGGGTCCACCTCCGCCTGGACCGTCCACTGGCGGCCGTCCGTGCGAGGCACCATGCGGATGGCGTCGTAGGGGCAGTCCTGTGCGCAGTGCGTGCAGCCGTTGCAGCGATCGACGTCGACGACCGCCGCCGGCGCGCGGCCGCGCGAGAGCCACCAGGGGATCGTGCCGAGGGGAACCCAGCAGGCGAAGAACACGGCCCACAGCGCCGCACCGGAGAGGCGCTCCGACAACCACAGCGGCAGCAGGTAGAACCAGTCGATCGTGAACGACGCGGCGGGTCGCAGGAGATCCGCGGCGCCGGCGCTGCGGGCCGGCTCGATCGCCGCCGCGACGAGCAGCGTGATCCCCAACCAGACGGCGAGGGGCCGCTTGGGCAGGAACCGCGAGCGCGACAGGTGGCTGATGTGGAGCCAGAGCATCACGCCCATGGCCAGCGGCACCAGCATGTGGAAGAAGAAGACGACGAAGAAGAGCAGCGAGTTGACGCCTTCGTTGGTGAGGAACGAGCGCGACAGCGGATCGGCGAAGATCGGCAGCCCGTCGACCATGCGCGCCGTGCCGAGGGCCACGCGCTGTGCCCGCTGATCCCAGACCAGCCAGTAGCCCAACCTGCCGACGAAGATCAGCGTCACGATCGACAGGATCCCGGTGGCCCACGCGAGCTTGCGCGGACCGCCGAAGCGCCCCGCCAGGAAGAGGCGCACGCCGTGGAGGATCGCGAAGAGGAGGGTCACGTCGGACGAGAGGCGGTGCAGGGATCGCAGGAGCCCCGCGGTCCACGGCGCGCGCGACATCGCCTCCACCGACTCGAACGCCGTGTGGACGCTCGGCGAGTACCACGGCAGCAGGATCACCCCGGTCACGGCCGCGACGATGAACGCCGCGTTCGCGATCGCCCCGGTCTGGGCCAACGGGTTCAGCGAGCCTGGCGCGATCCGCTCCACCAGACGATCGAGGCGCTCCACCCCGCGGTTCAGGCGCGAGAAGATCCGGTGTCCCCTCGGCGGCGGCTCGGGATGGCTGTCGGAGGCGCGCATCATCCTGCGGCTCCTTCCTCCGCGACGAGGAGGCCCAGGGCCGTCTCCAGCCACCGCTCCTGTCGCTCACCCAAGGTGAACCTGTAGGCCACGCGCCCCCTTCGATCGATCGCGAGGAAGAGGTTCGCGTGATCGATCACGCCGGTGGCGGGATCGCGCCGACGCTCGATCCCCATCCGATCGAGGAGCGGCTCCACGACCTCCGGAGCGCCGGTGGCGAGGCGGAACGACGGCGCCGAGACGCCCTGCGCCTCCGCCATGCGGGCGAGCACCTCGGGCGTATCCTTCTTCGGATCCAGCGTCACCGCGACCACCGTCACCTCTCCTCTCTTCTCGGGCGGCAGCGACGCGACGGCGCGTCTGGCCTGGCCGAGGATCATCGGGCAGGTGAAGGCGCACGACGCGTAGACGCCGGTGAGCAGCACCACCCTGCCGCGGAGGGCCTCGAGGGACACCGGCCTTCCCTCCTGGTCGACGAGCTCGAAGTCCGGGGGATCGTGGGCGGTGCGCAGCCGCTCCGCCGGGAACGGGAGCTCCCCCTCCGCCGCCTCCGCGGGCGTCAGCGACATCAGCACCGGGATCGCCGCGAAGGTGAGCGTCGCCGCCACGGCGGCGTGGGGAACGAGGCGCCGCGGCGTGGACGCCACGTCCCGCAGCGGCTTCCAGTAGACCACCGCGAGGACGAGCCCCAGCACCAGCGGCTCCGAGAGCATCAGGACCAGGTACATCGGCTGGGATCGGCCGGTGGCGGGATCCCAGCCGAAGCACCAGGTCTTGAAGTCCTCCGCGAAGCGGCCGAAGGCGTCGTCCGTCACGGGCGCGAAGAGCATCCCGAGCACCAGCAGCTCGTACGCGCCGATCGCCGAGAGGGAGAAGGCGGCGAACTGCCAGCCGGAAAAGAACTCGACCAGCCTCTCCAGCAGCGGACGCCGCGTCACCGCACGTGCCATACGTCGGCCAGAGCCTTCCAATTCGCGAAGTAGTAGATGGCGAAGGAGGCCAGCAGGATCAGCGCGAGGACCAGCGTGCCGGGGGCGTGGTGATCGTCGGCGCTCTCCTGCTGCTGGCGCCGGATGTCTTCAGCGGGCTTCATGGTCGCGTTCCTTTCGCCTACCAGGGCGTCATCGGGCGGTTCTCGATCCTCTTGCCGAGGAAGACCGCCCACACGGTGAGGAGGATGAAGACGAGCAGGCCGACGAAGGCGACGACGCCGCCCACGCCCAGCACGCCGAGCATCAGGTGGGCGCCGGCGTCGAAGCCCGCGGAGAACTGGGCGCCCGTGAACTCGACGTCCCAGTGCCGCCGCGGCACGCCGTAGGAACCCGCGAACGACATGCCCATCGAGAGCAGGAGGATGCCGCCGCCGAAGAGGTAGGGCTGCAGCCTCGCGAGCCACCGCAGCGGGTACTCGCGGCGGAAGATCAGCGGGACCACGTAGTAGGCGAGGCCCATGAAAGCGAGGCTGGTGCCGCCCACCACCGTGGCGTGGAAGTGGCCCGGGATGCGCAGGGTGTTGTGGGCGATGATGTTGATCTGCTGCGTGCCGAGGGTGACGCCGGTGATCCCGCCGATGAAGCCGAAGATGAGCAGCGACAGGAAGAAGGCGGAGAAGCCCGGGTTCCTCCACGGCGCCTTGGCGAGCCAGCCGAAGAGGCCCTTGGTGTGGCCCTTCTTCCGCAGCGCCACCTCCACCGACGCCGGCACGGTGAAGCCGTGGATCAGCGAGGCGAGGACGGCGAGGTACATCGCGTAGGAGGTGTTCCAGATCTTCCAGCCCGCGCCCACGCCCGGATCCACGAGGATGTGGTGGGCGGAGGCCAGGTTGATGAAGAGGATGTAGAGCACGAACGCGCCGCGGCAGACGGCCTGGTTCAAGGGCTTCGCACCCACGGTGACGGTGCCGAGGAAATACCAGACCGACACCATGGCGGTGACGTTGATCTGCTGGCTCTGGTGGCCGAGGCCCCACCACATGATCCGGTACCAGCCGGCGTCGGGGACCTCGGTGAGACCGAGCGACCAGGTGAACGCGGGGATCAGCGCGATCGCGCCGTGGAGGATCGTCACCACCGCGATGATCGCGGCGGCGGTGGCGCCGAAGGTGACGAGAGGGACCGAGCCCTCGTAGGTCTTGTCCCGCTTGGCGATGTAGAGGGTGGCGAAGAAGTCGATCACGCCCAGGAGCGCGCCCACGGCGAAGGCGAGGATCCCCGCGTAGAACGCAGGGTGCGCCCGCAGCGGGACATAGGACGTCATCAGCACGTCCGCCTGCTGCGTGAAGAAGACGGCCCAGTTGGTCACCAGGGCGCCGACGGCCATCAGCGCGAACGAGGCGATCGCGAGGCCCTTCGACGCGAGCCGCGTTCCCAGCAGGCTCGTCGACGCGAAGTAGAGGATCCCGATCTCCATGAAGATGATCCAGAAGATCAGCATGTTCAGGCCGTGGGCCGTGAGGAGCCGGTAGTACCAGACCGGATCCAGCAGGTGCACCGCGGGCCAGCGCGTGAGCGCGACGAGGAGCGCGCAGATCGCGCCGACCAGCAGGAACACCACGGCGGCGACGGCGTTCAAGCGGATGAACCGCTCCGCGACGGTGCACACCGGCAGTCCGGTGGTGTCACAGATGCGGACCTGCCCCGGCGCGTGGTTCCGCTTCGGCGCGGGCGTGTCGACGGGGACCGGTGCGGCCCCCACGGTGATGGTGGACATGGGAGCTCTCTCTCTCAATCGACGAGAATTTTTCCGGTCATCGCGTGATGGCCGATCCCGCAGAACTCGTTGCAGACGATGGTGAACTCCCCCTTCGACGTCGGCGTCACGGTGAGCACGTGGTCGTAGCCGGGGAGCACCTGGAAGTTCATGTTCATGGGGAGCAGCGAGAAGCCGTGCTGCAGGTCCATGGACGAGACGTGGATCCGGTACGACTGCCCCTCCTTCAGCTTGAGGATCGGGTACCAGCGCCACATCGACGCCTGGAGGTAGACGTCGCTGCCGGGAGGCGGCTCGACGACGGCGACGCCCTTCTCCTCGCCGACCTTGTAGGCGGCGACGAAGCGGTTCACGCGCTCCATGAAGGCGGTGGCCGTGACGCGATACGACTCGCCGGTGCTGTTCTGCTTGCCCTTGAAGTGCCAGTACGGCATCGCGAGCGAGAGGATCACGCACCACGCGAGGGCGAGGCCGATCCAGAGCCGCTCGCCTCCCGTCGGTGCGCGGAGCCAACCTTTTTCCGGTACGTGGATGCTCATGTCGACTCCGTCAGGGCAGCGTCGCGGGGGCGACGGAGGCGAGTTCCACCCATCCCCACACGGTGTAAGAGAGGAAAGGGACGAGGACGCCCAGGGCGAGCAGCAGCCACGGGTTGTCCATCAGCTTCTGGATGGGGTGCTTCCGTTCTCCGGGATCCATGTTTCGCTCCTGCCTGCCGCCTCCGCCGCCGAGGCCCGGCGCCAGGAGGCGAGGAAGATCGTGAGGAACGCGATGCCGCCGACGGCGGCGACGAGGCCGCCCATGCCCATCACCGCGAGGCCGATCGTCTCGGGCAGCGTGCGATGGAGCTGCTCCGCGCCGTAGACCTTGCGGCCCATGCCGAAGTGGCCGGCGATGCCGAAGCCCAGCGCGAAGATCGCCTGGCCGACGCCGAAGACGACGGGCTGCAAACGGGCCAGGCGCGGCCAGGCGACGCGGATCCCCAAGGAAGGCAGGATCGGATAGGTGGCCGCCATGAACGACGCCGTCACCGCGCCGATCGCCGCGTGGTAGTGCGCCGGCACCATGGTGTTGGAGCCGCGGATCATGGCGCCGATGCCGAAGCCGAGGAGCGTGAGAGAGGCGCTGGTGACGAAGCCCAGCACACGGCCGTCCGCGAGGCGCGCCTTCGCGCGCACGAGCGCCCAAGTGCACGCCGCCATCACCACCAGAGCCACGGGGAAGATCCCCCACTGCATCAGGCGCGTGAAGCCCACCCGGTACCAGGGCGAGCTCGGCCCCTGCAGCGCGAGGAGCGGCGCGAGCAAGGCGGGGACGAGGAGCGCGCCGAAGAGGAGCGATGCGCTGCGACGCCCGAGGATCTCGCGGCGCGAGAGCGGCTGCAGCAGCGTCAGCCAGGCGCCGCACATGGCCGCGACGCTGGCGACCTGCAGCACGTGGCCGCCGCCCCAGAAGAGGTTCTCGTAGTAGGCCTCCGGCGCCAGCGTTCGCGGCGTAGACACCCACGATCCCGCGAAGCACAGCAGGGCCGCGAAGACGCCGAGGGCCGCAGTCCGCAGGGCGACCCGCGCGGCATCGGGGAGTTCGACGATCCCCCGCCGCGCCTCGCTCGAAGGGAGGAGACGGCGGTCCGCGAAGGCGAGGACGACGCCGAAGGCGAAGGTGGCGAGGCCCGCGAGGAAGAGCGGGTGATCGATCACCGGCACGTAATTGGCGAGGACGGGCTTGGATCCGCCGGCGCCGGCGGAGACCACCAGCAGCATCACCCCCGCGAGGCCGAAGGCAGGCGAGATCCTCGCGCCGAGGCCTGGCGCCCGGCGGGCGGGCACCAGCGCGAAGAGCGCCGCCACGCAGGCGTAGATCCACACCAGGAGCGCGAGGTCGACGTGGACGACCAGGCCCCGCCGGAAGAAGAGCGGATCGGCGACGAGCGAATCGAGGAAGGGCGTGCGGGCCGCGGCGAGGAGGAGCGCCAGCAGCCCGGACAGGAGCAGGCTCGACACCGCGAGCATCAGCCAGCGGCGGGCGAGGCTCCTGGCGTGCAGGTGCGGGGAGGCGGCCTCGCGACTCGACGTTTCGTTACGCACGCCGCGGAGGATGGAGCGTTCGCGGACACGTACGGTATGACGGAGGTCATGCGCCCGAATCGGCCAGCGTTCGCGGTCGAGGGTTCGGACTCGGTTTGACGGCAGGTCGCCGATCGGCGCCGCCGGCCGACACGGTCGGGCGGCGGGGGCGTCAGCGGCCGGCGGCGGCGTCGAACGCGGCGATCACGTCGGGCGGCGCCTGCACCAGCTCGATGAGCACGCCCTCGCCGCAGAGCGGCGAAGCCTCGTTCCCCTTCGGGTGGATGAAGCAGACGTCGTGCCCCGCGGCGCCCTTGCGGATCCCCCCCGGCGTGAAGCGCATGCCCTGCGCCTCCAGCGACTCCACGGCCGCACGGAGATCGTCCACCCAGAGGCCGATGTGGTTCAGCGCCGGATCGTCGACCTTCGGCTTCTTCTCCGGATCGACCGGCTGCATCAGATCGACCTCGACGCGAAAAGGGCCCGCGCCGAGGACCGTGATGTCCTCGTCGACGTTCTCCTTCTCGCTCCGGTAGGTCCCCGTGGGCTCGAGGCCGAGGACGTCCACCCACAGGCGGCGCAGGCGCGCCTTGTCCTGCCCGCCGACGGCGATCTGCTGCAATCCCAGCACGCGAAACGGTCTGCTCATGGCGCGGCAGCCTTCCATGCGGGATCCACCGAGGCAAGCGTCCCTCTCGGGGATTCTGTCGATGAGCATTCTCTCATCGACCTCTGGGGACGCGCCCGCGCCGAGTCGCTAGCGTCGGCTCCATGAGGTTTGCCCTCCTTCTCGGAGTCGGGCTCGCTGCCGCCACGGCGACGGCGCAGGGACCCACCGATCCCCATCGTCCGGCCGCCAACCGGCGGCCGATCACCTTCGACGAGGCGATGACGCTCGCCGGCCGCGCACCCTCCGTGGTCGCCGCGCGGCAGTCCGCCGCAGCCCAGCGCGCGGTGAACGGCTCGATCTCGGGGCTGGGAAACCCGGAAGTGGTGGTCTCGCCGGGCGTCCGGCCGACCGGCGTCGGGAACGGCCTCGCCGCCGAGGTCACGGTGATTCAGCCGATCCCGCTCACAGGGCTCGGAGGCGCCCGCCGGGCAGCAGGAGAGGCGGAGGCGGAGGCGCTGGATCGCGGGGCGGACGCCTTCGCCCTCGGGATCCGCCTCGACGCCGCCACCTCCTTCTGCGCGCTCTGGGGCGCGTCGCGCTCCCTCGAGGACACGGCGGAGGAGGTGTCCCTCGCCGAGCAGCTCGTGGCGCGCTTCGAGAAGGGCGCAGCGGTCGGATCCCACACCGCAGCGGAGGTGGCGGAGGCCCGGCTCTACCTCGCCCAAGCGCGCCTCGCCTACGTCGCCCAGGAGGGTGAGGTCCACGATCTGGGCCTCGAGCTGGCAGGCAGGCTCGAGCTCGCCGAGCCCGGCGCCTTCATCGCCGAAGGCGAACTGCCGGCGCCCGCTCTCCCCGGCGAAGGCGCGCTCGAGACGGTGATGGCGGCGATCGATCGGGTCCCCGACGTCGCGCTGCAGTCCATGCAGGCCACCGCGGCGAGGGCGCGACAGCGGGAGCTCGCCGCGGCGTCGATCCCCCGGCTCGGCGTGGGCGCCGCCTACCGCCAGGACGGCCCGCAGGATCGCGCCTGGTACGCGGTGCTCTCGATGGAGGTGCCGCTCTTCGAGCGCAGCCAGCGCGACCGCGGCCAGGCGGCGGCAGCCGCCCGAACCGCCGAGGGCGAGATCGAGAAGGCGTCGTCCCGGGCGCGAGCCCTCGCGGTCGGCTTCCAGCACGAGGTCGAGCACACCGCCGAGGCCCTCGATGTGATCGAGGGCGAGATGCTCTCCGCCGCCCTCGAGGCCGTGCGGCTGCGGGAGCTCGAGCTGTCGCTCGGCGAGGGGACCGTCGTGGACCTGCTGCGATCGAGACAGGCCCTCGTGGAGGTGAAGGCCCGCCTGGTCCGTGCCCGCGCCGACGCCGCCGCCGCGAAGGTCCGTCTCGCGCTCCTCCTCGAAGCCTCGGGAACCAACGAAGGAACGACTCGATGAAGTTCATCATCATCGCCGGCGCGCTGGCCGCGATCGCCTGCACGCCGAAGGAGCAGCCGCGCCTCGCCCTCGAGCGGCCCGCTGCGTCCAGCGTGCCGAGCCCCTGGGTGAAGGCCCGATCCCCCGAGGGCCTGGCGCTCCTCGAGGCGCCGGCGACCAGCGTCGGTCCCCCCGACGCCGAGGCGCCGCTCTCGCCGCCGTTCGCCGCGCGGATCGTCGCCGTGCACGTGCGCGTGGGCGACCGCGTCGAGAAGAACGCGCCCCTCGTCGACGTCGTGATGCCCGAGGTGATCGGCGCGGCGGGACGCCTCGCCGCCGCGCAGGTCCGAATCGGCGCCCACGAGAAGCGGAAGGCCCAGCTCGACCAGCTCGCGGAGCACGGCCTCGCCCGCCTCGCCGATCGCGCGGAGACCGAAGGGGCCCTCGGAGAGGCCCGCGCCGAGAGGCTGATCGCGTCGTCGGTCCTCGGCGCCGCGGGGCTGCCGGCGTCGGAGGCGTCGAGGATCGTCTCGAGCGGCGGCGTCGTCACCATTCGCAGCCCCATCGCCGGCGTGGTCGTCACGCTGGACGCGCCCGTGGGATCGACGCGCGAAGCGGGTGGCAAGCCCCTGGTCCGGGTCGCAGGGTCGGGGCCGAGCCGCGTCGTGGCCCGCGCCCAGTCGACGCCGCCGGAAGGCGCCGCCCTCTCCTTCGTCTCGGGACGTGACGAGCCCGTCCCGCTCGCGATGGTCTCGGCATCGCCCCTCGTCGATCCGCGGGACGGCTCGCGCGAGCTCTTCCTCGAGCCGGCGCGGGAGATCGCCCCGGGCGTCTCCGGCGTGCTGCGGGTGACCATGCCCAAGGGCTCGGGCGAGGCCGTCGCCGTCCCCTCCTTGGCCATCTTCCTCGAGGACGGAGAGACCTTCGTCTTCCGCCGTGACGGAGACGGAGCGCGGGAGGTGGCGGTGCGGGTGCTCTCGTCGTCCGGCACCGACGCCCTCGTCGTGGGAGACCTCGCAGCCGGCGACGAGATCGCGGCGGACGCGGTCCACTTCGGCGCCGGCAAGCCCGAAGAGGGCGGAG
>Ga0182745_1004850_pt1 | contig 11122 bp, 13 predicted proteins | sample eDN3rd30CKraftBY_FD_128523 | JGI IMG/M metagenome (GOLD analysis project Ga0182745, IMG submission 128523) | Enriched backyard soil microbial communities from Emeryville, California, USA - eDNA 3rd pass 30_C Kraft BY (version 2) (version 2) | ecosystem: Environmental > Terrestrial > Soil >... | reverse complement strand
CCCTGCATGTTGCGCAGCGCGTTTTCCAGCAGCAGGCGCAGCACGACCGGCAACCGGAAATAGTCCACGCCGAACTCGGCCGGCAGGTCCGGGCAGATGTACCGGATGCCGTCCAGGGTGAAGTGCGTGCGGCGCAGCGGGGCATTGGTGTTTTCCATAGCTGCCAGTTTTGCATATTGACTGCATAAAATGCAATTAAGGAAAAACCCGGCCACGCAATGACGCTGGCCCCACCGGAGACAAAATCATGCCCCCCATTCGCACCCTGGCCGCTGCCGCGGCCCTGGCGATCGCCGCCTCATCGCCCCTGCACGCCGCAGACCTGCCGGCAAACCGGCCGATCACCTTGATCGTCCCGTTTGCGGCGGGCGGCGGCGTGGACGGCATGGGCCGTCTGCTGGCCGAGCGGCTGCGCAGCGAACTGCCGCAGGGCGTCGTCGTGGAGAACAAGCCCGGCGCGAGCGGCATGCTGGGCGCGGCGGCGGTCGTGCGCGCCGCGCCGGATGGCGCCACGCTGCTGCTGGGGTCGGCCGGCGAGACCGCCATCAATCCCCTCGTCTTCAAGACCAAGATGCAGTACCAGCCCGAGAAGGACTTGGCGCCCATTGCGCTGATCGCGCGTGTGCCCAACGTGCTGGTCGCCAATCCCAAGCTACCGGTCGCCTCTGTCGAGCAGCTGGTTGCCTATGGCCGCGCGCATCCCGACAAGCTGACGTACGCGACCAGCGGCGTGGGCAATCCGCAGCACCTGAACGGCGAGCTGCTGCAGTCGCTGGCGGGCATCAAGATGGTTCACGTGCCGTACAAGGGCGCCGCGGCGCAATTGGTGGACGTGGCCGCGGGCAGCGTGGACCTCACCTTCGTCAGCCTGGCGGGCGCCTTGCCCTTCATCAAGAGCGGCAAGGTCAAGCCGCTGGCGGTGACGTCGGCCAAGCGCGCGTCGTTTGCGCCGGACATTCCGGCGCTGGCCGAGTACGCGCCGCTCAAGGACTACGCGCTGGAAAACTGGTTCGGCGTTTTCGTCCCGGCGGGCACGCCGCCGCAGGTGCAGCAAAAGTTGGCAGCCGCCATCGACCGCGCGCTGAAAGATGAGAAATTCGTGGCCAGCATCCGCGAGCTCGGCGGCGAAGTGCAACCCATGAGCCAGGACGCATTCCGGGCTTTCATCAAGGCGCAGACGGCGGTGTTTGCCAAGGTCGTGGCCGACGGCAATATCACGGCCGAGAATTGATCCGAACGCGCGGCAGGCCGCTGCGTGGTTTGCGGCTACGGCGCGTCGTGCAGCATCAGATTCAGGCTGACGTGCTCGCCGCTGCGCACGCGGCTGATGGCCTGCCGCGCGGTGACGCGATAGATGCCCTGCGCGCCCTGCACAGGCCGGTGCGACGTCGCGATCACCGCCGCGTCGCCCAGTCCCATCGGCAGCACCAGGGGACGTGACTGCATCCGAGGGCGCTGCTCGGTCATGACCAGTTCGCCACCCGTGTGGTCAACACCGGGTTCGGACAGCAGGACGATCAGCCGCAGCGGAAATACGCAGGTTCCGTCGGCGTGCTGCAGCAGCGGCTGGTAGCCGTTCGTGGGGATGCGCTGGAGAGCGGACAGGCTGCGCGATTGGCCCGCCTGGCGGTTCATTTGCGTGTAGGCGGCCAGCGCGTCGGGATATGAGGCGTCCAGGTCCATCGCGGCCGCCCAGGCGCGCGCGATGGGAAGCAGGCGGTCGTAGAGGCCGGCGCGCAGGCGGGCAAGCGGCGCGGGCAAGGGATCGGGCAGGGGGGCGGACTGCGGGAAAGCCTGAGCCAGCGCGCGCGCGTCGTCCGGCGCGTAAAGCCCGGGCAGCATCGTCCAGCCCTGCGCGTTCAGGTCCTGGGCAACGCAAGTCCAGTCGTAGTGGCCGAGCGGCCGGGAATCGGGCGTGGTCATGGTCAGTTGGCGGTCGATACGACAGCTTAGCCACTCCCGCCTGCCCGGGCACTCCGCGGCTTGCTGCGTGGCGGCCCCGCCCGCCCGGGGAGGCAGTGGCCGTGCAGTATGCTTACCCGCTTCATGGACACTCCCTTCGCTGCCCCCAATGACTGATTTTCCCTTTGACGCCGTGCTGTTCGACTGTGACGGCGTGCTGGTCGATTCCGAACCCATCACCAGCCGCGTGCTGACCGAGATGCTCAATGAGCTGGGCTGGGGCATCACGCACGCCGAGACGATGGAGATCTTCACGGGCAAGGCGGTCAAGGACGAACTGCCGCTGATCCAGGCGCGTACCGGCGCCACGATCACGCCAGAATGGTTCGACCAGTTCCGCCAGCGCCGCAACGACGCGCTGGACCGCGACCTGGTCGAGATTCCCGGCGCGCCGCATGCCGTGCGCGCGCTGCACGAGGCGCTGAGCGGACGCATTGCCGTGGCCTCGGGGGCGGACCGGCGCAAGGTCGAGCTGCAACTGGTCAAGGTCGGGATTGCAGACTGCTTCGAGGGCCGCGTCTTCAGCGGCCACGAAATGCCGCGCAGCAAACCCTTCCCGGATGTGTACCTGGCGGCCGCGCAGGCGCTTGGCGTGGATCCGAAGCGTTGCGCGATCGTGGAAGACACCGTCACCGGCGCGACGGCGGGCGTGGCCGCCGGCGCCACCGTGTTCGGGTACAGCCCGGGCGAACCCGGCCACAGCGGCGCACGGGCGCTGCGCAGCGTGGGCGTGGCGCACGTCTTTACCGACATGCGCGCGCTGCCGGCGCTGCTGGCGGGTTGGCAGGCCGCCGCCTGATACGCAACGGCCGCGCCGCACGCGCGCGCCCGGGCGTGGCGGACTGCCCGCCGCCTGCTATGCTCGGTTTCTCCTCGGATCCAAGGACTCGTCGATGTCGCAAATCTGGCTGGAAATCTGGACTGCCGTGCGCACTGAATTTGCCGATATTCCCGATGTGGCAGAGGCAACGCGCATCGTGCTGCGCTTAAGCATGGCCGTCCTGTTGGGCGGCCTGCTGGGTTACGAACGGGAACGCAGCGGCAAGGCGGCCGGGCTGCGCACGCATATGCTGGTCGCGCTGGGCGCGGCCATTTTCGTGCTGGTGCCGTTGCAGGGCGGGATGGAAGTCGGAGACCTGAGCCGCGTGCTGCAAGGCGTGATCGCGGGCATCGGCTTTCTGGGGGCGGGCGCCATCATCAAGCTGGGCGCCGAGCGCGAAATCCATGGTCTGACGACATCGGCCAGCATTTGGATGACGGCCGCCATCGGCGTGGCCGCGGGCATGGGACGCGAGGCCACGGCGGTCGTCAGCACCTTGATGGCGCTCTTCGTGCTGGCCGTGCTGCGGCGCGTTGAAGCGCGCATTTCCGAAAGCCAGGCGAAGTCCGTGATTTCCACGGACGACAAGTAGTCGTCCCGCATTGCCGGCCTGGCAAAAGCTTGCCGGGCCGCGCGCTAGCTGCCGCCCGACACCTCGATGAACGATCCGCTGGTATAGCCCGCCTCGTCCGAAAACAGCCACATCACCGCCCCGGCCACTTCTTCCACCGTGCCGCCGCGGCGCAGCGGAATGACGCTTTTCAGCCGGTCCACGCGGCCCGGTTCGCCGCCGCTGGCGTGCATCTCGGTGTAGATCGTGCCCGGGCGCACCCCATTCACACGGATGCCTTCGGGTGCAACTTCCTTGGACAGGCCGATGGTCAGCGTGTCCATCGCGCCCTTGGACGCGGCGTAATCCACGTATTCGTTGGGCGATCCCAGACGGGCCGCGGCCGAGGACACGTTGACGATGGCGCCGCCCTCGCCGCCGTGGCGCGGCGCCATTCGCCGCACCGCTTCGCGCGCGCACAGGAATGCCCCGACCACGTTGGTGGACAGCACCCGGTGCAGCCGGGCGGCGTCCATGTCTTCGACGCGCATCTGCTTTTCCAGAATGCCGGCGTTGTTGACCAGCGCGTCGATGCGGCCCAGGCGCTCGTCCAGCGTGCGGAACATGCGTACCACCTGATCCTCGTCGGCCACGTCTGCCTGGATGGCAACCGCCTTGCCGCCGCCGCGCGCGATATCGTCCACCACGGCTTGCGCCGCATCGGCATTGGCGTGGTAGTTGACGCCGACGGCGTAGCCGCGGCGGGCGGCCAGTTTGGCGATGGCGGCGCCGATGCCGCGGCCCCCGCCGGTGACCAGCATGACTTTGGACATGGTTTCCTCCTGTTGGGGCATCACGTTAGCAAAGCCGCCGGATCCAGTCGTTGCAGCGCGCATGGCGGGGCATGGCTGCGGGTCCGTGTTCAGGCCGGCTGCTTCAACTGCACCAGCACGAACTCGTTGCCGTACAGGTCGATGAAGTGCGCGTAGGCGGCGGTTTCCTCGTGCACGGGCTCGCGGGTAAAGCGCACGCCCTTGGCGGCGAAGTGGGCGTGATCGCGCAGCACGTCGTCCGTGTAGAACACGCCGACCGGCTGGCCGCCGGTCTGGTCGCCCACGCGATCGCGCTGCGCCTGCGTCTGGGCTTGCAGCAGCCATACGCCCACCGAAGGCTGATCGTGCAGGCGCAGGTGCACATAGCGCTGCTGGCCGACAGGCATGTCGACAGACACCTCCATCCCGAGCTTGTCCCGGTAGAAGGCGATGGCGGTGTCGTAGTCGTTTACAAGCAGGACGAGACGGCCCAGCGTGTGCATGTGAGGATTCTCTTCAAATGGATCGTGCGGCCATGCTAACCCACCAGGCAGTCTTTTTCTTCAGTCGGCGGCGTGGGCTTCGCGCACGAGGCGCACGCCGACCAGCGGATAGCGCGTTTCCTGCGTGTTCCAGTTGCGGTACGACGCGCGCGTGTATAGCGCCCAGGTGTGCCAGGAGCCGCCGCGCCGCACGCGCACGTTGCCGGTGTCCGGGCCCTGCGGGTCGTCCGTGGGGGACTTTGCGTAGTAGTCCTCGCCGTACCAGTCCGCCACCCATTCCCAGGCGTTGCCGTGCATGTCGTACAGGCCGAAGGCATTGGGCGCGTAGCTGGCGACGGGCGCGGTGAACGTGTTGCCGTCGTGGCGTGGCGAGGCGAAGGCCTGCCATTTCGGCCACAGCGGGCTGGCGTCGGCATCGAAGCCGTTGCCCACGTCCGGCATCGCGGCCGGGTCGTCGCCGTTCTGGTAGCGGGTGCGCGTGCCGGCGCGGCAGGCGTATTCCCATTCGGCCTCGGTGGGCAGGCGGTACACGCGGCCCTCCGTCTTCGTCAGCCACTGCGCCAGCGCGGTGGCGTCGTTCCAGCTGATGTTCACGACCGGGTGATCGTCGCCTTGCGCGAAACCGGGGTTGCGCCACGAATACCGGCGGTCGCGGCCTTCGAAGGCGTCGCCCGAGGCAGACGTTTCCGGGTCGTATGCGGCGTTGTAGCCGTAGCCGCCCGTGCCGTCGGCCTCGGACTCCGGCACGTAGCCGGAGGCTTCGAGGAATCGGCGGAACTGGCCCACCGTGACTTCGGTGCGTTCCAGGTAAAAGGGCCGCGTGATGCGGACGGTGTGCACCGGCGCTTCGTCAAAGAGCTGGGCGTGACGCTCCGGCGGATACTGCGGATAGGCGGCGGCCAGCGTGCGGGGGTCTTCGTCGCTGCCCATCTGGAACGTGCCCGCCGGCACGCGCACGAACGTCATGCCCAGCGAGTTCTCGATGATGTCGGGCGGCGTGGCCGCCAGGACGGGCGCGCAGGTCAGGGTGCAGAAGAGGGCGATGGCGGTGCGGGTACGCATGGGTGTCCGACGGGTTGGGCCAGAGGGTGCGCCATAGTAGGGCCGCCGCGCAGCCGCCGCCAGACATGGTGAACCCTCATGTTGCAGGCATCGGACGGCCAGCATGAGCATCCTGCCAAGTCGCAGCACGGCGTGCGGCCACGTCATGGCCGCCGCGCGCCTAACCCGCCTTGCGGATCGTGAAGTTGATGCGCTGGCTGCCCAGCCGCGGATGCGGCAGGTCTTTCAGCGGCATTACGCCGTGAAACCGCAGGCGGTCCACGCCGCCCCACACGACGACGTCGCCATGAAACAGCGGCACCCGCGCGGCCCGGTCCGCGCGGTCGTCGCCGCCGAACAGAAACATTGCCGGCATGCCGAGCGACACGGAGACAATCGGCGCGCCGTAATCGCGTTCATTGCGGTCCTGATGCAGCGACAGCCGCGCGCCGGGCGCGTAACGGTTGACCAGGCACGCATCCGGCGCGAAGTCCGCAAAGCCGGCTTCCCGCGCAGCGTCCTCGGCCAGCTGCCTGAAGGCCTGCGGCATCGCCGGCCAGCGTTGGCCGGACACGGGGTCGATGCGGCTATAGCGGTAACCGCGGGCATCCGTTGTCCAACCCAACTCGCCGCAATTGGTCAGCGCCACCGACATCGTGTAGCCGCCGGGCGTCTCCATGTGGCGGAACGGGGCCTGCGCGATCACGTCGTCCACGCCGGCCAGCAGCGCGTCCACGGCCGGTAGCGCAAACCCGCGCAACACCACCGATTGCGCACCGAGCGCCACGCGGCCGTGCTGGGCGGGATCGTCGCCGCCAAATAGGTCCAGGGTCGAGGTCATGTCACACCGCGTCGTGAAAGATGATGCCCAGTGTGTGGCGCCGGCCCGAGCGCAGTTCGCTCACGCCGTGGCGCATGGCCGCCTTGCGCCAGCCGCGCACGCCCGCGACGGGGCGCTGGTTCACCGTGAAGATCAGCGCATCGCCTTGCTGCAAGGGCAGCACGTCGGCGCGCTGCTCGCGGCTGCTGGTCTCGGTCATGACGAATTCGCCGCCCGTGAAGTCCACGCCGGGCGCCGACAGCAAGAGCGCCACCTGCAACGGAAAGACGTGTTCGCCGTACAGGTCCTGATGCAGGCAGTTGTAGTCGCCCGGCCCGTACCGCAGGATCAGCGGCGTCGGCCGGCGCTGTCCGGCCGCGTGGCAGCGCGCCAGAAAGCCGGCGTGGTCTGCCGGGTACTGCACGTTGATTCCCATCTGGCGGTTCCAGCGGTTGGCGATGGGCGCCAGCCGGGCATACAGCGCGCCGCGCAGGCGGGCAATCGGGCCGGGCAGGGGGTAGCGGAAATACTTGTATTCGCCGCGTCCGAATCCGTGGCGCGCCATCACGACACGGCTGCGGTAGCGATCGTCCTGGTCGTACGCATTGGACAGCACATTGCACTGCGCGGGCGTCAGCAGGGCGGGCAGGATGGCATTACCGTGCGCGTCGAGGTCTGCGACGGCGCGGGTCCAGTCTTGCTGTGCGAGCAAGGCGTCGGCGGGCGTCAGGGTCATGATCGGCAAAAAAAGGAATGTCGCTGCGTCCAGTCTACGCCTTGCGCGTGCGCCGGCCACTCCGCTTGTTGCGGCCGACTAGAGCAGCGGTTCCAGCGGCAGCTTCGATGCAAACCACACGGTCGCGCGTTGCAGCAGGGTGGCGCCCGGCTCGCGGTCGTGCCGCACCGTCTGGCCGTCGCGTTCCTCCAGCCAATAGAGCTTGCCCATGTCGTCCAGCCGGACGCGGTAGGCGGTGCTGCTCAGCTCCTTGTCGAATGCGTTCTCGATGCCGCGGGCCAATACGGGGCTGTCGATCACAAAGCCCAGCTCGGTGTTCAGCCGCGCCGAACGCGGGTCGAAATTGAACGATCCCACGAAGACGCGTTCACCGTCCACGGCGAAGGTCTTGGCGTGCAGGCTGGAGCCCGAACTGCCGAAGGGGCCCATGCTTCGGTTGCGTTCGACGCCGTGCGACGCGCGCTTCATTTCGTGGATCTCGACGCCGGCGGCCAGCAGATCCTTGCGGCGTTTGGCGTAGCCGGAATGCACCACCGCCACGTCGGTGGCTTCCAGCGCGTTGGTCAGCACCCGCACCCTGACGCCGTTGCGCGCCATCTTGGCGAACGCGCGCGTGCCGGCGGCGGTGGGCACGAAGTAGGGCGACACCAGCAGCAGATCCTTGGCCGGCACGCCCACGATGTCGTGCAGCTGGTGCGGCAGCATCGCCTCGGGCGGCGCGGTGCCCAGCGTCTTGCGGGGATCGTCGCTGACCATGCGTGTCGTCGACCATTCCAGGGGCAGTTCGCCCCTGAGCAACTGGCGGATGAACGGCAGGTCGCGCATGGCCTGCGCATAGGCCGCGGCCTGCGGCGATCGCTCGACCGTGGCGGCATCGGCTTCCAGTTCCTCCAGTTCGTTGGAGGCCGCCTTCTTGACCAGGCCTTCCACGGGATAAGCGGAATCGCTGCGCCAGTAGCGGTCGAAATCGGCCGACACGTCGCTGACCGTTTCCCCGATGGCCAGCACGTCCATGTCCGTGAACACGACACCGTCGGTGGCGCCAAAGTATTCGTCGCCGATATTGCGGCCGCCGACGATGGTGACCTGGTTGTCGGCGGTGAACGACTTGTTGTGCATCCGGCGGTTCAACCGGTTGAAGTCGGTCAGGTAGCCGAGCGGCTTGGGCCAGCGCACCGCAAACGGGTTATAGAGGCGGACTTCGATGTTCGGATGCCCGTCCAGGGCGGACAGCGTCCGGTCGAGCCCCGCGGTGCCGTTGTCGTCCAGCAGCAGGCGCACGCGCACACCGCGATCGGCGGCCTCGTGCAGCGCCTCGAACAGCATGATGCCCGTCATGTCGTCGTGCCAGATGTAGTACTGCACGTCCAGGCTGCGCTCGGCCGCGCGCGCCAGCATCATCCGGGCGGCGAAGGCGTCCAGGGGATTGGCAAGGGCATGGATACCGGATTTTCCGGGATGCGCGGCGGCCAGCGGCGCAATCGCCTGTCCCAGCGGCGTGGTCTGGGCCTGGTCTTCGGGAAGCGCCTGCGACACGCTGCGCTTGTCGAGCGAGGGAAGGGAACAACCGGAGGTCAACGCGCAAAGGATGGTCATGTAGAGGAGTTTGCCCAGTTGCATGACCGCTATTGTGCCGAATCCTGCGCGGGTCCTCCGTAGTGTCCGGCGGCCGAACGAATCGCGCATTGGGGAAACCACGCAGTCGACGGTTTTTCATATACGAGATAAATTCCCAAATATGGAAAACACAAACGCTTCTGCCGACGCCGGGCTGGACCTTCGTCTTGCCGCCCGGCTCAAAACGCTGCGCCAGGAACGCGGCTGGTCCCTGGACGATCTGGCCGGCCGGGCCGGCATCAGCCGCGCCACCCTGTCCCGGCTGGAGAATGGCGAGGTCAGTCCCACCGCCAGCGTGCTCGGCAAGCTGTGCGCCGCTCACGGCATGACCCTGTCGCGCCTCATGCTGATGGTCGAGGACGACTTTGCCGCCTGCGTGCCGGAAGCCGCGCAGTCCGTGTGGGTGGACGACAGCGTGGGCTTCACGCGCCGTTCGGTGTCGCCGCCCTCGCAACGCCTGGCCGGCGAGGTGCTGGCCTGCGAATTGGCTGCCGATGCCCGCATCCATTACGAGCAATCCCCCCGGCCCGGTCTTGAACACCATCTGCTGATGCTGGACGGCGAGCTGTCCGTCACGGTGGACGGGCAGGCGCACTGCCTGCTGCCGGGCGACTGTCTACGCTACCAGCTATTCGGCGCCAGCACCTTCGTCACCCCGCCGCATCGCGGCGCCCGCTACCTGCTATTCATTGTCTGAGCCCCCATGACGCCTTCAAATCTTGAATTGACGCTGCTGCCGGCCGACGCCGCCGCAGCCTCCGTGTCCGACCTCGCCACCTTGCTGCACGCATGCGTGCAGGGCGGCGCCAGCGTCAGCTTCGTGCTGCCGTACAGCCATGACGACGCGCAGGCGTTCTGGCGCCGCAAGGTGCTGCCGGCCGTGGAAAGCGGCGCGGTCAAGTTGTGGGTGGCGCGGGTGGACGGGCGGGTGGCCGGTTCCGTGCAGTTGGACGTGGATACGCCGCCCAACCAGCCGCACCGCGCCGAAGTGCGCAAGCTGCTGGTGCATCCGGATTTCCGGCGCCAGGGCATTGCGCGCCGGTTGATGGGCGAGGTCGAGGACATGGCGCGGCGGCTGCATCGCAGCCTGCTCACGCTGGACACGCGCACGGGCGACTCGGCCGAGCCGCTATATGCGTCGCTGGGCTACCAGACCGTGGGGGTGATTCCGGGCTTTGCGCGCGATCCGCTCGACCCGGACAAGGTGGATGGAACGACGATCATGTACAAGCAGCTATGACCGGCGTTCGGGGCGGGGCGATCAGGCCAGCGGCTTGATGCCCACGCTGTAGGGCGGCGCGTTGCCGCGGGCGGCGGCCTTGATCTTCAGCATGGAGCCGCCCGGCGTGAACTCGAATTCCTGGTAGGGCACTTCGAACCACTGGTGAAAACTGGTGCGCGAGAACTCCGGCACCCACACCTTTGCGCGCTTCGCATCGCAGTGGAATTCCACCAGGGTGCGGTCGATGCCCAGCGGGCGGGTGTTGCCGATGCGGTAGCTGACGCGCAGTTCGGCGCGTTCGGCTTGGCCGGGCCGCCAGGTCAGGCCGATGGATTCCATGAAGTGTTCGATCGCCTCAATGCCGCGATACATAGCTGACTCCGAAAGCAGCGGGGGCGGTTGCCCCCGTGATGATCCGCCGCGCAAGGCGGCGGCAAACAGACGGATTATCCGCCATATCGCATTGCCGTAGAAATAGGCAGGTTTCACGCAAGATCCTGCCTGTACGCCCGCGCGGGCGATTCTTACTATCCTGTCCAGGGCCGCGCCGGCCGTGGTTTTGCCAAGCGCGGCGGCATCGGCCGGGCGGCACGGCATCTTGCCGGCCGCCGCAAGCAAGGAAAGGGAATCGCATGAATACCGAAAAAATCTGGTTGGTGACGGACGTATCGGCGGGCCTGGGCATCACCCTGGTCAAAATGCTGCTGAACCAGGGACACAAGGTGGCCGCCACCTCATGTGATGGCGATGCGTTGCTGGAGGCGGTGGGCGCCAAGCTCGAAGGGCGGTTCCTGCCGCTGACGGTCAACCTGGCCGACGAGCGCGCGGCGCGCCGCGCCGTCGATGCCGCCGTCGCCGCGTTCGGCGGGATCGACGTAGTGGTGAACGGCGCCGGGCAAGGGGTGCAGGGCGCGCTCGACAGGTTGACCGACGCGCAGTTGCGCGGCACGTTCGATACCCACGTGTTCGGGGTGCTGAACGTCATCCGCGCCGTGATGCCGCGCCTGCGCGCGCAGCGCGGCGGGCATGTGTTCAACAT
>Ga0182745_1004849_pt1 | contig 11123 bp, 11 predicted proteins | sample eDN3rd30CKraftBY_FD_128523 | JGI IMG/M metagenome (GOLD analysis project Ga0182745, IMG submission 128523) | Enriched backyard soil microbial communities from Emeryville, California, USA - eDNA 3rd pass 30_C Kraft BY (version 2) (version 2) | ecosystem: Environmental > Terrestrial > Soil >... | reverse complement strand
GACCTTGCGGAGAGCGGCGGCTATGACGGTCGCCGTGACGGTGAGATCGGCGCCGGCGAGTCGCGAGTCGGACACGAGCACGGCCGAGTCGGCACCGATCGCGAGTGCGCGGCGGAGACTGCCGACCGCGCTCTCCGGTCCCATCGTCATGGCCACCACCTCGGTGTCGGGTGCGGCGTCCTTGACTCGGAGAGCGGTCTCGAGCGCCCGCTCGCACACCTCGTCGAGCACCGCGTCGGCCGGGTCGCGGACAGCGAGCCCGGTGGCGGGGTCGATCCTGCGGTCCCCGTAGGTGTCCGGGACCTCCTTGACTAGCACTGTGATCCTCACGCGCCATCACTCCCTCGAGCGTCTCGATCCAGCACTATACTCTACCAACCGGCTGTTTTGTTGGCGAAGGGTGCCTCAATGGAGAGTTTTGTGTACGACGCGGTCCGGACGCCCTTCGGGCGGCACGGAAGAGGGCTGGCCGCGATGCGTCCCGACGACCTCGCCGCCAGCAGCCTCGCGGCCCTCATTGATCGAAATCCCGACCTCGCGCCCGAGCGGATCGACGAGGTCGTGCTCGGCGACGCGAACCAGGCCGGCGAGGACAACCGCAACGTCGCCCGCATGGCGGTCCTGCTCGCGGGCCTGCCCACGTCCGTGCCCGGCGTCACGGTCAACCGTCTCTGCGGCTCGAGCCTCGAGAGCGTGATCCAGGCCTCCAGGTCGATCGAGACCGGGGATGCCTCGATCATCATCGCGGGCGGCGTCGAGTCGATGTCGCGCGCACCCTGGGTCGCTCTGAAACCGGAGCAGGCGTACAGCTCGGCGCCGACCGCTCTGCACTCGACGACCCTCGGCTGGCGAATGACCAACTCACGGATGCCCGCCGCGTGGACGATTCCGCTCGGGGAGACCGCCGAGCTGCTCGCCGAGCGCTACGACATCTCCCGCGACGAGCAGGACGCGTTCGCGGTGCGAAGCCACCGGCTCGCGGCCACGGCGTGGGATGCCGGACTCCACGCCGAGGTGATCCCCGTGCCCGGAGCGGGCTTGGAACGCGACGAGGGCATCCGTGCCGACGCGACCGCCGAGTCCCTCGCCCGGCTCGCGCCGGCCTTCCGTCCCGAGGGCTCAGTGACCGCCGGCAACTCGTCCCCGCTCAGCGACGGGGCGTCGATGGTGCTCATCGGCGCCGAGGGATCACTCGACCAGGAGCCGCTCGCGCGCATCGCCGGCCGCGGGGCATACGGCAACGACCCCGACCAGTTCGGCATCGCTCCCGTGGAGGCGGCCAACCGTGCGCTCGCCCGGGCCGGCCGCACCTGGGCGGATGTCGACCTGGTCGAACTGAACGAGGCGTTCGCCAGTCAGTCGCTCGCCTGCCTTCGGCTCTGGCCAGAACTCGATCCGGAACTGGTCAACATCCACGGCGGCGCCATCGCGCTCGGGCATCCGCTCGGCGCGTCAGGCGGCCGGCTCGTGGGCCACCTCGCCCACGAGCTGCGCCGACGCGGCGGCGGGGTGGGCGTTGCGGCGATCTGCATCGGAGTCGGCCAGGCCCTCGCTGTCGTGCTCGAGGCGTGACACGATGACCGACGAGGATCTCGAGGGCCGCCTGGCGCTGTTCACCGCGGGCCGCCCCACCCGGTTCGGGAGGTTCGCGACTCCCGATCCCGCCTGGCTGGCGCTCGCCGAGCCGGAGGAGGCGCTCCGTCCCGACCTCGAGATCGTCGACGCGCACCACCACCTTTGGGATCTGCCGGGCTTCACCTACCTGCTCCCGGACCTGGTCGGCGACCTCGAGTGTGGGCACACCATCGTGGCGACCGTGTTCTGCGAATGCCACGCGATGTACCGAGCCCGCGGCCCCGAAGCAATGCGACCGGTCGGGGAGATCGAGTTCGCGGCCGGCATCGCGGCGATGAGCGCGAGCGGCGGGTACGGTCCGACGGCGGTCAATCGCGGCATCGTGGGGTTCGCCGACCTGACCCTGGGGGATGCGGTCGCCCCCGTTCTCGAAGCCGAGATCGCGGCTGGCGGTGGTCGCTTGGCCGGCATCCGGCACGGCGGAGCCTGGGACGCCGATCCGGCGATCGGCAACAGTCCGGGAATGACCGCGCCCGGGTTCTACCTCGCGGCCTCCTGCGCCGAGGGCCTGCGCCGGTTGGCTTCCTACGGCCTGGCCTTCGACGCCTGGGTGTTCCACTCCCAGCTGCGCGACGTGCGGCACCTCGCTCGCGCGGTGCCGGAGAGCTCGATCGTGCTGGGCCACCTGGGAGGACCGCTCGGATACGGCGCCCACGCCGATCGCCGCCAGGAGGTGTTCGACGACTGGCGGCGCGGCATGGCCGAGCTCGCCGAGTGCCCGAACGTGACGGTGAAGATCGGCGGCCTGCTGATGCGACTCGCCGCCTTCGACTATCTGGTCGCCCGGCGTCCGCCGTCATCCGAGGAGCTCGCGCGGGTTTGGGGGCCGTACATCCGCGCCGCGATCGATCTGTTCGGCCCCGAACGGTGCCTCACCGAGAGCAACTACCCGGTCGAGAAGATGGCCGTGCCGTACGGCATCTTCTGGAATGCGATCAAACGCACGATCGACGATCTCACCGAGGGAGAACAGCGCTCCGTGCTCAGCGCGACCGCGGACCGCGTGTATCGGCTCGACCTGGACGGGCTGCAGCCGCCCGGGTCAGCCGCTGCCGGATGAGCTCGCGAATCGGGGCATCCGCGAGCTCCAGCACCGTACCGTCGGGGTCAGCGCAGAAGCACAGTGTCGCCTCGCTCCAGCGCGTCTCCGGAACGAGCACCTCACCGCCGTTGCGCACCACCAGCTCCAGTGCCGCCGGCACGTCGTCGACCTGGACTCCGATGTGCATGACATGCAACAGGCTGGCCGGAGCGCGTCCGACGCGACCGGGCGTCCCGCACAGCTCGAAGAGCTCGAGCACACCGCGATCGAAGGAGAGCTGCTGCATCCGGAACGAGGCTCCCGGTCGCTCCCCGAGCATCCGCTGCGCGAACTCGCCCGCCATCTCGAAGGGCTCGCTCAGCGCCGTCGAACCGAACACGCTGCGGTAGAACCCGCTCGCGCGCTCGATGCTGGCGACACGGATCGCGATGTGGTCGTCGAGGAATGCGGGCACGCGCGTCTCAGCCGTGGTCGGCGGCGACCTCGACCGCCCGATCAGACCTCGCCGCCGCGTAGACCGCCTCGATGAATCGCGACGCCGCGACGCCGTCGGCGGGCGAGGCGAACTCGCTCGAGGCTCCGACCACGTACCGGGCGAAGTCCGCGACCTCGAGCTCGTAGTTGTCCACCCGGTCGAAAGCACTCGCCTGCACGCCGTCCGCGGTGCGGACCTCGAGCAGGGTCTTCTCGCCGTCGACATACCAGCGCGTGGAGAGCACGACCGAGCCCGCACTGCCGTGGACCTCGATCCGATCGGCGCCGTAGGGCGCATCCAGCCCGGTGACGATGGTGACGAGCACCCCGCCCGTCATGGTCGCCACGATCCCGGCAGTGTCGTCGAACGGCCGCCCGCGGTAGTGGCTCGTCATCGCCGACGCCGTCACGAACTCGCGGTCGACGAGGAACCGAAGCAGGTCGACGCGATGCACCGCGCTCATGGGCATGATGCCGCCACCGGACTCGGCCGGCTCGTCGTACCAGGCCGGCACCTCGATCGCGCCGAGGCAGGTGGTGACGCTGATGAGGCGCAGATCCCCGAGCGCACCGGACGCGATGACGGCACGGGCCTCGCGGTAGGCCGGATACTGGCGGTACTGGAACGCGACACCCAGCTTGGGACCCTCCGCGGGGAACGCGTCGCGCACCTCGGCGCTCTCGGCCGCCGACATCGCGAGCGGCTTCTCGCACAACACGTGGATGCCGAGCTCCGCGGCCTCCGCCACGTGCTGCGCGTGCAGGTTGTTCGGACTCGCGATGTAGGCGAACTCCGGCACCCCGACGTCGGCCAGGGACGCGACGCGGTCCACGCCCACCGCGTCGAGGCCCAGCGCGGACGCGAACTCCTCGGCCCTCGCCGGGGTCCGACCGACCACGGCGACGACCCGATCCCCGACCGCCAGAATCGCACCCGCCATCCGCTTTGCGATACGGCCGGTGCCGACGATCACCCAGGTGCGGGCCGTCCGGGCCTCGCTCGCCTCGGTCACGACGACTCCGGCGACGACCAGCTTCGGGTCCGCGCCATCCCGGCCGCGCGACCCTTCGCGACCACGACAAGAGCCATCTTCCGCGACGCCTCGTCGATGAAGTCGTCTCCCAGCATCACCGCCCCGCGGGAGCCGCCCGAGTCCGAGGTGTACCAGTCGTAGGCCTCCACGATCTCCTCGGCTCGGTCGTATTCCTCCTGCCCGGGGCTGAACACCTCGTTGCCGGGCGCGACCTGCGATGGATGCAGCACCCACTTCCCGTCGAAGCCGAGCGCGGCGACGCTCGCCGCGGCCGCACGGAAGCCCTCGACATCCTTGATGAGGCCATAGGGACCGTCGATCGCCTGAAGCCCGTTCGCCCGCGCCGCGACCAGGATCCTCATGAGGACATAGTGGAACGCGTCGGCCGCGTAGCCGTCTGGCTGCCCTCCGACGGCGAGCGCCTTCATGTTCATGCTCGCCATGAAGTCGCCCGGGCCGAAGATCAGGGTCTCGTTCCTCGGCGATGCCGCGGCGATCTCGTCGACGTTAGACAATCCCTTCGCGTCCTCGATCTGCAACTCGAAGCCGATCCGGCCGACCGGCAGCCGGTTCGACTGCTCCAACTGGGTCACCAGGAGGTCGAGCGCGACGACCTGCGCTGCATCCTGCACCTTGGGGAGCATGATGCAATCGATCCGCGCGCCCGCCTCGTCGATCACGTTCACGACGTCGCGAACCGTCCACTGCGTCGTCCAGTCGTTGACCCGGACGGCGATGATCCGTTCGCCCCACCGGTTGCGATGCAGTGCCTCGATGACGTTGCGTCGCGCCGCATCCTTCGCGTTCGCCGCGACCGAGTCCTCGAGGTCGAGGAACAGCTGATCCGAATCGAGCTCTTGCGACTTGTCCAGCATCTTCACCGAAGAACCCGGAACGGCGAGGCTCGTGCGCCGGGGCCGCGGGGTCCGCTGATTCTGCGTGCTCATGGAACGTGCTCCCGCCTTCGCGACATCAGCGCCGTGCCGCGCGCGGCAGCAGGCGGTCGGAGATGATCTTCTGCATGATCTGGCTGGTGCCCTCGAAGATCGTGGTGAGCCGGGCGTCGCGCCAGTAGCGCTCCACCTGACGCTCGGTCGTGTAGCCGTTGCCGCCGTGCAGCTGGATGCCGTTGCCGGTCACCTCGACCGCCATCTCGGACGCGAGCAGCTTCACCGCCGCGGCCTCGCGGTTGACCGGGATCCCCTTGTCGATCATGTCGGCGACCTGGAGATAGAAGGCCCGGGCCTGGTCCACCTTTGCCGACATGTCGGCCAGGATGAAGCGCAGCGCCTGGAAATCACCGATCGGCCGCCCGAACTGCTCCCGCTCCTGCAAGTAGATCGTGCAGTCCTCCACGGCACCGCGCGCGAGCCCGACGGCGCGCGCAGCGGTCTGCACGCGCGCCGTGTTCAGCAGCGCTTCGACGCCTGTGAAGCCGCCCGCATTGGTGGAGGCGCCGCTCGCCTTCGCGCCGACGGGCATCGTGTAGACCCGGTTGGCGGTCGGCACTCGAAAATCGGTGAACTCGAGCTCGTAGGTGCGCAGACCGAAGTAACCGATCTTGTCGATGAGCTTGCCCGTGATCCCGGGCGGGAAGGAGTTGGGCTCCTTCTCGATGAGGATCGAGCCGAGCTCCCCGGAGCCCGAGCCGCCGTCGGCAGCCGGCTCGAGCCGGCACAACACCTCGATGAAGTTGCCCTCGAAGGCGTGACCCGCCCAGCGCTTGCGGCCGTTGATGACGAAGTCGTCGCCGTCGACCACGGCCGTGGTCGCGACCCCGCCGGCCAGGTCGGAACCGGCGCCCGGTTCGGACAGCGCCCCGGCCCCGATCCACTCCCCCCGCACACTGCGGCGGATCAGTTCCTCGCGCCGGACCGGATCGGCCACGTTCACTCCGAGGTTGCCCTGCCCGCGCGCGATGATGCTCGCGGCGCTCATCCAGGCGCGGCCGAGCTCCTCCGACACGATCATGTACTCGAGCACCCCGAGTCCGAGACCGCCGAGGTCCTTGGGCACAGTCACCGAGAAGTAGCCCTGGTCGGCCATCTTCTTGATAAGCTGAGGCGGGATCAACTCCTTCTGCGGGTCCAGTCTGTTCGCGAGCGGCATCACCTCGCGCGCGGCGAAGTCGCGCACCGATCGCTGGAGCGCTTCGCGCTCAGGCGTGCTGTACGCGGGCGGGAGGGTCGGCGGAACCGGCTGCAGCAGCGTCTTCTCGACGGATTCGGTCATCGTGATCACATCCCGATCAGGTCGGCGACGTCGATGACATTCTGAGCGATGCGCACCGAAGCGGCGTCGATCATCTTGCCCTCATGGATGACCGCGCCGAGCCCCTGCTCGGCACCGTCGTAGTAGGCCTTCGCGATCGCGCGCGCCCTGGCGACCTCGTCGGCACCCGGCGAGTACACGTCGTTGGCGATGTCGATCTGGGACGGGTGGATCGCCCACTTGCCCACGAATCCGAGCGTCGAGGCCATCGTGGCCTGCTCGCGGTAGCCGGCGGGGTCGTCGATCGCCCCGAACGGGGCGTCGATCGCATCGATCTTCGCGGCGCGGGCCGCCACGACGACCCGGTTGCGCGCATACTGCCAGATGTCGCCCGGGTAGTTGGACTTCGCGCCGATGTCCTCGATGCGGACGCCCTGCGACGCCGCGAAGTCGCCCGCGCCGAAGATGAGCGCCTCGAGCCGGTCGCTGGCGAACGCGATCTCGTCGACGTGGATCAGTGCCTCGACCTCCTCGATCAGCACCTCGATCCCGATCTTCTTGGTGATGCCGTGCCGAGCCTCGAGCTGGTCGAGGAGAACCGCGACCCACCACACGTCCCGAGCGGCCTTGACCTTGGGCACGATGATGACGTCGAGCGCCTCGCGCGCGCCCGAGACGACCTCGATGATGTCCTCGTAGGCATAGTGGGTGTCGAGCGCGTTGATCCGCAGCGCCTTCGTGCCGGGCCGCCACTCGAGCGACCTGAGCGCCTCGACGGCCTTGCCGCGGGCCTCCACCTTCTGGTTCTCGGCGACGGCGTCCTCCAGGTCGAGGAAGACGAGGTCCGCGGTGCTGGCCGCGGCCTTCGCCATCATCTTCTCGCTGCTGGCCGGGGTCGCGAGTTCGCTTCGGCGGGCACGTTTCATGGTCTTGCTGCTCCTTCTGGTGATTGGATGTGGATCGCGCCTGCGGCATGCAGCGCGCTGATCTGCTCGTCGCTGTAGCCGATGGACGACAGGACGATCTTGGTGTGCTCGCCGTTGTACGGTCCGCGGGTGAAGTGGCTCTGAGAACCGGTGTACTTGATCGCCTGGCCGACGACGGTCCGGGTGGTGGCGCTCCCGGGCTGCTCCAGGTCGACGATCATGTTGCGCACCTTGGTGTGCGGATCCTCGATCACATCCTCGATCGTGTTGACCGAGCTGACCGGGATGTGGTCGGCGAGCAGGTCCACGATCTCGGCACGCGAACGGATCGACGTCCAGGCCTCGATGAGCTCGCGCATCTCGTCGGGGTGCGCAATCCGGGAGGACATGGTCGCGAACCGCGGATCCGTTCCCGCATCGGGCACGCCCATGAGCTCGCAGAACAGCCGCCACAGGTGATCGAGCGGCGCGCCGATCGAGACCCACCCGTCGCTGGCACGGAACAGGCCGAACGGCGAGAGCACGGGGTGCTCGTTGCCAACACGGCCCGGCACGATCCCGAGGTACGAGTACTGGTACACGGATCGCTCAGCCAGCGCGACCATCGAGTCGTACATGGCGACGTCGACGAATCGGCCCACCCCTGTGGTGCGCGCATCGACGAGCGCCGCCAGGATGCCCACCGCGGAGAGCGTCCCCGGGAAGATGTCACCGATCCCGGGGCCGAATCGCATCGGCGGTCCGTCGGCCTCGCCCGTGATGTGCATCACCCCGCCGATGGCCTGCGCCACCACGTCGAAGGACGGCCGCCCGACGTAGGGGCTCTCGCCGGTGCGGGGATCGCCGAATCCCCGCACCGCACCGTAGACGAGGCGCGGGTTGATCTTCGCGAGCGTCTCGTACGAGAGGCCGAGTCGCTCCATGACGCCCGGACGGAAGTTCTCGACGACGACATCCGCTTCCTTCACCAGCTCCAGCACGAGGTCCCGCCCCTCTGGGGCCTTGAGATCCACCGAGATGGAGTGCTTGTTGCGGTTGACGCTCTGGAAGTACCCGCCGTACCAGTGGTCCTGGTCGTCTTCGGCGTACGGCCCGAATCCTCGCGTCAGGTCGCCGCCGATCGCCTCGACCTTGAGCACGTACGCGCCGAGGTCCGCGAGCAGCATGGTGCCGTAGGGCCCCGCGAGCGCACGCGTCAGATCGACGACGACGACTCCCGCCAGGGGCCCGCCTCGATCCTCCACGGGCAGGCGGGTCACGCTCCCGCCCGTCGAGGCAGCCTGACGGTGCGGATCACGCGGCACACGATCGCGTCGTCCTGGTTCACCCCGAAGTGCTCGAATCGCACCACCCCGGTGGTGTCCGACTCGGGCCTGACCTCGAGGACCCTGGTGAACGCGTACAGGGAGTCGCCGTGGCGCACCGGCACCGGCAGGTTCACCTCGTCGACGGTCAACTCCTCGATCGCGTTCTCGCTCGTGTCCTGCGACGCGAGGCCGACGACAAGCGAGGCCGTTATCCCGCCGAACAGGAGGCGCGAGCCGAACTCCGAGCTGAGCATCGCATGCTCGTTGAAGTGCCCGTGCGACGTGTTCATGACGAGGTTGGCGATGAACTCGCCATCGACGTCGGTCACGGTCTTGCCGCGCGGGTGTCGGATGACGTCGCCGACCGCGAAGTCCTCGAACAGGTTGTACGTCTCCGTCAACCGGTCCGTACCGGGGTAGAGATCCTGGTTCACGCGTTCACGTCCCTTCTGCTGACAAGGTTGGTCCGCTCGGCGGTGACGACCGCCTCGCCGCCGGAGTAGATCGTGGTGCGCCAGCTCACGATGCCGTTGTGCGGGCGGCTCTTCGACTCCCGCTTGTCGATCACCTCGCTGCTGGCGACGATGGTCTCACCGACCAGCACCGGACGGTGGAACACGACGTTGTCGATACCGAGGAACGCGCCGCCGGACTCGCTGAGGTCCTGCACCGAAAGTCCGATCGCCGTCAGCAGCACGAGCATCGGGTTCGCGACGAGTCCCGCGTGCCCTCTCGACCTCGCGTACTCCTCGTTGAAGTAGAGGGGATTGAAGTTCAGCGTGAGTGTGCTGAAGTTGATCGCGTCCGATTCGGTCAGCGTCCGGCCCCAGTGGTGGTGCAGTCGCTGCCCGAGCTCGAAGTCCTCGTAGTAGTTGAACTGGACGCGCTGCTGCGCCTTGGCGCGCAACTCGTCCACGGTTACATCGATTGTGCTCATCGTCCGTTCCAGTCGTATCGTCGTATCGGGGGTCAGTCGGTCGGGGTTCCGGTCAGCGCCATGAGCTCACGGATGTCGGCGAGGTGCTCGAGAGCGCCGACCGCGTCCACCACGCGCCCGGCAGGCCCGCTCCCGATCACGGGAGTCGCGAGGTCGACGAACTTCGCCGCCAGCAGGTTCCAGGTCTCGAGCCGTGGACGACGGCGGGCGGCTTCGACGTTGTCCGCATCGAAGCTGGTCGCACGGCCATCGGCTCCCGTCACGGTGACCTTCACGTTCATCCCCGTCTGGCGGTCATCGCCGACGACCCGGACGCGACGGAGCATCTCGACGAGCTCGGGATCCCGCACCGAGTCGTCGGTGAAGTCGGCGACGCCGGCGGTGCCGCGCAGGAGGGCGAGCGACGCGACGTACGCGAGGCTGAACTTGCCCTCGAGGCCGCTGGCCGGCTCCGGGATGTTGCAGCTGCCCATATGGCCGATCGGGGCGACCACATCGATCCGCTCGATCGGGCCGAAGTCGGGCGACTCCGCCGTGAACGCGGTCAGCCCGTCGAACAGCGCGTGCGTCGCATAGCACGATGCGTACGGCTTGAACAAGGCGTCGGGAGTATACCAGACCGGGCCGAACGGCTCGGCGATCGCCGCGAGGTCGGTGACGCCGCTGTACATGTTCGCGTAGCCGGTCTCGCCGGCCAGCACCTCGGCGGTACTGGTGTAGCCGCGCGCCGCGAGGTCGCCGGCGAGCCAGCCGGCGGCGGCGGCATGGCCCACCTGGAACGACTTGCCCATCGAGCCGAAGACGTTCTTGAGCCCGCTGGATTGGATCCCGGCGAGGCCGAACGCGTGCGCGGTCCGCTCGACATCGAGCGAGCGCAGCGAGCTGAGGGCCGCTGCCGCGCCGAAGACGCCCAGCGTCGCGGTCGAGTGGAAGCCGCGAAGGTAGTGCGCCTTGGCGAACGCCAGGCCGATACGGGCCTGCGTCTCGGCGCCGGCGACGTACGCGGCGATGACGTCGCGCCCGCTGGCGCCGCTGACTTCGGCGTCGGCGAGGACGGCCGGGAGCATCGGAGCCGATGGATGACCGAAGATCTCCATCGCGGTGTCGTCGAAGTCGAGGATGTGCGTGCTGATGCCGTTCACGAACGCGGCGTTGTACGGACTCGTGCGCGCCGACGTGCCGGAGGCGGTCGCGGCGCCCGTGCTCCCGGAGACGGCGAGCGATGCGCGGATCAGCTCGGCCGCCTCGTCGGAGGCGCCGGCGATCGAGCAGCCGATCGAGTCGAGGATCGACGCCTTCGCGGCCTCCACCACCACCTGCGGCAAGTCCTCGAATCGCAGCCGGTTCACCTGCTCGGCGAGGAGCCGAGTGGCCTGCATCCCGGTGGTCGTGTCGATGTTCGTCACCGTCATACCTTCTGTCCTGTCGCGCGCGAGTACACCCGGACATCGGAGGGCGCGACATGCACCGAGACCGCTGCCGAGGGCTCGTGCTGCTTACCGATCGAGTTCCAGCTCCGGACCAGCGTGCCGCCGACCCGCACGAGGTTCTCGGTGT
>Ga0182745_1004847_pt1 | contig 11124 bp, 9 predicted proteins | sample eDN3rd30CKraftBY_FD_128523 | JGI IMG/M metagenome (GOLD analysis project Ga0182745, IMG submission 128523) | Enriched backyard soil microbial communities from Emeryville, California, USA - eDNA 3rd pass 30_C Kraft BY (version 2) (version 2) | ecosystem: Environmental > Terrestrial > Soil >... | reverse complement strand
GAGACCGCTCTGACCGCCGCCGACGATCACCACGTCGTGGTCGATGCCGTCTCGTGACTTCACCCACTTGCCGGGTGCCGGCCCTGCCCAGCGCAGAACGCGGTTCGTCTGCGCTTCGAGTGCGGCAGCGGGACCGACGACGCCGTCGGCGTCCGCCGCGGGTGCCGCGGCACCGGCTGCGTCGGGCACCAATGTGCACGCGCCGAGCCCGGCAATGGTGAGTCCGGCGGTGTCGCGCAAGAATCGGCGGCGAGCAGGAGCGAGTGGCTGCTCCTTGTCGTGTTCGGTCATGGGGCATCCTTGGTCGAAGGGTCGTTGCCGCTGGAAGGTGGCGTCGGCTGGACGGGCGACGACGCCGGTACCGGGGCGTCAAGCAGCCGTTGAACCGCCGGGCCGAGGCCCGTCAGCCCGGCCTGCTTTCCCAGCGCCAGCGATTCATCGGGTGTCTTCCCTTCTATCCAGCGCGACCTGAGAGCGAGGAGTGCGCCGGCTCGATTGCCCGAGGCGCAATGGAGCAGCACGTTGCCGTTTGACGTCTGGCGAAGCAGCTGGTCGAGTCGCCTGACGTTCTCCGGCGTCAGGTCGGCACCGTTGGCGATGGGTAGTGAAAGATATCTGAGGCCCGCAGCTTCCACGGCCGTCCGTTCGTCCAGATCGAGCGTCTCACCGTCCGGACGAAGGTCGATCACGGTGGAAATGCCCGCCGAGTGCAATCGCGCTATGTCCTCGACAGTCGGTTGCCCGCTCACGTGGAGACGTTCGCCGAGCGCGACATGTCGAGGCAAGCTCGTCAGTGGGGATTCGGATTCGGATGCGGACAGGCCAGCGGATGCGGCGACGAGCATTGCAAGACAGAGCACCCGAACGAGGGGAGAAGTCATCGTGGCATTCATCTCCGGGAGTGAAGACGAGGGCTGCGCGGGCGATGTCGAAGTGCACAGGAACGCCGCGCGGGGGCGCCCATTGGCGGAGCATGCCGCGAGCCGCGGTGGGCGTCCATTCGCATCGTCGAACCTTAGACCCGGACGAGCCTTGACTGGAGCGGGAAGGCACGAAAGCATCCCTTCGATGAAGATTCCAGATCGCTCAGTGTGCATTGCCCCGATGATGGATTGGACCGACCGCCACTGCCGCTACTTCCTCCGCGGCTTCTCCCCGCACGTGCTGCTCTACACCGAGATGGTCACCGCCGCGGCGCTGATCCACGGCGATGCGCAGCGCCTGCTTCGCTTCGATGCAGCCGAGCAGCCCGTCGCATTGCAGATCGGCGGCTCGGACGCGGCGCAGCTCGCGCACGCGGCGCGCCTGGGGGAGGACGCGGGCTATCGCGAGATCAATCTCAACTGCGGCTGCCCGAGCGACCGCGTGCACGCGGGTGCCTTCGGCGCGTGCCTCATGCTGCGACCCGCGCACGTGGTGCACCTCGTCGAAGCCATCCGCGCGGCGGTGACGATCCCGGTGACGGTGAAGCTGCGCATCGGCGTCGTCGATGCGACGTCGCAGCCGCGACCGGCCGACTGGCGCGAGGCCGTCGCGCGATTCGACGAGCGCGACCGCGCGGCACTGCACGCGCTGGCCCGGGATCTCGCCAGCGCGGGCGTCGATGCGCTCATCGTGCACGCCCGCAAGGCCGTGCTCGGTGCGTTCTCGCCGAAGGACAACCGCGAGGTGCCGCCGCTGCGTTACGACGTCGTCGAGACGCTCCGCGAGGTCGTTCCGTCCACGCCGCTCATCCTCAACGGCGGACTGCGCACGGCGGAGCAAGCGCTGAGCGCCATCGAGACGCTGGACGGTGCGATGCTCGGCCGCGAGGCCTATCACCGCCCGCAGGTGCTGGGCGAGCTGCACACTGCACTGGTGGCGCGCGGCCGCTGGCCCGACGACGGCTTCCGCGTGCCCACGCCAGCCGCGCAGATCGAGCGGATGATCGCGTACGCGGAGCGCGAGCTCGCGGCGGGCGAGGCGCTGTCCAACATCACGCGCCACATGCTCGGGCTGCTGAGCCACGCACCCGGCGCGCGCGAGTTCCGCCGGGTGCTGTCGGAAGGGGCGCGCAATCGCTCCGCGGGCACCCTTCCGTTGAAGCAGGCGCTGGACCTCGCGCGCGCCGCCTGATCCCGCGCCCGACGCGGGGTAACATCGCCCCGTGAGCCTGCGCCTCCAGATCAATCTCGTCATCGGCGCGCTGATGGCGCTCTTCGTGGGCGCGACGGTGTGGCAGCAGGTCGGCAGCACCCGCCAGAGCGTCGGCGAGGAGATCGCCGCGGCGAACCAGGTGGCGACGCGGTTGCTGACGCGCGTGTCGCTCGCGTACGAGTCGGCCGGCCTCGCCGGCATGACGGAGTTCCTCGAGCAGCTCGGTCGCGTGCGAGCCAACGACGTCTACCTTTACGACGGCGCGGGCGACCGCATCTACGCGTCGCCGGCCTCGACGTACAAGAGCGGACGCGAGGCGCCGGGGTGGTATGCGAGGCTCGTGTCCCCACCGGACCAGGCGCACGAGATCCGCATCGGGGAAGGCCGGCTCGTGATCGAGTCGGACTCCACGCGCGCGGTGCTCGACGGCTGGGACGACCTGGTCCGCCTGTTGCTCGTGGGCGGCGGGGCATTCGCATTGATGGTCGCGCTGACGCTGTGGCTCACGAGCCGCCTGATGCGCGAGGCATTCCAGCGCACGGCGCGCGCGCTCGCGGAAAGCGCCGCCGCGCGGGAACGCGCGGACGACGCCGGCCGACGCCTCGAGGAGAACCGCGAGCTCACGCGCACGATCCAGCAGCACGTGGAGGAGGAGCGCCGGATCATCGCGCGCGAGCTGCACGACGAGCTCGGCCAGGCGATCACCGCGGTGAAGAGCATCGGCCTCGCGATCGCCCGTCGCAGCGCGGATCGCGATCCCGAGACCTCGGCGTCGGCGCGGCTCATCGTCGAGACGGCGGGCGGCATGTACGACGCCGTGCAGGAGCTGATCCCGCGCCTTCGCCCGTTTTCGCTGGACCGCTTCGGTCTCGCCGAGGCGCTGGAGGATCTCGTCGGCCAGCAGCGCCTCGCGCATCCGCGGGTCGACATCCGGCTCGCCGTCGACGAACCGCTGCCGGCGCTGGACGAGGCCACCTCCACCTGCGCATACCGCATCGTGCAGGAATCGCTGTCGAATGCGTTGCGCCATGCGTCGGCGCGCGTCGTCGACGTCTCCGTGGTCGCGGACGACGTGGCGCTCCTCGCGCGCGTCGACGACGACGGACGGGGCCTCGCGCCGGGCTGGGAAGACACCCGGCACCACGGCGTGCGCGGGATGCGCGAGCGCGCCGCGGCGCTGGGCGGCCGGTTCGAGCTGCGGTCGAAGATGGGCGGCGGCGCCTGCGCCGAGGCTCGGCTGCCGCTGCGCAACCCGGTGCCGGCATGACGCGCGCCACCGTCATGCTCGTCGACGACCACGCGGTGGTGCGCACCGGCTTCCGGCTGCTGCTGCAGTCCGCGCCCGATCTCGAGGTGATCGCGGAGGCGGGCAGCGGCGAGGAGGCCGTGCAGCAGTTCCTGGCGCTGCGGCCCGACGTCGTCGTCATGGATCTCGCGATGGCGGGCATCGGCGGCATCGAGGCGACGCGCCGGATCCTGCAGCACGATCCGGACGCGGCCATCCTCGCGCTCTCCGCGCACGCGGACGTGAGCCACCCGCGGCGGGTGCTGGCGCTGGGCGCCCGCGGGTATCTCTCCAAGCGCATCGCGCCGGAGGAGATGGTGGAGGCCGTGCGCGCGGTCGCGGCCGGCCAGCGCTACGTGGACGCCTCGGTCGCAAGGCTGCTCGCCCTGCCGGAGGCGGTGGGCGCACAGGACCCGGTCGCGCTGCTGTCCCCTCGCGAATTCGACGTGTTCCTGCAGCTCGCCCGAGGGGCCTCGGTCAACCGTATCGCGGAGTCGCTGCACCTGAGTCCCAGCACCGTCGGGACCCACCTCTACAACATCAAGCAGAAGCTCGGCGTGTCGAACCAGGCCGAGCTCACGCTCATCGCGGTGAGGCACGGGCTCATCGAAACCTGACCTTGAGGAACCGGATTCTCGTCCCCGTGCAACGGCTTGTTTTTCCTCGCTTGTGTTCTGAGGGGGCATCCCTCAAAGTTGTGAACCCGTTCACATAATCCGGATACATGGGCACCGATATCGAACTCGCCATCGTGTTCGCCGACGTCGTCGGATCCACCCGGATCTACGAGACCATGGGCGACCAGCTCGCCCGGGAGATGGTGGCGACCTGCATCGAGGTGATGCGCGCGGCCACCGAGTCCCACAACGGCACGGTCATCAAGACGATGGGCGACGAGGTGATGGCGACCTTCCCCACCTCCGACGACGCCCTGAACGCCGCGGCGCACATGCAGCGGCAGATCTCCGCCCATGCGGACCTCCAGGTGAACGGCACGCCCGTGGCGCTGCGCATCGGGTGCCATTTCGGCCCGGTGGTGCTCGAGAGCCGGGACGTCTTCGGGGCCACCGTTCACACCGCGAACCGCATGACCAGCCAGGCGAAGGCCGGGCAGATCGTCACCACCGCCGCTACCGTCGACCGGCTGAGCCCCGAGTGGCGCGCGTCGGTCCGCCAGATCGACATCGCGATGCTCAAGGGGCAGGGCAACGAGGTCACGCTCTACGAGGTGCTGTGGCAGACGGACGACGTCACCAGCATGCTCCCGGCCATCGCGCTGTCGAGCAGCATGCCGCGGCCGACGCCGCAGCGTCTGCGCCTGACCCTCGGCGACCAGGAAGTGGTGCTGGACGAGGCGCACAACCACGTGACGATCGGCCGCGCCGAGGAAAACGACCTCGTGGTGCGCGGCAATCTCATCTCGCGCATCCATGCACGCATCGAGATCAACCGCTACAAGTTCGTGCTCATCGACCAGAGCACGAACGGCACGTTCGTGCACACGACGGGGGGCGAGGATTCCTTCGTCCGCCGCGACAGCATGCAGCTGAAGGGCGAGGGGCTCATCGGCCTCGGCAAGGTGCCCGAGGCCGATTCGCAGCAGACGATCCGCTTCCGCTGCGGCGACTGAAGCGTCAGCCCAGCCGCTTCTCCACGGCATCGAGTTCCGCGAGCATCGCCTTCGGCGTGCGCGCGCCGTACTCGCCGAGGTAGGCGCGGACGTCCGCCACTTCCTTGCGCCACGCCTCGGGCTTGACCGACAGCAGCTCCTCGAGCGCCGCGGGCGCGATGTCGAGGCCCTTCGTGTCGATGTCCTGCGGACGCGGCAGGTAGCCGATCGCGGTGTCCTGCGCCTGCGCGCGACCGGCGCAGCGGTCGAGGATCCAGCTGATGACGCGCAGGTTGTCGCCGAAGCCCGGCCACAGGAACTTGCCGTCCGCGCCCTGGCGGAACCAGTTCACGTGGAAGATCTTCGGCGCGTGCGCGAGCTTCGCGCCCACGTTCAGCCAGTGCTGGAAGTAGTCGGCGAAGTTGTAGCCGCAGAAGGGCTTCATCGCCATGGAGTCGCGACGAACCACGCCGACCGCGCCCGTGGCGGCGGCGGTGGTCTCGGAGGCGACGGACGCACCCACCAGCACCCCGTGCTGCCAGCTGCGCGCCTCGTACACCAGCGGCGCGAGCTCACGGCGGCGGCCGCCGAAGACCAGCGCCGAGATCGGCACGCCCTTGGGGTTCTCGGCTTCCTTCGTGTACGCCGGGTTGTTCACGGCGCTGACGGTGAAGCGCGAGTTCGGATGCGCGGCGGGACCGTTCTTCGGATCGTACGGGTTGCCCTTCCAGTCCGTGACCGGCTCGCCCTTGCCGATGCCTTCCCACCACGGCTCGTCGTTCGCGGTGAGCGCGACGTTCGTGAACAGCGTGTCCTTGCGGATCATGTCGTACGCGTTCTTGTTCGTCTTCGGGCTCGTGCCCGGCGCGACGCCGAAGTAACCCGACTCGGGGTTGATCGCGTACAGGCGGCCATCCGGCCCCGGCGTGAGCCAGGCGATGTCGTCGCCGACGGTGAAGACTTCCCAGCCCGGCATGGACTCGGGCGGGATCAGCATGGCGAGGTTCGTCTTGCCGCAGGCCGACGGGAACGCGCACGCGATGTAGTGCGTCTCGCCCTGCGGGTTCTTCAGGCCCACGATGAGCATGTGCTCGGCGAGCCAGCCCTCGGTGCGGGCCTGGTAGGAGGCGATGCGCAGCGCATGACACTTCTTGCCGAGCAGCGCGTTGCCGCCGTATCCCGAGCCGTAGCTCTTGATCGTGAGCTCCTCGGGGAAGTGCATGATGAAGCGGCGGTTCGGATCGAGCTCGCCGATGGAATGCAGGCCCTTCACGAAGCTGCCGTCCTGCGCGATGCGCTCGAGGGCGGCGCGGCCCATGCGCGTCATGATGCCCATGTTGAGCACGACGTAGGCGCTGTCGGTGATCTCGACGCCGCAGCGGGAATAGGGCGAATCGATCGGGCCCATGCAGTAGGGCACGACGTAGAGCGTGCGGCCCTTCATGCAGCCGGCGAACAGCGCATCCATTTCGCGGTGCGCTTCGTCGGGCGCCATCCAGTTGTTGTTGGGGCCGGCATCGGCCTGGTGCGTCGTGCAGATGAAGGTGAGGTGCTCCACGCGCGCGACGTCGCTGGGATGCGAGCGGGCGAGGTAGCAGTCGGGGAAGGTCTCCGGATTGAGCGGCTGCAGCTCCTTGCGCGAGAGCAGCTCGTTGCGCAACCGGGCCGTTTCCGCTGGCGACCCGTCGCACCAGTGGATACGGTCCGGCTGCGTCAGCTGCGCGACTTCCGCCACCCACGCGGCGACCTGTTTCGAGAGTTCCGGCAGCGGAATGAACGAGCTAACGGCTGTCGCCATGGGTCCTGTACCTTCGACGGGGGTGGAGGGGAGGAACGGGGATTATAGCGAGGGTCCGGACCAATTCGCTGATCAAGCAATGGTTCCAGATCGCCACGATCGCCTGCACTGCACCATAAGGGACCGGACGCACCCGATTCAAGGGTTGACGGCCCCCTCCGCCGGCCCCAGCGTTGCCCGACATGCAGTCATTACGTGAAATTTTCGGCGCCGGCGGGCCCCTGTCGGCCGCGCTGCCCGAATTCCGCTCCCGGCGGGGCCAGCGCCAGATGGCCGAGGCGGTGGCCGAGGCCATCGACGCCCGCACGCCGCTGATGGTCGAGGCCGGCACCGGGATCGGCAAGACCTTCGCCTACCTGGTGCCGGCCCTGCTGTCGGGCCGCCGGTGCGTCATCTCGACCGGCACGCGCACGCTGCAGGACCAGCTCTTCGGCCGGGACCTCCCGCTGCTCTCGCGGGCGCTGGGTCGCGCGCAGCGCGTGGTGCTCCTCAAGGGCCGCAGCAACTACGTCTGCCTGCAACGGCTCGGCCGGCAGGACGCCGCGCAGCGCACGGAGCTTCCGCTCGGCTCCGCCGCGGCGCTGGTCGCGAAGCTGCGGCAGTGGTCGAGCACCACGCGCAGCGGCGACCTCGCCGAGTTCCCGGAGCTCGGCGAAGGCCATCCGCTGCGCTCGTCGTTCGTCTCCACGCGCGACAACTGCGGCGGCCAGCGCTGCGCCGAGTTCTCGCGCTGCCACGTCTTCGCCGCGCGCAAGGCCGCCGCCGAGGCGGACATCGTGGTGGTGAACCATCACCTGTTGCTCGCCGACCTCGCGCTGAAGGAGGAGGGGTGGGGCGACATCCTGCCCACGGCCGATGCCGTCATCATCGACGAGGCGCACCAGCTGCCCGAGCTCGCCGCGCAGTTCTTCGGTCGCGCGTTCTCGTCGCGGCAGGTGGATTCGCTGGTACAGGACCTCCGCACGGCGGCGCAGGCCACCGGCCTCGGCGCCCGCGCCTTCGACGCCGAGGAGCGCGCGCTGCTCGCCGCGCTCGACGCCACGGGCGAGGCCATCGCGGCGTCGCTCCGCACCGGGCAGCGCACGCTCTGGCAGCAGGCGCCCGCGCGGCTCGACGAGGAAGCCGCGCGGCTCACGGCGCAGCTGCGCGCGCTCGGCGAATCGCTCGCCGGCCAGCAGAGCGAAGCGCTGCAGCCGCTGCACGAACGCGCCGAAACGCTCGCCGCCGAGCTCGAGGGGCTGCTCGAGGCCACCGAGGCCGACGGCGCGCGCGTGCTCGAGCGCGGCAACGCCGGCGGATTCTCCCTGCGGCTGCTGCCGTTCGACGTCGCATCGCGCTTCGGCGCGTTGATGGCCGCGCGGCCGTGCTCGTGGATCTTCACCAGCGCGACGCTGTGCGTGTCCGGCGATTTCCGGCACTTCGCCGATCCACTCGGCCTCCCGGCCGAGACGCGCGCGCTCGAGCTGCCGAGCCCGTTCGACTACGAGACGCAGGGCCTGCTCTACCTGCCCCAGGGGCTGCCCGATCCGACGCAGCCGGATTACGGCGATGCCTTCGTCGACTGCGCGGCGGACCTGGTGGAAGCCTCCGGCGGGGGCGCCTTCCTGCTGTTCACGAGCCACCGCGCGCTCGAGCGCGCCGCGCAGCGCCTGCGATCGCGTTGGATCGACCTCGACAGCGGCGAGCTGCGCTTCAACCTGCTGGTGCAGGGCGAATCCCCGCGCGAGCGCCTGCTGCAGGCGTTTCGCGCGACGAACGACGCGGTGCTGCTCGGCACGGCGAGCTTCTGGGAGGGCGTCGACGTGAAGGGCCAGGCGCTGCGGCTCGTCGCCATCGACCGCCTGCCGTTCGCCTCGCCCGAAGATCCACTGACCCGCGCGCGCATCGACCAGATGCGCCGAGCGCAGCGCAATCCGTTCGCGGAGTTCCAGCTGCCCGACGCGGCCATCGCGCTGAAGCAGGGCGTCGGCCGGCTCATCCGCGGCGAAGACGATCTCGGCCTCGTCGCGATCTGCGACCCGCGCATGACCACGCGGCGTTACGGCCGCGACCTGCTGAAGAGCCTGCCGCCCTTCCGCACCACCCGCAGCGCGGACGACGCCCGCGCGTGGCTCGCCGCGGTCGCGCCGCGGCCGCGCGCGGCGGCGGCGAGCGGCTGATGCGTCTCCTCGCGATCGACACCGCCAGCGCGCAGTGCTCGGCGGCCCTGTGGATCGACGGCGACGTGTGCCTGCGGGCCGTGCCCACCGCGCGCGATCACGCGCAGCTGCTGCTCCCGATGATCGAGGCGGTGCTCGCCGAAGGCGGGCTGGGGTTCGAGGCGCTCGACGCCATCGCGTTCGGCCGCGGGCCCGGCTCGTTCACGGGCCTGCGCGTCGCCGCGTCGGTGGCGCAGGGGCTCGCGCTCGGGGCGGGGCTGCCGGTCGTTCCCGTCTCCGATCTCCGGGCGCTCGCGTTGCAGGCGCGGCGGATGGGCGTGGAGCGGGGGGTGCTGCCGGCCGCGTCGCCGCTCGTCGTCGCCGCCTGCCTGGATGCGCGCATGGGCGAGGTTTATGGCGGGACGTTCGACATCCCCGCGGCCGGGTTGCCGCCGGATGCCACGGAGTCGGTCGGTGCGCCCGTGGCCTTCCGCCCGGGGCGCCGGTGCGATGCGCTCATCGGCGCCGGGTTCGGTGCCTACGCGCCGGCGCTCGCGCCGCTGATCGAAACGGCCACCCTGGTGCTACCGGAGGCCGAGCCCTGCGCGCTCGAGGTCGCGATGCTGGGCGCCGCCGACGCGGCCGCCGGGCGCGTCCACGACGCTGCCGCTGCGCTGCCGGTGTATCTGCGGGACAATGTGGCGAAGCCCACGGCGTAACGCGACTGCAATGTTGCTGTCATCCAATGTCGCCTGGATGACGACCCCCCGGAACGGCGGAATGGCACAACGGCAGATACTCATCGTCGAGGACGAGCGTCCGATCCGCGAGATGATCGCCTTCGCTTTGCGACGCGCGGGCTTCGCCGTGGACGAAGCCGCGGACTGCCGGTCCGCGCGCGCCCGCATCGCCGACGCGCGACCCGACCTGCTGCTGGTGGACTGGATGCTGCCCGACATGAGCGGGCTCGAGCTCACGCGCCAGGTGAAGCGCGATCGCGAGACGCGCGAGATTCCCGTGATCCTGCTGACGGCGCGCGCGGCGGAGAGCGACAAGATCGCCGGGCTCGACGGCGGCGCCGACGACTACGTGACCAAGCCCTTCTCGCCGCGCGAGCTGCTGGCGCGCATCAACGCCGTGCTCCGGCGCGGCAGCGCCGCCGACGCGGAAGGACGCATCGAGATCGGCGGGCTCGTGCTCGAGCCGGCGAGCCACCGCGTGAGCGTGGGCGATGCCGCGGTGACGCTCGGCCCCACCGAATACCGCATGCTCGCGTTCTTCATGACGCACCCGGAGCGGGTGTATTCGCGCGAGCAGCTGCTCGACCGCGTCTGGGGCGGCAGCGTCGAGGTGGAGGAGCGCACCATCGACGTCCACATCCGTCGCCTGCGCAAGGTGCTCGAGGAGCACGGCAAGGACGGCCTCGTGCAGACGGTGCGCGGCGCGGGTTACCGCTTCTCGGCGCGCGACGACGCGGGCGAGGCCTGATGTCGCTGCGTGCCGCTACCCGCGCGTGGATGTACGCCGCGACCCGCATCGCGATACTGCTCGCGCTCGGCGCGCTGCTGGGTCTCGCCATCGGCTCGTGGCGGGCGGGCCTCGCGCTCGCGCTCGTGGTCGCCCTCGGGTGGAACCTCGTCAACCTGTGGCGGCTCGACGCGTGGCTGCGGGAACGCTCGCGTCGCGACCCGCCCGACGCTCACGGCATCTGGGGCGACGTCATCGCGCAGGTGGTGCGCCTGCATCGGCGCAAGCGCTTCCACAAGCAGCGACTGCTGCAGGTCTTCCGCGAGATCCGGCAGTCCACCGCCGCGATGCCCGACGGGGTCGTGGTGCTGAACGCGCAGGGAGAGATCCTCTGGTTCAACCGCATGGCGGGCCGCCTGCTGAACCTGCACCGCAAGGCGGACCTGGGGCAGCGGCTCGCGAACCTCGTCCGCCATCCGGATTTCCGGCGTCATCTCGAGTCCCATGATCTCGCGCAGCCGCTCGTCGTGCTCCCGGATGCCGGCGGCGATCGCGCGCTGTCGTTCCAGGTCGTGCCCTACGGCGCGCACCAGCAGCTGGTCCTCGTGCGCGACGTCACGCGCGAGGTCCAGCTCGAGACGCTTCGACAGGACTTCGTCGCGAACGCCTCGCACGAGTTGCGTTCGCCGCT
>Ga0182745_1004846_pt1 | contig 11124 bp, 6 predicted proteins | sample eDN3rd30CKraftBY_FD_128523 | JGI IMG/M metagenome (GOLD analysis project Ga0182745, IMG submission 128523) | Enriched backyard soil microbial communities from Emeryville, California, USA - eDNA 3rd pass 30_C Kraft BY (version 2) (version 2) | ecosystem: Environmental > Terrestrial > Soil >... | reverse complement strand
CGGTTGCGGCCGCGCCCCTCGGTCTTCGGCTCGATGACGATGTCGCCGTACCAGGGATCGCGCCAGGTTCCGGCGTAGGCCTCCAGCGGCAGGGACGGGGCCGCGCCCGCCGCCTGTTTGGCGTCGATCTCGACGGCGGCCTTCAGCGACTTCTCGGTCCCTTCGGCCTCGCGTTTTTTCGAATCCGCGATCCAGTCGACGTCGACCTTGTTCATGGCGATGTCGGACAGGCCCGAGCGCAGGGCGCGCAGCAGGAAGCTCTCCTCGGCGTTGGTGAAGACCGAGAATCCGATCTTGCGGCCGGGGATCAGCACCGTGGCTGAAATGCCGCCGGGCGAGCCGCCGCCGTGCGTCACCAGCCGCTCGCCGCGATAGTCTTGCACCTGCAGCCCCATGGCGTAGGTCGAGGCCACGGCCCGGTTGGGCAGCTCCGCCGTCGGTCCGTTGGACGAGGAGACCACGATGTTGGGCTTGTACATCTCGCGCGCGGCGGCTTCGGAGAACAGGCGCGTCCCGTCGGCCAGCCTGCCTTCGTTCAGGCGCACGGCGATCCATTTGGCCCAGTCGGTCGCGCTGGCGCAGATGCCCCCGGCGGCCGCCGCCGAATCCCAGTTCCACACCTCGACGATGGATTCGGCGATCTGGGTCATCGGCCCCTGATAGCGCAGGGGCGGCCCGACGCGGCCGTGCGGCAGGGCGGACTTCGCCGGATCGGCCAGGCGGGCCAGGGGCACGCTCTCGCTCATGCCGACCTTGTCGAAGATGCGGGTCTGGACGAAGTCCTCCCACGCCAGGCCGGATGCCTTTTCGATCACCGCCCCCGCGACCACGAACATCAGGTTGCAGTAGTCGTAGTCCTCGCGGAAGCCGTCCTCGATCGGCACGAAGGCGGCCTGGGCCAGCACCTGCGCGCGCGTCCGGTCGCTGTTGGGCCAGAACAGCAGGTCGCCGGCGCCCAGGCCGAAACCGGCGCGGTGGCTCAGCGTATCGCGCACGGTGATCTGCTGGCTGACCAACGGGTCCGACAGGGTGAAGCCCGGCAGATAGGTGCGGATCGGCTCGTCCCACTTCACCTTGCCTTCATCGACCAGGATGGCCAGGCAGGCGGCGGTGACGTTCTTGGAGTTCGACGCGATGGCGAACAGGGTGTGTTCGTCGGCCGGTTCGGCCTTGCCCTGGCGGCGCACGCCGTAGCCCTTGGCCAGCACCGTCTTGCCGTCACGGACCAGGGCCAGGGAGACGGCGGGCTGCTCCGGCCAGGCGGCCATGCAGCGCTGCACCCAGGCGTCGGCGGCGGCGGCGATCTCCTCGTCGGAGCGGGTATCGGCGCTGGTCTGGGCCCAGCCGGTCGCGGGCAGGGCCGCGCCCGTGGCGGCGACGGCGGAGGAAATCAACGCCGCGCGGCGCGACAGGCGGATGGACATCAAGGACGCTCCCGAAGACTGAACGGCGACGCTACCGCCGCCCGTCCGTCGGGCCAAGGGGCGCCCCCATTCATCCCGCTCATCCCGCTCATCCCGGCGGATGCCGGGATCCAGTGCTTTGGCTTCAGGCGCGACGTGCGTCCGCCGGGGTGAGCGGAAATTTCACAGACCCTACGCCGCCAGCCGCCACCTTTGCAGGTGCTCCAGCACGTCCGCCACGATCTGGGCGCGGGTGAAGCCGGTCACGTCGCGCGGGCGCGTGCCGTCCCCGGTCACGGCGCTGAGCCGCCATTCCAGGGCGCGGCGGCTTTCGGGCGCCTCCAGCGCGGTCAGGGCCGGGCGAGGCCGCGACCGGGCGCCCAGCCGATACAGGAAGTCCCGCCCGTTGGCGTGCTCGACCCTCAGCCAGACGCCGTTGTCGTCGCCCTGGACCTCGCTGTTCTCCAGACCCTCGGCGGCCACCGCCGCGCGCACCTCTTCCAGCGCCGGGGCGCCGTGGCGGGCGATCTGGCGGTCGATGTCGCGGCGGCTTGCGGGGGCCAGGATGCGCTTGAGCTGTTCGCGCAAGGGCGCCGCCTCGGTCTCGACGGCCTCGCCCCTCAGGTCGGCGCCCATCTGCCGCGCCAGGCCGAAACAGGCCAGGATCATGATGACGGCGAAGGGCAGGGCCGCCACCAGGGTCGCCGCCTGCAGAGCGCCCAGCCCGCCCGCCAGCAGCAGCAGGGCCGCCGCCAGCCCCTGCAGCACGCACCAGTAGATGCGCTGCCAGCGCGGCGTGTCTTCGACGCCGCCCGAGGCCAGTGTGTCGATCACCAGCGATCCTGAATCCGCCGAGGTGACGAAGAAGACCGCCACCAGGGCGATGGCCAGGGTCGAGGTGATCGCCGTCCCCGGCAGATACTCCAGAAAACGGAACAGGGCGGTCGACAGGTCCGCCTGAACGGCGTCCGAGATCGCGCCGGCGGCCGCGCCCAGATCCAGGCTCATGGCCGTATTGCCGAAGACCGTCATCCACAAAAAGGTGAAGCCCGACGGGACCAGCAGCACGCCGATCAGGAACTCCCGCACCGTGCGCCCGCGCGAGATGCGGGCGATGAACATGCCCACGAACGGCGACCAGGCGATCCACCAGGCCCAGTAGAACAGCGTCCAGTCCGCCATCCAGGCGCGCGGCTCATAGGCGTAGAGGGTGAAGGTGCGGACGAAGAAATGATCCAGATAGAGGCCGAAATTCTGCACATAGGCCCGCAGCAGGAACAGCGTCGGCCCCGTGATCAGCACGAACAGCATCAGGCAGACGGCCAGCACCAGGTTCAGCTCCGACAGACGCCGAACCCCCTTGTCCACGCCCGACAGGACGGACAGGGTCGCCACGCCCATGACCACGACGATCAGGGCCACCTGCATGGTGACGCTGCTGGGCAGGCCGAAGACGTAGTTGAGGCCCGAGTTCATCTGGGCCACGCCCAGCCCCAGGGAGGTGGCGATGCCGAACAGGGTGCCGCAGATGGCGAAGATGTCGACCATGTCGCCGATCGGGCCGTTCACCCGCTTGCCCAGCAGGGGATAGAGGCTGGACCGCATGGTCAGGGGCAGGCCCTTCCGGTGCGCGAAATAGCCCAGGCTCAGCCCGACAACGGCGTAGATGGCCCAGGCGTGGACGCCCCAGTGGGTATAGGTGATGACCATGGCCTCGCGCGCGGCGTCGATGGTGCCGGGCTGGGCCTCGGGCGGGGCGATGTAGTGCTGCACCGGCTCGGCCACGGCGAAATACATCAGGCCGATGCCCATGCCTGCCGCGAACAGCATGGCCAGCCATGAGACATAGGGGAAGTCCGGCTCGGCGTCGTCCGGCCCCAGCTTCAGCCGCCCGGTCGGACCCACGGCCAGCACGGTCGCGAACAGCAGGAACCCGGCCACGGAGGCGACGTAGAACCAGCCGAAGGTCTCGATCACCCAGGCCTGGGCGCGTCCGAACAGGAGGCCGGACGTGGCGGGCGCCAGCAGGGCGAGCAGCAGCAGCCCGCCCGCGATGGCGCTGGCCCCCCAGAAGACACGGGGGTTCATCTTGGTCGTCAGCATGGGCCGCAAGCGCACGGCGACGCTTATGGTTCCATACGGATTTCAGTTCGTTCCGGCTTGTTCAGGTCCGCGTCTCCCAGGCGGTCCAGGCGGCGATGGCGATCAGCCCCAGGGCCATGGCGGCGCGCAGCGCCGGTCCCTGGGCGCGGGTCAGCAGCGCCCCGCCGGCGCGGGCGGCGGTCAGCACGATGGTGGCGTGGACGACGACGCTGACTAGGATGTGCAGCGCGCCCAGCGTCAGGGCCTGCGCCAGGGTCGAGCCCTGGGCGGGGCGAATGAAGCCGGGCAGAAGGACCACATAGAGCAGGGCCGCCTTGGGGTTCAGCAGATTGCCGATCAGGCCGCGCCGGAACAGGGCGCGTCGCCGCATCTGCACCGGGGCGTCGCTGGCGCCGCCGCCGGCGCTGCGCCACGCGTCCCAGGCCAGCCACAGCAGAAAGCCGACCCCGGCCCAGCGGATGGCCTGATAGAGGGCGGGCCACAGCAGCACCGCCTCGGTCAGGCCGAAGGCGGCGGCGACCATCCACAGCGTCAGCCCCAGGGTGATCCCGGCCACGGCCGCCAGCCCCGCCGCCCGCCCCTGCGACAGGGAGACCAGCGCCAGCCAGCCCATGTTCGGGCCTGGCGTCAGCTCCATCAGCGCGACCGCCGCCAGAAACGGCAGGATGACGGCAGGATCAACGGGGAAGGGCATCACGCTTTCCAACCTCTGATTGCGCTCAGGCTAGGCCGGGACGCGGGGCCGCATCAATCGTGGGCGGCGTCCCCCTTGCGTGTCTCATCGGCCACACCCACCTCGTTTGCGACAGCTCAAGGCGTCGCTTCCTGTAAGGGCGCATTGAGTCGACATCCGCCTCCCGAGGGGAAACCGAACGCCATGAATCTCGACCTCTATTCCGACCGCGCCAAACAGGCCGTCCAGTCCGCCCAGTCGCTGGCCCTGGCCCGCCGTCACCAGCAATTCGCGCCCGAACACCTGCTGAAGGTGCTGCTCGAGGAGCGCGACGGCCTGGCCCGCAAGCTGATCGATCAGGCCGGGGGCGACCCGGCCACCGCCGAAGCCGTCACCGAAGGCCTGCTGAAGAAGCGGCCCCAGGTCGAGGGCGGCTCGGGCCAGCTCTACCTCGACGGCGATCTGGCGCGCGTCTTCAACGCCGCCGAAGAGGCCGCCAAGAAGGCGGGCGACGCCTTCGTCACCACTGAACGCCTTCTGGCCGCCATCGCCAAGGAAGGCGGGGCCGCCGCCGAGGCGCTGAAGTCCGCCGGGGTCACGCCTAAGAAGCTGGACGACGCCGTCGCCGAGATCCGCAAGGGCAAGACCGCCGACAGCGCGGGCGCCGAGGACAGCTTCGACGCCCTGAAACGCTACGCCCGCGACCTGACCGAGGCCGCGCGCGACGGCAAGGTCGACCCCGTCATCGGCCGCGATGAAGAGATCCGCCGCACCATCCAGGTCCTGGCCCGCCGCACCAAGAACAACCCCGTCCTGATCGGCGAACCGGGCGTCGGCAAGACGGCCATCGTCGAAGGACTCGCATTGAGGATCGTCAACGGCGACGTGCCCGAAAGCCTGAAGGACAAGAAGGTCCTGTCGCTGGACATGGGCGCGCTGATCGCCGGCGCCAAATACCGCGGCGAGTTCGAGGAACGCCTCAAGGCCGTGCTGAACGAGGTCGCCGCCGCCGAGGGCCAGATCGTCCTCTTCATCGACGAGATGCACACCCTGGTCGGCGCTGGAAAGACCGACGGCGCCATGGACGCCTCCAACCTGCTCAAGCCCGCCCTGGCGCGCGGCGAACTGCACTGCGTCGGCGCCACCACCCTGGATGAGTACCGCAAATACATCGAGAAGGACGCGGCCCTGGCCCGTCGCTTCCAGCCGGTCTTCGTCGAGGAGCCGTCGGTGGAGGACACCGTCTCCATCCTGCGCGGCCTGAAGGAGAAGTATGAGGTCCACCACGGGGTGCGCATCTCCGACAGCGCCATCGTCGCCGCCGCCACCCTGTCGAACCGCTACATCACCGACCGCTTCCTGCCGGACAAGGCCATCGACCTGATCGACGAGGCCGCCAGCCGCGTGCGCATGGCCGTGGACTCCAAACCGGAGGCCCTGGACGAGATCGACCGCCGCCTGGTCCAGCTCAAGATCGAGCGCGAGGCGCTGAAGAAGGAGAGCGATCAGGCCTCTCAGCACCGTCTTGAGAAGCTGGAAGACGAGATCGACGACCTGCAGGGCCAGTCGGACGAGATGACCGCCCGCTGGAAGTCCGAGAAGGACAAGGTCGGCCAGGGCGCCCAGGTGCGCGAGACCCTGGATCGCCTGCGCCTCGAACTGGCCGCGGCCCAGCGCGCCGGCGACCTGGGCCGCGCGTCCGAGATCGCCTACGGCCAGATCCCCCAGCTGGAGAAGCAACTCGCGGATTCAGAGTCCCAGGCGGCGGTCGCCGCCCCGCTCACGCCCGAAGTCGTCGACGCCGAACAGATCGCCGCCGTGGTCAGCCGCTGGACCGGCGTGCCCGTCGACAAGATGCTGGAGGGCGAGCGCGAGAAGCTGCTCAAGATGGAGGACGAACTGGGCCGCCGCGTGGTCGGTCAGGACGAGGCCCTGGCCGCCGTCTCCGACGCCGTGCGCCGCGCCCGCGCCGGCCTGAACGACCCCAACAAGCCGCTGGGCAGCTTCCTCTTCCTCGGCCCCACGGGCGTCGGCAAGACCGAGCTGACCAAAGCCCTGGCCGGTTTCCTGTTCGACGACGACAACGCCATCACCCGCATCGACATGTCCGAATACATGGAGAAGCACTCGGTCAGCCGCCTGATCGGCGCCCCTCCGGGCTATGTCGGCTATGACGAGGGCGGAGCCCTGACCGAGGCGGTGCGTCGCCGCCCCTATCAGGTCGTCCTGTTCGACGAGGTCGAGAAGGCCCACCCCGACGTCTTCAACGTCCTGCTTCAGGTGCTGGACGACGGCCGCCTGACCGACGGTCAGGGCCGCACCATCGACTTCAAGAACACCCTGATCATCATGACCTCCAACCTGGGCAGCCAGTATCTGGCCGACCAGCCCGAGGGCGAGGACGTCGAGGCCGTCCGTCCGCTGGTCATGGAACAGGTCCGCGCCCACTTCCGGCCCGAGTTCCTGAACCGCATCGACGAGATCATCCTGTTCCACCGCCTCGGCCGCGAACAGATGGGCGGCATCGTCCGCATCCAGCTGGCGCGTCTGGAGAAGCTGATGGCCGACCGCCGCCTGACGCTGGCCCTGGACGACAGCGCCCTGACCTGGCTCGCCGACAAGGGCTACGACCCGGTGTACGGCGCCCGCCCCTTGAAGCGCGTCATCCAAAAGGAGCTGGTCGACCCGATGGCGAAGAAGCTGCTGGCCGGCGAGATCGAGGACGGGTCGGTTGTGGCCGTGTCAGCCGGCGCGGACGGGCTGGAGATCGGCAAGGCTAGGGTGCACTGAGGGTAGCTTGACCGGTTCAGGCAAGCTGCCGTATCCGTGTTCTGTGGATCTTTTGCAAACGATACGGGCTGATATCGAGGCCGTGCCAGACGGCGAGCATACTGCTGGCTTGAAGGCTGTGTTGCATCATATCGAGATCGCTTATCGTCATCTGGCGCGGGGGCAAGCCGAAGGGGAGGACTCGGCTTTTAATGATGCGATCTATCGAACTAACCAAGCGTTCGAGGGGAGCATCAAGGAGGCGTATAGAGTTCTCGCAGAAAAAGACCCCTCTGGAAAAACGCCGGCGTCTATTGAGAAGTATCTAGAGCAGAAGAAGATTTTCAAAGACAGGGTTTTGGCCCAGTTGAAGGACTGCAGGACGAACTGGAGGAATCCGTCAACACATGATTACAATCTTTTCTTTGATCAAGATGAAGCTTTTTTAGCTATTGTTTCGGTTTCTGCGTTTTCGAAACTTCTTATTCGGCAAGTTTCTGGTTTCATATCATTTAAAGAAGCCAAGGAGGCTGTGAAGGAGGTTGCGGCTCCTGTTCCTGAGGTCGTTGATTCCGGTGCGGTTGACGCGCCATATCTCGGATTTTTGATTAGAAAGCTTGTAGTTGATTTTTTCTCCAATCAGCCAATCTCTCAGTCTGAAAGCGTAAGTGAAACTAGACTTCTGGGTGGATTGGAGGGATATATTTCAACTTTGCTTCCAGATTTTGAAGTTGTTACTGACGTTGGTGTAGGTGATTCTCGTAATCGCGTCGATATGGTTGTTTTGGGTAAGGGGGCTTCAGTTTTTGTGGAGCTGAAGCGATGGCGGTATGGAGAGAGTTGGCGCGATGCTGGCGTTGCTCAGATGATGAGTTACCTTCACGAAGCGGGATCTAAAGAAGGTGTTGTGGTCTTTTATGACGTGAAGGAGACCACGTATGTCGAAGTCGGTGGGTTTGCCTCGGGCGATATTTCGGTAAGCGTGGTGGCCCCAGCCTCGGAGTTGCGTTGATCCGCGTCGGATTCGCTCTCTTTATTCCGTCATCCTCCGGCAAGCCGCGTCAGCGGCGCAGACCGGGGGACCCAGCGGCGCGCGGGAGCGCGAAAGATCCACGCTCGGCGGCCGTGCTAACATCGCCTTCGGCGCCGCTGGGTCCCCCGGTTCCGCGCTGCGCGCGGCCCGGAGGATGACGAAAGAGGGGGAGCGGCATAGGTTGTGCGCATGGCGACCCATCGCACCTTCATCGCGACCTACATCATGGCGAGCGGGCGCAACGGGACGCTCTACGCCGGCTCGACCTCCAATCTGGAAAGCCGCGTGTGGAAGCACAGGACGCGCGCCTTTTCCGGCTTCACCGACGCCTATGACTGCACCCGTCTGGTCTGGTTCGAGCAGCACGCCCTGATGCTTGATGCGATCCGGCGCGAGCGGCGCATCAAGAAGTGGCTGCGCGACTGGAAGCTGGCCCTGATCGAGAAGGACAACCCCGACTGGCGCGACCTCGCCGCCGACTGGTTTCCCGACCCGGACTGGACCCCGCCGCCGGGCGCCGACTGAGCCTCACCCCAGCACCGGCATCACCTCCACTCCGTCGCAGGGGAAGGGGTTCATGTGCGGGTGGTTCTCGAACAGCCGGGTCGCCGCCTCGTGGCTGTCGGCGCGCACGACCATGAAGACGGTCAGCAGGTTGACCACGTCGCTCACGGCGCCGTCGTCGTCGATGCGTTTGGTCGGGCCCAGCGGGCCGCCCTGAAAGACGATGGAGTCGCGGTGCGCCTCTTCCCAGGCGGCGACGGCGGCGACGCCGAGGCGGGCCGCCTCGGCCTGCTCGGCCTCGCTCATGGCGCGCCAGGCCCGCCATTTGGGGCCGGTCTTGTCGCTAGTGAAGACGGCCAGGTAATGGGTCTGCGCGCTCATCGAAGCCTCCCGTTTGCGCCAAGGGTCGGTCTTTCGTCGGCCGTGGGCAAGCGGGACCGCCTCCCCTTGTGGGAGAAGGAAAATCCGCCGGCCTTCACATCAAGGCTTCGCAGCGCCTGATATTTCCCGCCTCCGCGCCCCGCTCGTCCTCATCTCCCCGCCCCACCTCCCGCCTCCCGCATCCTGCCCCTCGTCCCGTCGCAGGGGAGGGCTCGCTCGGCCGGCGAACCGAAGCGGCGGCGGGAGCGGAGAGAACGGGGTTCGTGTCGGACCGTCGGCCTCCCATCGCGCGCGCCGGGCAAGGGGAACCCCAGCGGAAGGCGGCGACGGTTCGGGCGGGCGGTTCAGGATGTCCTGCGGGCGGCGGAACGAGGCGAACGCCTCCAACGCCGTTCCGCGGCCTCAAGCCGCGCGCAAGCGCGACCGGCCGCAGACATCGGGACGCGGAGCCGACGGGGTCTAGCGACGGGGCGTTCGACCCGTCCGTCAGAGAGGCTCCGGCCAGGGTCGAGGGGGTTACTCGGACCGTTCCAGGACCGCGTCGTCGCGCGGCCTGCCCGTCATGGGCGCCGGGGGTAGCCGCGAACAACGGCGCCTGCCCCGAGCTCATGTCCAACTCTTCGCGCGGGGCGTCGGCCTTCGTCGAAACGGTAAATCACATCTTCTCCGGGCGAAGCCCCGGCGCCCCGCCCAGCCCTTCCGCCGCCCGGTCACGCCGAGGCGGACAGACGCGTTCCTTCTCCCCTTGTGGGAGAAGGTGGGCGAGCGGAGCGAGGTCGGATGAGGGGTCTCTCCGAGGTCGGATGAAGGCCGCGCTTAGACCGCCGCGCGACCCCTCATCCGTCAGCCTTCGGCTGCCACCTTCTCCCACAAGGGGAGAAGGGCTCAGGCCGCGTCGGGTCGGGAGGTCCCGAAGGGCCGATGATCGCGGCCTGCTCGACTGCGCTCAAGTCGCGAGGGTCCGCGACCCGAGCATAGCGCCCTCAGCTGCGCTCAAGCAGCGAGCGACCGCGTCGCGAGCGATAGCGCCCTCAGATATGTATGGCGTGGCCCAGCGCCCGCAGGGACGCCTCGTGGAAGGCTTCGCCCAGGGTCGGGTGGACGTGGATGGTTCCGGCCACGTCCTCCAGCACCGCGCCCATCTCCAGCATCTGGGCGAAGCTGTTGGACAGCTCCGACACATGCTGGCCGACGGCCTGAACGCCCAGCAGGCGGTGATCCGCCTTCGAGGCGATGACGCGGACGAAGCCGCCGTCCTCGCCCGCCTCGATGGCCAGGGCGCGGCCGATGGCGGCGAAGGGGAAGACCGCCTGGATCACGTCGTCGCGGCCCTTGACGTCGTCGGGGCCGAGGCCCGCCGAGACGATCTCCGGCTCGGTGAAGCAGACGGCGGCGATGGTGGTCGGGTCGAAGACGCGATCATGCCCGGCGATGATCTCGGCCACGACTTCGCCTTGCGTCGAGCCCTTGTGCGCCAGCATGGGCTCGCCGGTCAGGTCGCCGATGGCCCAGACGTTCTTCATGCTGGTGGCGCAGCGCTCGTCGATCTTCACGAACGGGCCGTTCATGGCCACGCCCATGTTCTCCAGGCCCCAGCCCTTCGTCCGCGCGCGGCGGCCGACGGTGACCAGCACCTTGTCGGCGTCCAGCTGCATCGGATTGCCGTCCTTGTCGGTGACGTTCAGCTTGCCGTCGCCGAACCCGCCCGCGCGGGCGCCGAGCAGCAGCTGCACGCCATGCTTTTCCAGCCATTTGGCGACGGGGTCGGTCAGGGCTTTGTCGTAGAGCGGTAGAATGCGCTCGGCCATCTCGACGATGGCGACTTCGGCGCCCAGCTTGCGGAAGGCGATGCCCAACTCCAGGCCGATGTAGCCGCCGCCGACGACGACCAGCTTCTTCGGCACTTCCGGCAGGCTCAGGGCCTCGGTGGACGAGATCACATCTCCGCCGAAGGGCAGGAAGGGCAGTTCGATCGGCTCCGACCCCGTGGCCAGGATGACGTGCTCGGCGGTGATACGAATGTCGCCGTCGTCGGTCTTCACGGTGCAGGTCTTGGCGTCCGAGAACTCGGCCCAGCCCTTGATGACCTTGACCTTGGCCTTCTTCAGCAGGGCGGCGACGCCGGCGTTCAGCTTCTTGACCACGCCGTCCTTCCACTCGACCGTCTTGGACAGGTCGATGGCCGGGGTCGAGGCGGTGATGCCCAGCGTGCCGTCGCCGGCGGCCTTTGCCACCGTCTCAAACTTGCCCGCCGCGTG
>Ga0182745_1004844_pt1 | contig 11126 bp, 10 predicted proteins | sample eDN3rd30CKraftBY_FD_128523 | JGI IMG/M metagenome (GOLD analysis project Ga0182745, IMG submission 128523) | Enriched backyard soil microbial communities from Emeryville, California, USA - eDNA 3rd pass 30_C Kraft BY (version 2) (version 2) | ecosystem: Environmental > Terrestrial > Soil >... | reverse complement strand
GCAATGAACGATTCCGAAGAGCGCGAGACGCTGGCTGAAGGCTCGCTGATCTCCCATCTGGTCGAGCTGCGCAGCCGATTGATGCGCGCGGTCATCGCCGTGTTCATCGTATTCATCCCGTGCGCGATGTACTCGGAAAAGCTGTTCACGTTGGTGGCTCTGCCACTGATCGAGAAAATGCCACAGGGCACTTCCATGATCGCCACCAGCATCGTGGCGCCATTCATGGCGCCCCTGAAGCTGGCGTTGCTGGTCGCGGTGTTCCTGGCCATGCCCTTCGTGCTGTACCAGGTGTGGGCGTTCGTGGCCCCGGGGCTGTATCGCCATGAAAAGCGGTTTGCCGTGCCGCTGGTGGTCTCCAGCATCGTGCTGTTCTATGCCGGCGTGGCTTTCGCCTACTTCGTGGTGTTTCCACTCATGTTCGCGTTCCTGACCAGTGCCGCACCCCAGGGGGTGCAGGTCATGACCGACATGACCAATTACCTCGACTTCGTGCTGCTGCTGTTCTTCGCCTTCGGCATCGCGTTCGAGATCCCGATCGCCACCGTGCTGCTGGCCTCCACCGGCATGATGAAAATCGAGGCCATGACCAAGAACCGCGGCTACGTGATCCTGGGCATTTTCATCGTTGCCGCCTTCCTGACCCCGCCCGACGCGGTGTCGCAGTGTTTCATGGCGGTGCCCATGTATCTGCTGTACGAACTGGGTATCGTCATGTCGCGCATCCTGCTCAAGAAGAAGCTCGAGCAACAGCGTCAGGAAGAAACCGCCGAAAACAACGAAGCCTAGGACGAATCGCTACCGATTCACTCAAGCTTGCCGCTCGCGGCGCAATCGGGGAGACTGCGTGCAGACGGCCTGACCCGATGAGCCGGGCCAGGCATCGAACAACATAAAGCCGGCGCCGGTGCCCGACCACCTGGCGCTCCAGAGCATCAGGTGGGATTCCGCGCATGAACCAAGCAGCCGAAAGCGCTTCAGCTCCAGTCCCCGTATCCACCGCCGGTCCGCAAATCTTCGGCCATCCCCGCGGCCTGGCGACGCTGTTCTTCACCGAAATGTGGGAACGCTTCACTTATTACGGCATGCGGGCCCTGCTGGTGCTGTTCCTGGCAGATTCGGTGCGCGGCGGCTTCGGGCTCGACGACAAGATCGCGACGGCGATTTACGGACTCTATATTTCAGCCTCATACATCCTGGCGCTGCCGGGTGGCTGGGTGGCCGATCGCCTGATCGGAGCGCGCCGCGCGGTATGGCACGGCGGCATATTGATTGCCGCGGGCAACGCGCTGCTGGCGCTCGGCTCGACACCGTCGACTTTCTATGGTGGCCTGGTCGTCGTGGTGTGTGGCGTGGGCCTGCTCAAGCCCAATGTCAGCGCCATGGTCGCCGATCTCTATCCTGAAGGCGGCGTGCGCCGCGATGCGGGCTTCACCCTGTTCTACATGGGCATCAACCTGGGCGGCTTCCTCGGCCCGCTCGTCACCGGCTGGCTGGCGGTGAACTTCGGCTGGCGGCCCGCCTTCGCGGCCGGCTCGATCCTGATGGTCGCCGGCCTGGTGCAGTACCGATTGTTCCAGGGCCACCTGGCCAACGTGGGTCTGCTTCCCGAAGCAGCCGCGGCGGACAAGCAATCGCAGCGCCGTGGCTGGATTACTTTGGCCGCGCTGGTCGCGGGCATGGCGTTGCTGTACCTGCTGATGACGTTCGGTGTCATCAGTGCCGACCCACTGACCTTGGCGCAAGCCACCGGCGTCGTGCTGCTCAGCGTCGCGGTCGGTTTCTTCGTCTACATGTTCCTGTTCGCCGGCCTGGACCGGGTCGAGAAGAACCGCATGTGGGTCATCGTGTTCCTGTTCGTTGGCTGTGCGCTGTTCTGGGCCGGTTTCGAACAGACCGGCGCTTCGCTGAACTTGTTCGCCGAGCGCTATGTCGACCGCAGCATCGCCTCGCTGGATTTCGTGATTCCGACTGCCTGGTTCCAATCCTTGAACTCGGTGTTCATCCTGATCTTCGCCGCGCCGGTGTCGATGCTGTGGGTGGCGCTGGCCAAGCGCAACCTGGATCCGTCCGCACCTGCCAAGTTCGCATTCGGCCTGATCTTGCTGGGCCTGGGCTTCCTGTTCATGGTGGTGGCGGCCAGGATCGTGGCGGGCGGACAGCAGGCGATGCCGTACTTGCTGGCGCTGACCTACTTGCTGCACACCTATGGCGAGCTATGTCTGAGCCCGGTGGGGCTGAGCTACGTCACCAAGCTCGCACCGTCCCGGTTCGTTTCACAACTGATGGGCGTGTGGTTCCTGGCCACCTCGGTCGGCAACCTCGGCGCCGGCCTGCTGGCGGGCATGTTCAAGTCCACCGACGTGGCCGCCATGCCCGGCCAGTTCATGAACTTCGTGTGGTTCATCTGCGGCGCGGGCGTGATACTGCTGCTGCTCAGCAAGCCGGTGAAGAAATTGATGGGCGGCGTGCACTAGACAGCGCCATTGCGCACCGTCCCGCAGGCGACATCATCCCTAATGAGCTCGAGGCCATAGATGCAACCCGCCCCCCAACTGACGGCACGCGCCATCATTCTCTCCATCGTCCTCGCGATGATCCTCGCGGCCGCGAACACCTATCTCGGCTTGTTCGCGGGACTGACGATAGCGACGGCCATTCCAGCGGCTGTGGTGTCGATGGCGGTGCTGCGTGTCCTCGGCGGCGGCGGCATCCTCGAAAACAACATCGTGCAGACCGGCGCTTCGGCCGGCTCCTCGATCGCGGCAGGGGTGATTTTCACGGTGCCGGCGCTGGTGATTTTCGGCTACTGGGACGATTTCAAATATTCGTGGGTGCTGGCCATCGCCGGCCTGGGCGGCGTGCTCGGCGTGATCTTCTCGGTCCCGTTGCGCCGTTCGCTGATCGTCGATCAGAAACTGGCCTTCCCCGAAGGCAAGGCCGCCGCCGAAGTGCTGCGCGCCGGCGAGAATCCCGAGCAGGGGATCAAAGTGCTGGCCAGCTCCGCGGCGTTGGGCGGCCTGGGCAAGCTGATCGCGGCCAGCGGCCTGCGCCTGGTGCCGGATGCGGCGGCACATGCCACCTTCCTCGGCAAGGGCATCGCCTACCTGGGCACCAACCTGTCACCCGCCCTGCTGGGCGTGGGTTACATCGTCGGCCTGAACATAGGCATCGTGGTGGTGGCGGGCGGCCTGTTGTCCTGGGACATCGCCATTCCCGTCTACAGCAGCCTGTTCCTGCACACCGATCCTGAACTGGCCGCCAAGGTGGCCGGTGCCGCGGCCGAGGATGCGGCCGGCATGATCTGGAGCGCGCAGATTCGCTACCTGGGCGTGGGCGCCATGCTGATCGGCGGCATCTGGACCCTCATCTCGCTGCGCAGCTCGCTGATGTCGGGCATTCGCAGCGGCCTCGAGGCGACGCGCGCCAGCGCCGCCAAAGTCATCGAGCACACCGAACAGGACCTGCCCATGAAGGCGGTGCTGATCGGCCTGATCTTGTTCACGCTGCCGCTGGCCGGCCTGTACCAGGCCATCGTGGGCAATTTCGCGGTGTCGCTGCCCATGACCCTCATCATGATCGTGGCGGGCTTCCTGTTCAGTTCGGTGTCGGCCTACATGGCCGGCCTGGTGGGTTCGTCCAACAATCCGGTGTCGGGCATCACCATCGGCACCATCCTGTTCGCGGCGCTGGTGCTGACGGTATTGATGGGCCGCAACGCAGAGCTGGGTCCAGTAGCCGCCATCATGATCGGCGCCGTGGTGTGCTGCGCAGCCGCCATCGCGGGCGACAACTTGCAGGACCTCAAGTGCGGCTACATGGTGGGCGCCACTCCCTGGCGACAACAGGTGATGCTGGCCATCGGCGCCATCTCGTGCGCGCTGGTGATGGCACCGGTGCTGAACCTGCTCGCCAAGGCTTACGGCATTGGCGTGCCGACGGAAGCGCACCCGAACCCGCTGCTGGCTCCGCAGGCCACGTTGATGGCCTCGGTGGCCAAAGGACTGTTCGGCGGCCACCTGCCCTGGACCATGATCTGGATCGGCGCCGCCATCGGCGCGGTCATCATCGTCATCGACGAGATCCTGAAGAAGCGGGGTGTGAGCTTCCGCATGCCGGTGCTGGCCGCCGCGGTGGGCATCTATCTGCCGCTCGATCTCACCGTGCCCATCTTCCTGGGCGGCTTGCTGGCACACCTGGTGGAACGCGCCGTGGACATTCGCAAAGATCCGGCCGCGGCCGAGCGCATTCATCAGAAAGGCGTGTTGTTCTCCGCGGGCCTGATCACGGGCGAGGCATTGATGGGCATCCTGATCGCGATTCCGATCGTCGCCGCCGGTCGCGCCGACGTACTGGCGCTGCCAGCCGGTCTGCAGTTCGGCCAGCTGCTGGGCCTCGCGATCTTTGCCATCATCGGCTACTTGCTGTATCGCGTCGCGGTTGCCGGCGCGCGCGCCACACCACCCGCGAAGTGAGTACCCGAGTCGCTGTTTCTGACCCAGGCACAGGGGTGAGGCGGTGCATTTCAGCGAAGCTTCGCTTCGCTCCGCCGAACGGGCGCACATGGACGTGCGCCCCGGGCTTGCGCGCAGCAGGGACTGCGCAGCGCAATGTGCCCGCCGCCGAAGGTGGCGAGCGGAGCGGAAAAGCCACGCCTTTTCCGCGGAGCCCTCAGCGCGAGGGCTGGATGCCCGAGTCGCTGTTTAAATTAGATCAGCGCCTGCCGATGATCTCGATGCGACCGCTGTTGCCGATCAGGCCCGAGGCCAGCCAGGAGGTCACGCTGACGACAATGGATGCGCCGATGGCGGTCCAGAAACTGTTGATGTGGAAGCCCTGCAGCATCCAGGCCACCAGGCTCAGCATGCCGGCGTTGATCACCAACAGGAACAGGCCGAGCGTCACCAGAGTGAGCGGCAGTGTCAGGATGATGGCAATCGGCCGGATCACGGCATTGACGATGCCGAGCAGCAAGGCGGCGCCCAGCAGGGTGCCGGGGCTGTCGAAGCTCAAGCCGACGAACATTTTCGCGGCCAGCCACAGGCCGAGCGCCACCATGGCGACGCGCAGGAAGAAGCCAGTCATGGGAGGGCTCCACGCGGTTCGAAAAAGCCAGTGTACACTGTTGACCGGAATCGGGTCGTCTGGATTCCTGGTCAGCGAGCAGCATCATGAATTACGTCGCGATCGTCACGGTATTGGCATTGCTGGAGTTCTGGTGGCTGGGTGCGCTGGTGGGCAGGGCACGCGGCAAATATCAGATTGCCGCACCCGCCATCACGGGCCATGAGATCTTCGAGCGCCAGTTCCGCGTCCACATGAACACGTTGGAACAGCTGATCGTGTTCCTGCCAGCCATGTGGATGTTCGGGTCCTACTTCGACGATCGCTGGGCCGCGGGGCTGGGACTGGTGTTCATCGCCGGACGCGCGGTCTACGCAAAATCCTACGTGCGCGACCCGAAGAGCCGTTCGCTGGGCTTCGCGATGAGTTCGATACCGACCATCATCCTTTTAGTGGGCACGCTGTTCGGCGCCGTCAGGGCGCTGATCGCAGTGGAATGAGCAACAGTCAATTCGACGCCGCCGGCGCGCTGCGCAACAGCCGATCCTGTTGCATGCGCTGCCGCGCCAGCATCAGCAGCTCCTTGGGATAGAGATGATCCTTGGGGAAGTTCGCCACTCCCAGACTGGCGGTGGCGCGCAGCTGGCGGTTGGCGACGTTCACGGTCGAGCCATGGATGTTATTGCGGATCCGTCGGGCAACGCTCGCGCCGGTGTCGGCATCCGCTTCAGTGAGCAACACCACGAAATCGTCACCGCCGAGCCGGGCGGCAACGTCGGAAGCACGGATGGAACGGCTGATGGCAGCGGCCACGCCTACCAGCACCTGGTTGCCAGCCTCTAGACTCAACAGCTCGCTGACGGACGCGAGATTGTCCACATCGAGCACCACCAGTGTGTAGGTGCGGCCGAAGCGTTCGGCCTTGCGGTGTTCCTGCTGCCACACCTCTTCGAACGCCCCCAGATTCAACAGGCCGGTGAGCGGGTCGGTGGCGGCGAGATCGTTGATGCGCTGCGCGGCACTGCGCATATTGCCGGTCAGCAGCGCGACGATCAGGGCGACGGCGATGCCTGGCACGAATTGGCTCAGTACGCCGGCCGCGACCTGGGCGCTGCCGGGATCGGCATCGGAACGGCTGGCGCCGAGTGCGAAACCCAGCGCGGCGATGACGACCGCCAGCGCCAATACCAGCCGCCAGCGGCCGAATGCCAAGGCCAGCGCGGTAAGCGGGATGGCATAAAGCGAAACCAGCGTGCTGCGCAAACCGCCCGTGGCGAGCACGAACAGGGTGACGTAGAGCGCGAGCGCGCCGACGGCCACCCCATATCGTCGAGCCGGCACCCGCAGCGCCGGCACGGCCCAGGTCGACGCCAGACCGGCCAGCAGGACGGTCAATGCCACCGCGGCCAGCACCGGCCTGTCGAGCGCGGCACCGGCAAACAGGCATTGCAGCACACCAATCGTCAGGGCGAGGGCTTCCAGCCACCACAAGGCCCGGGTGGCGAAGGTTTGTGTTGCGGTCGTCGCGATACTCGCGGCGCGCATGCTCCTGCCTATGGACGTCGACTTTGCCGGATCGGATGCGTGGACTTGTCTTTGGCGGCGCCCTGCTTGAGCAGACGCACGGCCAGGCGCATTTCGTAGTCGGTGGCCAGTTCGCCGGTGCCGGAAGTCATCGGGTCGATGTCTCGATCGGCGCTCCGGTCGGACGTAGCCGTCGCGGCTTTGTCGTTGGCCGCGGTGGCGGCGGCGCTGTCACCGCTCGGCTTGTCGGCGCCAGCCTGGCCGGAGCTGGCCTTGCCGGGAGCATTGTCACGCGCGCGGGAGTTCTGGGCGACGCTGCGCTCGCCCACGATGTCCTTGGGATCGACCACCACGTCGGGATGAATGCCGGTCTTGTTGATGGAGGCGCCGGACGGCGTGAAGTAACGCGAAGTGGTGAGCTTGATGGCATAGCCGTCCGACAGGGGCATGACGGTCTGCACCGAACCCTTGCCATAGGTTTGCTGGCCGACCAGGGTGGCACGGTGATGGTCCTGCAACGCGCCGGCCACGATTTCGGACGCCGAGGCGGAGCCGCCGTTGACCAGCACGATCAGCGGGGCGCCGTGCAAATCGTCACCGGGCTCGGCATCCATTTCGAACGTGGCATCGGCGGCGCGGCCGTTGGCGGTAACGATGACGCCCTGGTCGAGAAAGACGTCCGCCACATCGACGCCCGCCTCGAGCACGCCGCCGGGATTGTCGCGCAGATCCAGCACCAGGCCGCCGCTCAACTCGCCCCCGCTACGCTTGCGCAGGGATTGGAGCGCGGCCTGCAGATCCGGGGTGGTGGTCTCGCTGAAATGGGTGATCTTGACGTAGCCCAGGCCGGGCTCGAGCAGCTGCGACTTGACGCTGTGTACCTGCACATTGGAGCGGGTCAGGGTGAAATGCAGGGGCTGCGGCACCTGCTCGCGGGCCACCGTGATCCTGACGCTCGATCCCAGCTTGCCACGCATGCGTTCGATGACATCGTCGAGGTCGGCGGCATTCACCGGCGAGTCGTCCACCGACAGGATCTTGTCGCCGCTTTTCACTCCGGCGCGCGCCGCCGGCCCACCTTCCAACGGCGAGACCACCTTGACCGCGCCATGGTCCAGCGCGACTTCGATGCCCACGCCGGAATATTCGCCGGCGGTGCTGATGCGGATTTCATCCAGTTCCTCGGGATCGAGGAACGCCGAATGCGGATCGAGGTCCGCCACCATGCCGCGAATGGCGCCTTCGATCAGGTCCTGGTCGGAAATGTCATCCACGTACTCGGAACGTACATGTTCCAGCACCTCGGCCAGCAGCCTCGCGTCCTGCCACGGCAGGGTGGTGGACCGCTTGCTGGCGGGCTCGGTATCGGACGACTTGTCCGCCTGAACGCTGAGCCCGACCGACAGCCCCACGCCCAGCAGTATTCCGGTGGCGAGAATCAGCAGGACGCGAACAGGCCGAAGCGGGTGACTCATGGAAGGGCCGGAGCTGGAGGACATCGGGAATGAATCGGAACGCCGGGACTCAATAGACCGCAGCAGGCTGGAGCAAAGCATAGTACAGAACACCCCGCCTTGACGCCGGCCGCAGTTTCTCAGGCAATTCGGACGCCGGGCGGTTCCGCCGCACCGGCACGTGGCGGGTCACTTGCTGCTGTGCGCCAGCCAGGCCGCCGGATCGACCGGCTGGCGGCCATGCCGGACTTCCCAGTACAGGCCGGTCTTGCCCATCCCGGTGACCTCGCCCACCGCGGACAGGGGATCGCCGGCGGCCACCCGATCGCCCACCTTGCGATACAGCTGCTCGTTGTGACCGTACAGGCTCATGTAGCCCCCGCCATGGTCGAGCACCAGCAGCAGGCCCAGCCCCGGCAGCCAGTCGGCGTAGATGACGCGCCCGGCCAGGGGCGCCCGCACCTGGGCCCCCCGCTCCGCGCCGATCACCATGCCCTGCCACCGCAGCGGCCCCCCGGCCCGCAGCGTGCCGAACCGAGCCAGCAGCGAGCCACGTACCGGCCACGGCAGCTTGCCCTTCAGCTTGGCAAAGGCGGAGTCCTGCTTTTCCGAGAATTCCTCGATGGCGCGCCGCAGCTGTTCGACCAGCTTTTCCAGCGCCTGGGCCTCCCGTTGCGCCTTGGCGAGTTCGTCATTGCGGGTCTTGAGGGTGGATTGGACTTTGGCCAGGGTTTGCTTCCGTCGGTCGCGCGCGCCCGCCAGCGACTGCACCTGCTTGACGTTGTTGGCCTCGATGGCCGCGAGCTTGTCGGCTTCGGCGGCGATGTTCTCGCTCACCAGCTCCAGGTGCTCCAGGTGCTCGGTGATGGCGGTGATGCGCTCGGCCCGTGCCCGGCCGAAATAGCCGTAATAGGTCATCAACCGGCCGAGCCGGGCCGGGTCGCCCTGGTTCAGCAACAGCTTGAGCTGCTCCTGGCGGCCGTTCATGTAGGCCGCGCGCACCTCCCCCGCCAGGGCCTCACGCTCGCCGTCGATCTTGCGTTGGGTCTCGCCCCGCTCGGCCTCCAGGTCCTTCAGCCTGGCCTGGGCGGCGAGGCGCTGCTCGCGCACGTCCTCCAGACGCTCGCGGGCCGACTGGACCTCCAGCTCGGACTCCCGTAATTCCTCGGTCAGGGAGTCCCGGCGCTGGGCCTCGGCCTGAATGGACTTGCGAATGCCGTCGATCCTGCCGCGCATGCGCTTGAGTTCGGCCTCTTTGGCCTTGGCGGCGGCGGTGGGCGGCTGTTGCTGGCGGGCGGCGTGCCCCGGCGGGACGGGGACCAGCCATAGACCCAGCACGGCCGCGACCATGCCGGCCAACCAGCCCGTTCTCGACCCGGCCGGCCCGGTGCCGGGCCGTCGATGCTCCCCGTGCCCAGGCATTTTCAGGCCTCGCAACGCCAGGCAAAGACCGTTGCGCGGGCGGCGGCTGTGCTTCGAGCGCCGACTGCTATACTTCGCGCCCCTTCGGGCGCCCCCGGATGATCCGCAGCAATGAATCGGTTTTTCGAGTACAGCACTCAACATCCTTTCCTGGTCGCAGCGGCGGCTATTCTCGCCATTCTCGCGATCGTGATCGAGATCCGGGAGCGTGCCAAAGGTTCCAGCATGCTCGGCACCGCCGATGCGGTGCGGGCGGCCAATGGTGGCGCCCTGATGCTGGACGTGCGTGACACGGCCGACTATGAAGCCGGCCATATCATCGACGCCCGCAGCATCCCTGCCAAGGAGGTGGCCGGCAAGGCCGACAGCTTGAAGCGCTATAAGGAAAAGCCCGTGGTGCTGTATTGCGAAACCGGTTTCGCCTCGGGCGCCGCCGCCAAGGCATTGAAAGCGCTGGGCTTCACCAAGGTGGCGACCCTGCGCGGCGGGCTGAAGAACTGGCGGCAGGAAAACCTGCCGCTGGTGAAAGGAACGGCCAAGAAGGGTTGAGCTGGCGCCGAGCGCCCCCATTCAAGCTCCCTGGTCAACTGTCTGGATCGTCAACCCCATGAGCACGCCCGAGATCGTCATGTATTCGACCGCCTTCTGCGGTTATTGTCAGCGGGCGCGCAACCTGTTCGAGGCCAAGGGCGTGGCCGTGAACGAGATCAAGGTGGACGAGGACATGGCCCAGCGTGACATCATGCTGGAGCGCAGCGGTGGCCGTCGCACCGTGCCGCAGATTTTCATCGGCGAACGCCACGTGGGCGGTTACGACGATCTCGCCGCGCTCAATCGGGCCGGCGAGCTGGACAAGCTGCTGGGCTTGGCGGCCTGATGCAACTACTATGCGCCGAGCGCGCTCGGGGCGGACGGGGTGCGGCGCAATGCCGATCCCGGGTTTCACACTACTAAATGAGTGATTGAGGAAAGATCATGGTTGACGAAGTTCCCACCAACGGCCAGGCCGAAGATCCCAATGCGCCTCAGTTCGCGCCGCAGGCGGTGTATGTGAAGGATGTGTCGTTCGAGTCGCCAGCCGGCCCGCGCATCGCGCCGAACGCGGGCAACCCGACCATCAACCTGAACCTCAACACCCAGGTCAACGATCTGGGCAACGACCTGAAGGAAGTGGTGCTGACCGTGCGCGTCGAAGCACAGGCGGCCGACAAGACCGTCTGGCTGGCCGAAGTGCAACAGGCGGGCGCTTTCGGCATCCGCAACATCCCCCAAGCCGATGCGCAACGGCTGCTCGGCATCTTCTGCCCGAACTATCTGCTGCCCTATGCGCGCCAGGTGGTCTCCGACCTGCTGACCAAGGGCGGCTTCCCGCCGTTCCTGTTGCCGCCGGTCAATTTCGAAGTGCTGTTCAACCAGGCCGCGGCGCAAGCGGCGCAGCAGCAGGCTGCCCCCCCGCCCGCTTCGGTGAACTGAGCAGCGTGGCTACTTCGGTAGCCACCGCTCCGGCGCCCGCGTCCACCGCGAACATCGCAGTGCTGGGCGCGGGCTCGTGGGGAACCGCCCTGGCCATCCAACTGGCTCGTTCAGGGTGTATCACCACGCTGTGGGGACGCGACCGCGCGCATCTAAACGAGTTGGCGCGCGAACGACGCAATGCTCGTT
>Ga0182745_1004843_pt1 | contig 11127 bp, 11 predicted proteins | sample eDN3rd30CKraftBY_FD_128523 | JGI IMG/M metagenome (GOLD analysis project Ga0182745, IMG submission 128523) | Enriched backyard soil microbial communities from Emeryville, California, USA - eDNA 3rd pass 30_C Kraft BY (version 2) (version 2) | ecosystem: Environmental > Terrestrial > Soil >... | reverse complement strand
TGCCGTCGGAGCGCGTGACCGCGAGCGGGCAGCTCGTCCTTCTCTATTCCGCCGGCGCGGCGCTTGGCCCGATCGGCGCAGCGGCGGCGATGACGCGCGCGGGTGCGGGCGGGCTCTTCCTCTTCATCGCCCTCGCGGCCGGCGCGATGCTCGTTTTCAGCGTCTGGCGCCTCGCGGCGACCGATGCGGTGCCGGGCGAGGCGCAGCGGGATTTCCAGATCCTGCCGCGAACGACGCCGACCGCGGCGCTGCTCGACCCCGCCGGCGACCCCGACGATTCCCAGCAACAGGTGACGACATGACCATGGAAACCGCTTTGCCCTCCGACGCCACGCCGGACTGCGCGCCCGCCGACCCTTCGACGCTGCGCCGCGCGATCGCCGCCTCGGCGCTCGGCAATGCGACCGAATGGTTCGACTATGGCATTTATGCCTATGGCGTGACCTATATCTCGGCGGCGCTGTTTCCGGGCGATACCGACGAAGCGGTGCTGTTCGCGCTCGCAACCTTCGCCATCTCCTTCCTCGTCCGGCCACTGGGCGGCCTGTTCTGGGGGCCGCTCGGCGATCGCATCGGGCGCAAGTCGGTGCTGGCGCTGACCATATTGCTGATGGCGGGCGCGACCTTCGGCGTCGGGCTGATCCCCTCCTACGACCATATCGGCTTCTGGGCGCCGACGCTGCTAATCCTGCTGCGCATGGTGCAGGGCTTTTCGACCGGCGGCGAATATGGCGGCGCGGCAACCTTCATGGCCGAATATGCGCCCGACGATCGCCGCGGCTTCTTCGGCAGCTTCCTCGAATTCGGGACGCTCGCCGGCTTCTCGCTCGGCGCGGCGCTGATGCTCCTTTTCTCGCTGACCCTCGGCGACGCGGCGATGCACGACTGGGGATGGCGCATCCCCTTCCTGATCGCCGCGCCGATGGGGCTGATCGGCACCTATCTGCGCTCGCGGATGGAGGACACGCCGATCTTCCTCGAGGAATGCGTGGTCGCCGAAGCGCGCCGCTCGCCCCGGATCGGCGCGCTGATGCGCGATCATTGGCGTCCGCTGCTCGTCGTCGGCGGGCTGGTCGTCGCGCTCAATGTCGTCAACTATACGCTGCTCAGCTACATGCCGACCTATCTTCAGCGCCGCATCGGCCTGTCGCCCGACCAGGCGCTGATCGTGCCGATCGTCGGCATGGTCTTCATGATGCTGTTCCTGCCTTTCGCCGGTGCGCTCTCGGACCGCGTCGGACGGCGGCCGATGTGGCGCGTCTCGCTGTTCGGGCTGCTGGTCGCGGTCTTGCCGCTCTATATGCTGATGGGCACGGGCCTCGCGGGCGCGACCGTCGCCTTCGTCCTGCTCGGCCTCCTCTATGTGCCGCAGCTTGCCACCATCTCGGCGACCTTTCCGGCACTGTTTCCGACCCCGGTGCGCTTTGCGGGCTTCGCGATCGCCTATAATGTCTCGACCTCGATTTTCGGGGGCACCGCGCCGGTGATCGGCAGCGCCCTGATCGACTGGACGGGCGACCAACTCATGCCCGCCTATTATATGATGATCGCCTGCGTCATCGGTCTCGTCGCGCTGCACCACATGCCCGAAACCGCGCGCAGGTCGCTGCGCGAAGATCCATTCGCAGCGAGCGCCGATCGCTGAACCCGACTCGCCTCCCCAACGCCAACGACAGGAGAACAGGCCCGCTTTGCGCGGGCGCGCCGCCATGCTCGAAATGACGAATGAAAACCTTTCCTCCCTTCGCAATTTCCCTCTCTTCGATGGCCTGCCGCCATGGGGCGAAACACTCGCCGCACTTGCCCTGCTCGTCAGTGTGGCCTGGCTCGCCAATTTCGTCGTCAAATACGGCATTATCCGATTTGCGCTGCGCTGGCTGCCCGATGACATTCCCACTCCCGCACCGATTGCGGCGCGCCTTGCCAACATCGTCCCGGCGCTGATCATTTCTTCGGGCATCGGCGCCGTGCCGCACCTGCCCTCGGCGGTGGCGACCGTCGTCGGCAATGTCGTCGCGGCCTCGACCATCCTTTTCATTGCGATGGCGATCAGCGAGGCGCTTGGCTTCGCGAACCGCATCTATGACCGGCGCCCCGACGCCGCGAGCCGGCCGATCAAAGGCTATGTCCAGGTTCTCCAGATTGTCCTCTATGCCGGTGCCGCGATCCTGATCATTGCTGCGCTAATGGAACAGTCGCCGTTGCTCCTGCTCTCGGGTCTTGGGGCCATGGCGGCGGTGCTGATGCTCGTCTTCAAGGACACGATCCTCTCGCTCGTCGCCTCGGTGCAGCTGACCTCGAACGACATGCTGCGCGTCGGCGACTGGATCGAAATGCCGCAGATGGGGGCGGACGGCGACGTGATCGACATCGCGCTGCACACGATCAAGGTGCAGAACTGGGACAAGACGATCACGACCATCCCGACCCATCGGCTGATTGCCGACAGCTTCAAAAACTGGCGCGGCATGTCGGAATCGGGCGGACGCCGGATCAAGCGCTCGATGTTACTCGATCAGAGCTGCATCCGCTTCCTGTCCGCCGACGAACGCCGCGAGCTGGGCCGCATCGCCTTGATCCGCGACCATCTGGATCGCAAGCGCGACGAACTCGGCGAATGGAATGCGCGCCTCGGCGAGGCCGGACGCGAACCGGTCAATGCGCGCCGGATAACGAACATCGGCCTCTTTCGGGCCTATATCGTCAACTATCTTCGCGCCAGCGCCCACATCTCGAAGGACATGACGCTGATCGTGCGCCAGCTCGCCCCGACGCCGCAGGGCCTGCCGCTCGAGATCTACTGCTTCACAACCACGACGGCATGGAGCGATTACGAAAACATCCAGGCCGATATCTTCGACCATCTGCTGGCGATCCTGCCTGAATTTCATCTTCGCGCATTTCAGGAACCGAGCGGCCTGGATCTGCGGCAGTTTGCGGCCTGAGCCAGCGCAAGTCCTGTCATGTCTTGCCGGATGGCAGGAATCCGGAAGCCAGGCCGTGATAGAGGCGCTCGCGGCAGACAAGGCCCGCAGCCGCTTCGGCGATCAAGGCGGTGGCGAGCAGCGGCAGCATCAAACCCCGGCTGCCCGTCGTCTCGGACATGATGATCACCGCGGTCAGCGGCGCCCGCACGACGCCGGTAAAATATCCCGCCATCGCCAGCAGCACGAGCGCGCCGGTCGGTTGCATCGGAAAAAGGAAATGGAGCACATTGCCCAATCCCGCACCCGTCGCCAGGCTGGGCGCAAAAATGCCGCCGGGCAGGCCCGCCGCCGCCGTCACCAGTGTGCTGACGAATTTGGCGGGACCGAACCAGAGCGACCCATTATCCCCCTCGATGATCGCACGCGCCGGGCCATAGCCCGTACCCCACGTCGTTCCGCTGGCAATGCCGATCAGGGCGACGATGAGGCCGCAGGCTCCGGCCAGGAGCAGCGGACGCCCGCGCGAAATCCGATACGCCCCGCCACGGGCGAACCACAGGGTCAGCCGTGAGAAGAGGCCGCCGCAGACGCCGCCCAGGACCCCGGCGATCGGCGCCACGATCAGAACAGCCTTGAGCGGCAGGGTCTGGCCGACGATCCCGAAATAGATATAGTCGCCCGCTACGCCCTGCGCGATCATGCCGGCGATCAGCACCGCCGTCATCACCAGCAAGGTCATGCGCTGTTCATAAGCGGCGGCAAGTTCCTCGATCGCGAACGCAACCCCAGCGAGCGGCGTGTTGAACGCGGCGGCGACGCCCGCGGCGGCCCCGGCCACCAGCACCGACGCGTTGATCGGCACCCGCAGCAGCTTGTGCGCATAGGCCATGATCGTGGCACCCAATTGCACCGTCGGCCCTTCGCGTCCGACCGACCCGCCAACCGCAAGCGCCGCCGCCGTCAGGACAGCCTTGAATACGGCGGTCTGCGCGGATGCCAAACTGGTCGTTGCCTGCGCCGGATCCCTTTTGGCGGCGATGATTTGCGGAATGCCCGATCCCCGTGCGGCGGGGGCCAGCCGGTTGGTGATCCAGACGATCAGGATATAGCCCGTCGGCGTGAGCACCAGGGGCAACCACCAGCATCGCGTCACCGCCCGGGTGAACCAGCCGCTGACATGATCGGCAATCCAGGCAAAGGCGATCGCTGCAAGCCCGACAAGTATCGCTCCGCCCATGATCGCCACTCGGCGCCGCCACACAGCCGCCGTCCAGCCACGCCGGCGCAGCGACACCCGGATCCGGCGTAAAGCGCCCTTTCGCGTAGAGGGGAGGAATTCGGCCATGCGGGATCGCTTAGTTTACCGATCTGGTTTTGCCAATTCATCCGACCTGGCCGGCGCTCTCCAGCGCGGCCCGATCTCAACAATCCGATGTCATATAATGCTGTCCACGCACCCAAGGACGGCGGGCGCCGGGAAAAGACATCAATGGGCAGACTGCAAGACAGCCAAAAGCCACCTCAGGAATTTTCAGGCACCGCCTTTGGAAAGACGATGCGCGGCACTGGCCGAAAGCGAGCTGTCGGCTTCGGGCCTCGCTGGCTCATATTGCAGACGTTCTCGGCGCCTTCGGGACATTACATAAATTTAATGCGGACCGATTGGGCGCCTTCCAGCCAGTGTCGCGAGCGATCATCGGAGACTCGAAAAATCGGCACACGGACTCGAAACGCGCTTCAACACAACGCGCGATTTGATCCGTTTCAGCACCGATATTGAGACTTTCTCCATTTCGCGGCGGGGATGCAGCCGATCCGATGGGCAATTCGGCGCGGCTCGGGCGGCAATCGATCGCCATTCGAGGGGGGCGCGTTTCCGTTCGATCGATATTGTGGACGGCAACCGCCCCCCAATCGCCGATCATTCGAACCGGGAAGATCATGCCCTCTTGGGATGCCGAAAGCGGGCTTTGCCGCAGCCCTCACCAGAATGGATGTAAATGGCGCAGAAACCATGCTAGAAATCGGACATAAATGCTGCGTCATTTCGGGGGAAAGGGCAACGCATGGGGGGCATAGATACTGAAACGGGCTCGCAGAATAGCGATCTGAACGCGCGCCTCGACGAGCTAGAGCTCATGGTGCGGAGGCTGATGGGAGAGGTTTCTATTCCGTCCGCTGCCGGCACTTTCATCCAACCGCTCGCAGCGGACTACCATCACGGCGGACACGCGCACCGCGAGCCCGCGACCAGACCCTCATTCGGAAGCCTCGCGCGGGCTCCTTTCGACAGCCGGCGCGGCGATGCTGGCCCCAGAGGTTTCGACAGCGGCCGCGCGAATCTGGTTCGCAGGCTCATTCGCAAGCGCCGGCAGCGCGACCAGCATTTCCCGTCCGACCTTTTCGCCGATCCGGCATGGGACATGATGCTCGATCTCTACGCCGCGCACTATGAACGGCGCGAAATATCGGTTTCGAGCCTCTGCATTGCAGCGGCCGTCCCCGCGACGACGGCGCTGCGCTGGATCAAGACGATGGTCGACGACGGACGCTTCGTGCGCGTCGCCGATCCCGATGACGGACGGCGCATCATCGTGAGCCTCAGCGACGATACACGCTGCAGACTCGACGAATATTTCGACAATTTCGAGGACTGATCCAGGCCTCCGAACGGCATACGCGCCAAGGCTACGCGCCGGATGGCGTCAGTTCATGAAAAGATTGCGCCGCAGCCGCTCGATTTCCTCTTCGCTCGGGGCTTCGCCGAGTTCGCGATTGAGACGATCGATCGCCGGACTGAGGTCGGCTGCGGTGCGGCTGTCGCCCAGCTGGTCGAGGCGAAGCATCTGCTCGACCAGCGTATCGCGGATCGCGCGGACGGCCTGCAACCTTTCGATATCCTCCGCCATAATGCCTTGCGCCTTGTCGGCCTCTCGTCCAGACCAGCCAGCTGCTGATGGCGAGGCGCGCGGCAAATAGCAAACTCGGCGGCGTGCGAAAACATCTTCCTCACCAAAATGATCCTATCGGACGAGGTAAGCGGCGGATTCAATGGCCTTGTGTCCCATTTTGCGCCTTGATCAGCGCCTCGAGGCAGGCGGCGATGGCTTTCCACATCGCGATGCCCTTGCGGTCGCCCGCGAGCACCAAGGCCCTGATCCGTTAGGCCACCACCACCACCGCGGCCCGCGTGCCATGCTGGCGTTCGATCGCGAGCGCGCAGACCCAGACATGCTCTTGAGGTGACATGGCGTCCGATCTCTTTGTCCATCCTTCCCGCGAGGATGGCGGGCTAGAACAAGCGGCGCACCATCTGCCAGGCACCGACGAGGAAGGAGCCGCCGACCACGATGGAGGCGATCCAGAATTCGATCGCGACCGCGCGATCGCGCCATTTATTCGAGTTCCGCCCCTTCATGCAGCCATGATGGCATCGGGGACGGTTGTAGGAAAGCCCGCTTTACGCAAAATAGGAGATGCGGCGCACCACACACACAATCGCCCCCGCCGCACGATCGTCACCATATTGGCAGTATATCCATCCGATTATGGAAAACGGTCTTTTGCCGTAGCGGAAACTTATGGTTAATATGGCGGCACGATGCCGATGGATAATGACTCAAAATCAAAGCCCGACGAATTCGAGTTGCTGACCGAAAAGCAGGCGGCGGTTCTCGGTCTTCTCGCGCGAAGCCTGACCAGCAAGGAAATTGCTGCCAAACTTCAAACATCGGAATCCGCGGTCAACCGCCATATCGAGATATTGCGGTCGCGTTGCGGCGGCATCACGCGCGCGCAGCTCGCGCGGCGCTACCGCGAAAGGCCGGGCGATTTCCGGCAGATAGCCGGCGCTCCCGCATGTGTAGAACCTACCAAGCAAATAATTGATCTCGCCGGAGCCGCGCCCGGCGAGGAAGGAGAGCCCCAGGACGGCTCCGAGGCCGGTCTCGCTTTCAAGGACTCGCTCGAGATGACGCTCGACGCGCCCTGGACGAGACCGGAAGAGCAAAGGGTCGTCCCGAGGGTGCTCGACGGTGACAATGCCGCGCTCACCCGTGGTGCGGCGATCGCGATCATCCTGTTCGCGCTCATCGCCAGCCTGGTCCTCGGCCTTGCCGCGGCGCAGGCAATCACGGATGCGCTCGGCAGCTAGCCGCCCTCATCGACGACAAGATGATGAGCCCATGGCCGCGAGCGCATGGGCCGGGGGACGATAATGACCATTTCCAATCCGACCGCACCGGTTCCCGCCTATATGATGCGCATCCGCAACCAGATCCGGGCGGCCGAGGCCAAGGCCGACGAAAGCCTGCTCGCCAAGCTCGACGTGATGAGTTCGATCCTGCGGGCGCGCCAGATCGAGGATATCCCCGCGCCGCACGTCGGCCAGGAAGCGATCATCCGGCTCGGCCGCGCGATCCAGTCCGACATCAGCGGCGCGAACGACGTCTTTCGCACGCATAATGCGCTCGTCGCCGACAAGACGCTGATCACGGGCATGCCGGGTCACGACGACACCAAAGGCTTCGCCGTCGAAGAGGAGGGCCGGCAGGCTATTGCCTGACGATTGACGGCGCCGCCGCGCGGGGCCAGTTTCACTAAGTGAGCTGGATCTGGTCCTTCAACTTCCTGTCGGTTGCGATTCTCGGCGTGGCGGCGCTGCGCTGGGGAGCCGGGCCCGAACGGATTTGCGCGGCGGCGCTTTTCGCGATGAATGTTGCGGACCGTATCTATCATGCCCTCGCCGGGCGCGGGACGATCTACGGATCGGTCGACATCGGTCACCTCGTCATCGATATGCTCGTCGCGGCGGCCTTCATCGGCGTCGCGCTCAAGGCGAACAGGGTTTATCCGCTATGGCTATCGGCGTTTCAGCTGGTCTCGGTCGTTTCGCACTTCGCTCGCGAGGAGAGCCGGAAGATTGCGGAGCTCGCCTATTTCCTGATGAACTATGTCCCCTATTACGCCCTGCTCCTGATCCTGGCGGGCGGCATCTGGCGTCATGCGGTGCGGACGCGGCGCCGCGGGCCATATCGGTCGTGGCGCATCTCCTCGAACCCTTCGCCGGAGACCGCGCAGATGACGCCGCCGTCCGGCTGATCGCGCATTTCGGAAGCCTGGGGCGCGCGCTCGACGCTTCACCCGGGCAGCTCGCCGCCGCGCTCGGCCGCGACGATGATCTGGTCGGCGCGATCGTCGCCGCCCGCGCGCTCATCAAGGCCGGACTGCGCGAGCAGGTCGCGCGGACGCAGGTCTCGGTCCGCGACCCGCGCTTTCGCGATTATCTGCGCAGCATTATCGCAAAGTCGCCCACCGAATGCCTGCACGCGACCTTCGTCGCACAGGATTGGGGCTATCTTGCCGACGAGATGCTGGCACAGGGCGGGACTGCCCACGTCGAGGGCGATCTGCGCCGGCTTCTGGGCCGGGCCTTCGATGTCGGCGCACAAGGCGTCGTCCTCGCGCACAACCACCCGTCGGGGTCGGCCGAGCCGAGCGCGGAAGACATCAGGCTGACGCGCCGGATCGCCGATCTGACCCAGGCGGTGGGCGTCCAGCTTCTCGATCATCTCATCCTTGCCGGAACCGATATCATCAGCATGCGCGAACGGGGGCTGCTGTGACGCCGGGGCCTGACGAGCCCGCAAGCGAGGCCGGCGACATCCCGCTCCTCGGCGGCAATGAACAGGATCAGCTCGCGGCCATCGCGCAAAGCGAGTTCCACAACCGCCGGCGCCGCGACAGTCTCATCCGCTACGATCTTTTCGCCGAACCCGCGTGGGATATGCTGCTCGACCTCTATATCCAGTATCACCGCGGCCAGCCGGTTGCCGTCGACCGGCTTTGCGCGGCCGCCGCGACCGCCAGCACCACCGCACTGCGCTGGCTCGGCCTGCTCATCGAGAGGGAGCTGGTGATACGGTCGTCAGCTGCCGAGGACGACGGCATCGTCCGCGTCGCTCTGAGCGAGCGCGGGATCGGCGAGATGGAACGCTATCTGCGCGATTTTCTGCACCGCGACCGGCTTGGTGGCGACATAGCCGCCGCGCTCTCCACGCGCTAAAAGGGAAGCGGGACCAGGGGGACATGCTATGCGTGCGCTGACACTTGCTATCCTGCTTCTGGTCACGCTGCTCGGAGCCTCGCGCGCCGCGGCGGACGACATCGTGCCGAGCGCGCGCGTATCGAGTGCCGTCCTGGTTCGCGAAGGGCCGTCCACCGATACCGCCATCCTCGGCCGCCTGCGCCCTGGCGATAGCGCGCGGCTCGTCGGCGAAGTGAGCGGCTGGTACCGCATCGAGCTGCCCGACGGCACACAAGGCTATGTCAGCAAGGCATGGACGCTGGTGATCGGTGGCACCCCGCCGGGCGAAGCCCTGACCGGCGCGCCTTACAAGGTGCATGTGATCGATGTCGGCACCGGGCTCGCCATATTCGTCGAGGGCCGGGATTTCGCGCTGCTCTATGATGCCGGAAGCCAGGATGATCTCCACGACGGCGACGAGAACCGGGTCGTCGCCTATATCGAGGCTGTGCGTCCAGGCCTTGCGCGCATTGACCATCTGATCCTCAGCCATCCGCACAAGGATCATCTCCAACTGATGCCCGACGTCTTCCGCCGCTTCGAGGTCGGCCATGTCTGGGAGTCGGGGCGCGTCAACAAGACCGACGGCTACTGCCATTTCCTCAAGGCCGCGATGGCCGAACCGGGCGTCCAATATCATGACGCGATCGCGGCGAATGCAACGCGGACCGTGACCTTCTCGGGCAGCGGCTGCAACGGAACGGTCAGCGTGCGCGAAAGCGCGATGATGGACGCGGCGCCGGTCGCGCTCGGTGCCGGCGCGCGCATGCAATTTCTCTATCGCGACCCCCGAAACTACGCCGATCCCAATGGCAACAGCGTCGTCGTCCGGCTCGATCTCGGCAATCGGCGCATTCTCCTCGCGGGCGACGCCGAAGGCGGCGAACGCGAATTGCCTGCCACGCCGCCGCAGTCGAACAGCATCGAGGCCAGGCTTCTCGCCTGCTGCGCTGCCGACATCAAATCGGACGTGCTCGTCATTGGCCATCACGGTAGCCTCACCTCGTCGCGGCGCGCCTTTCTCGATGCCGTCGGCGCCTCGATCTATGCAATCTCGTCGGGACCATATCCCTACAAGCGCGTCCGGCTCCCCGATCCCGAGATCGTGACCGAGCTCGAGGGCCGCGGCGAGGTCTTCCGCACCGATCGCGACGATCTTTACCGGATCGAGGACGAAAGCCGCTCGTGCGAACTCAACCCGCGCAAGATCGGTTCCGATGCCGACGAAACCCCGGGTGGCTGCAACAATATCCTGATCGAGATCGGCCCGTCGGGTACGATGCGCGCAAGTTACAGTACTGTCGCCGACTAGCGTGGTCGGAAGAAGCGAAGATGACCAAGGCTCCAGCGGACAAGACTTCAGCGCAGCAAGATATGGCACCGGTGTGAAAAACGAAGGGGCGTATGTCCGTATCGTCACGACCTGCCGCGCAGGGCCGACCTTTCTGCTGCTATGGAGAATGCGGGACTTGCGGTTGCCTTTTCCCACTTTTCCACTTTTTACGTCGGCAATGAAGCGCGTGCCCGCCGACCAATGGTCCTGGGGGCATGCCCCCAGGACCATTGCCATCCTATCAATCAACCATCATGAGGGAGCCGGACTCCACCTCTCACTGGTAACAATCAGGGGAGCACGTCACCCCTTTTCGGATATGATGTTGGTTTGTTGAGGAGAGCCTTGCGCTGCGTGCGGCGGAGGGCGGGCGTAGCCCGACCGGAGGCGCATGCAACGCAAGATAGATTTTTGAAGACGCCGGAGGTGGCGGTCAGCTGCGGTTTTTGAAGCGCCAGCTGTCGTTGCCGGTCTCGACGATATCGCAGTGGTGGGTGACGCGGTCGTCATGCTGATGAGGTGGAACAGCAGCTGCCCTCCCGAGCGTGTGAACGACAGATATCCAAGCTCGTCGAGCACTATCAGGTCAAGCCGCGACAGCTGCGCCGCCAGGGTCCCGCCCTTGCCGATCCGGGTCTCCTCTTCGAGGCGTGTCACCATCATCCGGCCTTTCGACCGATGACGGCTTTCGGCCGGTCAGTTCAGGAAAGCGTAGCGCATACCGATGCTTGAGAGCCTGCGCCTGGAAACGACGATATTCGGTCGACCCGGTTATGACGACG
>Ga0182745_1004842_pt1 | contig 11127 bp, 14 predicted proteins | sample eDN3rd30CKraftBY_FD_128523 | JGI IMG/M metagenome (GOLD analysis project Ga0182745, IMG submission 128523) | Enriched backyard soil microbial communities from Emeryville, California, USA - eDNA 3rd pass 30_C Kraft BY (version 2) (version 2) | ecosystem: Environmental > Terrestrial > Soil >... | reverse complement strand
TAGCTTTAACGAAATATCAGGATTTTGACGAAGTAACTCTTCAAATCGCTCCTTTGTTAGCGTACAAACGAATGAATCAACCATCGTTTCTGCATAAATATCAGACTCTGTTAAGGAAAAACTAGAGGTTTCTCCAAAGACATTACCTTCACTTAAAAGATCCACCGTGAATTCCTTTCCTGTTGAAGAAACCCTAAATAAACGAACCTGTCCTTTCTTCAAGAAAAATAACGACCTTATTTTTTGAGTCGGACTTAAGATAATTGTACCTTTTTTAATAGGAGCGGTTTGCGTTACTTCGTCTATTTTCATTAATTCTTCTTCCGGCAGCTCATCTAGTAAATTTATTTGTGAAAGAAGCCTGAGTTTATCCATGTCTACACTCCTTTGTTATACCGTTTCATAATCATTTCATAATCAAGCCACTCATTTTTTTCCTCTAAAACTGGCAGTCCATTATCCAATGTTAAGGTTCGGTCTGCATTCATCATTTCTAAAATATTGATTACTTTCACATCTATCTCTAGCTTTGTAAATAGCTTGATGACTTCCTGGCATTTACAACAGCTTGGTAATATATATAAAACCATTTCCCCCTCGCTCTTTCTCTTCATCATTAGTTGTCTAATCCTCTAAAGTTGCAGCAAACAATTTGTCTTTATGATCAGCATTATTTTACACATTTATTTTAAATGTAAATGTAAGTTACCTTACATTAAATTGTCTTTATAATGAGTTAGAAAAGTGGCCGGTTGTGTTTCTACATGTAGCTCTCGCCACTTCTCAAAGACCGGTTTCCACCTCTGAAGGAAATACTTTTGATGACGAAAGTCTGATTCGTAATCTAATCACCTCAAAAAATACAAATCAGGGCAAATCGATTAAAAGATGACTGATCTGTATTATCCTTAATTTTTATATTCTAGCTTCAAATACGCCGAATAAATTTGACTTTTGCTTTTTAGAATAAACGTGGATGTATTTGGATTATAGTCCACTTTTAGATCTTCATTAAACAAATGGTCTGACTTATGTCCCAGTAGGACCGGTTTAAAGTTGGTTGAAAGGAATTGTTCGTTTATTTCTTCACTCAATTCCTTTATCCCGACAAACGTTACCCAATCTGCTCCAATGGAACATCCACCCAGGCTAGGATTTAACTGATACGCCTGCGCGGGCTCCTGAATAAGTCTATCCATTGCTTTTTCCGTAAATAGAACGTTCATGTTGTTGTCCTCCTCTCCTCCAAATTTAGCACCATCCAAGGTCACAGCCCTCCACATAGGCTTTAGGATGTTCATTTTGAAAATGCTCTATCAATCTAAATATCTTTCCGTCTTCTTCTGTAAAGCCTTGAATCAGTTCTAACTTCCCCTGTTTTTCAGGAGTAATAGAAACCCTTCCAATCAGTTCTTCTTTCATGTAAAACTCTATCTTTCCTTCTTTTAAAACTGTTTTTATTTGCTCCGTCACGTTAATCTGATTCTTCATTTTATTTCCTCCCACTCTTTTATTTTACTTATTACGCCTTACAGGTAAGAGTATAGTAGAAAATTTTTTTAAAAAATGTCAGTTACCTTACAGTTGAGCTCGAGCAATATCATTACTCGAACATCATACGCATTATAGGAAAAGTAACATCACAAAAAAGAGCAGTGCCAGCGTCGCTGACACCACCCTCAAAGTTGATGGAATTAAACGGAATCGATAAGGGGACATGTTTATTGATCTAATTCAGTAATTGCATTTCCTTTCGAATGAAACGTTCCACGGCTAGCCGCCTTCAGTGACTCGCCCAAGGCAAACACAGAAGCGCCCAGTAAGACAAGATCCTTCAACAGAAATTGACCTGGCGCCGTAGAAAGGGCGGGGAAACCGAGGTTCGGCTCAAAGACACCTGGCGTGGAGACCATGAAACTCAGTGTCGTCAGAAATAGAATGCAGGAAAGAAACGCTCCAACAGCTGACAGCTTTGCAGACACAAAGCGGCTGAGAATGAGTAGGCCGACTAATAATTCTAATATGCCCAATAGAGAGGAAAACGTACGAATTGAAAAATAGTTGTAAAGCCATCCAAGTACTGGGCTGTTGCTTACAAGGGGGGCAATCCCCTTCGCTTCGTAAGCCGTGAATTTCATCGCACCAATCCAAAAATAAACGATGGCTAGTGCAATAAACAAACCCTTTATTCCAATGATCTCAATTTTTTGACCGAATCCCTCAAATAACTTGAACATGACCGTTTCCTCCTCCGCCAATAGCGATTGTAAGTTTGTTATTTACCGAAAGGCTAAAAAAATGTTCCTCCATTTTGGGGGTGGTACCAGCTACGCTGGTACTACCCCCAAATGATGGTTACTTCTCAATGCTTTTTTAGGCTTAGATATGCTTATTTAATGCTTCCTCAAGTGCTTCCTTAGAACTTAAACCAACCAAAGTATCTACTACCTTGCCATTTTTCATAACTAGTAGAGTCGGAATACTCATGATTCCAAATTTGTTGGCTGTTTCTTGATTTTGATCGACATCAATCTTTACAATCTTAACTTGGTTCCCCATGTCTTGATCAAGCTCTTCAAGAACGGGTGCAATCATTTTACAAGGTCCACACCAAGTGGCGAAAAAGTCAGCTAACACTATTCCATTGTTAGTTTCTGCCGTAAATGTTTGATCGGTCACGTTTAATACTGCCATCTCTTATCCATCTCCTTAAAATCTGTAATAGTCTTTTCCTTTATTTACACTTACGATTATAGTTTTTATCCGTATTTAAAAATGTTAGTTGGCTAACATTTAGTCATTATATTTAAGAATTATTGGTGAAATAAATTTATCAATAAAAAAATCTCCTCTGTTTCAAAGAGATGTTCGTTTTCTCATTTAGCTTTTTAATTTTTCCAAATGCTCTTCAACATAATGCTGGACACTTTGTAGGCAATGCTGCCATCACCAGTTGCAGTTATATGGAGACAACTGAAAGTGTAAATGAATTTCTAACAACTTATTTTAAATAAAAGCAAGGGACCGAGCATTGTACCCGATCCCTTTTCTTAACTTCATGAATCATCATTTTCTCTTTGAAGATTCCTCATGTACTTCAGATATTGATTGATTAATTGGTCAAGTTCTTGACTTAATTGTATGATAGTAGATTTTTGAAGTTCCTTATCGACTTTGAATAATTTTGTTAATTCTTCCCTTTTCACTTCAATCATATACCTCAAAAAGTAAATAGGTGCTATCGAATCACTGTACTTCTTCTCCATAACCGTTTACCTCACTGTTTTACCATTCTTACCAACACAAATTTCCTTTGCTGCTTTAAATATGGAAAGCCTTGTGACCACAAATTAATTAATTCGAAGGAACTCCTGACCAAGCTAATGTACATAGCCACCTAATATACAAAACTTCTTTAAAACAGGATGAAGTCATGAATTTCAAGCATGCAATTAGCTTGATCCGTCCGTATCTATATGAAATTTAAGAAAAATAAAATTCCATATCAAACAAAAAAATGACCGTAGGCATACACACACCTGACGGCCCTTTTATCAATTGAAGTTAAGGTTCATTTTATTCCCGGGAGCTATACAGCACCGGCAGTCATCCTATGTTAGTGTATCTTACTGGAGAAACTGCCAGGTGATACCCTATCTTTTCGTTCTCTCGACGAAAAAGTTGTTCTCTTTGTAACTTTTATGCAAGTGAAATCTAGTTCATTTTTTCCTTCATAGTCAAGGAGAATCTGGGGTTTGAGAAAAATTGTTTTGATTTTACAATTCACATCTAACTAAGAGTGAGTCAAACAAAACATAGGTCTTAAAAAGCCGTCGCAAGCTTTTCTGCGTCTGATATACCCTTGAGAATAATATCATCTGCTTTCTCTCGGTCAAAGTCATGTCCCTCCACATATAATACTTCTACATCATGTATACCGATGATATTAAGTACTTGTTTTAAATACGGATGACTATGATCCATTTTCGCAAAAGGTCCTTGCGAGTAAATTCCGCCACTTACTTGAATATGAATAGCTTTTTTATCTTTCAAATGTCCAACAGGACCATTCTCGGTGTAATGAAATGTTTTTCCTACTACTACAAAGGAATCGATAAATGCTTTTAATCGTGGTGGAGTTCCCCAGTTCCACATAGGAGATACAAATACGTATTTGTCAGCGCTCGATACCATATCTATAAATTTATTTAAAGCATTGATTTTTTGCTGTTCTACTTGATTCAACTCTGAAAATGTAATTCCCCCTCTTCGCATTTTGTCCCAGCCATTAAGGATATCGCGATCAACTATTGGAAATTCCTCTTCATATAGATTTACTTCCTTTATCTCATCATTTGTATGAGAATCGTAATAGGCTTTAAGAAAAGCCTGTCCTACTCTATAACCAACGGAGCTTTCAACTGTTTTTGGATTAGCAGTAATGTATAGAAGCTTCGACATGTTAAACCAAACTCTCCTCTTTGTTAAATGGAGGAAATGTCAAATTAATGATTAATTTGACATTTCTTTTCTATTGAAGTGTTTCTTATTTAGTTGCCAATCTTGAAGCAACTTATTAACAAAACATGTCCTCTAATGCTGAAATTTATCCTAAGTTTATCGCCACTCAACAATCTCATCGAGATGTTGTCTTGTTTGTGGACGTTTGGGATCCTCTTGACGATATCCGAAAGCGACCATACAGGCTACACCGAAATCATCGTCGTTAATGATACCCTCATTTTGTAAAATACCGGTCACCTGCTTTTTATCAAAACCTTCGATCGGACAGGAATCAATACCGATTTGAGCCGCGGCTGTCATCATGTTTCCTAATGCTAGATAGGTTTGTCTGATTGACCATTCAAAAATGAGACGGTCATTATCTTCGAGTTCTGTTTCGACGAAGGATTTGTAGAAATCGGACCAATCTTGTACAACTTCTTCAGGCATATGATGTATGTCTTTAAACATTTTGTTCACGTGAACCGAGTCAAGCCGTAACTCTTTTTCTCTTCTGGCCAATATAACTACAAAATGACTGGCAGTGGGCAGTTGTCCCTGGGCACCGCCAGATACAGGTTTTAATTTTTCGCGAAGAGCCTCATTCTGAATCACGACAAACTTCCACGGCTCGAAGCCAAATGAACTTGGAGACAATCTTCCTGTCTCCAAAATAAAGTGAAAATCTTCATCCGAAATCTTTTGGATGGTATCAAATACCTTACAAGCACGTCTGAACTGGTAAGCTTTTAAAATTTCTTGTTTTTTACTCTCCGTAACTATCATGTGGAATCAACCTTCCTATTTTGTTTTTTACACGGAATTTTTCGGATAATTATTACTATAAGAGGATCGCTGCGAGTAATTATTTTTCAATTGCTGTTTGCCCCATTGCAATAGCCATTCTATTCCAAGTGTTAATTTGATTAATTATTAGGACAAGGTCAACATACTGTTTTTCGTCATAGTGGTTACGTACTCGTTGATAAAGCTGATCTGGCACACGTTTTGTCGGGATTAACGTTACGTGCTCTGTCAACTCTAAAGCTGCTTTTTCTGCTTCTGTGTAAAATTCACACTCTTCCCAAGCACTAATACAATATATTCTTTCTTCAGTTTCACCCATTTTCAGGGCATCTGTTGTGTGCATATACATACAAAGTGGGCACCCGTTTATTTGCGAAGCACGAAGTCTAATAAGTTCACGAAGTTTACGGTCTATACCTGTAGTTGCCGTATACTTATCCAATTTCCCAATGATGTCAAATGCGTCTGGTGCTACATTGTAATAATCAATTCTTTGTGTCAATTTTATTTCCTCCTAAAAAAGTTTATTCAATTTCAAATTCCTTCTATAAACCAAATTCGATAAACGGTCTGTTATTGGTTTCTTAATATGTCTAAATGATTGTTTATCCCACCCTTTCTCTCATACCAGCAGTTTAAATAAAAAAAAGAATGGATTCTGTAATCCAGCTTACATTTAAGCTTAAATATAAAAAAACGTCCTAGAGAAGTATCGAGGCCACTGTAAAATTTCGTTTTTTATTTCTGTAATCTAAAACGAATATAAAAAGGCAATTTTCCGTCTGCTTTTTAGGCGGAAAATTGCCTTTTTCCTTTTCTCTTTTTATCCTTTTTCAATAAGAAGTTTCAGAATACCAATGTTTTATGCATGGAGGTTCTTCCAATTTTCTCGGATAAATCCCGCTCGTCCAGATCCTTCTTTGTAAAGATTATAATGAAAGGAATTCTTTTTATAATAGCCCTGATGGTATTCTTCTGCTGGATAAAACACAGATGCCTCTTTGATTTCTGTCACGATTGGCTTTGAAAACCTTTTGCTATCCTCTAATGTCTGTTTTGATTCTTCAGCTAGTCGCTTTTGTTCCTCAGTATGATAAAAGATTGCCGTTTTATAGGACTCTCCTCGATCACCAAACTGACCATTTGCATCGGTTGGGTCAATTTGCTGCCAGAAAAGCTCTAACAGCTTCTCATACGGAAAAACGGTTGGGTCGAACGTAATTTGAACTGCCTCATAATGACCCGTTGTATTAGAGCACACTTCATGATAAGTTGGGGTCTCTTTATGCCCGCCTGTATAGCCTGACACTACTTTTATAATACCTGGTAATTCGTCAAAGGGTTGAACCATACACCAAAAACATCCACCAGCAAACGTAGCTAATTCATATTGTGTTGACATAAACAGACCTCCAGTATAGTCAATATATCCCTAGTTTACCCAAACCATATATAATCTTATTTAAAAAGTCCTCTCAGCTGATAAAGGGTTCATGGCCAAGCAGTTAAATTATTTTCTTCTCCAAGTAGATTGAATCTTAATAAAGTTTGTATCATTTAAAATGTTGAATACTGGGCATCTTGAATCTGTTTTTTCTTTAAGCTCTTGAATTCTTTCGTCAGACTCATCAGTATGAACAAGCGCTTCAATCGTGAGAGTTTGGAAGTATTGCTTTACGGATGCATCTCCCCTTAAGCCTTTTGGATCTAAAGCTCCTTCAATTTTGAAGTCGATTCCATCTAAATTAAACTTCATTTCCTTTGCCACCATGTTGGCAATGGCGTTTTCACAGCCGGAAAGAGAACCTAGTAGTGTATTTAATGGATTTGCCCCCTTATCATTTCCACCTAAGTTTTTTGGCTCGTCTACATAAAATGTATGAGCTCCTGCCTTCACTTCAGTTGTTACCTTTTGAGATGTAGATTCGATATTGAAATTCACTAATGCCATGATTAGTTCCTCCTCTATAGTGTTTTTCACCTTACACTTAGGAGTATACTTGGAATCATCTAAAAAAAATGTTAGGTGCCTTACATATTTAACGAATAATAAAATGAAGCAAAGTAGGTAAGAGTCAAAAAGAGAACAAGAGGATAAAGTAATACGAAGATTAGTAATTTTAAAAGTGCTTAATAATCTATTTTTAGATAGGTTTTGTAAATAGTTAGGTAAATCAGTTAGTATTTAGTTAAAATATCAAAAAACTTTATTTAATTAATTAAACGCTTAGAAATTGACATAGTTTTAAAAAATTATTATCTGGAAGTGATAGTAGATGTTTGAAATTTTAATAAAAGATGAACAAAATATACCCATTTATCTTACCGTCTATCGGCACCTTCGAGACGCCATTCGAAATGGAGAAATAACTAATGGTATGCGCCTGCCTTCTATAAGATCATTACAAATGCAACTGAATATCAGTAAAACACCAATAGAAACAGCGTTTCAAATGTTAATCGCTGAAGGATACGTAATTAGCAAGCCACGATCGGGTTTTTACGCAATAAATCCACAAGCTATTTTGCCTACCAAACAATATGAACTCTATGCTGATCAAGAAATTAAAGGCATTAACTGTTCACCTATTAAATCTAAACCGACAATTGATTTTGATCCTTCTGCTGTTGACCCTCATTCTTTCCCTATTCGAACCTGGAATAAGATGTTAAAAGAAGCTCTTGAAAATTTTTCAATGGATATTGGAAAATATGGTGATCCCCAGGGAGAATCCAAACTTCGAGCAGCACTAGCAGATTATTTATTTAATGCGAGGGGCGTTCGCTGCACTCCTGAACAAATGATAATTGGCAATGGAATAGCAGATAGTATTCGAATACTTTGCCATCTGTTTAACAATAATTCCCGAATAGCATTTGAAGAACCAGGATATAACTTGGTACGTCAACAATTTATAATGAATGGTTTTGAAGTATTACCTATCCAAGTAGGGGAAAAAGGGATATCAGTTAACGATATAGAAGTCGGGTCCGCAAAACTTGTTTATATCACTCCTTCACACCAGTTTCCTACAGGATGTATTATGCCTTTTTCCGAAAGGGAACATTTGTTAAAGTGGGCAATTACTAAAGATGCATTTATTATCGAAGACGATTATGACGGAGAATTCAGGTATATTGGAAAGTCTATCCCCTCTCTACAAAGTATTGATGAATATGACAGAGTGATATATATTGGTACATTCTCTAAGGTATTTACCCCAGCTTTACGAATGAATTACATGGTATTGCCACAAAAGTTATTGACAAAATTGAAGGAAAGTTCTTATGAATTCACATCTGCCCCTTCTCGAATCACCCAATGGGCAATGTTTTCTTTTATAGAACAAGGACATTGGTATCGGCATATCCGAAGAGTACGAAAGTTATATCATAAAAAACATCATAAATTAATTGAGCTTATTCAGGAAAATTTTCACAACCGTATAAAAGTTACTGGCCAAAATGCTGGCCTTCATATACAAATCACGGTTAATACGAATCAATCCACAGAGACCCTGATTAAATCAGCCGCTGATGAGGGAATAAATGTTTATGACTTTAAAAAAATGTGGATGACCAAAAGGACTGATCCCTTCCCAAAATTGTATTTAGGGTTCGCTGGTGTAAGTGAGAAAGACATGGAAAAAGGAATAAAGTTATTAAAAAAGGCTTGGCTACCCTTTCTTCTTAAATAGTAACACTCATGCCAATCTGACTTTTTAAATAGAACTAAACTGACCATTTATTAATGGTCAGTTTTAGTTCTATTATGGAAACATCATAAATGATAGTTTTTCTGAAAGGATGAAGAAAAAGATGTACGAAACAATAAATTTAAAACATAAATTTGGGCTTGGAATAACTCCTCAACAGTTTATGGACAATATGGAAAATCGAGTAATGCAGCAAAGCAAAATCTTAAATACGAAGGACCAATTTTTGTACAACTTTGAAAATTTCTCATGGGAAAATGAAACGGACAAATTGTTTTTTAATTCTTTTCGTAATCGTCAAGATCTTTATTGCTTAATTCTTTGTACCGATTGGTGCCCAGACGTTATTTGGAATGTCCCAGTTCTTTTCCGGGTTATGGAACAATGCAACATTCCTACAGAAGTATTATTAATGGAAGAACACCTGGAAACTATGGACCATTTTTTAACTGATGGAGTTCGTAATCAACCGATTGCTGTCATTCTAGATAAAAATGGTAATGTATTGGGTAGGTGGGGAGCTCGTCCTGCCTATATTCAAGCTGTGATGGATCGATTTAAAAGTTCTAATTCTGACAAGGGAGCCCCTGATTACAAAAAGAAAATAGGAAAAGTATATGGGGAAATAGGTGAGTTGTATCATTCGACTCACTATCAGAACGTTATACTGCAAGAATTAACTTTACTTTTTTCCTCTATAAAAAAGATTTAAGATAAAGTTTTACATTTGTTAAGGAAGCAAGGACATTACGTACGTCCTAAGTGTCCTAGGTCCCTATCTATTGGAACATATGAACGATAGAGAATAATTATAAATATTGTTAAAGTCGTACGTAGATATAGGAGTGGCTTGTTTATGAAATGATTATGAAACGGTATAACAAAGGGGTATAGACATGGATAAACTCAATCTTCTATCACAAATTAATTTACTAGATGAGCTGCCGGAAGAAGAATTAAAGAAAATAGGAGAAATGACGCTAACCGCTCCTATTAAAAAGGGTACAATTATCTTAAGTCCGACTCAACAAATGGGGTCGTTATTTTTCTTGAAAAAAGGACAGGTTCGTTTATTTAGGGTTTCTTCAGCAGGAAAGGAATTCACGGTGGATCTTTTAAGTGAAGGTAATGTCTTTGGAGAAACCTCTAGTTTTTCCTTAACAGAGTCTGATATTTATGCTGAAACGATGGTTGATTCATTTGTTTGTACGCTAACAAAGGAGCGATTTGAAGAGTTTCTTCGTCAAAATCCTGATATTTCGTTAAAGCTAATAACCATAATGACTTCGAAGCTAAAAGAGATGTATCAAATAACAGAAAGCATTGCTTATAAAGATGTCAAATATCGAATTCTTTTACTTTTCATGCAATTGAGTAACCGTTTTGGTGTGAGAAGTGGGGAATGGCAAACAGTTGGGGTCAAAATCACCCAGCATGAAATCGCAAGTATGATCGGGTCATCAAGAGAAACCGTTAGTTTATTTTTAGGAGAATTAGAAAAGGAACAAGTCATTTCAAGAAAACCATTAAAAATTAATACAGTTCTGGCTAAGGAACTATATGAGGTGGAGGAGGGGTAATCGATATCTACTTTCATATCATGTTCATAAATAAAGACGCTGAGGTTACTTTGGCGTTTTCTTTTCATGTCAGATTTTATTGTAATTTTAATTTTAACATGCAATCTAACCAAATGATTCCTTAAAATCCATGTACTGCAACGAAAATTATAAAAGATTCGCTCATGGTTTGTAAAAATGAAAATTTTATTAACCTCCGCTTAATGTAATATTAATTTTAATAGATATGTCCTTTTGGGGTGTGAAATGATTGCCTTATTTAGAGAAAAACCATGATCCAAGAAGGAACGCCGCAATTCTTGCTGAAATTAACAACCAATTTGACTTAACAAAGGCCATTCAAGAAACTGAGCAGCTTTTTAATAAAACCCGAATGAGTGAAACCTCTCATCATAAAAAAAATGCAAATCATTCTACAGGAACTCTTTCGCAAAAAATGTCAGCATTATTTTTTCGCCTTTTATCCACCAAATCAACTGCCGTTTCTCTTGGGAGGGTTAAAGTAGATAAGGCTGGAGGCG
>Ga0182745_1004840_pt1 | contig 11131 bp, 8 predicted proteins | sample eDN3rd30CKraftBY_FD_128523 | JGI IMG/M metagenome (GOLD analysis project Ga0182745, IMG submission 128523) | Enriched backyard soil microbial communities from Emeryville, California, USA - eDNA 3rd pass 30_C Kraft BY (version 2) (version 2) | ecosystem: Environmental > Terrestrial > Soil >... | reverse complement strand
GGCCCGGTAGCCTTCGACCGCGGCGTGCGCGTCGGCCGTGCGCGCGGCCGTGCTTTCCAGGTTGACCAGGGCTTCCTCCACCTCGCGCACGGCCTGGCGGGCCGTGGCCCGGTACTGGATGACGGCTTCGTCGTAGCGTGCGCGTGCCGCCTCGATGTCGGCCCGGTGCCGGCCGCCGTCGAACAGCGGCAGCGTCACCGCCAGGGGGCCGATGGACCAGGTCGAGACGTCGACATTCATGCCGCGCGACTTGAACGAGGCCTTGCCCACGCTGCCGGCCAGGGTCAGGCGGGGATAGCGCTGGGCCTGCGCGCTGCCGACTTCGGCGCTGGCCGCCGCGACGTTGCGGTCGGCGTTGAAAAGGTCGGGCCGCTGGGCAAGCACGGCGGCGGGCAGGCTGTCGATGGCGAACAGGGTGTCGGGCGGCTGTTGCGCGGGTGCGGCGAGCCGGGTCCGCAGCGCCGGTTCGTCCAGCGCCGTAAGGGCCGCCAGCGCCTTGACGCTGATGTCGCACAGCGCGCGCTGCTGGCGCGTGCGGGCGGCGGCCTCGGCACTGCTGGCGCGCGCCAGCGCGGCGTTGGCGGTGGACTGGAAGCCGGCGCGCAGGGCGAGGTCGGTCAGCCGGGCGCTTTCCGCACGCGAGGCGGCATCCGTCTCCAGGATGGCGAGTTCGCGCCGGCAGCCGCGGAAATTGTTCAACTCGTTGGCCACTTCCGCGGCGACCGAAATGCGTGCCTCGTGCCATTGCGCCTGGGCTCCCTCGAGGCGGGCCTGCGAGGCGTCGCGCGCGTCCGCGTTGGCGCCGAACAGGTCGATTTCCCACGAGGCCTGCAGGCCGGCCTGGTTCTGCGTGGCGATGCCGCCGGCGATCTGCGAGAAGCCGCGGCTGGTCTGGGCCGTGGCGTCGAGGGTGGGGCCCAGGGCCGCGCCCGCCGACACGCGCGCCGCGCGCGCCTGCAGGAAGCGCGAACGCGCGGTGCCTACGGTCGGGCTGGCCGCCTGCGCGGCTTCGATCAGCGCGGGCAGGGCCGGGTCGCCCGCCTGCCGCCACCAGTCCAGCAGGCGCTGCGGGCTGGATCGGTGGGGCAAGGCGGTGGCGGATTCAGAGGCGGGCGGCAGCGGCGCCTGCCAGCCGGCCGGCGCGGCCAGGGGCACGGCCGGCGCCGGCGGCTGCAAGGCGCAGCCCGCCGTCAGCAGGAGCAGGGCGAAGGCCGGGCCGATCGGGCCGGGGCCTCGGCAGGGGCGATGGAAAGGCGTGGCGCGGGCAAGAGACATGCTGAAGGCACGGATGGCGGCAGAATCGCTGCGTGATCCGCGCAGTTGGAGGGCATGGACGACCCGATAGCGTAATCGAAAATCGCCCCCATGCTGTGCCTTCGGCTGCGCCGCCCCCCGGAGGGGGACGCTTATTTGACAACGGTTGGTAACGGCGTCGAGCTTGCCCGTGCGCGGGCCGGGCGATCAAAGGGCCTCGATGGTCGGCCCATTGACCACGATGCGGTGCATGACGCGGTCGCCGATGCCGTAATCGTTGACGGCGAAGTGCCAGGTGGAGAGGTTGTCCCAGAACGCGAGCGAGCCGATTTCCCACTGGAAGCGACAGGTCAGCGTGGGTTTGACCGCTTCCTGGAACAGGTAGTCGAGCAGCGGCTTGCTTTCGGCCTGCGTCCACCCGTCGAAGCGCAGGGTGTAGCCCGGGTTCACGTACAGGATGGGTTTGCCGCTTTCGGGATGGTCGGCAATGGCCGGGTGCAAGACTTCCGGGTCGGGCGTCCTGCCCGTGCCCATGCGTTCGTGCACGCCGGCGTTGCAATGCACCGCGCGCAGCGGCTTGAGCGTCGCCTTCAAGCCTTCCGAGAGCTGGTCGTACGCGGCCATCATGTTGGCGAAGAGCGTGTCGCCCCCCGAGACGGGGCGCTTGCGGCACAGCAGCATGGTGGCCCAGCTCGGCGCTTTCAGGTGCGATTGGTCGGTGTGCCAGGAACCGCCGATGTTTCGGTCGCGTTCCTTCCTGACCTCGGCGATCACGTCCGAGCCCGGCAGCGCCGGGATGATGCCGCTCGAGGGCAGCACCGGCTTGCCGAAGCGCTGGGCCAGGGCCACGTACTGTTCGGAGGTGAGGTCCTGGTCGCGGAAGAAGACGACGCCATGATCGAGCAGGGCCTGGCGGATTTGCCGGTAGACCTCGGGCGGATGTTCGACGGCAAGGTCGATGTCCTCGATGTTGACGCCGACGTTGGTGGTGGCCGGTGTAATGCGCATGGCGATGGTTCCGTTGATGAATGACGAAGCGGGGCCGGATCGAAGGCGCGAGATCAGCGCCCGTTCGCCTTTTCGATGATTTCGCGAAAGTGCGTGCGCGCGATGATGCCGCGATAGCGTTCGTAGTCGGCCTTCACCATGGGGCCGAATGCCGCGGCCGTGACCTTCTCCGGCTCGAAGCCGTTCTGGGCCAGCGTCTGTTGTCCGTCTTCCGAGCCGATCACGCTGTTCATGGCTTCGCTCATGCGTTCGAGCACGGGCAGGGGGGTGCCGGCGCGCATGAACATGCCGATCCAATCCTGGAAGATGATGTCGGGGTAACCCTGCTCGATCATGGTGGGGATCTCGGGCAGGAAGCGCGAGCGCTTCTTGCCGGTAACGGCCAGGACCCGGATGCGGCCGTCCTTGAACAGGGGGATGGCGCTGGCAATGGGCAGCACGATGCTGGGTATATGGCCGCCGACCAGATCCTGCATGGCCGGCGCGTCGCCTTTGTACGAAACGTTGTCGAATTTGAAGTTGGCGGCCTGGGCCAGGCTGACGCCGACCAGGTGCTGGCTGGATCCGGTCTGCCCGCCCGCGTAGAGCGACTTGCTCGGGTTGTCCCGGCACCATTGCACGAAATCGGCCAAGGTCTTGACCGATGCCGGGATGGAGGGGCCGACCGAGATCGTCATCGTCGAGCGGCCGGCGATGCCCACCGGCAAGAAATCGTTGAGCGGATCGTAGGGCAGGTGCATTACGTGCGGAGAAATGACGAGGGGGTAGGCCGGCGAAAGAAACATCAGCGTACCGTCGGTGATCCCGCTGTTTTTCACGTGGCCATAGGCGATGGCGCCCCCCGCCCCGGGCTTGTTCTCGACGATCATGCGCTTGGCATAGTGGCCGGAGAGCTTGTCGGCGAACAGGCGCGCGAGCTTGTCGACCGAGCCGCCCGGCGGCGAGCCCACGATGATGGTGGCTTGCGCCGGCATGTCCGCGCCGTAAGCCGGGGCGCCGCCCGTCGCCAGCAAACCCAGTCCGGCGGCCGAGCCCAGCAGGAAATCCCGGCGCGTCAGCGCGCGCGCGTTTTGGGGTTGGTTCGTTTTCATGATGTGTCTCTCCAAGTTGGCGGGTCCGTGCCTGGTCGGCTAGGCGCCCTTCACCGCGTGTTCCCTGACTACGTCTTCGTTGATGTCGGCGCCCCATCCCGGACCGTCGGGCAATACGAACGCGCCGTCGCGCATCGCCCAGGGCCGGGTCAGCAGTTGCCTGCGCCACGGAACCTCGTCTTCGTCGTACTCCAGAAAGCGCAGGTTGGGGATCACGGCGCAGAAGTGCGCGCTCATCAGCGATCCCAGCGGGCCATGGGAATTGTGCGCGGCGACGTTGATTTCGTAGGCATCGAGCATGGCGGCCATCTTCACGGACTCGGCCATGCCGTTGAACACCACGTCGACGATACCCACGTCCACTGCCTGCGCGTCCAGGTAGGGCCGCAAGGCGCGCCGTCCCAGCACCGTCTCGAGCGACGCGATCGGCGTACGCGTGGTCCGGCGGATCAGTCCCAGCGCTTCGGCGTTCTGGCTGTCCATTTCGAGCCAGGTCAGGGACAGCGGTTCGGCCGCCCGGGCCAGCCGGCGAAAACCTTCCGTCTTGTAGTTGAAGTTCAGGTCCATCATCAGCCCCATGTCGGGGCCGCCGCCTTCGCGCAGGGCCGTCAGCTGATCGACCACGCGATGCTCGATCTCATGGTCGATGTTCAACTCGAAGACGCCGTTGCCGCGCCCGATCGAAGCCGGCCCGCCAGGCGTGAAGATGAGCAGGTTGGTCTTGAGCGCCTTGAAGCCGCGCCCGGCGGCTTCGGCGGCGAGCCGTTTCAGGTCGTCGAGCCCGCGCACGGCCGGTTGGCCGATCACGCGCTCGAACAACTCGATATTGCGCGAGCGGTACATGCCGAAGTGCGACCAGTACACCGGCAGGGTCTGGCGCAGCGCCCCGCCGAACAGCTCGTACACCGGCACGCCGAGCGCCTTGGCCTTCAAGTCGAGGCAGGCGTTTTCATAGGCGCCGATGGCGAGCGCCTGCAGGCCGCCGGCCGTCATCTGGGTCAGGGCGTAGAGCTTGGCGCAAAGGCGGCCGACGTTGCGCGGGTCTTCACCCACGACCTGGTCGGCCATGCCCGCCACGACATAGGCGAGCCCGCGCCGGCCGCGCGACTGGTTGAATTCGGACCAGCCGACGAGGCCGTCGTCCGTGGTCAGCTTCAGGAAGGACCAGTCGTCCCAACCGCCGCTGACGTGAAACTGTTCGACGCTGACGATTTTCATCTTCAGTCCTGCACCCGGTGCAGCAGTTTCTCGCCGCGCATGAAGCGGCTCAGGTTTTCGGTCACGACCGCGGCCACGCGCTTGCCGGTGAAGGTGCCGCCGGCTCCCGCCGTGTGGGGCGAAACGAAGAGGTTGGGCGCGCTCCACAAGGGGTCGTCGGCCGGCAGCGGTTCGGGGTCGGTGACGTCGATGAAGGCCTTGGACAGCCGCCCCGATTGCAGCGCCTCGCTCAGCGCGGCCTGGTCCACGGTCTCGCCCCGGGTCAGGTTGATGAACAAGGCGCCGGGCTTGACCGCTGCGAATCGCTGGGCGTTCATGGTGTGGCGGGTGGACGGCAGCGAGGCGATGCACACGGCCACCACGTCGGCCTTGGCGAGTTCCTCGTCGATCGCCGCCATGGGGCGGATCTCGGCCAGCGGGCTGCTGGCCAGCGAGCGCGAGAGCCCGACGATCTTCATGTCGAAGCCGGCGGCGCGGCGGGCAAGCTGCGCGCCGATGTTGCCGAATCCCACGATGACCAGGGTCTTGCCTTCCAGCGAAAACAGCGGAGGATCGAAATCCTTGTTCCATTCGTGCCGCGCCGAGCGCTCGCAGATCGGCACGATGCCGCGCGCCATGGAAAGGATCATCGCCATGCCGTGTTCGGCCACGGCGGGAGCCACGGCCCCGCCCTGGTTGGTGACGACGATACCGTCGGGAATTCCGTGCGTGGTCAGGCCGGCGGCGCCGGCGGTGAGCATCTGCACCCAGCGCACTTTGCTGCCAGGCTGCTTGAGCGCCGCGGCGATCTCTTTGCCGGCTGCGCCGCGCGGGTCGGACAGGACGAGCGCGTCGGCCTGCGGCGCCAGCGGCGCGACTTGCGCCAGGTCCTCGCACACGACGAGGTCGATGTCCTTGCCGAAGGCTTCCAGCGCGCGTTGTACGGGCGGGCGCGCCACTTTGGTGCTGAATACCACTCGCATTTCAGGCTGCTCCGGTGGGTTGGTGTTCTTGATAGACGCGCGTGTAGGCGTCGCCGCGTATACGGAATTCGGGCGCGTAGGGGCGGCTGTGCGTGGCCGTCAGCCACAGGCGCAGCAGCAGCCGCTTGTGGGTGGCGTCGTTTTCGAACTCGGTGCGGGAATGGAGGTTGGTGAAGTTGTGCCAAAGCAGGATCTCGCCCGGCTCCAGCATGAAGCGCAGCGCCAGGTCTTCGCGTTCGGCGGTCTTCGAAAAATACGCGATCGCCTCGGCCAGCTTGGCGGGCATGTCGACGCCCTTGAGCCGCGCGGCTTCGCGCATGAAGCTGCCCGCGTACATGCAGCTCACCAGATCGTCCACATAGCAGAAGATGGGAATCTTCTCGTCGGTGACGGGCTTGCTGCTCAGGCGCGCTTCGGCGATGGCGAGGTAGTAGCCTTCGTAAAGAGGTTCGAGCAGGTCGGGCCGTTCGTCCAGGATCGCGTTGTGGATCGCCAACGCGCTGACCAGGGCGCTTTGGCCGCCGCTTGCCGCCTGTCTGATGCACTGCAGGCCGACGACTTCGTACGAATCGGTATGCATGGTCAGTTCGCCGCTGCTGCGGTAGCCGCGCGCGACCGGGTCCGTGTCGTCGCGCTCGACGCGGCCGAGCCGGTCGCCGCTATGGCTTTGCACGGCGGCGCTGCCCAGGTGCGTACCCAGCGCCCAATAGATGCGTTCGAGCTGTTCTTCCCCGTATATCGCCGGGTCCAGGCCGGCCAGCAGAATCACGCCGCGGCCGTGCATGATGGTTGCGCGCAGGTCTTCGGCCAGCGCAACCAGCGCGGGCTGGCCGACGTCGGCGCGCGTGACCGATTGCGGCGGCAGGCCCTGGGTCTGTTCCAGCAGGCGGTTGATGTCCGCCAGCTCATCGGCGGTCAATCGGCGGGTGATGGCGTCGCGGCTGCCCAGTTCCCGGGAGGTCCAGGCACTGGGGTGGGTGATGGGGGTGCGGCATATTGCAGTCATGTCATTTCCTCGAGATCATCGGGCCACGCCCAGCTCCTTGGCCAGCATGCGCTTGCGCTCTTCCGGCACGTCGAAGCGCATGGCTACGCCTTGCGGCACGGCCATGCAGCCGCGGCTGGCATCGGGCGCCATCGCCAGCGTGGTGGGGCTGATGGAGCAGGTGAGCTTCATCCCTTCTTCCGACAGCAGCCAGTTCAGATAAAGCTTGGCGGCGTTGGGGTGGGGCGCACCGGCGACGATGGCGATGTTGCGCGGCGAGACGATGGCCGGTTCCTGCGGATACTGCACGGCGACCGGCGCCTTCTTCTCGAGCAGCTTGGCCGCGAACGAGGCGAAGGTCGGCGCGTTGAACAGCACCGATCCGGCCGCCACCATCTGCGCGCCGGAGGCGCCGCTTTGCGTAAGATTGGTGTCCTGCTTGGCCAGCTTGCGGAGGAACTCCACGCCCAGCGACCGCTCGATGGCGTCGAGCCAGCCCAGGTAGTTGTCGGCCACCGTCGGGTTGGTCAACAGGAACTTGCCCTTCCATTTGGGGTCGGCCAGTTCGGACCAGGTCTTGGGGACTTCGTTGGGCTTGAGCTGTTCGGTGTTGTAGATCAGGGCCACGAGATCGCTCGTCCACGCCGTGTACTTGCCCGCCACCTTGAAATCCGGCCATTTGGCCAGATTGGGCAGGACTGTGCGGTCCAGGGTCTCGTAGCGGTCGGGGGTCTGCTCGTAGGGAATGGGCGAGCTCACGCTGACGATGTCCGCGTGGATGTCCTTGGCGTCGTATTCGGTGGAGAACCGCTGCATGAGCGGGCCGGTCGGGAAGCGGATGAAGCTGCCCTTGATGCCGTAGCGTTTCTCGAAAGCGGCCAGCAGCGTCTTGCTCTGGTTCTCGTCAGAGGACGAGTACAGCATGAGCTGGCCCTCGGCCTGCGCGGCCTTGATCAGGGCCGCGGGCTGTTCGACGTCGGTGGTGCCTTGCGCCCAGGCCGGGGCGGCGGCCGCGGCCGCCAGGGTGAACGCGGCATAGAGGGTGCGGCGGTGGATGGGTAGGGGCATTTTTGTCTCCTAGGTCGTCGCGGATGCGGAGCGGGTGAAGCGGGGGCGTCCGAGCAGCAGCACGGCGGATACCGCCACGGCGGAAACCACGCCGATCAGGCTGCCGATGGCGGCCAGCTGGGAGTACGTGCCGTTGTCGAACGAAGAAAGAATCAGATAGCCGATGACCGGGTTGTGCGGGCCGGACAGAATCGCCGCCGCGTTGAGCTCGCCCAGCGCCAGGGCGAAGATCGATGCCCACCCGGCCGCCAGCCCCGGCATGATCAAGGGCAGCTGCACGCTGCGGAAAGTGCGTATGGGCGAGGCGCCGAAGATGCGCGAGGCCTCGGTCAACTGGTTGCCGACCTGCTGCACCGAGGCCTCGGTGGCGATCGAAGCGGTGGGAAGATAGAGCGCCAGGTAGGCCACCAGCAGGATCAGCCAGGTTCCGTTCAGGTGGAAGGGAGCGAAGCCGAACGCGATCAGCACCCCGATAGCGAAAACGATGTGCGGAACGGCCGTGGGTATCTTGGTGACGACGCCCAGCGTCTTCTCGCGCCGGCCGCCCAGGTGCTTGGCGATGATCGCGATCAGGCCCGCCGCCAGCACGGCGCCCGTCGAGGCGCAGATTGCCAGGGTCGAGCTGTTCCAGAGCCCGGCACGGGCCGCGTCGGAAGCGGCGAACTCGGCGAAATTGGCGAACGACAGGTCGCCCAGGCGGATCTGCGGGCGCCAGAACGGCTGCAGTGCCACGATCACCAGCGCCAGCAGCGGCAGGATCGAGGTGAACAGCACATAGAGCAGGACCAGGACACGCGCCGGCCAGCGCCAGACGCCGAGCGTCAGCAGGTTGGGGCGTACGCCCATGCCGCCGATCTGTGCATGGCCGGTGCGCGAGGCGATGCGCCGCTGCAGCAGCCACATGGCTGCAATCAACACCATGAGCAGCAGTCCGAGGATGACGGCCTCGGCGGTGCGCGGCGGGTAGGCGAAGTGCAGCAGCCGGTAGATGTAGACCGACAGCACCTCGATGCGCGCGGCGCTGCCGATCAGCGCCGCGATCGAATACAGACCGATGCTGGAAATCACGCACAGCAAGGCCGCCGAACCGACGGCATGCCGGATGGCCGGCAGCGATACGCCCAGGAAGCAGCGCAGGCGCCCCTTGCCGAACATGCGCGCGGCTTCCTCCAGGCTCGGATCGAGGCCGCTGAACGCCGCCGCCGCGATGACGTACACGTGCGGCACGCCCCACAGCGTGTAGAGGAAGATCATGCCGGGCCAGCTCTGGATGGCGATGTGCTCGGGACTGATAGGCAGGCCCAGCGCCTGCAGGCCGCTCACGAGCGGACGGGCGATGAAACCGGCGCGCGGATCTGCCAGAAACAGCCACCCTATGGCCATGGCGACCGGCGGCAGCAGGAGCGGGATCACCGGCAAGAGGCGCGACAGGCTGCCCCAGCGGGCATCGGTGCGCTCGATCAGCCAGGCGAAGAACACGCCGATGGGCACGGCCAGGCAGGTCGTTGCCGTGGCCAGCAGCGCCGTGTTGCGCACGGCGTTGAGCAGGCTGGGCTCCTTCAGCGTGGTGGCCCAGACGCTCCAGTCCACGGTGCCGCCGGGCGCGATCGCGCGCACGACGATGGTGCCCAGCGGGTAGAACACGATGAAGCACAGCGCCAGTAGCAGGAGCAGGGGCAGCAGCCAGCTGGCGGAAATGCGCGACGCCGCAGGCGAATGAGGCGCAGGCGGCACGGTGGTGTCGAGGACGGTGCTCATTTCGGGAGGCTCATGCCGGGATCCATTGCAGGCTGGCGGCCGGCAAGGTCACTGCGACGACGTCGCCATGCCGGGCGGTCGAAGCCGTGCCGGCCGTCCAGGCCGTCATCGGCACGCCGCCCACGTCGAGATGCAATTCCTGCTTGGCGCCGAAGTAGATGGCGTCTTGCACGGTGCCGGTAAAGCGTGGCCCGGCCTCGGGGGGAAGTGCGCCGAGGGTGCCCGTGGCCGCCACGGCCACGCGTTCGGGGCGGATCACGACCCAGCCCGCATCGCCGGCCTTGACCGAGGGTGCCAGGCCGGACACGGGCAGAGAGCCGAGCGGGGTCGATACCGTTGCCTGCATGGTCGATACGCTTTCCACCTGGCCCTGCAGGCGGTTGATCTCGCCCACGAATTCGGCCACGTAGATCGATTTCGGACGTTCGTACACTTCGCGCGCGGCAGCCAACTGGGTGATGCGCCCGTTCTCCATCACCGCGAGGGTGTCGGCCAGCTCCATGGCCTCTTCCTGGTCGTGCGTGACGTAGATGCCCGAGAACCCCGCCTGCGCCTTCAGCTCGCGCAGTTCGCGGCGCAGCTTGCGGCGCACCTTGGCGTCGATGTTCGACAGCGGTTCGTCGAACAGGATCACCGAGGGCGAACCCACCAGCGCGCGGGCCAGCGCCACGCGCTGCTGCTGCCCGCCGCTCAGTTCGCTGGGAAAGCGCTGTTCCATGCCACCCACGCCCAGGCGTTCCAGCACGTCGAGCACACGGCTGCGAACGGTGTCTTTATCGATGCCGGTCGAGACCAGCGGATAGGCGACGTTCTGGAATACCGTCATGTGCGGCCATAGCGCGTACGACTGGAACATCATGCCGATCTGGCGCTGTTCAGGCACGACGTAGACCTTGTCCTGCGACGAGAACACGGTGCGGCCGTTGATCTGGATCTCGCCCCCGACCGGTTTTTCCAGGCCGGCCACACAGCGCAGCAGCGTGGTCTTGCCGCAGCCGCTGGGGCCGAGCAGAACGACCAGTTCGCCGCGCCTGACGGTCAGGTCCACGTCGCTGATGGCAAGCACGCCGCTGCGCCCCTTGCCGCCGGCATAGGTCTTGGTCAGGTGACTGACCCGCACGATCGTGTCATTTCCCTGCGGGGGTATGGCAGCGGTCAAGATGTCTTCCTCTAGATGCGGCCGCGCACGTTGGGTCGCCGCCTTTTTTCTGACTATTTGTTCAATCTATCACAAAATTCCGTTTTTATTGAACATATAATTCAAAATTCGTACTCGCAGACCAAAATTCAGATAAACTGTCCAATATTCGGACGTACCCGGATTTTGCGATACTATCGCTTCGGCCCAACAAGATTCGAACAGCAAGGAAAGCAAGGTGTCGGCAGTCGCAGACAAACCCAACATGGGCAAATCCGGAGCGGGGCGGCTCGACCGCAACGAGGATTCGGCGAGCGAGGTCAAGACTCTGGCCAAGGCGCTCAACGTGCTCGAAGCCGTCGCCCGTTGCGATCACCCGCCCACCGTGGGCGAGTTGGCCGGCATGCTGGGCCTGGCGCGGCCCACCGTGTATCGGCTGGTGCAAACACTCGTCGGCACCGGCTTTCTGCAGCAAAGCGCCAACGACGCGCGGCTCGGCATCGGTTTCGCCGTGTTGCCCCTGGCCTCGTCGCTGCTCGATAGAAACCGCCTGCGGCTCGAAGCATTGCCGCACCTGCAGGCACTGGCGCAAAAAATCAACGAACGGGTCAACCTCGGCGTCCTGCATCGCGACCACGTGCTGGTGATC
>Ga0182745_1004837_pt1 | contig 11134 bp, 8 predicted proteins | sample eDN3rd30CKraftBY_FD_128523 | JGI IMG/M metagenome (GOLD analysis project Ga0182745, IMG submission 128523) | Enriched backyard soil microbial communities from Emeryville, California, USA - eDNA 3rd pass 30_C Kraft BY (version 2) (version 2) | ecosystem: Environmental > Terrestrial > Soil >... | reverse complement strand
TCGAAGCGCCACATGTCATCGACCACGAGCGTGCCTTCGTGCGCCACCGTGACATCCCGCCCTTGCTCCTGCGGGGCTTCGATGAGCACCGTGGTCCGGAAGTCCTTGAACTGGAAGTGCGCGGGCTTCGGAACGAACGCGACGTCCGAGGGGGCCTCCAGCGTGAAGGAGATGAGCGTCACCTTGCGATGAACCAGGTGGTAGCTCAGTGAGAACTCCCGCAGGTAGGCGCCCTTGTCCGCGGGCCACCCCAGGTGAGCGTACCAGTCGGAGCCCCCTACGAGGTTCGCGAGCTGCGATAGGTCCGGAAGCGCGAGGCGCAGCTTCTCCGAGGATTGAAAGACGAGCACCGCCTCGTCATGGACATAGGGGGCCCAGAGTGAGACCCGCTGTTGCCCCAGCACCACCGCCGCGGTGATGCCAATCTGCGGGGCAATCTCGTCGGTGGAGTCGGTCTGCCGCGATATCACGTGGAAGCTGACCTTCCTCAGCTCGAGCAACGGGTTCGAGGAAGGAATCCGGAGCTTCCGGGGGCGGCTGCGCAGGTGGAGCTCCAGCATCGTCACCACCTCCGTGGGCAGCACCACGTCCTCGATCATGTCGGACCCGCCCCCATCCCACTCGTCCTCCGTCGAGATCGTCCGCTCGAAGTTCACGCTGCGGCAGCTGCCGTGCACGTCGATGGCTTTCTGGCCGAGAAACGCGTTGAGGTTGGCTCCCGCCCGGAGCTGCGCGACCAGGATCGCATCCGAAGAGGGAGGCCATTGACCGCTGGACCAGTAGGAGCGGAAGACGCACGTACACGAGAGCCCCCGCAGGTGCTCGAGCGCCGAGTGCCCGACGAGGCTCTCATGCAGAAGGCTCTCGAGGTACTCGCCGCCCATGTTGACGATCAGCTCCCCCGCGTAGTTGTCCCCCACGGGAAAGAAGGTGGCGATGACCCTGCGCTCGGCGAAGGTCCCCTCGATGCGCAGGATCGAGGCCCGCGGAATGTAGGCCCGCAGCTGCTTTCGCTCCACCCTGCCGTTCCCCCGCGCCAGGACCGAGAGCTCCAGCGGCGTGCCGAGCTCGTGCTCCGGCTTCCAGCCCGAGCGCGACGTCCTGAACTGGGTGAGCCGGATCCGCATGTCGGGCTTCGGCCTGGTGACCGCCACCTTCGCGTGAGCAATGCTGAGCACACCCTCGCCGAACAACGCCTCGGCCTGCCTCGCGAGCCGGGGCCCAAGCCGATCCACGTCCAGGTGCACGCCGCCCAGCTTCGACTGCTCACGCTGGACGTCTTCCACGAGCTGCAGAAACGGATGCGGCAAGGAGCCTCCCACCAACGAAGACGGAGGCCTCCGATGATACCTGTGAACCGTCTGAGAGATGCTGGCAAACCCAACGGTGCGATCGGCAAACTCCAACCGTGAGCCCGCGCGACGTGGCGGGCGACACGCAGTCCCAGCCCCTGCTCCGGAAGCGCCGCTCCCTTCGTAGGGCCCAGCCAGCACCTCACAACCACGCGCTAGCCTTGCGGGTGCAACGCCCTCAACAGTGTCCCCAGCTTCTCCAGCGCCAGCCGCATGCGCGTCTTCACGGTGCCCAGCGGTTCACCGGTCCGCTCGGCGATCTCCCGCTGCGAGAGGCCCTCGAAGTAGGCCAGCTCCACCACCTCGCGCTGCTCCGGGGGGAGCCGGGCCAGCGCCGCCCAGACGCGGAGGCGTGACTCACGCTGTCCCGCCGCCACATCCGGAGCGAGGGGCACCGCGCTGACGGGAGCCGGCTCATGCGAGGCCCCCGCCACGGCACGAGCCACCGTCCCCTGTGCCCGCACCCGGTCAATGGCGCGCGTGCGCACAATCGTCGTCACCCACGCCTGCAAGCCGCCGCGTGCGGGGTCGAACTCGCGTGCGCGGCGCCAGACTTCGAGGAAGGTCTCTTGCAGCACCTCTTCCGCGTCCTCTCGGGTCGGCAGCAGCCTGAGCGCGATGGCGAAGCACCGGCCTCCGCAGCGCAGGTAGACCTCCCGCATGGCCTTTGCGCTTCCCAACGCCACCTGCCGGAGGAGGTCTTGCTCTGACGCCAGGTCGCCTGCTCGGAGTCCAACGATGGAGGGAGGCGCCATGTTCGTCCCGGGTAGCTCGTTCAGCGGGGCAGTTCCCAGCTTCAAGTATCGGCAGGCGGGCACCCGGGCGCGCCGTGCCTTCCAGGGTGGGCAGCGCCCACCCCCATCCTTAACGTTCACGAGCCAACGCGGTCGGCGTGAAAGGCGTCCAGCATCGACAACAGGCGCGATTCGCCACGAGGCCACGACAACCCAAGACCTATAAGGGCCGGCAGCCACCATGACTGAACGACTCGGAAGCGTGTTCATCGAGGGAGTGAGCCCCGAGCTGGATGCCGGTCGTCACGCCGTGAAGCGCATCGTCGGAGAACGATGCGCCGTCGGAGCGGATGTCTTCAAGGAAGGCCATGACGTGCTGGTCGCCGTCATCCGCTGGCGCCAGGTGACGCCCAGGCCGCAGCAGACCGACTGGGCGGAAGTGCCCATGCGCTTCCTCGGCAACGATCGCTGGGAGGGCGAGTTCCCCCTGCGCCACAACGGTCGCTACGAGTACACGATTGAAGCCTGGCCAGACCTCTTCCGGACCTGGACCTCCGAGCTGAAGCGAAAGGTGGATGCGGGCCGGGACGTGCGCAGCGAGCTGCTGGAAGGCGCCGCGCTGCTGGAGGGTGCCGCCAGCCGGGCCCGCGCCGCGAAGCAGGAGGACGACGCACGCGTGCTGACCGAGGCCGCCGTCCGGCTGCGCCAGCCTCCCTCCCCGGACCTCCTCGCCGTCGCGCTGGCGCCCGAGCTGGCCACCATCGCGTCCGCCTATCCGGACCGGGCACTGGCGCGCAGATATGACAAGGTCCTGGAGGTCTTCGCGGACCGGGAGAAGGCGCGCTTCGGCGCCTGGTACGAGTTCTTCCCGCGCTCGGCGAAGCGGGACGGCGTCACCCATGGCACCTTGCGCGACGCGGAGGCCTGGCTGCCCTACATCCAGGAGCTGGGCTTCGACACGGTGTACCTGCCGCCCATCCACCCCATCGGCCGGACGGCGCGCAAGGGGAAGAACAACAGCCTCACGGCGGGCCCTGACGACGTGGGCAGTCCCTGGGCCATTGGCGCCCCGGAGGGCGGGCACAAGGCCGTGCACCCCAGGCTGGGCACGCTGGAGGACTTCCGCCACTTCGTGCAGGCGTCCCAGGACCACGGCATCGAGGTGGCGCTGGACCTCGCCTTCCAGTGCTCACCGGACCACCCCTATGTGAAGGCGCATCCGGAGTGGTTCCAACACCGGCCGGACGGCACCATCAAGACGGCGGAGAATCCCCCCAAGCGCTACGAGGACATCGTCAACTTCGACTGGATGGGCCCCGCCCGGGAGTCGCTCTGGGCGGAGCTGGAGTCCGTGGTCCTCCACTGGGTGAAGCAGGGGGTGAACACCTTCCGCGTGGACAACCCGCACACCAAGCCCATGCAGTTCTGGGCGTGGCTCATCCGCCGCGTCCAGGAGGCCCACCCCCAGGTGCTCTTCCTGTCCGAGGCCTTCACCCGCCCCAAGGTGATGAAGGCCCTGGCCAAGGTGGGCTTCACCCAGTCGTACACCTACTTCACGTGGCGCAACTTCAAGGGCGAGCTGCAGGAGTACCTGGAGGAAATCACCCAGCCTCCGGTGTCGGACTACTTCCGCGGCAACCTCTGGCCCAACACGCCCGACATCCTTCCGGAGCTCCTCCAGAACGCGGGTCCTGGCGCCTTCCGGCTCCGCGCCGCCCTGGCGGGGACGCTGTCCTCGGCCTGGGGGATGTACTGCGGCTACGAGCTCTGCGAGGGCCGCCCCATCCCGGGCAAGGAGGAGTACACCGACTCGGAGAAGTACCAGCTCGTCGCGTGGGACCTGGAACGGCCCGGCAACATCCGCGACTGGATCGCGCGCCTCAACGCCGCGCGCCGCACGCACCCCGCGCTGCACCAGTACGGGACGCTGCGCTTCTTCTCGGCCAACAACGACCGCGTTCTCTTCTACGGCAAGCGCACGCCGGACGGCGCCAGCACGGTGCTGGTGGCGGTGAGCCTGGACCCCTATTCCCCCCAGGAGGCGCTGCTCCACGTGCCCGTGGAATGGCTCGACGCGCGCCCGGACGAGACGTACCAGGTGCACGAGCTGATGTCGGACCAGCGCTCGCTGTGGCAGGGTCCGGACGTGCAGGTTCGCCTGACACCCGAGCAGCCCGCGGCACTCTGGGCCGTCCACCGGTTCCGCCGCACCGAGAACGCGTTCGACTACTACGAGTGACAACCCGAGAGGCGTATGGACCTGGATCCCCTCTGGTACAAGAAGGCCCTTATCTACGAACTGCACCTCCGTGCGTTCCATGACTCCAACGGCGACGGCCATGGGGACATCCCCGGCCTGATCGAGAAGCTGCCGTACCTCCAGGACCTGGGCATCAACTGTCTCTGGCTGCTGCCGCACTACCCTTCGCCACTGCGCGACGACGGCTACGACATCGCGGACTACTACGGCGTCCACCCGGACTACGGCACGCTCGCGGACTTCCAGCGGTTGGTGGACGAGGCCCACAAGCGCGGCATCCGCCTCATCACCGAGCTGGTGGTCAACCACACCAGCGACCAGCACCCCTGGTTCCAGGAGGCGCGCAGCGACCCCAACAGCCCCAAGCGCGACTGGTACGTCTGGAGCGACACCGACGACCTGTACAAGGGCGCGCGCATCATCTTCCTGGACACGGAGCGCTCCAACTGGACCTGGGACCCGGTGGCCAAGCAGTACTTCTGGCACCGCTTCTTCAGCCACCAGCCGGACCTCAACTACGACAACCCCGAGGTGCAGGAAGCCATGCTGGACGTCATGCGCTTCTGGCTCAACATGGGCGTTGACGGGTTCCGCTGCGACGCCGTGCCCTACCTCTTCGAGCGCGAGGGCACCAACTGCGAGAACCTCCCGGAGACCCACGCCTTCCTCAAGCGCCTGCGGAAGACCATCGACTCCGAATACCAGGGGAAGATGCTGCTGGCCGAGGCGAACCAGTGGCCGGCGGACGTGCGCGTGTACTTCGGCGACGGCGACGAGTTCCACATGGGCTTCCACTTCCCGGTGATGCCCCGCCTCTACATGGCGGTGCGCCGGGAGGACCGCACGCCCATCGTCGAGATCATGCAGCAGACGCCGGACATCCCGGACAACTGCCAGTGGGCCATCTTCCTGCGCAACCATGACGAGCTGACGCTGGAGATGGTGACGGACGAGGACCGGGACTACATGTACCGGGAATACGCCACCGACCCGCGCATGCGCATCAACCTGGGCATCCGCCGCCGGCTCGCGCCGCTGATGGACAACGGCCGCCGGCGCATCGAGCTGATGCACAGCCTGCTCTTCACCCTGCCGGGCGCGCCCGTCCTCTACTACGGGGACGAGATTGGCATGGGGGACAACATCTACCTCGGCGACCGCAACGGCGTGCGCACGCCCATGCAGTGGACGGGCGACCGCAACGCGGGCTTCAGCCGCGCGGACTACTCGCGCCTGTACGCGCCCGTCATCGCCGACCCGGTGTATGGCTACCAGTCCATCAACGTGGAGGCCCAGGAGCGCGTGAAGTCCAGCCTCCTGCACTGGGTGAAGCGGATGATTCGCGTCCGCCAGCGCTACCCCGTGTTCTCGATGGGCAACCTGCGCTTCCTCCAGACGGAGAACCGCAAGGTCATGGCCTTCGTGCGCGAGTGGGAAGGCCAGACGGTGCTCGTGGTGTGCAACCTTTCGCGCTTCGCCCAGCCCGCGGTCATCGACCTGCGGGAATGGGAGGGCATGGTGCCGGTGGAGCTGATCGGCGAGACCCCGTTCCCGCGGGTGAGCGAGCTGCCGTATCAGTTCTCCATGGGCCCTTACATGTTCCTGTGGTTCCGGCTGGAAAAGCCGCCTCAGGAAAGGAGCCTCGAGTGAACACCCTGGATTTGACGAAGCTCCCAGAATACCTCAAGCACCAGCGCTGGTTCAGCGGCAAGGCCTGGCCCGTCAAGCACGTCACCGTGCTGGACCACGCCCCCCTCGAGTTCAGCGGCTGCGCCTTCAGCCTCGCGGTGGTCGAGGTCGTCTACGAGCTGGGAAGCCCCGAACGCTACCTGCTGCCCGTGCAGCCCTCCACCGAGGGCGTGCGTGATGCCCTGGAGAACGACGAGTGCCTGCGCGGCCTCTTCGAGCTCATCCGGACGGGCGGTCAGGTGGACTCCGCCTCCGGGCGCGTGCAGGGCGAGTGGATTGGCGGGGAAGCCGACACGCTCGTCATTCCCTCTCCGCCGAGCGTCCGGCGGCTGATGGTGGAGCAGAGCAACACCTCGGTGGTGTTTGGAGAGCAGGTCATCCTCAAGATCATCCGGAAGCTGGAAGCCGGGCTGAATCCCGAGCATGAGGTGGGCCGCTTCCTCGCCACCAGGACGTCCTTCCGGGCCACGCCGTCGCTGCTGGGCGCGCTGCACCTGGAGGGAACGGCCGGCGCGACGCTCGCGGTGGCCCACCGCTTCGTGCCGAACGCGACGGATGGCTGGAAGTACACGCTGGATCGGCTGCGCCAGGAGCGCGCGGTGGGGCCGCGCATCCTGGGGGAGATGCGAGACCTGGGCATGTGCGTGGGCGAGCTCCACCTCGCCCTCGCCTCGGCCACGGAGGACGAGCCCTCGTTCACCCCGGAGCCCCTCCTCCAGGAGGACCTCCAGCGCTGGAGCGCCTCCATCGTCGGAGAGCTGGGCGTGACGCTCGCGGAGGCGGTCCGGCTGCATCCCGACCTGGAGGACCGGCGCGAAGCCCTCATCGACGCCGCCAGGCAACTGGCCCAGGTCTCCCCTGCCGGGCAGAAGATCCGCATCCACGGCGACCTCCACCTGGGCCAGGTGCTGCGTGCCAACGGCCAGTGGCTCATCTTCGACTTCGAGGGCGAGCCCGCGCGCTCCTTCACCGCGCGCCGGGAGAAGTACAGCGCGCTGCGGGACGTGGCGGGAATGATCCGCTCGTTCGACTACGCGAAGGCCGCGGTGGAGCTGGAGGGCGGCACACCGAACGAGCGTGCGCGCCCCATCCGCGACGCCTTCGTGGACGGCTACCGGGAGGCGACGCGCGGCGCGGCCTTCCTGCCTTCGGATGAGGTGTCCTTCGAAGTCATGCTGCGTGCGTTCGAGCTGGAGAAGGTGCTCTACGAAGTGCGATACGAGCTGCAGAACCGGCCCGACTGGGTGCGAATCCCCGTTGCGGCCCTCTTGCGCATGGAGGCATCCCAGTGAGGAAGCCAGCCGACCGGGCCCAGGTGGACGCGGAGCTTCAGCGCGTCGTGGAGTTACGGCATCCGGAGCCCCATTCCGTCCTCGGCCTCCACCCGGATGGGGACGGCGTGGTGATTCGCGCCTTCCGTCCGGACGCCGTGGCCATCCATGTGCTGCCGGAGTCGGGTGGCCGCATCGCGATGACGCACCGGCTGGGCGGCGTCTTCGAGGCCCGCCTCAACGGCAAGGACCAGCCGTTCAACTACCTGCTGGAGGTGGAGTACCCCGGCCAGCGCGTCTTCACGCTGCGCGACCCGTACAGCTTCCTCCCCACCCTGGGGGAGATGGACCTGTACTACGCCGGCGAGGGCCGCCATGAGCGCCTCTGGGAGCGAATGGGCGCGCACCTGCGCCACCACAACGGCGTCCGGGGGACGGCCTTCGCGGTGTGGGCCCCCACCGCCGCGGGCGTATCCGTGGTGGGAGACTTCAACAGCTGGGACGGCCGCCTGCACGCGATGCGCCGCATGGGCGCGTCCGGCATCTGGGAGCTGTTCGTCCCCGAAGTGGGCGAAGGCGCCCGCTACAAGTTCGAGATCCGCCCCGGCCACGGAGGCCCCAACATCCTCAAGGCGGACCCCTTCGCCTTCCGCACGGAGGCGCCCCCGGCCACCGCATCGGTGGTGCATGACCTGGCCCGCTACCAGTGGGGCGACGTGGCGTGGCTGGAGCAGCGCGAACGGCGCAAGGACGTCCACCACCAGCCGTGGAGTGTCTACGAGGTCCACCTGGGGAGCTGGCGCCGCGTGGTCGAGGACGGCGACCGGCCCATGACCTACCGGGAGCTGGCACCCGCGCTGGCCGAGTACGTCAAGTACACCGGCTTCACGCACGTGGAGCTGCTGCCCGTGGCGGAGCACCCCTACGGAGGCTCCTGGGGCTACCAGGTCGGCGGCTACTACGCCCCCACCGCGCGCTTCGGCCACCCGGACGACCTGCGCTACTTCATCGACCACATGCACCAGGAAGGCATCGGGGTGCTCGTGGATTGGGTCCCCGGCCACTTCCCGCGCGACCTGCACGCGCTGGGGCAGTTTGACGGCACCGCGCTGTACGAGCACGCCGACCCGCGCCAGGGCTCGCAGCCGGACTGGGGCACGCTGGTCTTCAACTTCGGCCGCAACGAGGTCCGCAACTTCCTCATCGCCAACGCGCTGTTCTGGATCGAGGAGTACCACGTCGATGGCCTGCGCGTGGACGCGGTGGCCTCGATGCTCTACCTCGACTACAGCCGCAAGCAGGGTGAGTGGATTCCCAACCGCTGGGGCGGCCGGGAGAACGAGGAGGCCATCCAGTTCCTGCGCGAGCTGAACGAGACGGTCCACCGCAAGCACCCGGGCGTCGTCGTCATCGCGGAGGAATCCACGGCCTGGCCCAAGGTCTCCGCGCCGGTGGCGGAAGGCGGCCTGGGCTTCGACTTCAAGTGGAACATGGGGTGGATGCACGACACGCTGTCGTACTTCTCCAAGGACCCCATCTACCGGCAGTACCACCACAACCAGCTCACCTTCGGTCTGCTGTATGCGTTCAGCGAGCAGTTCATGCTCCCGCTGAGCCACGACGAGGTGGTGCACGGCAAGGGCAGCCTGTACGGGCGCATGCCGGGCGATCCGTGGCAGAAGCGCGCCAACCTGCGCGCCCTCTTCGCCTGGATGTGGGCCCACCCGGGCAAGAAGCTCGTCTTCATGGGCGGCGAGTTCGGCCAGCCCGCGGAGTGGAACCACGACAAGAGCCTGGACTGGCACCTGACGCACGAGCCGGGACACCACGGCATCCTCAAGCTGATGGCGGACCTCAACCGCATCTACAAGGACATGCCCGCGCTGTACGACGCGGACGGCGAGCCCATGGGCTTCCAGTGGCTCCAGCCGGACTCGGCCGCATACAACGTCTTCGCCTTCGTGCGCCGCGCCCGCCAGCCGGGACGACACGTGGTGTGTATCGCCAACCTGTCGCCGACGGTGCGAGAGAACTACCGCGTGGGCTTCCCGCTCCAGGGCCGCTACGTGGAGCTGCTCAACACGGATGCGGAGATGTACGGCGGCTCGAACCTCGGCAACATGGGACAGCTCCACACCGAGCCCACGGGCTGGGACGGCCAACCAGCGTCGGCCGCGCTCACGCTGCCTCCGTTGTCCGTCCTGTGGTTCACGCCGGGATGACGCTCCCACGCGGAGCAACTACCATGTCTGTGTTTCACTCGAAACACAGACATCCCCACCTACAATCCCGCCAAACATAAACACAGACAAATAACTGCCTTTGGCCGCATACACCCCGAGAAATCACTGATCATTTGACCATGTAGGCATTGCCAATCCGATCAGACCCCACCTCCCCGGAGCTGAACACGCAAGCATGTAGGCACGAACTATTCGAGGGAGAGAGACTCACTGAACATCCAGGCAGTGAATCGCACCGGATCAATCATCGCCCATTCACTGAACATTCTCTCAGTCACCCGGGCGCATCAACCCGCCCGAAAAACCCCTACAGGTTTGTTCAGGTCCATGTTCAGGGAGCGACTGGATGGCCGACTCACACCTGATGTTTCGTTCATGTAGGCATCGAATACCTACGGCTCGAAGGCCCTGCCTGATAGTCCGTTCATGTAGGTATTGCCCTCCCCTACTCCAGCCTCGCGGCCCGGCAAGAAGGCGCCCGTTGGCGTCTCGCACGCCCGCTGGCCGACGGAGCATCAGGTAGGCATCTCGCGGCGCTTGCTCCCCCCTCCTCCGATTCCCAGCGTAGCCATGGCTGGACCATCAGGAGGCTGGGCGATGAAGAAGAAGATCACCGAAGGCTACGGAGGGACGAGCGAGCAGCGCCAGCGCCACCTCCAGAACGACAACTTCTCCGAGCGCGCGCCGGAGACTCCGGAGGAAGTGGAGGCGGCCCGCAGCTCGCCAGACAAGGACGGACGTGAGATCACCATCCACCCGCTCGACTCCGAGGACTCGGACGACCTCTGGCACGGCAAGCCGTGAGCCGCACCGCCCGGCCTCGCCCCGCTGTCAGCGCATGAAGAGGAAGTAGAGCACGGCGCTCAGCGCGATGGAGATCAGGATGCTGCCGATGCAGCCGAGCCGGCTCGAAAAGAAGAAGAACATGGACGCAGCCCAAGCTGCGCACTCCTGGCGCGAAGGGAAGCCAGGAGCACGAAGCGCCGCCCGCGGCTGAAGGGCGGTGGACGAGGGCGCCTACTCGCCGCGCTTCAGGCGCTCCACGTATTCGGAAGGCAGGCCCGCGGCCTGAGCGCCACGCACCAGCGCATCCACGAAACGCGCGCTGATGGGCCCCTCGGCCGCCGCGCGCCGGGGATGGGTGACGAAGGCCGTGGCCTCGAGCTCCTGCCCGTCCACCCGGACGCGCACCGGCCGCTCCACGCACATGCTCGTCACGAAGCCTTCCTTGTGCTGGATGATGGGCCAGTCCTGTCCGCGAATCTCGAACAGGCGGCCATACACCTTCTGCCCCGCGGCATCCGTCAATCCCGCGACACGCCCGCCCCACCAGCGGGACGGAAAGTCATAGACGAGATCCACGTCCAGCGCCTCGGCCAGCCGCCCCTCGGGCAGCTCGAAGAAGTCGTAGCCGTGCTGCGAACGCCACTCCTCGAACGCGGCCCGGTCCAGGATGGTCGAGTACGCGAAGTACAGGCGAGTGGCCGACGGGTCCGCGCCCGCGCGCGCCTTCATCACCTGGTCATAGTGCGAATCCATGTCCGCCCCCTTCTTCGGCTACTTCGAGCCCCGGCGAGAGCCCGAG
>Ga0182745_1004830_pt1 | contig 11146 bp, 7 predicted proteins | sample eDN3rd30CKraftBY_FD_128523 | JGI IMG/M metagenome (GOLD analysis project Ga0182745, IMG submission 128523) | Enriched backyard soil microbial communities from Emeryville, California, USA - eDNA 3rd pass 30_C Kraft BY (version 2) (version 2) | ecosystem: Environmental > Terrestrial > Soil >... | reverse complement strand
TCATCCGCACGGCGAATATCGTGGTGGATTAGGACCGCGTTGCGAGCATGCCAGCGGCTGGCGGGATCGAAAAAAGCGGCTGAGGCCAAGGAGTTGCCTCAGCCACTTTTGTTTTTAGCGCCAGTACGCAGCCAGAGAGTCAGCGCGGCCCAAGCCGCCGCTGGGCTTCCTTCAGCTTACCTTCCCGATCTGCCCCATCACCCGCCTGGTGACAAACACATCGATGAAATCGGGCACCTGGGCGCGCGACTTCAGTTCGGCAAGAATTCTCTCGTAACACTCGGTAATTTCGGCGACGCTTTTGCCGTTTTCCCTGGCGATCGAATTGATGTGGCCATGATGCTTTTCCCATTCCGGCGCGTTTTCATACAGGCCGGCATTATTCGAAAAATCTGTGACAGCTACGAGCTTGTGGGTTTCCATGATCGTCCTGTGGTTGGATGATCGGCTGCGCACGGGAATCCCCATGAAGCCGATGCGTTGATGATTCGCTTGCGTGCTTGTATCTGCGCTTGTATCCGCAATTGTGCTCGCCGGTTCCGGCAAATCGAGGCCGCTCGCTCGCGACCTGAGTCGGGCAAGAATGACAAGGAAAAATGACAGGACAATGAAATCAAAAATGATGCTTTCCGGACAGCCGCGCTGGCTTCAGGAATTTCGAGGATTTGCCGCATACGAGTCTTGGCGCAGTGCGGTTGGAACGGTGCGATCAACCGCGTCTGATGACTGACCATCCCCCGTTAATGGGGAAGGGCCTGATATTTGGAGGCGGGGGTCGGAATTGAACCGGCGTAAACGGCTTTGCAGGCCGCTGCATAACCACTTTGCTACCCCGCCCGGGGAGTTTCCCGCTGCGCGGGCATGGGATCCAGGCCGCGGCAATCAAAAGGGGAAGCCAGTAAAGCTTCCCCTTTATCCGAGAAGCGTCGAATTATGGACTTGTTCGATATAGTTTGCAAGTCTGGCCAGGAAATTTTCGCTGCCGGCATGGCCTGATACGGCTTTCAGGCGCGCCTGGACGGCGCCGGCTTACAATATCCCCAAATCCCGCCGGACATGACGGCTGGCTTGGCGCAGACCAGCCATGCGCGGCGCCCGCATCAACAAGAGGATGGAACTTGAACGAAGCCAATGCCCGCAACCTGCTGCTGGTCAGAGCGATTGAAATCCACGATCACGATGAAACCCTGCTGCCGCGCGCAGAGCGTCTGTGGGCCACGCGCTCTGCGCAATCCGCGCGCGCCGGCGACGAGGAAGCTTTCCTGGCCGAGCGCGCCGCCTTGCTACAGGCCAGGCTGTCCGAGCGCCAACCCCTGGTGAGCCAGGCCTGGCATGCCAGCCATTGGCCGCTCTGGAGTTACTTCCTGGTATCCGCCGTGGCCCTGGTGGCGGGCCTCTTGACCAACGTCTTTGGACCGGCCCAGCGGATTCAACTCATCGCCTTCCCGCTCCTGGGCATGCTGGCCTGGAATCTCGGTCTGTACCTGTGGCTGGCCTGGAGCGCGCTGCTTGGGCGCAGCCGGGCGCCCCAGCCTGTGCCCTGGTCGCGCTGGTTCGGCCGGATCAACGCCTTTGCCAGACGCAAGCTGGACGGAACCACGCCGCTCGGCAAGGGCTTGCAGCAGTTCTACCAGGATTGGCTGCGGCATGCCGCTGCGCTGATGTCGGTGCGCCTGCGCCTGGCCTTGCATCTTGGCGCCGCCTGTCTGGCGGCAGGCACGGTCGCCGGCATGTATGCGCGCGGCCTGGGCTATGAATACCTGGCCGGCTGGGAGAGCACCTTCATCGACCCCGCCACCCTGCACCTGTTCCTGCGTTGGGTGCTGGGCCCGGCCGCGGCGCTGAGCGGCATCGCCCTGCCCGACCCTGAGCATCTGGCCGGCTTGCGCTGGGGGCCGGGGCAACCCGGGGAAAACGCCGCATCCTGGATTCATCTCTATGCCGTCACCGCCCTCTTGTTCATCATCCTGCCGCGGCTGGCGCTGGGCTTGGCCAGCGGCGTGCGTGTATTGCGGCTGCGGCGCGATTTCTGGACGCTCGATCCGCGCCAGCCGTATGCGCGCAAGCTGTTGCGCGCGGCACACGGCAAAAGCAGTCAGGTACAGGTGCTGGCGTACAGCTATCACCCCAGCCCTGGGGCGCGGGCGCACCTGGACGGCTTGCTGGCGGATGCCCTGGGAGCGGCGCTGGAAGTCGATCACGCCGCGCCCATCGCCTATGGCGCGGAAGAGGAATTCCTGGAACACAGCGCCCCATCTCCGGATGACACGCATACCGCGCATGCGCCGGCCGATTTCCGCATCGTGCTGTTCAGCCTGGCGGCCACGCCCGAGGAGGAAACCCATGGCGCCCTGCTGCGGGGACTGGCGCAACAAACGCCCGCACCGCTGGCCGTGCTCGACAGCGCGCCCTTGCGCGCGCGCCTGTCCGGCAGCGCCGATCTCAAGCGCCGTATGCAGGAGCGCATCACTCTGTGGCGGGACCTGCTGCAGCGGCATGGCGTCGGCGCGATCGCGCTCGATCTATTGCAGCCCGGCCCCGACGACGCGCAGCGGCTGGAACAGGCATTACATCTCGAAGGCACGCCATCATGAACGACAGGGTTCCGGTATCCATTCAACTGAGCCTGATTTCCCATACCAACGCCGGCAAGACCACGCTGGCGCGCACCCTGCTTGGCCAGGATGTGGGCGAAGTGCGCGATGCGCCGCACGTGACCGACTTCGCCACCGCCTATACCCTGTTCAAGACCGACCAGGGCGATGCGCTGGAACTGTGGGATACCCCGGGGTTTGGCGATACCGCGCGGCTCCTGAAACGCTTGCGTCAGGCCGGCAATCCGCTCGGCTGGCTGTTGAGCCAGGTATGGGATCGCTGGCGCGAGCGCCCCTTGTGGTGCAGCCAGCAGGCTGTGCAAAACGCGCGCGAGCAGGCCGACCTGGTGCTCTATCTGGTGAACGCGGGCGAAGACCCGGCCGACGCCAGCTTTGTCGCGCTGGAGATGGAAATCCTGGAATGGATCGGCAAGCCGGTGATCGTGCTGTTGAACCAGATGGGACCACCTCGCAACGATGGCGTGCCCGAGCGAGAACTCTGGCGCAAGCATCTGCAGGGCTTCGGGGTGGTGCGCGAAGTGCTGGCGCTGGACGCCTTTGCGCGTTGCTGGGTGCAGGAGGAAGTGCTGTTACGGCACCTGGAGAAATGGCTGCCCGGCGTCAAGCAGCCGGCCTTTGCCGCGCTGGCTGGGTTGTGGCGCGAGCGGAATCGGCGCCGCTATGCCGGTTCGATGCAGGTGCTGGCGCGACAATTGGCCAAGGCTTGCAGCGACCGCGAAGCCCTGGCCCAGCATACCTGGCCGCAGCGCATGGTGGCCAGGCTCGGCAACAGTCAGCAGCGCGAACAAAAGCGCGCCATGCAGGCGCTGGCCGAACGCCTCGACCAGGATATCGTAGACGCCACCCGGCAATTGATCGCCTTGCACGATTTGCAGGGAGAAGCCGTGACCGAGGTGCTGCGCCGCCTGCGCGAGGATTACGCCACCGAGGCCCCGATCGAGGAAGGCTTTGCCGCGGTCGTGGGCGGCCTGGTGAGCGGGGCCTTGGGCGGCTTGGCGGCGGACCTGGCGGCGGGCGGCCTGACCTTCGGCGGCGGCATGGTCGCCGGAAGCATCCTGGGCGCGCTGGGCGCCTCCGGCGCGGCCCATGCGCTCAACCGGATCCGCGGCGAACACGAGGAACAGGTGCGCTGGTCGGAGCAATTCGTGACCGCCCTGGTGCGCTCGGCCGTGCTGCGCTATCTCGCGGTGGCGCATTTCGGGCGCGGCCGCGGCGACTACACCCAGAGCGAGCACCCCGCTTTCTGGCAAGAACTGGTGGCCGCCGAAGTCGCGGCCGAGCAGACGGCCATTCATGCCGTATGGGAACAGGGCAAGGCCAGCGTCGGTCCAACGGCCCTGGAACCTGCCTGGGAAACCTTGCTGACGCGCATCTGCGACCGCTTGCTGGCGCGCTTGTATCCGGACGCGGCAAGGATCGTCAGCGGGGCGCAAGCGCCAGCCCCCACGATGGCGGCGCCCGAATGAGGCGACATCCTGGCGCAAGCCAGCCGGCTGTCCGCCCCACCTGTTAGAATCCGGCTGGCGCGGCGCAGTACGCCAGGCAATACGCCGGGCATGCGCTTGCCCAACCCGCCTTATCGACCACCCTTGAGATGATACGTTTCCAGCAAATCAGTTTGATGCGCGGCACCAAGCCGCTGTTTACACTCACCGACCTGACCCTGAACCCGGGCGAACGGGTCGGCCTGGTCGGCCCCAACGGCACCGGCAAGTCCAGTTTGTTCGCGCTGTTGCGCGGCGAGCTGCAGCTGGACGCCGGCAACATCGACATGCCGGCCGGATGGCGCCTGGCCTGGGTGGCGCAGGAGACCCCGGCCCTGGAGCGCGCCGCGCTCGAGTATGTGATCGATGGCGACCTGACCCTGCGCCGCCTGCAGGCCGAACTGGAGCAGTTGGAACACTTGCCCGAGGGTCAGGCCGACGGCAACCGCATCGCCGAACTGCATGTGGCGCTGGCCGACGCGGGCCTGTACACGGTGCGCCCGCGCGCCCAGCAATTGCTGACTGGCCTGGGATTCGCTCCCGCACAAATGGATTTGCCGGTATCCAGCTTCTCGGGCGGCTGGCGCATGCGCCTGAACCTGGCCCAGGCGCTGATCTGCCCTTCCGATCTGCTGCTGCTGGACGAGCCGACCAACCATCTGGACCTGGACGCGATCCTGTGGCTGGAGGATTGGCTCAAGCGCTATCCCGGCACCCTGGTGATGATTTCCCACGACCGCGATTTCCTGGATGGGGCCACCAATGTCACGGTCCACATCGACGCCTGCAAGCTGAAACGCTACGGCGGCAACTACAGCGCCTTCGAACGCCAGCGCGCCGCGCAGATGGCCTTGCAGCAAGGCATGCTGGAGAAGCAGATGCGCCAGCGTGCGCATCTGCAGTCCTTCATCGACCGTTTCCGCGCCAAGGCGACCAAGGCCAAGCAGGCCCAAAGCCGCATCAAGGCCCTGGCGCGCATGGAGGAAATCGCGCCCTTGCGCGCGGCGGCGGATTTTTCCTTCGAATTCCGCGAACCGCAAAGCGCGCCCAATCCCCTGCTGGTGCTGGACGATGTGGCACTGGGCTACCGTCTGGCGCCGGATCCGGATGCCGCGCAGCAAAACCCCACGGAGAAAATCGTCGTCTCCGGCATTCGCTTTTCCTTGCAGGCGGGGCAGCGCATCGGCCTCCTGGGAGTGAACGGCGCGGGCAAATCCACCGTTATCAAGGCCCTGGCCGGGGAATTGCGCCCGCTGGCGGGCAAGCTGACCGCGGGCAAGGGATTGGCTATCGGCTATTTCGCCCAGCACCAGGTGGAGATGCTGCGGGTGGACGAAAGCCCGCTCTGGCATCTGGTGCGGATCGCACCCGACACGCGCGAGCAGGAGCTGCGCAACTTTCTCGGCAGCTTCAATTTCCCGGGGGAGATGGCGAGCCGCCCGATCACGCCTTTTTCCGGGGGCGAGAAGGCGCGCCTGGCGTTGGCCCTGATCGTCTGGCAGCGCCCCAACCTGCTGCTGCTGGACGAGCCGACCAACCATCTCGACCTGGATACGCGCGAAGCCTTGACCGAGGCCCTGGCGCAATTCGAAGGCACCCTGGTGCTGGTATCGCACGACCGGCATTTGCTGCGCGCCACCACCGATCAATTCCTGATCGTGGCCGATGGCCGCCTGCAGGAATTCGACGGCGACCTCGACGATTACCGCGATTGGCTGTTCCGGACTAAACTGGCTGCCAGGGATGAAGCCAATGGCAGCGCCGACGCCGGATCTGCGGCGAATGCCGCGGCGGCGCCCAGGGACGAGGCCGGGCCCGACCGGCGCGCCCAGAAGCGCAACGAAGCCCAGCAGCGCCAGCGCCTGGCGGCCGCGCGCAAGCCGATCGAGGCGCGCATCAAGCGCCTGGAAGAATTGATTGCGCGCCATCAAGCGGAAAAGGCGGCGCTCGATGTCAAGCTTGGCGATCCCGAGATCTACGCCAGCGCCAACAAGGATGCGCTCATCAGCTTGCTCGCCGATCAGGCCTACCAGGTAAAAACCCTGGACCAATTGGAATCCGAGTGGCTGGAGCAGCAGGAGGCGCTGGAACAAGCCCTGTCCTGAAGGAGGCACCTCCATGTCCAGCACCGCAAGTACGCACTCCCCTACCCTGACGATCATCGGCGCCGGCAATCTCGGCAAGACCCTCGCGCACCTGTGGCACAGGCAGGGCATCTTCGCGATCCGCGACGTCTACAGCCGCGACCTGCAACACGCCCAGGCCGCCGCAGTTTTCATCGGCGCAGGCCAGGCGGCCAATGTATTGACCGACTTGCGCATGGCGGATGCCTACCTGCTGAGCGTGCCCGACGACAGCATCGCCTCGGTGTGCCGGCAACTGGCGGCGGCGGGACTACTGCGGCCGGGCTGCCTGGTGTTTCATTGCAGCGGCGCGTTGACGGCTGCGGCTCTGCAGGCGGCGCGCGGCTGCCAGGCCGAAGTCGCGAGCGCGCATCCGATTCGCAGCTTTGCCGATCCCGCGTCCCTGGTCGATGATTTTGCCGGCACCTGGTGCGGGGTCGAGGGCGATTGCGCGGCGCTGGCGCGCCTGGGCCCGGCGTTCGAGGGCATCGGCGCGACGCTGGTCCCAGTGGATAGCCAATTCAAGACGCTGTACCATGCCGCCGCGGTGTTCGCCAGCAACTACCTGGTGACCTTGTTCGACATCGGCTTGCAGGCCTACGAGCAAGCAGGGATTCCACGCGCCACCGGCCAGCGCATCCTGGCGCCGCTGGTCGCCAAGACCCTGGAAAACATCACCCGGGTCGGGCCGGAGGCGGCGCTCAGCGGACCGATCGCGCGCGGCGATCTGGAAGTGGTCAAGCAGCAGCAACAGGCGCTGGCCGCCTGGCACCCGGCGCATGGCGCCTTGTACCGCCAGCTTGGGCAAGCCACCCAGGCGTTGGCGCAGCGCGCCAGGGCTGCCGCCGCGGATGCGCGCAAAGCCGCACAGGAGGCCACACCGGAAACAGCGCCGGATGGGCCGGAAAACATGCCGCCGCCGGATATGCCCAGGGACTGAGCCCGGGCCCGACTCGGTTCCGGGTCAGTCGTTCCTGACCACGATATTGGGGAATTTGCTCGACATGTCGCGCGCTTTCTCGGCCACCTTGATCGCCACCTTGCGCGCGATTTCCTTGTAGATCGCGGCGATCTTGCCGTCGGGATCGGCCACCACCGTGGGCCGGCCGGAATCGGCTTGCTCGCGGATCTCCATCGCCAGCGGCAAGGCGCCGAGAAACTCGACGCCATATTCGGCGCACATGCGTTCGCCGCCGCCCGCGCCGAAGATCGGTTCGGCATGGCCGCAGTTGGAACAGACATGCACGCTCATGTTCTCGACAATGCCCAGGATCGGAATGTCCACCTTCTCGAACATGCGCAAACCCTTGCGCGCATCCAGCAGCGCGATATCCTGCGGGGTGGTGACGATCACGGCGCCGGTGACCGGCACTTTCTGCGACAGGGTCAGCTGCACGTCGCCGGTGCCGGGCGGCATATCGACGATCAGATAGTCGAGGTCGTGCCAGTTGGTCTGGCTCAGCAGCTGCTGCAGAGCCTGGGTGACGATGGGCGCGCGCCACACCATGGGTTCGGCGGGATCGATCATGAAGCCGATGCTCGAGACTTGCACCCCATGGTTCACCAGCGGTTCCATGGTCTTGCCGTCCTGGGTTTCCGGCCGCCCCGAGATGCCCATCATCATCGGTTGGGACGGGCCATAGATATCGGCGTCGAGCAAGCCCACCTTGGCGCCCTCGGCCGCCAGCGCCAGCGCAAGGTTGACCGCGGTGGTGGATTTTCCGACCCCGCCCTTGCCCGACGCGACAGCGATGATGTTGCGCACATTCGGCAGCGGCTTGATGCCGCGCTGCACCGCGTGCGTGGCGATCTTGGCGTATACGTTGGCGTCGACGGCGGCGACGCCGGGAATGGCGCCCAAAGCGTTTTCGGCTGCGCTGCGCAGCAGCGCCAGCTGGCTGTTGGCCGGATAGCCCAGCTCGATATCCAATGCGATCCTGGCGCCGTCTATGCGGATATTGCGCGCCGCCTTGCTGCTGATCAAGTCCTTGCCGGTGTTCGGATCGATGACTTGCGCCAACGCCGAAGTGACGGCCTCCATCGTGATTCCCATTGCTTCCTCCTTGGTTGGCCCCTAGTCTAAACCAAGCGGCTGGGGCATGCTCGCGTGCGTGCCTTCAGGAGCAGTGTTTTCAATGGACTTGCTTGTGCAACCAGGGCGGGTTTGAAACCCGCCCCTACGAAAAACCACGGCCCATGCAAGGGCCCGTAAGTGCCCGCGATCGGCCACGCCATAAAAAAAGGATCGCGCCGCTTCTCAAAGGCGCGATCCCTGGAGATGCCGGGCAGCGTGGCTGCCCGGCCTGGTAACGTGGTTCCTAGAAGGTGTAGGTGCCGGACACCCAGATCCGACGGCCTTCCTCGGTGTTGGCGTGCAGGTTGGCATACGAGGTGCCGCCGCTGTTGTTGGTGTAGGCGCCGTATTCCAGGAAATCCCGGTCCAGCAGGTTGTAGATCACCGCGTTGACGGTGAACGACTGGCTGACCCGATAGTTCACGCCCAGATTCAACAAGGTGGTGGACTTGTAGTTGCCCAATGCGGCGCGCGCGGTATCGTCCGAACGCCAACGTTCGCTGCGGTATTGCGCCTGCAGCCAGGTATCGACCTGCGGCGTGACCTTCAGGTTCAAGCGCGCGTTGACCACGTGCTTGGGCGTATCGTAAAGCGGATCGCCGGCGTTGGCGCCGCTTTTCTGGACGCTGCGGGTAAAGGTGTAGTTGGCGTTGGCGCTCAGGCGATCATTGATCGGGAAGCGCGCATTGAGTTCTATGCCCTTGGTTTCGGCCTTGTCGATGTTCACGCTTTGACCAAACAGATTGACCGCCGGCCAGTTGCCGAAGTCGACGCAACCCGGACGATTCGGTTCGGGTGTCCAGGAGCAGTTGGGCAAGCCATCGCCGGAAGCGATCTTGTCCTTGAACTGGTTGAAGAAGACCGTTGCGCCAGCGGTAAAGCCGCGCTGGTTGTCATAGATGGTGCCCAATTCATAGGAGGTGCTGATTTCCGGCTTCAAGGACGGCGAACCAACCAGGGGAATCGTGCCTTGGCCGCCGAAACCGGTGATGCCGTCGGCCAATTGGTTCAGCTTGGGCGTCTTGAAGCCGCGGCTGACGCCGCCCTTGACGGTCCAGTTGCTGGTGGCGTCCCAGACGACATAGGCGCGCGGGCTGAAATGGCTGCCGAAACGGTTGTGGCGGTCATAGCGCGCGCCCAGGGTCAGCGCCGCGCTATCGGTGAAATGCCACTCGTCTTCGCCGAACAAGGCCCATTGCTTGTGGGTATAGGGTTCCGGCGCAACCCCGTCCACCATTTCGGCATCCCAATACTGGGCGCCGACGGTCAGGAAGTGCGACTGACCCACGGGCGCCAGCAGCTTGGTATCCAGGATGGTGTTGGTTGCCGTCAGCTCGCGCGGACTGAGCGCGACCTTGCCCGGGGTATTGTTCGGGATCAGGCGGCCGATGGTCTCGGTTTCGTTGCGCGTGATGCTCGATTCGATCCGGCCAAAGCTGAAGTTGCCGTTGTGCGCCAGCACCACCTGGTCGCGGTTGTATTTTTGCTTGTCGGCATAGCCGCCGGTGCCCAGCGTACCCATCGCGCCGCCCTTGTTGTTGTAGGTCTGGCGGGTGGCGTCCAGGTCGAGATAGATCTCATGCGCCTTGGTGGGGGTAAGCGTCAGGCGCGCGCCCAGCGAGTGGATGTCGGATTCGACCGGGTTGCGGCCGAAGGAGGAGACTGTGGTGTTGCCCTCGCCCTCGCCGGTGGCTTCCAGCTTGGAGCCGTCGCGATGGGCGGTCTTGCCGCGCAGTTGCAGGCCCAGCATGTCCTTTTTCAGCGGTCCGGCCAGGTAGAAGTTGGCGCCGTACAAGTCGCCGCGATCGCGGTTTTCCTGCAGGGTGCCGTCCAGGGAGATCGAGCCATACCAGGTATCGCTGACCTTGCGCGTGATGATGTTGACCACGCCGCCCATGGCGTCCGAACCATACAGGGTGGACATCGGGCCGCGGATCACCTCGATGCGTTCGATCGCATTGACCGGCGGCAGGAAGTGGCTGGAAGTGCCACCGAAGTTGTTGGGCGTGATGTCGCCGGCGCTGTTCTGGCGCCGGCCATCGACCAGGATCAGGGTGTAATCCGAGGGCATGCCGCGGATGCTGATGCTCAGGCCGCCGGTCTTGTCCGAAGTGGCGTTGACATCGACCCCTTCGACATTGGAAAGCGCTTCGGCCAGGCTGCCGGCGCGTTGGGTTTCGAGTTCCTGGCGCGTGACGACGGAAATACTGGCGGGCGCCTTCTTCACTTCCTGCTCAAAGCCGCTGGCGGTGACCACCACCGCGCTCAGTTGCTGTTCGGTGGCGGGGTCGGTCTGGGCAATCGCGTTGGTTGGGGTGGACAATGCAAGCAGCAGCGCAGCGGCAAGTGGCGTGAGCGCCGGCAAATGACCGGAAAATCCTGGGGCCATGAAAATAAATCTCCACAAAATGGGGTTGGGGAGAGCGGAACCTCGCCTGTGGTGCCGGCTCGCGCTCCGCTTCTCGTGCTAGGGATAAACTTTTGCAAAAGTTGATGAATGATAATAATTCTCATAACCATTTGCAATATAAAAGCGGAATAATTATCAATTAGATAAATAAAATTGGCGAGATCGGGCGTTGAAGTTGCGTTGACACAACGCAAAAAGCGGGGAATCAGACGGGAACGGGGCTGGGGAAGGGGTGTGGACGGGGTGCGGTTCAAAGGGCGGGTTTGACACCCGCCCCTGAGAAAGACAAGGCGCGCCGCGCCCTTGAATCAGTCGAAAGTGACGACCGAACGGATCGATTTGCCGGCATGCATCAGGTCGAAGGCTTCGTTGATGCGCTCCAGGGGCATGACATGGGTGATCAAGTCATCGATGTTGATCTTGCCTTCCATATACCAATC
>Ga0182745_1004828_pt1 | contig 11147 bp, 9 predicted proteins | sample eDN3rd30CKraftBY_FD_128523 | JGI IMG/M metagenome (GOLD analysis project Ga0182745, IMG submission 128523) | Enriched backyard soil microbial communities from Emeryville, California, USA - eDNA 3rd pass 30_C Kraft BY (version 2) (version 2) | ecosystem: Environmental > Terrestrial > Soil >... | reverse complement strand
GTACCCGCTAGCGTCTGCCCTTTGGCTTCCGGAATCGCAAACCCCGAATAATTAATGCCGTACGTCGCCAACGGCCAACCGTAGTTCTGGCCGCGTTCGATGATATTGATCTCGTCGCCGCCTCGCGGGCCATGTTCGTTTTCCCAAAGCTCGCCCGTCCAGGGATTCAATGCCATCCCCTGCGGATTACGCATCCCATAGGTCCAGATCTCGGGTCGCGCGTCGGCGCGGCCGACAAACGGGTTGTCCTGGGGAATCGCGCCGTCGGCGGCGAGGCGCACGATTTTGCCCTGGAGCTTGTCCAGATCCTGCGCCGTCGGGCGCTGATTATTTTCGCCCAGCGCGACGAACAAGAACCCGTCGCGACCAAATACCATCCGACCGCCGAAATGCTGTCCCGTGGAAAGTTTGGGCTGTTGTCGGAAGATTGTCTGGAAATCATCGAGGCTGGCGCTATCGTCGGCCAATCGACCGCGCCCGACTGTCGTACCCGCTTTCCCCGTATCGTCCGCCTCGGCATAAGACAGGTACACCAAGCGATCATGGCGAAAATTCGGCGACAGCACCACATCCAACAACCCGCCCTGCCCCTGCGCATAGACCTGTGGCACGCCGGCCAGCGGCGTGGACAAACGGCCTTGCGCATCGCGATACCGCAATCGCCCCGCCCGTTCGGTGATCAGCATCCCGCCGTCAGGCAAAAACGCCAACGACCAGGGATGTTCGAGGCCCTTCTCCAGCACCGTAACCCGAGCACGGGCCTCGGTGGCAGCAGGGGCCTCGATGGGTGCCTCATTCTGCGGCGACGCCAGTGAAGTAACGGCGATGCTCGCCCCGCACAGTGAGATCACCAACGCAACCGCGGCACGGCTGGTGGGCATACGGAAACACAAATCCGGCATAACGTCTCTCGACAAAACGATAGAGGGAGGGCCGCAGACTGGCGTACCATAACAAACAAGATTCGCTATCACGATAAGCCAACTCGTTCTAATGGAGGACAGCACGTTATGAAACTGTACTACCTGCCAGGCGCCTGCTCATTGGCGACGCACATCATCCTCGAATGGATGGGCAAGCCCTACGAGACCCAGGCCGTTGCTCGCGAAGAGCTCAAGCAACCGGAGTTCCTGGCCCTCAATCCCATGGGTGCCGTTCCTGTCCTGGCTGACGGCGATCACATCCTGACCCAGAACGCATCCATTCTGGAATACTTGGCCGAACAAGCCCCGCAGCTCAACTTGCTGGGCGACGGTAGCTCGCTATCCCGCGCCGAGGTCCGCCACTGGCTGGGTTTTATCAATTCCGATATTCACCGGACTTTCACGCTGGTCTTTGCCGCGCCACGCTACCTGCAGGGCGAGGCTGCGCAAGAAGAACTGCGCCAATCCGCATCGGCGATGCTGCGCAGTATGTTCGCCATCATCAACGCGCAACTGGCCGATAAGCCGTACCTGGCAGGTAACGCGCCCACCCTCGCCGACCCGTATCTGTTCGTCGTGCTGCGCTGGGCCAAGGCCAAGAATATCGACCTGTCCGGCCTCGACAACCTAACCGCATTCAGCCAACGGATGGAATCCGACAAGGCTGTTCAGGCCGCATTGAAGGCCGAGGGCTTGCAATAACGAGGTTCTGTTGCCTGCCGACGTTTGCGGCGTATTTACATGATGACGTCGGCGGGGACGGCTGTGAGCTTTGGTTGCGGCTATGTCAGTCTGGGTATGGATGTGGGCTTTTTGATGCGGCTATGTCGGCCTGGGTACGGGCGTGGGCCTCTTGATGCAGCTATGTCGGCCTGGGTACGGGCGTGGGCTTCTTGATGCGGCTATGTCGGCCTGGGTACGGGCGTGGGCTTTTTAGCCGTCGGCGCCAGGGCTGCGGGATTCCGATGCTCGGTCGGTGCCCTGCGCTTCGGATCCCTCCGCCCTGCCACCGACTCACAGTGTCTGCACACGGTGCAGGGGTTGAAACATTGATTGGGTCGCCAATGTCTGCTCACTAGGCAGGGTTTAAAACATTGGTTGAATCGCCAGTGCCTGCTCACAAAGCAGCGTTGGAAACCTTGGTTGAGTTACCAGTATCGCTCACGGCGCAGCGTTTGAAACACTGGTTCGACTCAACGAATCTGCCCGTGAGTAGTGGCAAAAATCGTGGCAGGACACTGTGTGAGCCGAGGATCCCGGAGTAATCCGACGCGCAGGGCACCGACCGAGCATCGGAATTACGCAGGGAATCCTCGGCGGCTAAAGGACTCAAAACATCACGCCCCCAGATAAGCCTTCCGAACATCCGCATTAACCAGCAAGTTCGCCCCGGTGTCCTGCAGCACCACCCGCCCGTTCTCCAACACATACCCGCGATCAGCCACCTGCAACGCCTTATTGGCATTCTGCTCGACCAGGAACACCGTCACACCCTCGGAACGTATGGTGCGGATGATGTCGAAGATCTGCGCGATGATCAGCGGCGCCAATCCCAGCGTCGGCTCATCGAGTAAGAGCAACTTGGGCTGCGTCATCAACGCCCGGCCGATGGCCAGCATCTGTTGTTCGCCGCCCGACATTGTCCCGGCACGCTGCGCCGCGCGTTCCTTCAGGCGCGGAAACAGCTTGTACACATGCTCGAGGCCCGCTTCGATCGCATGACGGTCGGCGAAAAAACCGCCCATCATGAGATTTTCCGCCACCGTCAGGTCTTTGAAAACCCGCCGTCCCTCAGGCGAGATCGCAATCCCGCTGCGCATGATGTGATGCGTTTCCTGATTGGTGATGTCTTCGCCCAGAAAGGTGATGGTTCCGGACCGCGCGCGCGGATTGCCGCACACCGTCATCAGCAACGTCGTTTTGCCCGCGCCGTTGGCACCGATCAACGTGACGATCTCGCCTTGATTGACCTCGACCGACACGCCGTTCAACGCCTGGATCGCACCGTAGTAGGTATGAATATTGTCCAACTTCAGCATTATTCTTCCCCCAGGTACGCTTTGATGACGCGCTCGTCGTTGCGCACCTGTTCCGGCGTGCCCGTCGTAATGGGCTTGCCGTGTTCCATCACCAGGATCCGATCCGAGATTCCCATGATCAGACTCATGTCGTGTTCGATCAACAGCACCGCCACGCCGAACTCGCGACGCAACTGGTCGATCAAGTGCTGTAAATCGCGCTTTTCCTGAGGGTTCAGACCGGCTGCGGGTTCGTCGAGCATCAACAGCCGCGGCTTGGTGATCATGCAGCGCGCGATCTCCAAGCGCCGCTGGTGGCCATAGGCCAGGTTGCCCGCTTCGCGATTGGCGTATTCGCGCAATCCCATGAAATCCAGCCATTGGGCCGCGCGTTGCAACGCGTCGGCCTCGGATTGGCGATAAGACTTCAGCTTCAGCAATCCAGGCAGCAGCCGCGATTCGACTTGCGTATGTTGCGCGACCAAGAGGTTTTCCAACACTGTCAGTTGCTTGAACAAACGCACGTTCTGAAAGGTGCGCACCAGGCCATGATGCGCGACTTTGTGGCTGGGCAAGCCTGTGATCGGCTTACCGTCCATGACGATCTCGCCGCCGGTTGGCTTGTAAAACCCGCCAACGCAGTTGAACACCGTGGTTTTCCCCGCGCCGTTGGGGCCGATGATGGCGAACACCTCGTCCTGCTTGACCTCGAAGCCCACGCTATCGACGGCCAACAAGCCGCCGAAGCGCATTGTCAGGCCGGATACTTTCAATAAGGTTTCGCTCATTTACTCAGCTCCACTTGGGGACGCTTCATGGGCAACAACCCTTGTGGACGCCACATCATCATCAACACCATCACCAGACCGAACATCAACATCCGATATTCGGCGAACTCGCGCGCGATCTCGGGCAGCACGGTCAACAAAATCGCCGCCAGAATCACACCAATCTGCGAGCCCATCCCGCCCAACACCACGATCGCCAGAATCAAGGCCGATTCGATGAACGTAAAGGACTCGGGGTTCACCATGCCTTGACGAGCGGCGAAGAACGCGCCGCCGAAGCCGGCGAACATCGCGCCCAGCGTAAAGGCCGAAAGCTTGATCCGCGTGGGATTCAAACCCAGCGAACGGCAAGCGATTTCGTCTTCGCGCAGGGCTTCCCACGCGCGTCCGACCGGCATGCGGATCAGGCGCGTCGATACGAACAGGGTCACGAGAGCCAGCACCAGCGCCATGAGATACAGATAATTCACCATGTGCTGGTTATCGAACGTCCACCCCATCAACTGGTGAAACGTCTGTGTGCCCTCTTCGCTGGCGCGACGCGTCATTTCATAACCGAACACGGTGGGCTTCGGAATTCCCGAAATGCCATCCGGGCCGCCGGTAAAGAAATTCAGGTTGATCAGCAACAGGCGAATGATCTCCCCAAAGCCCAACGTCACAATCGCGAGATAGTCGCCGCGCAACCGCAATACAGGGAATCCCAGGACGAAGCCGAACAAGGCGGACACGGCGCCGGAGAAAGGCAGCGCCTCCCAGAACCCCCATCCCGCCCAGTGATACAACAAGGCGTAGGTATACGCCCCCACCGCGTAAAAGCCCACAAAGCCCAGATCCAGCAGCCCGGCGAAGCCCACCACGATGTTCAGGCCCAGGCCGAGCATCACATAGATCAATACCAACGTCGCGATGTCGACCGAGCTGCGGCCGCTGAAAAACGGCCAGATCACCGCCGCTGCGATGATCAGCAGGATCAGCCATTTACGCCCCTTGGTGGGCGCGGACGGCAACACCGGCATATGGCTTTTCAGACGCTTGAGCGGCGCGGCCAGCCATGGCCGAATGAGTTGAAAGACGAATACCACTGCCGCAGCCCCGCCCACTATGTCCCAGCGAGGCTCCAGATGGGTTTGCACGCCCTGACGAATCAGTTGCAACCCGAACACCGGCATCATGATGACAGCCGTCAACACGGCCGCCATAAAGGCGTTTTTCAGAGTGTTGTTGGCCATCAGACTTTTTCCACTTCAGGTTTGCCGAGCAACCCGGTCGGGCGGAACAGCAAAATCAGAACCAGCAGCGCGAACGCCACGATGTCTTTGTATTGCGACGAGATATAGGCCGCTGCCAACGTTTCCGCCAGCCCCAGCAGTACCCCGCCCAACATCGCGCCGGGAATGCTGCCGATGCCGCCCAACACCGCCGCCGTAAAGGCCTTGATCCCGGCCAGAAAGCCTATGAACGGATTGAGCTTGCCGACCGTGATCGCGATCAACACGCCGCCCACCGCAGCCAGCATGGCCCCCAGCACGAACGTGAAAGAAATCACCCGGTTGGTGTCAATACCCAGCAGGTTCGCCATGTGCATGTCCTGCGAGCAAGCGCGCGACGCACGGCCCATGCGGGAATATTTGATGAACAACGACAGCGCGATCATCAGCAGCACTGTCACCACGATGATCATGATGCGCGAATAAGGCAGCGTGACATCGAAGTCCGTGCCCATGTGGAACTGCAGCGAACCGGAAACCAGCGACGGCACCGCCATATCGCGTGCGCCTTGACCCAGCGCGACCCAGTTCTGCAGAAAAATCGACATACCGATGGCGGAGATCAGCGCCACCAGCCGTTGGCTGCCGCGTACCGGCCGGTAGGCCACGCGCTCGACACTGAATCCATAGATGCCGGTCACCACGATCGCCACCAACAGCATGGCGGCAATCACGAACGGCAACGGCAACCCGCTGCCCGTACCGATGGCGGTCAAGGTGACCAGGCCCACGTAGGCGCCGATCATATAGATCTCGCCGTGAGCAAAGTTGATCATACCGATGATGCCGTAGACCATTGTGTAGCCAATGGCAATCAACGCGTAAATCGCGCCCAGCGACAGACCGTTGAAGATCTGCTGGGTGAGTTGAGGGATAAGTTCTGACATGAATGATTACCTATGCTCCAAATGGCTCCGGCCCCGGTAACAACAACCCGGAGCCGGAAACCTGGGCGTGCGTTCAAGCCCGGGCGGATAGCCTGGGCCTCGCGTGTTTACAGCTGGGTTTTCTTGCCGTCCTTATCCCACTTGAATACTGCGAATTCGAAGTCTTTCAAGTCGCCCTTTTCGTCATATTCGACTTTACCGATACCGGTATCGAACGAATTGGCATGCATGTAGTCGGCCACCTTGGCGGGGTCCTCACCCACGGCTTCGATGCTCTTGGCCAGGATTTGCACGGCGGCGTACGCGGGCATCTGGAACGCGCCGTCCGGATCGCGCTTGGCGTCCTTGAAGGCTTTCACGATGCCTTCGTTGCCCGGGCGCTTGGTAAAGTCGGCGGGCAATGTTACCAGCAGACCCTCGATGGCCGGGCCGGCAATGGCCACCAGATCCTGGTTGGCGGTGCCTTCGGGGCCCATGAACTGCACGTCCAGGCCCTGTTCGCGCGATTGACGCAGCAGCAGGCCGAGTTCGGGGTGATAGCCGCCGAAATAGACCAGGTCGACGCCCGACGATTTCAGCTTGGTGATCACGGCCGAATAGTCGCTGTCGCCGACGTTGATGCCTTCATACAGGGCGATGTTCACGCCTGCTTTTTCAAGGCTGGCCTTGACTTGGGACGCGACGCCGGAACCGTATGTCTGCTTGTCATGCAGCACGGCGACTTTTTTGGGCTTGAGCTTGGTGGCGATGTAATTGGCGGCGAACGGACCTTGCTGGTCATCGCGGCCGATCGTGCGGAAGAAGAAATGCGGCTTGATGGTATCGGTCACCAGCGGCGAGGTCGCGCCCGGGGTGATGGCAACGATGCCTTCTTGCTCGTAGACGTTCACCGCCGGCACGGTCACGCCGGAGCATGCGTGGGCCACGGCGAATTTGGCGCCGGAGTTCACGACGCGGTTCGCGGCAGGCACGGCCTGCTTGGGCTCGCAACCGTCGTCGATCAGGATGGCTTCGAGCTTTTTGCCCTTGACGCCGCCTTGCGCGTTGATGGTTTCAATCGCGGTCAGCGCGCCCGCCTGAATCTGCGTACCGTATTGAGTGTTGGGGCCAGTCATGGGCTGGGGCATGCCGATCTTGATCGTGTCGGCGGCATGAGCCGCACCCGCCAAAAGCAACGAGCCCAGCGCCAGGGCGATGGGGTTAACGCGATGCAGAAGCTTCATTCGATATTCTCCGGCGATAGGGATGGTCAGCGTTGTACGACCTTGGCTTCGGCGGGGGATACCCGGCGGCCCGAGACGTGCATTGCCGGCTTCTTGAGCAAAAGTACAGCGTGGGCGGTATTCTGAAATGTGGCTGACATGCTGTCACTGCGTGTAATCCCCAATATCGTGCGTAGCAGCATATTTAGGGACGCACGACAGCAATCCGGTGCGTGTCACGATGCCCGGCAGACATCGCAGTTTCCCTTCCTGATTCCCACGCTTTCCTAGGCAAAAAGCGGCGCGCAAGTATTCTTGTGATTACTTACGCCAAACTTGCAAACCCGATTTAATGCTGGAAAACACTGAGATGTTGGCGCCTGCATCGGCGCGGACCGCTACAATCGCGCCATGAATCACGATCTCTCTATCGCCTTTATCGGTGGCGGCAACATGGCCTCGGCGCTGGCCAGCGGACTCGCCGGAAAAATCTGCCCCGCGGACAATCTGCACGTCATCGATCCGAATACCGACGTTCAGGCCGCCTGGCGCGAGCGCGGCGCGACGGCCGCTGCCGCGCCGGACGAGGCATTGAGAGCCTGCAAAGTCTGGCTCTACGCCGTAAAGCCCCAGCAACTACGCGATGTCGTGGCCGCCACACGCCAATGGCTGCGTCCCGACACGCTCGTCATCAGTGTGGCCGCCGGCATCCGCGCCGACACGCTGGCCGAATGGCTGGGCGAGCCCGGCCGTCCCTGGCAGAACCTGGTGCGCTGCATGCCCAATACGCCGGCGCTGGTCGGCGCGGGCGTTTCGGGCCTGGTTGCCCTGCCCGGCGTCGACGACGCTGGCCGCGCGCTGGCCGAAAACCTGCTGGCCTCGGTCGGCCAGGTGGTCTGGGTGGCCGACGATGCCGCCATCGACGCCGTCACCGCGCTGTCCGGCAGCGGCCCGGCGTATGTGTTTCTGTTTCTCGAATCGCTGATCGCGGGCGGCGTGGCCGTGGGTCTCAGCCCCGACCAGGCCCGCCAATTGGCCCTCGGCACGCTGGCGGGCGCCACCAGACTGGCCGAACAAGCCACCGAGTCGCCGTCGGTGCTGCGCGAACGGGTGACGTCCAAGGGCGGCACCACCGCCGCCGCTTTGCAGGTCTTCGACCAAGCCGATCTGCGCGCCATCGTGCGCCAGGCCATGGAGGCCGCGGCCCAACGTTCGCGCGAGCTCGCCGCCGAATTCGGCCAATAAGCCCCCAGGGATACCCGGCGGCGCGATATGCGTCTAACATACGCCCCTATGCGGGCGTGCTGTCCAGACACTCCGCCGCGGGCCTCCCGAATTGCCCGCCCTGGCCATGAGGCCAGTCGTACAGCCCTGCCATAAGCAGCGCCGTACCCCACGCTAAGACACCCTCTAAGCCTGTTATGAACGTCATCAACCCCCATTCGTCCCGTTCGGCCAACGCCGCGACAGGCGCTCGAAAACCTCGCTATTTCCATGCCATGACGCCGGGCCAATTTCTCGTGGCCGTCTTTTGCATGGTGCTGATCGTCGTCGGCTCGAACGTATTGGTTCAGTTCCCGCTCAACGACTGGCTGACCTGGGGTGGGCTGTCGTACCCGATCGCGTTCCTGGTGACCGATGTCTTGAACCGCCGTTTCGGCCCCGCCGCCGCGCGTCGCGTCGCCTGGGTAGGCTTTGCCGCGGCGCTGGCCGTCTCGATCTGGCTGGCCTCGCCCCGTATCGCGCTGGCCTCCGGTCTGGCCTACATCTGCGCCCAGCTGGTCGATATCCAGGTCTTCGATCGCCTGCGCGATCAACGCTGGTGGCGTGCCCCCCTGCTGTCCGGCACACTCGGCGCCCTGCTCGACACCGTGGTGTTTTTCAGCGTCGCCTTTGCTGCCACAGGAACCCCCTGGGTGACCTGGTTGCTGGGCGACCTGGCCATCAAGCTGCTCGTCAACGTCAGCATGTTGGCGCCATTCCGGGCGCTCATGTGGAACCTCGCGCGGCCCGAGCCGCTGGAGCAGCCGGACGGCGGCATTCGATAACCACGCGCCCTGCTCGGGCGCCGCCGCGCCGCGCAGGGTCGATTACGACATATATTTGACAGTACCTTCTGGTGGTGTAAAAGTCACATCTCTGTCACATCCCCTACATAAGGTGTCGTGTTCCTTGCAGCCTAATCTCTTGGCCACCACAACGCACGCAACTCGGAGAACACATCCATGAGACCGCAACGTCTAGCCCTCACCGTCGCCGCGCTAATGACGGCTTTTGCCGCATCATCGGCCTACGCCGCGACGGAAATCCAGTTCTGGCATTCGATGGAAGGTGCACTGGGTGAGCGCGTCAATGAACTCGTCCAGGAATTCAACAAGAAAAACCCCGACTACCAGGTCAATGCCGTCTACAAGGGCAACTACGGCGAGTCCATGAACGCCGGGATCGCCGCGTTCCGCGCCGGCAATGCGCCCGACGTGCTGCAGGTTTTCGAGGTGGGCACCGCCACCATGATGTACGCCAAGGGCGCCATCAAGCCGGTACAAGAGATGTCCGAGGAAGCCGGCGATCCGCTGGACCCGAAGGCCTTCATCGGCGCGGTCGCGGGCTACTATTCCTCGCAGGACGGTAAATTGATCTCCATGCCGTTCAACAGCTCGACCGTGGTGTTCTACTACAACAAGGACGCCTTCAAAAAGGCCGGCCTGGATCCCGAAAAGCCGCCCAAGACCTGGGAAGAATTCGCCACGGTCGGCGAAAAGCTCAAGGCCGCCGGCCAAGAATGCGGCTACACCACGTCCTGGCCGTCCTGGGCCCAACTGGAGACCTTCTCCGCCTGGCATAACGTGCCCTACGCTACCAAAGACAACGGTTTTGGTGGCCTGGACGCTCGCCTGGCTATCGATACGCCGTTGCACGAACGCCACATGAGCAATCTGGCCAAATGGGCCAAGGAAGGCATCTTCATGTACGGCGGGCGCGGCGACCAGCCCAACTCGCTGTTCATCGGCGGCAAGTGCGCCATGATCACCGGCTCCAGCGGGCTGCGCGCCAACATCGCCAAGAACGCCAAGTTCGAGTTCGGCACCTCGACCCTGCCGTATTACGCCGACGTCAAGGGCGCGCCGCAGAACACGATCATCGGCGGCGCCTCGCTGTGGGTGTTCGCCAAGAAATCGCCCGAGGTCTACAAGGGCGTGACCAAGTTCTTCCATTTCCTGGCCAGCCCCGAAATCGCCGCGCGCTGGCACCAGCAGACCGGCTATGTGCCCGTCACGATCGCGGCCTATGAGCAGACCAAGAAATCCGGTTATTACGACAAAAACCCCGGCACCGAAATCGGCGTTCAGCAGTTGAACGTTGAAACCACGGCGCAATCGCGTGGTCTGCGCCTGGGTTATCTGCCGCAGATCCGTGAAATCGAAGACCAGGAAATCGAACGCATCGTCTCCGGCAAGACCACCGCCCAAGAAGGCATCAAGACCATGGTGACCCGCGGCAACGAGCTGCTCGAAAAATTCGAAAAAAGCGTGAAATAAGCCTGCCCGACGGCGGTTTTCTCCATGAAAACCGCCGTTTTTTTGTTTTTGCGATTTGATGTATTTATAAGCTGCGATTTATGGCACCATCAGTCTGACCTTGATTTGCCTATCGGCAACCGTGATAGGTGGCCGATTCGACACAGGTTATCGGCTTAGCACGCGGCTTTCCCCGCCGCCCCGCAGTCGTTTGTCCATATTCTTTCTTTATTGCTCATCAGGGCCTCTTGCCTCATGGAAAAACGCGTCGTCTTCCGACACAAGACCCTGCCGTATTTACTACTGGCGCCGCAAATTGCGGTTACGTTGGTGTTCTTCTTCTGGCCCGCCGGCCAAGCCATGTGGCAGTCCACGCAATTGCAGGACGTCTTCGGCCTGTCCAGCGAGTTCGTGGGCCTGGACAATTTCATCGACTTGTTCAACCAAGCCGCTTACCTGGACTCTTTCCGCGTCACCGCCGTGTTTTCCGCGCTGGTGGCCTTTGTCGGATTGACCGTTTCCCTATTGCTGGCCGTCATG
>Ga0182745_1004825_pt1 | contig 11155 bp, 11 predicted proteins | sample eDN3rd30CKraftBY_FD_128523 | JGI IMG/M metagenome (GOLD analysis project Ga0182745, IMG submission 128523) | Enriched backyard soil microbial communities from Emeryville, California, USA - eDNA 3rd pass 30_C Kraft BY (version 2) (version 2) | ecosystem: Environmental > Terrestrial > Soil >... | reverse complement strand
GCTCGGCGCGCTGATGCACGCGAGGGACGAGCACGCGCACCGCTTCTGCCCGCAGCATCAGACCTTCGAGGAGACGGCGCTCGGCACGGGCACCCGCCTCTCCCGGGTCACCGTCGACCAGGGCCCCCAGCTCTCCGCCGTGCCGGAGTCGGCGGCGGACTCAGCGGCCCTCACGCACGAGGAATGCCCGCTGGCGGCCTCCAGCTCCCGCCCGGAGCTGCTGTCGCCCTACCACCCGTCGCTGGTCCTGGCGCTGCTGGCGGTGAGCCGTCCCGCCACCGCCCCGCCCCGGGTCACCCCGCCCCTCTCCATCCTCGACACCGCCCCCAAGGCCTCGCCTCCAGCGCGCGCGTGATGTGCGCGCCCTGAGGTTTGACTGGTCATTGGTAGGCGTCCGCCTCGCGGGCGTCCCGTTCGCGGAGCATTCCAGGTGGCAACCCGTTCGCGTCGTGTCCACGGCGCACTCATCGCCGTTTCACTCTCCCCATGGCTGTTCGCCGGCAGCGCCCGGGCCCAGGAGCCCGCGGCTCCTCCCGCGGACGCGCCCGTGCAGCTCCCCGAAGCAGCGCCGCCAGCGCTCACGCCCGAAGAGCTGAAGGAAATCGAGGACGCGCTCGGCAGCGACGCCTCGGCCTCGCAGCAGCAAGCGCCATCCGGCACCGCGACGCCGCCGCCCTCCACGCCCGGAGGCAGCAACAGGCTCTCCCTCCCGGGCACCGGCAACGGCGCCGGGTCGAACCTCCTCGACCTGAGCTTCATCCTGGACGTGGCCGCCGCGGCCTTCACGGACAAGCAGCCCCTGCAGAGCGGCGCGCACGACCCCACGCGCAACGGCTTCAACCTGCAGCAGCTGGAGCTGTCCATCGGCTCGGTCGTGGACCCCTACTTCCGCTTCGACGGCAACCTCGTCTTCGGCCAGTTCGGCGTGGAGATTGAAGAGGCGTACGGCACCACGCTGGCGCTGCCCTACAACCTCCAGGTGCGCGCCGGTCAGTTCCTCACGCGCTTCGGCCGCATCAACGCCACCCACCCACACTCATGGGACTTCGTGGACCAGCCCTTCGCGGTGGGCCGCATCTTCGGCGCCGAGGCCAACCGCGGCCTGGGCGCCGAGGTGTCCTGGCTGGCCCCCCTGCCCTGGTACGTGGAGGTGATTGGCAGCAGCACCGACGCCACGGGCGAGGCCACAGCGCGCAGCTTCCTGGGTGCCACCAGCGAGCGCGTGCAGTCGCCGCTCGACCTGCAGCTCACCGGCGTGGTGAAGCAGTTCTTCCCGCTATCGGAGGACCTGTCCCTGATGTGGGGCCTGTCCACCGCGACCGGCCCCAACCCCACCGGCTACCGCAACCGCACGGACGTGTTCGGCACGGACGTGTACCTGCGCTATCGCCCCATCACCCGGGCCCACGACACCACGCTCATCACCTTCCAGGCGGAGGCCTTCTACCGCCGCCGGCAGGTGCCGGGAAACGTGCTGACGGACTTCAACACCTACGCCCAGGCCGCGTGGCGCTTCTCGCCGCGCTGGGCCACCGCGCTTCGCTACGAGCTGGGAACGGCGGCGCGCGGCGAGGGCGGTGAGCGCGTCCTCGACCCGTTGGACCCGGAGTGGACGGAGAGCCGCAACCGCGTCTCCGTCAACGTCAGCTTCTGGCCCACCGAGTTCTCCCGGCTGCGCCTCCAGGCGGGCCGGGACCGGGCTGGCTGGCGGGACGAGGCCGGCTACTCGCTGATGCTCGCGCTCGAGCTGGTGACGGGCGCCCACGGCGCCCACGCATTCTGAACCCTTTCGCAGGAGCCATGACCATGCGTCCTACCCGACTGTTCGCGGCCGTCTGCGCCGCCATCGCGCTTTTCGCCGCCGCCCCCGCGCGCGCGGACCTCCGTGTCGTCACCACGCTGCCGGACCTGGCCGCGCTCACCAAGGCGGTGGGCGGGAAGCACGTCCAGGTGCAGGCCCTGGCCCTCTCCAGCCAGGACCCGCACTTCGTGGACGCCAAGCCCAACCTCGCCCTGGCGCTCAACCGCGCCGACCTGCTCATCGCCGTGGGCCTGGACCTGGAGATCGGCTGGCTCCCGACGCTCCAGGTGGGCGCGCGCAACTCGAAGATTCTCGTGGGCGCCCCGGGCTACCTCGTGGCCTCGCAATTCGCGAAGCTGCTGGAGGTGCCCACCGCGCAGGTGGACCGGGGCCAGGGCGACGTCCACCCGGGCGGCAACCCGCACTTCCTCTATGACCCGCGGCAGGCATTGGCCGTCGCGCGCGGCATCACCGACCGGCTGGCGCAGCTAGACCCGAAGAACGCCGAGGCGTACCGCGCCAACCTCGCCACGTTCACGACCGACCTGGAGAAGGCGCGCGAGGGCTGGGAGCAGCGGCTGACGGCCCTGCGTGGCCAGCCCGTCATCGCCTACCACCGGACGACGGCGTACCTGTCGGACTGGCTGGGCTTCGAGACCATCGCGTTCCTGGAGCCCAAGCCCGGCATTCCGCCCAACCCGTCGCACGTCGCGGGCGTGCTGGCCCAGGGACGCCAGCGCAAGGCGCGCATGGTGCTGATGGAGAGCTACTACCCGGACACCACCGCGCGGCTGGTGGCCTCGAAGATTCCCGCGCCGCTCGTCACCCTCCACGGCGGCACCGACTTCAAGGCCGGTGAGACGTACATCCAACACATCAACGAGATGGTCGAGCGCCTGGAGAAGGGGCTCGCCGGCAAGGGGAGCTGAGCCATGCGGACCCGACTCCTCCTGCCCCTGCTCCTGCTGTCCGGCTGCGCGCTGGAGCCCGGCGAGAGCTTCGCGGTGCTGGAGCCCACCGTGCGCGCGGACTACACGCCGGTGGCGTCGCGTGACGCGGGCAACGGCTTCCAGCGGCTGGCCTCCGACTTCCAGCTTCGGCTGGACGACGCCTCCCTGGGCGTGGCCCACATCGACCTGGTGGGCGGTGCGGGCGCCGGTGGCCCCACCTCGTTCGACCCCGCCAACCCGCCCCCGGGCTACGGCAACTGCCACAACGGCCACTGTCACCGCGATGACGGCGCGCTGGTGGACTACGAGGACATCCAGGCGGAGCTGGACGGCGGCGGTCGCGGCTCGGAGTCCACGGTGGCCAGCCTGCACGTGGACGCGGACCTGGACCTGCTGACGGCGCGGACGCTCACCCCCGCGTGCGAGCCGTCCTGTGAGCTGGGCAGGACCACCATCAGCCGCTACCAGTGGGACGTCACTTCGGTGCGGCTGGAGGGCGCCGTGCGCGACAGCCGCGCCACCCCGCGCTTCGCTGGTGAGCGCCGCTTCCGGCTCACGTTGGCGTCGGACGGCCACGCGGAGGAGGACCGCCCGCTGTTCGTGCTCCGGGGTTCGGTGGACATTCCCTCCGACCGGGAGAACAAGCCGCGCGTGAAGCTGGCCATGCGCCTGGACCTGGAGCCCACGCTGTTCGACGCGCTGGACTGGGCCGCCCCCACGCCCGGCCCTGACGGCGTGGTGGACCTGAACGCGCCCGAGCACGCCACCTTCCGGGCCGCGCTGCTGGAGTCCCTGTCCACCTTGAAGCCACAAGCGGAGGTCCGCCGTGAAGACCGCTGATCCCACCGGCGGCCCCCACACCGTGCCGGCGTCGTTCGTCCCCGGCGACGCGCTGCTCACGTGCGAGAAGCTCGTCATCGGCTACGACGGCAAGGCCATCCTGCCGCCCATCGACCTGACCATCCGCCGCGGCCAGTTCGTCGCGGTGGTGGGCCGCAACGGCTCCGGCAAGAGCACGTGGTTCCGCACGCTGCTGGGCATGCAGCCGCCGGTGTCCGGCACCATCACCCGCGCCTCGGCACAGGTGCGCAGCGCCTATGTGCCGCAGACGTCCGCCATCGACGGGCTGCTGCCGCTGCGCGCGGATGAGCTGACGGCCTGGGGCCGGCTGCGCGGCTGGAGCTTCCTGTGGCCCTTCGCCCGGAAGACGGACCGGCAGGCGGTCCACAGCGCGCTGGAGACGGCCGGCGCCCTCCCCTTCGCGTCGCGCCCGTACCGCGAGCTGTCGGAGGGCCAGAAGCAGCGCACGCTGCTGGCGCGGCTCGTCGCCACCGAGGCGGACCTGGTGCTGCTCGACGAGCCCACGGCCGCCATGGACGCGGTGGCCGAGCGCGAGACGATGCAGCGCCTGTGCACCCTGTCCCGCGAGCGCGGCCTGGGCGTGGTGGTGGTGTGCCACGACCTGGAGGTCGCCGCCGAGCACGCCGACGTGCTCGTCTTCGTGGACCGGGAGACGTCCGCCTTTGTCGTGGGAGACGCCCGCACCGTCTTCTGCCACCCCGCCTTCCGCCGCCAGTACGGCGACGAGTACTGCCAACGCGCGCCCCTGGGACCTCACCGTGGAAACGACGCTCGCTGAATCGTCCAAGTGGGAGCAGTTCCACCTGGCCTTCGACCTGTTCAGGGACCCGCTGCTGTGCGCGCTCATCGCCGGCGGTGTGCTGGGCTTCCTGAGCGTGTACGTGGTGCTGCGGCGCATGGTGTTCGTCAGCGCCGCGGTGGCCCAATCCGCCGGCCTGGGCGTGGCGCTGGCCTTCTACGCCGCCATCCACCTGGGGGTTCACGTGGAGCCGGTGCTCGGCGCCACCGCGCTGGCGCTGCTGGCCACGCTGCTGCTGATGACGGAGCCGGCGAAGCTGCGGCTCACGCGCGAGAGCCTGCTGGGCCTCGCCTACGCGCTGGCCGGGGGCGCGGCGGTGCTCGTGGGTGACCGAATCGCCCAGGAGGCGCACGACATCCAGGGCATCCTCTTCGGCACGGCGGTGCTGGTGACGCCCGAGCAGCTCTACACGGTGGCCATCGCCGGCGCGGCGGTCATGTTCATCCACCTGTGGTGGTACCGGGGCATCACGTTCGCCAGCTTCGACAGGACGGGGGCCCTGGTGCAGGGGTTGCCGGTGCGCCTGCTGGACGGCGTGTTGATGGTCAGCATCGGCGTCATGGTGGGCGTGTGCGCCCGCGCCCTCGGCGCGCTGCCGGTGTTCGCCTTCTCCACCCTGTCCGCCATCGCCGCGCTGATGCTGGAGCTGCGGCTGCCGTGGACCTTCTTCGTGGCCACGCTGTTCGGCGCCATCGCGGGCGTGGGCGGCTACCTCTTCGCCTTCTTCTACGACTTCCCCGTGGGCGGCTCGCAGACGGTGTTCGCCGCGGCCATGGTGGCCGCGGCGACCGTGCTCCGGATGCTCGTCCACGCCCGACAGAAGGCGCGCTGAGCGGCGTCAGCGCACCGCGGCCGAGACCTGCTTGAACTCGGGCGAGCCCGCGCGCCCGAGCAGGTCGAACAGCGCGGCCTCCACCGTGACGACGTGCGCCCCCGCGTCGCGGCACAGTTGGAGGCCCACCTGCCGGTCCTCCTGCGCGCGGGACAGCACGGCGTCCGCCAACAGGAAGGGCGACAGCCCGCGCTCGGCGAGGTCGCGCACCGTCTGGAAGACGCAGATGTGCGTCTCCATGCCCGCCACCAGCACCTGCGTGCGCCCGCCCAGCGCGGCCAGCACGTCCGGCACCGCCGCGCTGAACTCCAGCTTCTCCACCGCCTTGACGTCCTTCAGGCGCATGCGCAGCAGCGAGTGCGTGGGCCCCAGGCCCTTGGGGTACTGCTCGGTGAGGAGGATGGGCAGACTCAGCGCCCGCGCGCCCTCGATGGCCGCGGTGGTACGGGCGAGCATCCGATCCAACGCATCCCGGTCCATGGCGGCGCACAGCCGCTCCTGGATGTCGATGACGAGGAGCGCGGCCTGGTCCTGCTTGAGGCGGAAGGTAGGCATGGCCTCCTCCTCGCGCGAAGGAGGGGGTCCGTCAAGCGCCGGGCGCCGCCCGCGCGGGTGGCGGCTTCAGCCGGGCAACAGTCCTCCCTGAGCGCGCGGGCATGTGGCGCCTCTGGTCGCCACTCAACAGGGCACCGTCCCCTGGGCAGAGAGCGGCGGCGCGCTTGCGTCGCGTAGGGCGAGGCTCTCCGGAGGCGGGACCAGCCGCAGCGACCGGCCCCGCCCCGCGAGGAAGGCCCGGGCGCGGCGAAGCTCCGGTTGGTGCGGGTCCGCGTTCCGCCAGCACGCGAGGAACGCGGTGAAGTCCTCCTCCGCGCCGCCCCGGTCTCCGAGCGCCACGTGTGCCTCCGCCGCCAGCAGCCTGAAGTGTCCGCAGCCGGGCCGCTCCGCCACCAGCGTCCGCGCCAGCTCCAGCGCCTTGTCCTCGCGCTCCGTGCGCAGGCGCAGGCGCACCAGCGCCTCGCGCGCCGGACGTGAGAAGGCCGCGGGGCCCGCGGGGCGCAGCCGCCGCTCCAGGCGCATGGCGCGCGTCAGCGTGGCCTCGGCGCGGCCCACTTCGCCCCTGCGCGCCTCCAGCGCCCCCCGCAGCTCGTGGGCCGCCACCTCGATGACCCGCGCCACGTCGCGCGGACACAACGCGCGGTCCTCCGAGCGACGCGCCTCCACCAGCGGAGGGGGCAGCCCGTCCAGGGTGTTGCACACCCGCTCCACCTCGCCCAGGCGCCCTGCCTCCAGCAGGCTGAGCCCTCGCGTATACAGTCGCAGTCCATCGCGAAGCGCCGCCTCGGCCTGCCCCGCCGCGGCGGGCAGGTCCATGGGAACGTCCGCCGCCGCGCGCCAGAAACCGAAGCGCAGATGCGCGGCCACCAGGGTGGAGGCGGCGAAGAGCAGGGCCTGGCCGTCCCCGTCCGCGGCGTCCACCCGCTGCCGCAACCTGCGGGCCCAGGCCTGCGCCTCACCATATTGGCCCGCGTCGGCGCACCCCTGGCTGAGCAGCCGCATCGCGGTCTCCGCGCTGGGGGCCTCGGTGACGGACAGCCCCTCCTCGGCGAGGTACGCGTCGTCCGCGGCCACGGCCGCAACCAGCGCCCGGTGCGCCTCATCGGCCAGCCCAATCCGCTGGAGCAGACGTCCAGCGGAAAGGAGCGCGGGGCTGGCCTGGGGCGCCAGCGTCAGCAAGCGCCGCGCGCTGTCCCGAGCAGCCTCGGGCCGGCCGCTGTGAAGCATCGCCTGCACCCATGCGTGGTGCACGCCCGCATGGTCCGGGTGGGTGCGCAGCAGCTCGCGCAGCAGGACCTGCGCGTAGGGCTGCCCCTGCCCGGGACGGCCATCCGGCTCGTAGCCATCGAGGAGAAACCCCGCCAGCAGCAGCCGCGCGTCGCTGTCCTCGGGATAGCGGTCGATGAGGCACTCCATGTCGCGCACGAAGGCATGGCGGCCATGGGCGGGCCCCTTCTCCGCCAACAGGCTGGCCGCGATGAGGTAGCGCTGCTCCCAGTCCGTCGTCCCGTCACTCGACGCCAGCGCGCGGCCCATGGCTTCGGAGCGCGCGGCGGCAAAGCGCGCTCCTGGCCCACGCGCCAGGGCCAGCCCCCACCACGCCATGGCCAGCGAGGAGTCCACCCGCACGGCCTCGGCGAAGGCGCGGCGGGCCTCGCCCCCCCAGCCCAGGTGCAACAGCCGCAGGCCCTGAGCGAACCAGGCCCGCGCACGGGGCTCGGCGGTGCTGACCTCCAGATGCGCGCAGCCCAGGCCGTCGCGGAGACGAGGTGCGGGCAGCGCTTCGTCCGCGAGCGCCTCCCACGGCGCGCGGACGTAGACGGAAGGTTCATCGGCTCGAAGAAGTCGCGCCAACATGAGGTCCTCCTCGGGCCCCGGTCTCCGGGGCGGTGCGGACGTTGAATCCAGAATCCAGGGAACACAGCCGGGAGGCGAAGCGCCGCCATGCAGCGGCCAGTCCCTCCATGGCGACGGGAGGCGCCTTGCGCCGCGCCGCGAAGCACTCGCGCCGCCAGGACGGTCCCAGCTCCCGGGCCACCCACTCTTCATGGGCGGCCAGCCAGCTCGCCAGCGACACGAGCGCCGCACGACTGGCCCGCCGCTCAGGCCCGGAGGAGGCCGGGCGCACCGGGCCCAGGCCCTCCGCTCGGTACGGGAGCTTGTCCGGCACGGCGTCCAGCAGGACAGGCACAAAGCCCGCCCTCGGGATGAAGACGGCCTCGCCACACTCACACAGCGCGCCGAAGCCCCAGAGCATCAAGCGCCCGCCCTCCGGCAGTGCCACCAGGTAGGGGCTTTGTCCCTCCACGTTCTCGGGACGCGGGTGGCGGACGAGGCCCCGCCGAATGAGGAGGTTCCCCTCCGGGCAGAGGACGTCACGCCCCAGGCACCACATGGAGATGTCGAACAGCCGCTCCCCATCGCGTTGCAGCTCGCGGGGAATCACCGTGGGCAGTGAAGGTCCGGACATGGGCATGGGTCCACTCAGCTCACGCACGTCTTCAGGGCGCCGCGGCGTACCGGACCGGCACCGAACAGCGCCTGGGGCTTCACCGGGCGCGCCGCCTGTATGCCCGGGGCCGCGTGGATGGCGCGCGCTCGCTTGCCGCGGACGCGGGCCCGCAGCGACATGCCGTGCAGCGCGGCCTGGAGTTGCCCCGACAGGCACAGGAGCGTCTCGGAGTCGATGCTCGTGTCCGTGAGGAACCGCTGGAAGAAGCCCATGTCGTCTCTCCTGGAGAACCGGGGCCGGCGCCTGGACGCCGGCCCCGGATGTATGGGCCGCTGACGGCCCGAGGGCACGTCAGTGCTCGTGGCCGTGGTCGTGCGCCGCTTCCTCGATGAGAACGGAGACGGTCGCCTCGGCCGTGGGGCCGAAGGTCAGGACGAACGTGCCCACTGTGAGGGGCACCACATGGCGGCCCTTGATGTCCGCGCAGCCTTCGGAGCGGCTGGCGCTCTCCTCGATCTCCACCGGCTCGCCGCTGGCCGTGGTGAGTGTGAGGGGCACGTCCGCGTTGGTATAGATGACGTACTCGGCGGCCTCGCTCGCGGCGAAGGACACGGAGCCCTGCTTCCCGTCCGGGCCGTCCGCCAGGGTGATGTCGTAGCGGCGGTGGTCGGCACGAATCGCCGGAGGCGCATCGGTCCCCAGCGTGGCGGAGACAGCGGACGCCGGGCCTTTCTGGAGGTGCTCACACGCCTCGGCATCGACGCCTTCTTCTTCAGAAGGGTCGTCACCACAACCCGCGGACACGAGGGCAGACGACAGCAGGAACGCGGCCAGGAGCTTCTTCTTCATGGTGTTACTCCACGTGACAGGGACTGCGGGTGTGCCATCCCCGCTCGCCAGTACCGGCCCCCCGGAACAGAGGGGTGGCCGCCACGGACGTGTGGGAATGGAAGGGGGGCGTGCGCGAGTCACGAAGGGCCGGCGCGGTGAGACAGCTCAGCCGCCGCGGGCGCAAAGCCACAATGACTCACAGCCCACGCAGCGTGGACGGAGCGCGTCTGGCTTTAGCAATGAGCCGCGAGCAGGAGGAGCAGGCGCCCGGGCCTCACGCGCGAGGCGGAGACGCCTTGGGGGCCAGGCGCAGGCGCGCGACAGGCTCCGCATGGAAGCGGAACACCGCCAACGCGGGGGCGGAGCGCACGGGGACGACGTCGGTGGACGGCATCACCGTTGCCGGAGGCGGCGCTTCCCGCCGGACGAAGGCATGGACACAGTGTGCATCCGCGCCGTGTGCGTCCACATCCGAGCTCTTCGAGGCGACGCGCTCGTCGTCGAATGAGGCCTCGGCGTGCCCGGCGTCGTGCTCACCGCCCACGCTCACGTGAATCACCTCACCGTGCTCCAGACACGTGGCGTGCTGGACCAGTGCGAAGTGCAGCACACTCCCCATGTATGCCATCGCACACAGGAGCGCGAACGGCAGCGCCAGGTGGCGCGACCGGACGAGGCTCACGGGCTGGCGATGGGTGGAGCGGCTCACGTCAGGACATTCCCGGTTGAACAGCGTCTTCGTTTGTAAGCCAGACAGGGCGTCCGCGCAAGTCGGTCTGTCTCACGCAAGGCAGAACTCGACAACAGCATCCCGAGAACATCAGCAACACGGATGCATGATTCGAGGCCCGGCGAACGGAGCGAGCCCACCGGCCGGACAGCCCGGGGACTTCTGGCGCCTGGCCATGGGGGCCACCGCCCGGCGAGCGCCAGCATCCCGCCCGGTGGGAAGCCATACGCCGGGTGCCGAATGGCTGCACCGTCCCATGGACCGGCGGACCGTTCCGGGCGTAGGGTGCGCGCCGCCCGGCAGCTGCCAGGGCATACCCTCGAGGTCACGACTTCGTGCAAGAGCTCATCGACGTGCTTCGGAGCCAGGTGCGCCATATCGCGCCCGACCTGGCTCGGCTCGCCTACCAGCGAGGCCTGGCGGTCACGCGGCCGGATGGCACCACCCGCCCCATCCCCATCACCGCCACGCCCGTGGTGCTGGACGCCGCGGAGATTCGCCGCCGCTCGGAGCTGTCCGCTCACCTGTCCTCCGCCACGACGAAGATGGCGCGCGCCATCCTGGGAGGCGCCGAAGCCGAGGTCCTGCTGGGCGCCCTCTCCCCACTCGAACGCACGCTCGCCGAGCGAACCTGGAGCCAGGCCACCCGGCTGGCCACCACCCGCGTGGACTACTTCGTCGCTGGAGGAAGGCCCTGGGCGCTGGAGGTCAACGCCACCATCCCGGCCATGCAGGGGTACTCCGACATCGCGGCCCGCACCTTCATCGAGGTGGTGGGCCGCTACTTCCGCTACCCGGAGAAGTCGCTCCATGCGCTGCTGTCGCTCAACGGCAGCAACGCGCTGGCGCTGTACCGCGCGCTGCTGGACGGGTACGCCGCCGAGCGGGACGGGCGGATGCCGGACACGGTGGCCCTGCTGTGCCGCCGCAACGACGCGCAGATCACGGAGCTGCGCTGGCTGTGCGAGCGCTTCCGCGAGTTCGGCGCCGACGCGGACCTGGTCCACCCGGACGAGGTGTCCGGCGATGACGCCTTCACGGCGCACGGGAAGCGGTACGACCTGGTCTACCGGCACCTCTTCATCCGGCGCTTGGAGGAGTCCCCCTCGCCCTGGGTGGAGGACTTCCTGAGCACCGTGCCCGGAAAGAAGGCGGTGTTCCTCAATCCACCCGCCTCGCAGGTAGAGGTGAAGCTGACCTTCGCGCGCCTGTCGCAGGCGCTGACCGAGCCCGCGCTGGCCGAGGCCGCGCGCCTGACGGGCGAAGAGTTGGAGGCCGTACGCGCCTCGGTGCCCTGGACGCGCCTGTTCCGCCCCGGTCCGGCCATGGGCCCCGACGGCGAGC
>Ga0182745_1004823_pt1 | contig 11156 bp, 10 predicted proteins | sample eDN3rd30CKraftBY_FD_128523 | JGI IMG/M metagenome (GOLD analysis project Ga0182745, IMG submission 128523) | Enriched backyard soil microbial communities from Emeryville, California, USA - eDNA 3rd pass 30_C Kraft BY (version 2) (version 2) | ecosystem: Environmental > Terrestrial > Soil >... | reverse complement strand
TTCAAAAAATGCTAGAGGTGAAGGACTCGGGCATAAACTATTGGAAAAACTAAAACGAAAAGAAAAACCGATTATACTTGAAGTAGAACCAATTAACTATGAAGACAGTGATTCAGAAAAAAGGCTTCATTTTTATAAACGTGAAGGATTTGAGCATGCTAACTCCATTGGGTATGAGAGAAGGTCCCTTGCAACAAAAGAGCTTAATGAAATGGAAATCCTCTACTGGGCACCTAATAATGAGTCGGAAGAAATGATCTTTGAAGCAATGAAGAAGACATATAATCTGATACATACATATAAGGATCAACATTTTTATGGTGAATCCTATCAACCAGTTGAGGAAGTTCTAACCTTTAGCAAAGAGTCGAAAAATGAAAATTTATTTGAAAATCTATGACTTTTATATTGTCACTTAACCTACAGATATTAAAAGGATGGGTACCTTCTATTTCGGTGCCCATCCTTTTATTTATATTTTGCAAAGGTGAAAATATAGTTCTCGTAAAGGCTCTTTCTCCTTTCTAAATTACCATTATTTCACCCAGCCATCTTTAGATGCGAAATAAAAGCTTACAATAATGGACAAAACGACAACGATAAATGGGGCATAAAAAATTAGAAAATCAGTCATATTTTCCTCTCCTATACATGATAATCTTGATTACCACGAACATAATCTTTATTAAATAAAAATAGCTTCAACACTAAGTACAACGAAGGAAGCAATAAACATAACCCCGCAATAAAAGCAACCACTAATGAAATGGCCATTGCTTTGTTTGTAAAGCTATCATATACCGTTAAATACGGATAAAGTAAATACGGGTAATGTGAAATGCCGTACACAAAGAATGCAATCGCAAATTGCAGGACTAATAACATAACCGCTAAACCATAACCTGTGCGCGCCCAAATTAACCAAACCGTTGCTAAAAATAAGACGCCTGATATAGCAAACATCCACCAAAGATTGGTCATAGCTGCAAAATGCTCATTCGGATAAGATTTCAGTTCAATGATGATACCTAACGAACTGATGATTAATGGGAACGCCCAAATTAACGCATATTTTCGCATTAAGTTCGATGCCTTCTCGTCGTTTGCTTTCTTTGCATACCATGTTAAAAACACAGCTGAAATGTAAAGCACTGCTACTATACTTAACATAACGATTGACCATGCTAATGGACTTGTGAATAATGCACCATAATCTAATATAGGTTGACTTTCTATAATATTAACAAAGCCACCTTCCGATATAGAAAACACAATAGATAATGACGCTGGAATAAATAATCCTGTTAAGCCGTAAGCTAATGCATATCCTTTATGTCCTTTCTTCGTACCATAAGCTTCAAAAGCATAATAACTTCCGCGAATCGCAATTAAAATAAGCGAAATGCTCATCGGCACTAATAAAACCGTACCATAATAAAATGCTGTTTGCGGAAAAAAACCAACGATGCCAACGAAAAAAAAGACGAGGAATACGTTTGTAATTTCCCATACAGGAGACAGATATCGTTTAATAACTTTTGATAAAATATGCTGCTTCCCTGTTAATAAACTATAAGCATTAAAGAAACCTGCTCCAAAATCAATTGATGCAACAATTACGTAACCGAATAAGAAAATCCATAACACTGAAATGCCTAACAACTCTAAACTCATACATGTTCACCATCCTGCAAATGACGATCCTCAATTTCACGTTCAATCGGATTGCGCTTAAACATACGAATTAAAACGACGATACTGCCGATTGCTAATATGATATAAACCCCTGCAAAGAGCAACAACATCACATCAACATGACTACTGGCCGTTGTCCCTTCTTCTGTACGCATATATCCGTATAAAATCCATGGTTGACGACCGACTTCCGCTAGCCACCAACCAGCTTCAATTGCAATAATTGACAGCGGTCCTCCCGCAACAATCCCCCATTTAAACCATTTGCTTGAAATGAACTTCCAGTTACGCCATTTTCCAAGTACAAATATCCCCGCTAATGCGAACATAAACATCCCAATCATGACCATAATGTCAAACAAGTAATGAATATATAGCGGTGGAACATTTTCCACGGCGTACTGATCCAATCCAATGACTTCTGCCGCTGGATTGTTGTGTGCTAAAATGCCTAATGCATATGGAATTTCAATTGCATACTTCACTTCTTCATCATCTAATACACCGAACAAAATAAGCGAAGCACCGTCTTCTGTTTCGAAATGCCATTCAGCTGCCGCTAGCTTTTCAGGTTGGTATTCGGCTAAGTATTTACCAGAGAAATCGCCAATTACAGCAGCAGCAATAGCAAAAATCAACCCTAATTTCATTAACATAAACAGCGCTTTTTTATGATAAATATGGTTCGATCCTTTTAATAGATTGAAAGCGGCAATTGATGCTAGCACAAAAGCAGACGTCATATACGCTGTCACTAATACATGTGCTACTTTCGTTGGCATCGCCGGATTAAACATCGCTAGAATTGGTTGGATATTTACCAGTTCACCATTTATAACATCAAACCCTTGTGGTGCATTCATAAACGCATTTACGATGGTAATAAATACCGCTGACATGGAAGCGCCGATTGCAACGGGCACTAATAACAGCATATGGCGTTTATGGTTTTTAAACCGATCCCACGTGTATAGGTAAATCCCTAAGAAAATAGCTTCAAAAAAGAAAGCGAATGTTTCCATAAAAAGGGGTAGTGCAATAACTTGACCAGCCAACTCCATAAAGTTTGGCCATAATAATGAAAGCTGTAAACCAATTGCTGTACCTGTAACGACACCGACTGCAACTGTAATAACAAAGCCGCGTGCCCATCGTCTTGCAAGTAAAATATAATGTTCATCCTTTTTTTTATAACCGACATACTGTGCAATCATAATCATAAGTGGTATACCTACGCCGATAGTTGCATAAATAATGTGAAACGATAATGTTAATTCTGTTAGCATTCGACTCCAAAATACAGAAGACTCATTAATCATTTGGAACAACTCCTAATTTCCGAATATTCTTCCTATCAATGAAATAAGCATAATTGCAGCAACACCAAAGCTTAATAGCATTAATTTTCGTTCTTGTGTTTTGTACATGTTCATCACCTCTTATAAAATATCAACCCAAATTTTAATTGTCGTTGCTAAAATTAGAATGGCTAAAATACCTTGTAAAACCTTCGTATTCATACGTTTACCCATTTTGGCACCAAGCGGAGCTGCAATAAGGCTTGCGAAAATCATAATTACTGCTGGTATATAATCTACTTGTCCCGTCATTAGCTTGCCGACTGTCCCACCAATTGAAGAAATGAACGTAATTGCTAGGCTTGTTGCAATCGTCATATGTGTTGGAATGCCAAGTATAACGAGCATAATTGGTACCAATAAAAAGCCGCCTGCTGCTCCGACAATACCAGAGCCAATCCCGACGATAAATGCTAAAATAGCTGCTAACAACTTATTAAACGTTACTTCTTCATTCGCTTTATCATCAATTTGTTTTTTCAGAACGAACATCATCACCGCTGCGATTAACGCTAACACACCGTATACGGTATTAACTCCATCCTCCGATAAGAACTGTGAACCGTAACTTCCGATGAAACTACCTGTTAAAATCGCTCCTCCCATGTATATAATGAGTGATTTGTTTAAATATCCTCCTTTTCGATACGCCCATACCCCGGCAATCGATGCGAAAAACACTTGTACTGCACTAATACCAGATACTTCATGCGCCGTAAAAGCAGATATTCCAAATAATGGTGGAATATATAAAAGCATTGGGTATTTAATGATTGAACCTCCAATTCCCAGCATCCCAGATACGTAAGAACCGATGAAGCCAATGAAGAAAATAATAATAAAGTAAGCTAGATCCACTTGTTTCAACTCCTTAAACATCTATGTTTATCCTCTATCTGCCCTAAGTATAGAGCGTTCTAATTACGTAAAATATAGGGGTTTTCCACTAAAGAACAGCCACATTTTGTGCATCTTGTTAATATGTATATATACAAAAAAGTACCGCCTCACACTTTGCGGTACTCTTTTTGATTAGGCCTATTCTATTTTAAAGACTTTGTTATAAAACACTGTTAAGTTTTGAGAGCAATATTGTTATAGCTATTTTAAAAAGGAAAAACTATTTTCATAGTTCACATTTCCATAAATACTTCTGTTTGCAACACTTATACTAAGCATAAAATTTCATCCGAAATCACCTAAACTAAACTGTTTGTTAATCCATATTGAATGAGCTCTGCTTTACTTCCAAGTTCTAATTTTTGCATAATGTTAGACTTATGATTCTCAACTGTCTTACTGCTAATAAATAACCTCTCACCAATTTGCACATTCGTATAGCCTAGAACAGTTAGACGGACAATTTCCTGCTCTCTAACTGTCAATAAGCCCTGCTTTCCTTTTCCTTTTTGCTTAAATAATTTTTCAAGCTGTTCTGGAGGCAATCCAACGTCATAAAACACCTTTCCGTTATATACTGTTTTTAATGCCTTATATAGCTTGCCGCCTTCGCTATTTTTTAAAATGTAACCGTTAGCTTCTATTTCGATTGCCTTCTGAATATATACAATTTGATTATGCATCGTTAACATAATAATCTTGACATCACTAAGCTGCTTCCGGATTTCCTGCGCTGCCGTAAAGCCGTCCAAGCCGTTCGGAATCGAAATATCCATTAACACAATGTCAGGTTCTAATTGTACGGCAAGTCGAATTGCTTCCTCACCATCTCCTGCTTCACCGACTACCTCAATATCCAAATAATTATTTAAGAGTAATACGATACCTTTTCGTATTAATACATGGTCATCAACAAGAAGTACCTTCATCACTCTCATTCTTCCTTCCATTTCGGAATTTTAATTTTAATCTGTGTGCCATTCCCAACTGATGAACGGATGAGAAAATCTCCACCCAGCTGTGTGACGCGTTCCTCCATATGCTTTAAACCTAATCCCTCACTTTGAATGTTTCCTTGATTAAAGCCTATACCGTTATCAACAATCGTTAAATTCACATAGTGATTATCTTTCTTTAAACAAATTTCTACTTTGCTCGCTCGGGCATATTTTGTGATGTTATGTAATGCCTCTTGTACAACACGATATAGATTAATTTCAACAGACGGATGACAGCGCTCTTTAAAATCTGTATAAAATGAAATTACCATTTCTGGATGTAAATTTTGTACGGATTCCACTAACGTTTTTAGCGTTGGTACAAGACCTAGTTGATCAATGCTGTGTGGGCGCAGCTGATAAGAATAAGCGCTTACATCCTCCATTACCTTTTTTAGCTCTTTGCGCACTTCCGCAATGTAGAGATCTAACGTTTCATTATTGGTCACATAAGACTCAATTGCCTGTAATGCAACAGAAATCGTATATAATGATTGTCCGACACCATCATGCAATTCTTGAGCAAGTCGTTTATGTTCAACTTCCTTCGCTTCAATTAACTTTTTAATAATTAGCTTTGATACTCTTGCTTCCTCCTCTTTCATTTGAAGCGTTTGGTCACGCAGCACAAGTAGAAACTCCTGCTGATTACTTTTTGGGTCCGTATAAATAAGTGCCGTACTCATCTCAACATCAATTTTACTGCCTTGATACGTGGGCATTTTTGATAAAAAGTACGGCACCTCATTATTTGCGATTAAATAGCATTTAGGCTCATTAGGCTTTCTCGTACGCCTCTCACAATACGAGCAAAATGGTACATGCTGACCGACTTCCCACCCTGTTAAACGCCTTGCGGAAGGGTTCAGCATTAAAATTTCACGCTCATGATTCATAATAATGATACCATCTTGAATATATTCAAACACTTGCTTTAAATACTTGTTTTCTTTCAACTGCGCTTGCTCGTTCACATCTAACCTCTCCTTCATATAATCTTGTTAAAACATTGTAAAATAGTGCCTACCTATTTACAAATCTTAGCGTCATATAAATAGAGCCTATATTTTAATAAGGACCCTAAGCATCACTGTTAGGGCCCTGCTGGTGATTCATACAACAAACAGCATGATTCATTTACATATTTCGAAACAATTGTATAGCTCACGACATTTAATTGTTGCTTTCTTAAATACCGCACTGCAAGATTTCTTTCAAGAGACGAATTGGCAACAATATGAACATTTCCCCTTGGAATTTCTTCTACATATCTCTTTAAGTATGCAACAGGCACATTAATTGCTTGGGGAATCACACCTTTATATGACTCGTTATAGTCTCTCACGTCTACGATGCATACATCTGTTTGAACAGACTGCAACGTCCGTTCTCTTACTCCAAAAACAGGCATACTTCTCTTATAAAAGATACTTGCTACACCGATAATGAATATAACTAAAATGATCATGTTCAATTCCTTTTTCAATGTAAGAAAGCTACCGAAATTGCCAGCTTCCCATTTCTTTTTATTTTACATCTTGTAACCAGCGTGAATAGCCGCCAGACATATTCACAACATTATGGATACCTTTTGATTTTAAAACGCTTGTTGCAATAGCTGAACGTCCTCCTGCCTGACATTGAACAATAATTTTTTTATCCGTTATTACTTCGTCCATACGACGTAATAACGTACCGAGCATAATATGGTCTGCTCCTTCAATATGTCCTGCATCAAACTCTGTTTTATTGCGCACATCTAATACATACACGTCTTCTTGATTAATCATATCTTTCGCTTCAAGCGGTGTCACATTTTCGTATGAATCAAGCTCTCCTTCAAGTTCTACGATCAGCTCGACATTGGCATAGCCTAACACTTGATCAATCCCGACTGAACGTAAGGCGATTAATATGTCGTCTAATGTTGTTGGATTGATTAATAGGTACAGCGGTTTATTGTAATCAACTAACCAGCCTGCCCAATTCGTGAATGATTGATTAAATGGAATGTTTATTGTTCCTGCAATATGACTTTTTGCAAATGCATTCGCTTCACGCGTATCAATCACTTGGTTTCCTGCTTGTAATAGCTCCTTTACTCGTCCCAAACTTTCGATAAACTTCACTTCGGGTAAATTTTTAATTAACTCAATGCCTACCTTGTTCACTGACTTCATCACTGCGAAGTAGTACGGAGGCTCTGGTTGGCCATCTAATAATGCTTCTATAAAATCGATTTCACTATCAAATTGCATTGCCCAGTTAAATTGTTTCTCATATCCAACTGTTGAAGATGGTACTGCGCCTAATGCTTTTCCACAAGCACTGCCTGCACCGTGCGCTGGCCATAATTGTAAATAGTCTGGAAGCGTTTTAAAACGTTCAATAGATTTAAACATCACTTTTGCACCAGATTCTGAAGTACCTTGAATGCCTGCTGCTTTTTCTAGCAAATCGGGACGACCGATGTCACCTACGAATACAAAGTCACCTGTAAAAATTCCCATTGGCTTATCAGCTACACCACCGCGGTCTGTTAATAGAAATGAAATACTTTCTGGTGTATGACCAGGTGTGTGCATCACTTCAAAAAGTAAATTCCCAATTGTGAATTGATTGCCATCTTTTAATAATTGATGCGGCACATTATCGATGTTTTGATATTTCCAATCGGCATCCCCTTCATCCGAAATGTACATCGTTGTGCCAAAGCGATTGGCTAATTCACGTGAGCCAGATACAAAATCTGCATGAATGTGCGTTTCTAGTGCACCAACAATTTTTAAGTTTTCTTTTTCTGCTAATTCAACATAAGGAGTAATATTACGCATCGGGTCGACAACGACTGCTTCCCCTTTTGCTTGACAACCTACTAAATAAGATGCGTGTGCTAACTTTTTATCGTAAAAATAACGTAATAACATATTATCCTCACCCTTTAATTTTATTTCTTTTTATTGTTTAAAACCTCGAGGGTCGCTTGTACGTATTGTAATACTTTTTGTACAGTTGGATCTTTCATCCATTTAATAATGGACATAATCTTAACTGGCTGTGTATTGCTAGAAACTTGCTGTTGTACTTCCTGCCAAAGTTTCTTCCCTTTATTTCCCTTTTGAATAATAGGATCAATATAGCCTTTCATGCTTGCTGCTGCATATTCTGTCGTCTGTTTATCTTGCAGTACAGCAGTTGTAAAATCGATAAGATTTTCTACCTGTTCTAACATTTTCACAAGCTTCGGTAGCTTTTCAATAAGCACTATACCAGCTTCAATCGTTTCAAGGTTCATATTGTATGTCGACGCAAGATGTTCGTATTTATTTAAGGCTTGTTCGTCTTGAAAAACAGATTTACCAAAATCTAAAACATTCTCTACGACTTCCACACTCTTTTGAATATTCGGTAAATAATGAAGTAAACTCTTCAACGATTCCTGAATTTCTGGCTTTTCAAGCTCTGTGAGCAGTTGAAGCAAATCATCGCTAGTACGATTGCTGTTCATAGTCATGACGATTCCTTCCTTTCCATCAGATCACATTGTACCTTTGAGCATTCCATCCCAATACATAATTGGTAATAAATCTTTTTTCATTACATACATGCTTGCGCGCTCAACTGCTTGGTTAAATGGCATTGATTCATCAGGTTCTTTACTATAATCAAATTCAGCTAAAATAAGTTTGTTATAGCCTGTAACAATCGGACAAGAGGAGTAACCGTTATATTTAGCTGTCACCGGCTTCTGACGCATTAGCGAGATAACATTCTCCGCAACGACTGGAGCCTGTTTACGAATAGCTGCACCTGTTTTCGATGTCGGTAAATTGGCGCCGTCTCCTAGTCCAAAAATATTTGCATAACGAACATGTTGAAGGGTATACATATTCACATCTACCCAACCATTTTCATCTGCTAATGGGCTATCTTTAATGAAAGCAGGCGCCTGCATATAAGGTGTCACGTGAATCATGTCATATGAAATCTCTTCTGTTTCTTGCGTATCTAGGTTTTCAAAGATCGCAAGCTTTTCATCTGGCCTAATTTCGATTAAATTACGGAGAAAGCGAGCATCGATATTTTTTCGTTCAATTACTTTTTCTAAAGCCAATCGATATTTTATCACGTCAAAAATAGCCGGATTTGCAGAACCGAAGACAACCTTTACATTTTCTCTTACTCCAGTTTTCCAGAAATAATCCTCTGCTAAATGCATAATTTTTTGAGGAGCTCCACCACATTTAACTGGAGAAGCAGGGTGTGTAAATAAGGCTGTTCCTCCTTTAAATGAACGAATCGTTTCCCATGTATAATCGACATGTTCGAATGAGTAGTTGCTACAAACTTGTTTTGTTCCTAGTGCTTCCTTTAATCCCTTGATTGCGTTCCAATTGATTTCGATTCCACCTGCTACAACTAAATATTCATAGCTAAGTATTTCTCCATTATTTAAATAAATCTGATTGTGTTCCGGTGTAAACGATTGAACAGCTGCCTGAATCCATGTTGCACCTTGCGGAATGACGCTTTCCATTTCTCGCTCTGAATTCTCTTTCTTAGCAGCGCCTCCGCCAACTAACGTCCAAAGTGGTTGATAATAATGTTTATTTGCTGGATCCACGATTGCGATGTCCTCAGATAATGAATGCGACTTTCGAAGTAAGCGTGCTGCTACAGAAATACCTGCAGTGCCTCCGCCAACAATCACTACCTTAAATGAAGTTTTCATACGCTTGTCCTCCTTATTTGGCAACGTAGTCACCTTTTACCCCTTCATAATATAAAAATCAACTTTCGTATCATATAGGGGTTTCCCCCTAAAAGCGATTGGGCTGTTTTATATAAGGGGGGAAGTGATTTAGAACCTAGTAATCTATCTCAAATCATTGATGATTTATCTAATCATTCTATACAGCTACCTCCTAAATACATAAAATATATGTTACTCTCTTTTTATGATTGATATGTAAAAAAATGTATTCTGACGAGGTTTTTCTCAAAATATGGTTGCTGTAAAAACAAGGCATGCCAAATAAGCCTGCAATAACTCATTTTTATTTATTCGAAATGAAAAGAAGCCAGTGAATTTAGCTTCCAAAAAACTAAATTCACAGGCCCCTAATAGATTTTGTTTAATGAACATTTTGCCCCTTTAAGAGGATTTGTTGGTGCTATATTGGTTTTGTAAATAAGTATAGCAACGCTTAGCCGCCGCTTTAGGTGCGGTTAAAATAGGAGTCGAACAAGTCACTTGATTAGCGATATGTTCCATACTGTACTGGGATAGTACAATGACATCCACTTTGCCTTCCATTTGATAAATCATTTCTTTTACTCGTTCATCATGTTTATCTTTTTTCCCCTGATAAAGTAAATGAATGAGCCCTGAATCTACGATAGATTCTACTTGAACATTCGCTTTCTTTTCTTGTAGATAACTCGTTAATACAATGGGAGTTTCTCGTACAGTAGAAATTAATCCAATTCTCTCATAGGCAAGTGCTTGATCTAGCATCGCTTCATCTGAACGAAATAGTTTTACTTTATAAAGAGGCTGCAAGATGCTGGTAATGTTATTAAAAGCGGAACACGTAAGCTGAATAGCATCGATTTCTGAAGAGACAGCAATATTTAGAAGTGAAGAAAAACGGAGAATGATGTTTGGTGTAAGTGATCCCTCTTTCTCCATCATCGAAAGTAGTTCAGTATCTAGTAAATGAATCAATTCAATGTCTGGTGCTTCTTCGTGAAACGCTCTTTCAATTGGATCTAAAGATGCTTTTGTCGCAGAAATTAAAGCAACTTTCATGAAAAACCCCCCATTTTTTTGGTATTTGTATCCATTTTATCATAATCAATTAAATAGAATAGTATTTAATTTAGATATTATTGGTAGTTTTATAAACTACCAAAGTATAAGGAAAGGGAATCAACTGAGTAATCAAGATAATCAAGACCCGAATTTTTAAAAGGTTTGATAAATAAAAGGACATTACATATTTTATATGGCTATATGTAATGTCCTTTCTTATTAAACTAACACATTCTATAGTTTAATTACACTGGTGTGGAAAATAGCGCAATACCTTGTCAGATTCCCCAGTCCTAATTTTGTGTTAATAGAACAATTCTAATCATATTCTTATAAAAACAAATAAGAAGGAGTGTAAAATTAGTTGATAAAAGCTAAGGTTCGTTTACG